>Ga0182014_10000288_pt1 | contig 63487 bp, 55 predicted proteins | sample 612S2DmetaG_FD_120489 | JGI IMG/M metagenome (GOLD analysis project Ga0182014, IMG submission 120489) | Permafrost microbial communities from Stordalen Mire, Sweden - 612S2D metaG | ecosystem: Environmental > Terrestrial > Soil > Wetlands > Permafrost | place: Sweden: Stordalen | collected... | reverse complement strand
GCTTAGCGTGCGCCGCCGGAGCCGGGCCTGCTACGCCGGATTTCGCGGCCATAGATGAACGAGCCCCCCGCAGATTGAGACACAGAATTAACTTGCTTGATGTCAACTAACTATACCAGCGCCGCTCGCATTCCCCGCTGGCAGCACCGGCGCCGCACCCCGAGGCGCCATCCGCTCCGGCGCGGTTTCCCCAGTTCAAAGCGGGTGCCGTAGGCCAAGGCGGGGGAAACGGCCGCAACGATGGAAGGGACCCGCCGCTACTGGGAGGCGGAGCGTCCCGCCCGGGAAGCCGCGCGCCGCCGTCCGCGCCGCCGCCGCAGCCGAGATCGGCCCGCTCACCGACCGGGAGATCATCATCGCCGGCGCGATCGCCTACTGGTGCGAGGGCGCCAAGAGCAAGCCGACGCGGCGAAAGGAGCAGGCGGCTTTCATTAACAGCGACCCGGCATTGATCCTGCTCTTCCTGCGATTCCTTGCGACCGTTGGAGTCACGCGCGAGCGGCTGGTCTTCCGCGTCTACATTCACGAGAACGCCGACACTGACGCCGCGCAGCGGTTCTGGCTCCGCACGACCGGCGCGGAGCGGGAGCAGTTCCGTCCCGCTACGCTCAAGCGGCACAATCCAAAGACCGTCCGCAAGAACTCAGGCGAGGGGTACTACGGCTGCCTTCGTATTGACGTTCTCGGGAGCGGCGATCTTTACCGCTCGATTGAGGGATGGACCGCCGCCGTTACGGCCCCGCACCGCGGCCGCCCGGCCCTCCCGGGGACGTTTCCGCAGCTCCCGGAGAAGGATTTGAACCTTCGTTGACGGAGTCAAAGTCCGTTGTCCTGCCAAGCTAGACGATCCGGGATCAACTCTTGCCATACTCTACCGGGGCCGGAATCCGGAAGCTGCTCGGCGCGCGGAGGCACCAGGCCCTACGGCTGGCGCGGTGTCCTGGAACCGGGACCACGGGGACTTCCTCCTATTCGGTCTCCGCATGATCGCCCTTCTTGCTCTCAGCATGATCGCGGCTCACCAGGGCAGCCAGACCGTACCTGGCTCAGCGCAGACCGACAGCCCATCGTGGACCGGACGGCATACGCCGCCGGTCCGGGCAGTCCGGATGACCTGGCCAGATCGTCGGCGGCCGGAACAAATTCAAATACTTCCCGCGTTACCCTTGCTGAACCTACGGTCTCGTAGGTTACGGTTACGTAAGCGTCAAGCACGCTGGGTCCGCTCTCCTGACTCTAGCTTCCGACCACAGCGAGGAGCACGATGACCACCTCCGCAGAGCGGGCCATGGCCCCCTCCGACGTCCGGCCGGCGATCGCGTCTCCACCGATGGACGTCACCGCCGCACCGGCCGCCGTACCCGCCCCGGCCCGGGAAGCCGGAGCCGCGCAGCGGGCCACCATCCGGGCCCCGCGATCCGACTTCGCGGACGAGCAGGCGACAACCGGGCAGCGGGCCCTGGTCGGGATCTTCGTCGTTGTCCCCCTCCTGGCGCTGATCGCGGCCATCCCGCTGGCGTGGGCCGGGGGGTTCCTTGGCTGGCACGACGCGATCATCGCGCTCGTCTTCTACTGGGTCTCCGGGCTCGGCATCACCGTCGGCTTCCACCGCTATTTCACGCACAGCTCGTTCAAGGCCACCACCGCCCTGCGGGTCGGCCTCGCGGTGGCCGGCACCCTGGCCATCGAGGGCCCGGTGTTCAACTGGGTCGCCGACCACCGCCGTCACCACAAGTACAGCGACAAGGAAGGCGACCCGCACTCACCGTGGCGTTACGGCGACGACTGGAAGGCGCTCTCCAAGGGCCTCGTCTTCGCCCACGTCGGATGGCTGTTCGACCCGAACAAGACGTCGCAGGAGAAGTTCATCCCCGACCTGCTCGCCGACGCCCGCATCCGGCGCGTCCACCGGCTGTTCCCGGTGCTCGTCCTCACCTCCGTGCTGCTTCCGGCGCTCATCGGCGGCCTGTGGTCCATGTCCTGGCACGGCGCGCTCACCGCGTTCTTCTGGGGCAGCCTGGTCCGGATCGCGCTGCTGCACCACGTCACCTGGTCAATCAACTCGATCTGCCACACGTTCGGCAGCGAGGAATTCGAAGTGCGGGACAAGTCGCGGAACGTGGCCTGGCTGGCGATCGCCTCGTTCGGCGAGTCCTGGCACAACCTGCACCACGCCGACCCGACGTGCGCCCGGCACGGCGTGCTGAAGGGGCAGCTTGACTCGAGTGCCCGCGTCATCTGGGCCTTCGAGAAGCTCGGCTGGGCCCACGACGTCCGCTGGCCGGACGCCGGCCGGCTGGAGGCCAAGCGCCCGGCCACCGCGACCAGGAAGCTGGGCTCGATGACCCGCCGCACGCTGGCTCCGATCGCATCACGGACGGCTCAGATCAGTGACGAACCGGCCGGCCGAACGCGATGATGCGTAGGTGAACGACGATCGGCCCCTCAGATCGGCTCGCAGACGGATGACCGGCAAGGAACGCCGCGAGCAGTTGCTCGACATCGGGCGGCGGCTGTTCGCCGAGCGCGGCTTCGAGGGGACCTCGATCGAGGAGATCGCGGCCAAGGCCGGCGTCTCCAAGCCCGTGGTGTACGAGCACTTCGGCGGCAAGGAGGGGCTCTACGCCGTCGTCGTCGACCGTGAGGTCGACCGGCTGCTCACATTGGCCACCACGCTGCTGGACGGCGGCGACACGATGCCGAAGTTCCAGGCCGCCGCGGTCAAGCTGCTGAAGTACATCGAGGACAACGCCGACGGGTTCCGCATCCTGGTCCGGGACTCCCCGCCCGGATCGGGAACCGGCACGTTCGGCACGCTGCTGTCCGACATCGCCGGGCAGGTGGAATACATCGTCGGCGACTTCCTGTCCGCGCGCGGACAGGACCCGAAGCTCGCCCCGATGTACGCCCAGATGCTGGTGGGCATGGTCGCCTTCACCGGCCAGTGGTGGCTGGATGCCCGTAAGCCGCAACTGGAGGACGTCGCCGCGCACCTGATCAACCTGGCCTGGAACGGCCTGTCCCAGCTCGATCCCGCGCCGCGCATCCCGGCGGAGATCATGGCCCAGCAGCACGAGGAGGACGACCCGGCCGACGGCCGCTAGTTGCTCCGCGTAACGGAGCCGGTCAGCAGGCTCGCTCGGCCGTGCTGCCTGGCCCCGGCGGGCATACGGGCAGCCCGTCGGCCGCCCACGCGACGAAACCGCCCGCGATGTCGGTGGCGCTCGCCAGACCCAGATCCTGCAGCGCGGCCGCGGCCAGGCTCGAGGTGTACCCCTCGGAGCAGAACACGATGACCTGCTCGCCGTAATCGCGTACCCACGGCAGCCGGGCGTCGCTGGCGGGGTCGAAACGCCACTCGAGGACGTTGCGCTCCACGATCACCGCCCCCGGTATGCCGCCCTCACGGGCGCGCTGGGCCTGGGGGCGAATGTCGACGAGGACGGCCCCGCGGACGAACTCGGCGAACGCCTCGGCCGGCGTCAGCCGGTGCAGGCGCGCCCGCGCCGCCGCGAGGATCTCATCGATCGTCCGCGCCCCCGGCGGCCGGGCGGCCGGGGGGGCCTCCGCGGTCCCGGCGGCTGCGGTCCCGGCGGCTGCGGGACCAGTCACGGGCGCCGGCGGCGGGTGGCTTACCACTGGCTCGCGGCTTCGATGTCCAGCACGATCAGGCCGTCGCCGGTCAGGTCGTAGCGCGTCATTTCGGTCAGCGGCGGCGAGTAGGCGTGCACGCTGACCGCGACGGCTTGCGACGTGTTCCGCACGTCGTGAATGTACTCCGGCCCGAAGGAACGCACCCCGCCCGCACTGACCCGGGCGGCCGTCACCCGGTGCGGCCGCCCGGGCGCCCGGGTCCTTGTGCCGGCCTGATGTTCCTCCAGCGTGCCCCACACGACACTGAACGCCCCGGCCGAGCCGCCGTGGTCGTGGAAGCCGGTGCCCTGCCCGGGCAGCCAGCTGATCAGCCAGATTTCGTACTGGTCATCCGCGCGCAGGCGCTCGTACCAGCGCTCGTCCGGGCTGAGCCGGACGCGCGACATCCATTCGCGCGGGGCCGCCGCGAGCTTGCCTACTTCCGTGGCGAGTTGCCGTGGGCTGAGCACGGCGGGAACGATCGTGGTCATGGGGTACCTTTCCTCGTGTCCTGGTTCCGGGCCGGCCGGGGCCGGCGTCAAGTTCCTGTGCCGAACGGACCGGACAGAGGGCACTTGCCTGACGGCGAAGGTCCACGTGGAGACGGTGATGATGACGGCGACCGGGATGCACGGGCACGATCATGCCAGCCATTATCTACTAAATCAATTTGGAAAGTAGGTTAATGACCTGAGCGTCCTACCAGCGACGTTCCACGTTCAGCGGACGCATCGCCCGGGCGGTGGGCGACGACGAACACCCGGCGGAACGGCAGAACTGTCCCGAACGGACGTGCCGGATACGCCTTCCGCATTCGCTCCCGGTAGCCGGCGAGGAACTCGGCCGCCTGCGCGTCATCCAGGACCGCCAGGACGGGCCGCAGCGCGGTGCCCTTGGCCCACTCGACCACCGGGTCGGCCCCGCTCAGGACGTGCAGGTAGGTCGTTTCCCAGGCGTCGACCTGACACCCGGCGGCGGTCAGGCTATCGAGGTATTCGGCCGGGTCGCCGGCCTGCCGGGTGAACGCGCTCGCGCCGAGCAGGGAGCGCCAGCGCGGTGAAGCGGCCATCTCGGCTAGCGCCGTATGCGAAGGCTGGTCAAAATTGCCCGGGAGCTGGAAGGCCAGCCAGCCGCCCGCGGACAGCCACGACACCCAGCGGGGAAGCAGGCCGAGGTGGCCCGGCACCCACTGCAGGACGGCGTTGCAGGTGATGACGTCGACGGGGCAGGCCGGCTCCCAGTCACGCAGGTCAGCCAGTTCGAAGGAAATCGCCGGCTGCTCCTCCAAGTTGCGCGCCGCCTCGATCATTTCCGCGGAACTGTCGACGCCGTGCACCGCGGCACCGGGCCAGCGGCGGCTGAGGTCGACGGTGAGATCGCCGGGCCCGCAGCCCAGGTCGACGACGGTGCGCGGCTCGCCGGCGCCGATCCGGGCGGTCAGTTCGGCAAAGGGCCTCGCCCGCTCGCCGGCGAAGCGCCGGTACTGGCCAGGGTCCCACATGGACGGCTCCTTCTCTCGATGTCGAGATACTTTCTATATCTATGTGAGCAGACATCTTGACGTCAAGAGATATCCTGAGGCGATGGAGGATGGTCCCGAACTCGGCCCGGGGATACGGGTTACACCGCAGGGCGCACAGGTCCTGAACGGCGGACCGGACCCCGCCGGTGCGCTGCGCGATGAGGTAGACGATCTGGTGGCCGCCTGGCATGCGCAGCGGCCTGATCTCGACGTGGAGCCCATGCAGGTGCTGAGCCGGGTATCCCGGCTGGCCCGGCACCTCGACCTCGCGCGCCGGGCCTCGTTCGCGAGCCGTGGGCTGGAGACGTGGGAATTCGACGTGCTGTCGGCGCTGCGCAGGCAGGGGCCGCCGTATCAGATGACGCCGGGAGCGCTGATCCGCGCGACGCTGGTGACCTCGGGCACCATGACGAACCGGATCGACCGGCTCGCCGAGGCCGGGCTGGTCCGCAGGAAACCGGACCCGCGGGACCGGCGCGGCGTGCTCGTCACCCTCACCGACCAGGGCCGGGCCACGGCCGACGACGCGCTGGCGGACCTGCTGCGCCGCGAGCGGGAACTGCTCGCCTCACTCGGGCCCGATGACCGGCGCACGCTCGCCGGGCTGCTGCGGACCTTGCTCGCCCCCTTCGACGCCCTGCCGCCGGAGTAGCCAGCGCACAGAAAGACACCGTCGTGGCCACGGCCTCACGCTTCCAGGCCGCCCGGACCTCACGCTTCCAGGCCGCCGGCGACGCTGAGCCAGCGTTCTTCGAGGGCCGCCTTCTCGGCCTGGAGGGAGCGGAGGTCGGCCCCCATCTGGGTGAGCTTCTCGTAATCGCTGGCGTTCTCGGCCATCTGCGCGCCGAGCTGCACCTCCTGGCCGGACAACCGCTCGATCCGCCGTTCGAGCCGCTGCAGCTCCTTGCGCGCGGCCCGTTCTTCCGCCGTACCGAGGGCGGTCCCGTCCGGCGGCGCCGGGCTGGGCCCGGCCGTGGGTGTGGGGACGGGCAGCGACGCCTCACGGGTCCCGCGTACCCGGTCCAGGTACTGTTCCACGCCGCCGGCCAGGAACGACAGCTGACCGTCGCCCAGCAGCGCGACCACATGGTCGGTCACCCGCTCCAGGAAGTAGCGGTCGTGACTGACCACGGTCAGCGACCCCGGCCACCCGTCGAGCAGGTCCTCGAGCTCGGTGAGGGTCTCGATGTCCAGATCGTTGGTGGGCTCGTCGAGCAGCAGCACGTTCGGCTCATCCATCAGCAGCCGGAGCAGCTGCAGACGGCGCTGCTCCCCGCCGGACAGCTCACCGACCGGGGTCCACTGCTTGTCCCCGCGGAAGCCGAACCGCTCCAGCATCTGGCTGGCCGAGATCTCACGCTTCCCGACGCGGACGAACGACCGGACGTCCTGCACCGTCTCGAGCACCCGGCGCCCGGGGTCCAGCTCGGCCAGCTCCTGACTGAGGTGGGCGATCCGCACGGTCTTGCCCCGCACCACGGTGCCCTCGGCCCGGACGGTATCCCGGCCGCGGCCGTCCGGTCCGGGCGGCGCCGGGGAGACGCCCGGCCGGGCGGGCACGAGCGACCCATCGAGCAGGCACAGGAACGACGTCTTACCGCTGCCGTTGACGCCCACCAGGCCGGTCCGCTCACCGGGCGCCAGCCGCCAGGTCACGTCGTCCAGCAGCACGCGCGGGCCCGCCCAGAGCGTCACGTCCTCGACGTCGATCACGGTTTTCCCCAGCCGTGCGGTGGCGAGGCTGGTGAGCTCGACGGTGTCGCGGACCGGCGGCTCGTCGGCAATTAGCGCGTTGGCCGCCTGGACGCGGAACTTCGGCTTGGTGGACCGTGCCTGCGGGCCGCGCCGGAGCCACGCGAGCTCCTTGCGCATCAGGCTGCGCCGCCGCCGCTGGACTGCCTCCGCGTTGCGTTCGCGTTCGGCCTGGGCCAGCACGTACGCGGAATATCCGCCCTCGTAGGCGTAGACCTGACCGGAGTCGACTTCCCAGGTGCGATCACACGCGGTATCCAGTAGCCAGCGGTCGTGACTGACCACGACGAGGGCGCTGCCCCGGTCCCTCAGGTGCCGCCCCAGCCAGTCGATCGCCTCGAGGTCGAGGTGGTTGGTCGGCTCGTCGAGAAGCAGAACGTCCACGTCGGAGACGAGCAGCGACGCCAGCGCCGTCCGCCGGCGTTCGCCGCCGGACAGCCGGCTGGTGCTCGCCCCGAGATCGATCCCGCCGAGCAGTTCCGCCACCACACCCCGGGCCCGCGGATCGCTGGCCCACGAGTGGTCGCCGGTCTCGCTGGCCCCGGGGCCGAACACGGCCTGGCGGACCGTGCCGGACAGCTCGTCCCGCTGGCGCAGGTACCCGATCCGCACGGCGGCGGTGCGTGCGATCCGGCCGGAATCAGCCTCCATGGCGCCGGAAAGCAGGGACAGCAGCGTCGATTTACCTGCCCCGTTACGCCCGACGACACCGATCCGATCCCCGGTCGAAACGCCCAGCGACACCGAGTCCAGCAGCGTGCGCTCGCCGAACGTCTTGGCCACTTTCTCGGCGCTGATCAGGTTCACCATGCTGGCCGCACCCTCCGGGGGCCACAGCCGGGCGCCAGCCGGCGGCCCGTCACGGCGGGCCGGCCGTGACGGATGCTCCCGGCACCGGGCCGGCCGCCCGGGCCACCGCCCGGCACACGCCGGCCCCGGACAGGGACACCGCGAGGTCCACCGCACGCTCGGCGCTGGCGGCCAGGAAGACACAGGTCGGCCCGGATCCGGCCACGAGCGCGCCCAGCGCGCCGAGTTCACGGCCCGCCGCCAGGGTCTTTCGCAGCAGCGGGAACAGTGCAATGGCGGCCGGCTGCAGATCGTTGCTCAGCGCCTGGCCCACCGCGGCCGGTTCCCCGGACCGCAGCGCCCCCATCAGCGCATGGTCCAGCGCGGGCCCGGGTACTTGATCGGGCCACTGGCCGCCCGGGAGCGCCGCCCCGGAACCGGATCCGGCCGGCTCCGGGCCACGGGCGGCCCGGAGCCGGTCGAGGGTCGCGTAGACCTCCGGCGTGGACAGGGCACCGGCGGCCACGGCCAGCACCCAGTGGTACTCGCCCGAGGCCAGCGCGGGCGTCAGCCGCTCTCCCCGGCCCTGGCCGACGGCGGTGCCCCCCAGCAGCGCGAAGGGGACGTCGCTGCCGACATCGGCCGCGACCTCCGCCAGCTGGTCCTGGCTGAGCCCGGCGTTCCACAGTTCGTTGCACGCGACGAGGGCGGCGGCGGCATCCGCGCTCCCGCCGGCCAGCCCGGCGGCCACCGGTATCCGTTTCCGGATGGTGATCTCGATGGGCCCGGTCACGTCGCGGGCCAGCCCGGCCGCCTGCGCGAGGGCCACGGCGGCCCTCAGCGCCAGGTTGTCCGGGCCGCCGGGTACGGCGTCCGCGCCCTCACCGCTGACCAGGACCCGGTCTTCCCCGGGACGGCTACCCTCGGTCACGGTCACGTCGTCGTACAGCGAGATCGCCTGGAACACGGTCACCAGGTCGTGGTAGCCGTCGGCGCGGCGCGGCCCGACGCCGAGCTGAAGGTTGATTTTGGCGGGGGCCCGCACCGTCACAGTCTGTGCTGGCCCGGGGGGGCGACCCCCCGGAACCCCCCGCTGCGCTCCGCGCCCCGCTGGGGTACTTCGCCGAGACACCGGCCGCTCACCCGGGCCAAGGCCCGGGGTCGCCGGGCCGGTAACGATCGCCTCACCGTGACCCGCGGTGGTGCTCGCCGACAGCACCGGCCACTCGCCGGGCCGTTGGCCCGGACTCGCTGGGCCGGTAGCGGGCGCCTCACCGTAGCCCGGTGGGGTGCTCGCCGTGACATCGGACGTAGTCCCCGCGACGCCCCGCGCTGGTGCTCGCCGTGGCACCGGGCGCTCACCCGGGCCCGGGGCCCGGGGGCTCGTCCGGTCGGAGCTTCGCTCCGCGTTCCGGTCCAGACCAACCGCAGCGATTTGGGCGAACTCGGCGACGCTGAGTGCTTCGCCGCGCGCCCCGGGGTCGAGGCCGGCCGCGCGGATCAGGCGTTCCGCCTCTGCGGCGGAGCCGGCCCAGCCCGCCAGGGCCGCACGCAGCGTCTTACGGCGCTGGCCGAACGCGGCGTCGATGACCGCGAACACCTGCTCGCGGGACGCCGGCGTCTGGGGCGGCCCGGTCCGCGCGAACGACACCAGGCACGAGTCGACCCCCGGCACCGGCCAGAACACGGTCCGCGGCACCGGCCCGGCCATCCGCACCCGCGCGAACCAGGCCAGCTTGGCCGAGGACACGCCGTACTCCCGGCTGCCCGGCGGCGCGGACATCCTTGCCCCGACCTCCGCCTGCACCATGACGAGGCCGCGCCGCAGCGACGGCCACCGGGCTAGCACGTTGAGCAGCACGGGGACGGTCGCGTTGTAGGGCAGGTTGGCCACGAGCACGGTGGGCGGATCTCCCGGAAGCTCACCGATGCGGGCCGCGTCCGCCGTGACGACCTCCAGCCGCTCTCCGAGCCCGGCCAGGCCCGGCGCCCGAGCCGCGACGGTCGCCGGAAGCGCCGTGGCCAGCACCGGGTCCATCTCCACCGCGACGACCCGGTGGGCCGCCTCCAGGAGCGGAAGCGTCAATGAGCCAAAACCCGGCCCGACCTCGAGGACCACGTCGCCGGGCTGCAGCCCGGCGAGGGCGACGATCCGCCGCACCGTGCCGTGGTCGATGACGAAGTTCTGGCCCAGCCGCTTGGTCGGCCGCACCCCGAGCCGCGCGGCCAGTTCCCTGATCTCAGCCGGCCCTAGCAGCCGCGCCCCCTCCGGCCCGGTCACCACGGGCCGAAGACGCGCTCCCCGGTCGCCGTCACCCGCGCGCAGAGCTCCGCCACGTCCATGTTCTTCACCTCGGCCAGACGGCGCGCGGTGTAGGCGACGAGAGCGGGCGAGTTCGGCTTGCCGCGGTAGGGCACCGGGGTCAGGAACGGTGCGTCGGTCTCCACCAGCAGCAGGTCCGCGGGCGCCGCGGCGGCCGCGTCGCGCAGGGGCTGCGCGCTGGCGAAGGTGAGGTTACCGGCGAAGCTCATTACGTAGCCCGCGTCCGCGCACCGCCTGGCCATCTGCTCGTCGCCGGAAAAGCAGTGGAACACCACCTTGTCTGGCGGTCCTTCCTCCGCCAGGATGCGCAGCACGTCCTCGTGCGCCTCCCGGTCGTGGATCATCAGGGCCTTGCCGGTCCGCTTCGCGATCCCGATGTGCGCACGGAACCACTCACGCTGCAGCTCGGGATCGGAGGAGTCGCGGTAATAGTCCAGGCCGGTCTCCCCGACCGCGCGTACCTGCGGCAGCCCGGCCAGCGTCTCGATCTCGGCCAGCACGTCGTCCTGCGCCGTGACCGCGGCCGTGTCGTTGGGGTGGATGGCGACGGCGGCGAAGACATCTGCGTACTCCTCCGCGCACCGTGCCGACCAGCGCGACGACTCCAGGTCCACGCCGACCGTGATGACCCGCTCGATTCCGGCCGCGTGCGCCGCGTCGAGCACGCCGGGCACGGGCAGGCCCATGATGTCGAGGTGCGTGTGACTGTCGAACAGTGCCGGCCCGGTGTTCATCAGTGACCGGACTCGCGGAGCCGGGCCACTTCCTCGTCGGCGACCGACGGGGCGAGCTTGGTGAACAGCGGAGCCGGCACCTCGAGCGGCGTGCCCGGCTGGATGGGCCGCGACTCCCAGCGCGCGGCGCCCTCGTACCGGCCGGTGATCACCGGGTAGGAGGGACCGCCTTCCTCGTCGACTTCCCTGATGTCGGGTGTGCCGGACCAGTCACCGGACCCGCCCAGCATCTCGAAGACCCGCTGAGACGAGCCGGGCAGGAACGGCGTCAGCAGCGTCTTGGCGTCGTCCACCACCTGCAGCGCGACGTGCAGGATCGTCCGCATCCGTGCGGGGTCGCTCTCGCGCAGCTTCCACGGCGCCTGCTCGGAGATGTACTTGTTCGCCTCGGCCACTGTCCGCATCGCGTCGCCGGTCGCCAGCTTGAACCGGGACCTCGCCAGGTTCGCGCCGACCGTGGCGAACGCCTGCCGGGAGCGCGCCAGCAACTCAGCGTCGGCAGCGGTCAGCTCACCCGCCGCGGGGATCGAGCCGATGTTGCGGGCGGCGAACGAGACCGAGCGATTGACCAGGTTGCCCCAGGTCGCCACCAGTTCGTCGTTGTTCCGCCGGACGAACTCGCTCCAGGTGAAGTCCGTGTCCTGGTTCTCCGGGCCGGCCACGGCCACGTAGTACCGCAGCGCGTCCACGTCGTACCGCTCGAGGAAGTCACGCACGTAGATGACGACGTTGCGGGAGGAGGAGAACTTCTTGCCCTCCATCGTCAGGTACTCGCTGGAAACGATCTCGGTGGGCAGGTTCAGCGCGCCCAGGGCACCGGGTGTGCCGCCCTTGTCTCCTTGGCCGTTGTAGCCGAGCAGCATGGCCGGCCAGATCTCGGAGTGGAAGACAATGTTGTCCTTGCCCATGAAGTAGTACGACTCGGCGTCCGGCGACTGCCACCAGGCGCGCCAGGCATCCGGGTCGCCGGAGCGCTGCGCCCATTCGATCGACGCGGACAGGTAGCCGACCACGGCGTCGAACCAGACGTAGATCCGCTTGTCCGGGCGATCACGCCAGCCATCCAGCGGGACCGGGACTCCCCAGTCCAGGTCCCTGGTGTACGAGCGCGGCTTCAGGTCGTTGAGCAGGTTGAGCGAGAACTTGAGCACGTTCGGCCGCCACTGGCCGCTCTTGCTCTGCAGCCAGCCGCCCAGCACGTCGGCGAACGCGGGCAGGTCGAAGAAGAAGTGCTCCTCCTCGACGAACTGCGGCGTCTCCCCGTTGATCCGGGACCGCGGGCTGATCAGGTCGACCGGGTCGAGCTGATTGCCGCAGTTGTCGCACTGGTCGCCACGGGCGCTGTCGTACCCGCAGATCGGGCAGGTGCCCTCGATGTAGCGGTCGGGGAGGGTGCGCCCGGTCGATGGTGAGATCGCGCCCAGCGTCGTCCTGGGGAAGATGTAGCCGTTCCTGAACAGCCCGAGGAAGATCTCCTGCGTGATCGCGTAGTGGTTACGCGTCGTGGTCCGGGTGAACAGGTCGTAGGACATGTTGAGGCCGGCCAGGTCCTCGGCGATCACGCGGTTGTACCGGTCCGCGAGCTCGCGGGCGGTCACACCCTCCGCATCGGCCTGCACCTGGATCGGGGTGCCGTGCTCGTCGGTGCCGCTCACCATCAGCACCTTGTTCCCCGCCATCCGCTGATACCGGCTGAACATGTCGCAGGGCAGCCCGAAGCCCGAGACGTGCCCAATGTGACGGGGGCCGTTAGCGTACGGCCAGGCCGGTGCGGCCAGGATGTGCCGGCCGGGCTGAGTTGGCGAGGACATAGCTCAAGCCTAGAGCCACCGGCTAGCTGCTAGGCGCGAATTACGCCCCGTCCGGGCCGGCCGCGTGCACGTCACTGCCGGCGCCCGCGGGCACGCCGCCCCCGTTCGCGGACAAGGAGGCGGGCGCCTCCGCGGGGACCCCCGCGGCCGGGGCACCGGCGTCGACGCCCACCGTGCCGACCGCACCGTCCGGCCGGGTCCGGGTGACCTTGCCCGGTGCGGCCTCACGGCCTTCCTCGTCGGTCTCCAGTGCGCCCATGGCCGGGTGCCGGGCCCGCCGGATGCCCAGGATGGACAGGAAGAACGTGCCCAGGATGATCTGGCAGCTGACGACCAGGGCAGTGACCGACGGGACGACGAGCCGCAGGGCGTGGTCGTAGTTGAGCGCGCCGAAGCGGGTGCTGTTCCAGTAGAAGAACGAGAAGACCAGGCCGACGATCCCGGCGACGGCGAGCGCGCCGCCCGCCATCAGGCCGCGTTCCAGGCTCAGCGTCTTCAGGATGTGCCGGACCCGCTTATCCTCGGGCAGGAATCCTTCGGCGCTGGCGTACACCTGCGTGAACAGCGCGAACAGCACCGACTGGAAGCCGATGACGACCATGGCCGAGGCGGCCACGAGCGTGTCGACGTCGAACGTGACCGAGCCGATGCTGAACGGCCGCGGGATCACGACGGCACCGATCAGGATGCCGAGCGCGAAGACCACCAGGCCGGGCATGAAGAACAGCCAGCGCGGGCTGAACAGGAGCAGAAAGCGCAGGTGCCGCCAGCCGTCCCGCCAGGTGTGCAGGTGCGGTGGCCGGCTCCGGCCGTCCTTGGCCAGCGTCGTCGGGACCTCGGTGATGCGCTGCTTGGCCAGCGTCGCCTTGACGACGAGCTCGCTGGCGAACTCCATGCCCGTGGCCTGCAGCCCGAGCCTCATCACGCTGTCCCGGCGGAAACCGCGCAGGCCGCAGTGGAAGTCGCCGATCTTGCTGCTGAAGAACAGCCGGCCGATGAAACTGAGCACCGGGTTGCCGAGGTAGCGGTGCAGGGGCGGCATCGCGCCCGGCTCTATGCCGCCCTCGAAGCGGTTGCCCATCACCAGGTCAGCCCCGTCGCGCAGCTTCTGGACGAACGGCATCAGGTTGGTGAAGTCGTAGCTGTCATCCGCGTCGCCCATGATGATGAAGCGGCCGCGGGCGGCCACGATCCCGCCCATCAGGGCGTTGCCGTAGCCCTTCTCCGAGACGGGCACGACCCGGGCCCCGGCGTCGGTCGCCAGCCGCTGGCTCCCGTCGGTGCTGCCGTTGTCGGCGACGAGCACCTCGCCGCTGATGTCATGCTCACGCAGGAATCCCACGGCCTTGCGGACGCACGTCGCGACCGTCTCAGCCTCATTGAGACACGGCATGACGACGGTCAGCTCCACGTCATCTCCCTTACTGCTCACGGTTTCACCATCCGCTGAAGTTTTACGCCAGGTAGCGTGGGAAGGTGCCAGGCCCCGGGCGGCAGTCCTTGATCACCCGGACTGCTGCACCGTAATACCGTAGGCGAAAGAATGCATGCAGGGCGGCCAGTACTGGCGAAGCACCCATAAGCGTTGTGCAACACCGTCATAGAACAGTACAAGGAGGGTCCGGGTTGACCGCACCGGCCTCAGGCTCTCGGCGGGGCATGCTCCGCCTGCCCGGCTCTTTTCACCGGGACCGCTCGACGGCCGCGGAAGGCTCGCGCGGCCGGTTCGCGTCGTTCTCCCCCTCGGCGATCCGCACCCTGATGGCCCGGAACCGCCTGTTTGTCGTAGTTCTGATCCCCGCGCTCGCCCTGCGCGCCGACGCTGAGCTCGGCTATCAGTGGCAGTCCTGGTTCAACGACTCGTTCCAGTACATGGGGGACGTGATCGGCCTTCACCCCGACGTGACGCGCCCGGCGGGGTACGCGATCTTCCTCAAGATCCTGGAGCCGCTGCACAGCTACGCGGCCGTAACGATCTTGCAACACCTGATGGGGGCGTCTGTCGGCGTCATGGTGTACGCGCTGGCGCGGCACCGGTTCGGCGTACGGCCCTGGATCGCGACGCTCGCCGCGGTCCCCGCGCTCTACGACGGTTTCCAGATCCAGCTCGAGCACCTGATCCTCAGCGACGTCCTGTTCGAGTTCCTGCTCGCCCTGGCCACCACGCTGCTGCTGTGGGACAGCAAGCCATCGTGGCGGCGCTGCACACTTATCGGCCTGATCCTCGGCGTGTCGATCACGGTCCGCTCGGTTGGCGAGCCGTTCCTCGCCCTCTTCGCCGTGTACATGATCGTCCAGCGGATCGGCTGGCGCGCGGTGGCCGGTGTCCTCGTCGCCGGCCTCGCGCCGGTCCTGCTCTACTGCACGTGGTTCTACTCGGTGTACGGGCAGTTCGCGATGACGGACAGCACCGGCATCTTCCTCTACTCGCGCACCATGGCGTTCGCCGAGTGCTCCAAGATGCAGGTGCCCACCGACGAACTGTCGCTGTGCACGACGACCCCGCCGAGCAAGCGGCCCATGTCGCAGTCCTACATCTGGTCGAGTATCACCCCGCTGGACCGCTTCCCGCCGTCGAAGTTCTCGCCGCTGCCGAACCAGCTCGCCGAGGACTTCGCCAAGCGGGCCATCATCGCCCAGCCGCTGGCTTACGCCCAGATCGTCGGATACGACACGATCCGGGTGTTCGAGTGGAAGCGCTACATCTTCCCCAATGTGCAGACCTATGACGAGTACCTGTTCGGCTATCACTCGCAGGCCATCCCGGCCTGGGCCCGCGCCCACGTCGGGTCCTACGACTCCGACGTGGCCTACTACGTCCGCGGCAACCCGCTGACCAATGTGGTCGAGCCGTTCGCCGGGGTGATCCGGATCTGGCAGCGGTATGTCTGGCTGCCCGGCAGCGTGTACGGCGCCATCCTGGCCGTCGGACTGGGGGGCATGGTGCTGGCCTGGCGGCGGCTGGGCGGTGAGGCCACGATGCCCTGGCTGGTCTCCGTTGCGCTGATCGGCGTACCGGCCGCGACGGCCGAGTTCGACTACCGGTACGTGCTGCCGGCGGTGCCGTTCGCGTGCCTCGCGGCGGCCATGGCCTTCGGCCGGGACACGGCCGCCAGCAACTGGCTCGACGCGCGCCGGGCCCGGCGGCGCGGCGAAGCGGCGCCGGCCGGCCCCGCGGTGGGTCCCGCGGGCCAGGAGCCGGGCGGCCCCGCCGGTCAGGAACTGGCGCGCGGCGAGACCACGGCGTCGTAGAGGAGATTGCGGGGCACACCGGTCCCGGCGGCGACGGCGGCGATCGCGTCCTTACGGGACAGTCCGCCGGTCACCCGGCGGGTGACCTCGGCCACCGCCGCGCTGACATCCCCGGCGCCCGCCCCCCGGGCCGCCGGTGCGCCCTCGACGACCAAGGTGATCTCACCGAGCAGACCGCCGGCTGCCCAGGCGGCCAGCTCGGCCAGGGTGCCGCGGCGGACCTCTTCGTGCGTCTTGGTCAGCTCGCGGCACACCACGGCGCGCCGTTTCTCCCCGAGGGCCGCCGACAGCTCCCCCAACGTCGTCCCGGTCCGGCGCGGTGACTCGAAGAACACCATGGTCCGGCGCTCACCGGCCAGCTCGGCGAACCGCCGCGAGCGCTCCCCGCGGCCCCGGGAGGGAAAGCCCTCGAAGCAGAACCGGTCCGTGGGCAGCCCCGAGACAGCCAGGGCCGCCGTGACCGCGGACGGCCCCGGCAGGACGGTCACCCGGATGCCCGCCTCGGCGGCGGCGGCGGTCAGCCGGTACCCGGGATCGCTGACGCCCGGCATGCCGGCGTCGGTCACGAGCAGGACGTCGCGCCCGGCGCGCAGTTCACCGAGCAGAAGGTCCTGGCGTCCCGCCTCGACCCCCTCGTAGTAGGAGACCACGCGGCCCGTCAGCTCGATACCCAGGCGGCCGGCGAGCCGCCGCAGCCGCCGGGTGTCCTCCGCGGCGATGACCGGAGCGGCCGCCAGCTCCGCGGCCAGGCGGCCGGATGCGTCCTCCGGCCGGCCGATGGGCGCCGCCGCCAGGATCAGCGTGCCGCTGGCCGGGGCCGCTGGCCCGCCGGTGAGACCCCGGGGACCTCCTTCTTCGCCGCTCATTCGCTTTTCCTTCTCTGCTGCCACGTTTTCATCCCGTACGATATGCAGCGATGGCGGCAACCGAGGCCGGCGCTCCGGCGACCGAAACGGCGGACGGGACGCCGGCGCTACGCGACCGGCTGGTCTCCGCGCTACCCGCGGACCGGGTCCTGGGCTGGATAGGACCGCTCCTGGTCACCGCGTTCGGCGCGTTCCTGCGCTTCAACCGGCTCTCGCTCCCGCGCGCGCTGATCTTCGATGAGACCTACTACGCCAAAGACGCGTACAGCCTGCTGAACTTCGGTGTCGAGCGCAACCTGGCCAGTAACGCCAACACGCTGATCCAATCGGGCAGCACGCATATCTTTGCGTCTGGCGGCGAATACGTCGTGATGCCGCCGCTCGGAAAATGGCTCATCGCGGCCGGCGAATGGCTCTTCGGGCTGAACTCCTTCGGCTGGCGTTTTTCCGCCGCCGTGTTCGGGTCACTGGCGATCCTGCTCATCTGCCGGATTACCCGGCGGATGACCCGGTCGACGCTGCTGGGCTGCATCGCCGGCCTGCTGATGTCGCTCGACGGCCTGGAGTTCGTGATGAGCCGCACCGGGCTGCTCGACATCTTCCTGATGTTCTTCGTGCTGGCCTCCTTCGGCTGCCTGGTGATCGACCGCGACGTCTCGCGTGCGCGCCTGGCCGGGGCGGTGGCGGCCCGGGGCACGAGCGGGGTGGGCCCCGGGATCGGCATCCACTGGTGGCGGGTCGCGGCCGGTTTCTTTATCGGCTGTGCCTGCTCGTGCAAGTGGGACGCGATCTGGTATCTCATCGCGTTCACCGCCCTGTCCGTCGCGTGGGACGTCGGGGCGCGCCGAGCCGCGGGAATCGGTCACTTCTGGCGCGGGGCCCTGGCCCGGGACGGGAAATGGCTGCCGCTCACCTTCGGGGTGCTGCCGCTGGCCGTGTATATCACCTCGTGGACCGGCTGGTTCGCGTCCTCCGCCGGCTACGACCGCAACTACGCGACCGCCCAGGGCATCCATACGCCAGTCCTGTCCGCGCTGTACTCGCTGTACGAGTACCACGTGCAGATGCTCCAGTTCAGCGTGGGCCTGCACACTCATCACCCGTATGAGTCGCAGCCCTGGGACTGGCTGGTGCTGTCCCGGCCGGTCGCCTACTACTACTCCGCGCCCTCGTCGGGCGCCGTCTGCAGCGTCTCGCCGCACTGCTCGCAGGAGGTGCTCGCGATCGGTACTCCCGCCATCTGGTGGGCATCCATCCCGGCGCTGATCTTCTGCCTGTTCTGGTGGCTGCTGCACCGGGACTGGCGCGCGGGGGCAGTCGTCCTGGCGGTGTCGGCGGGCTGGCTGACCTGGTTCCCGTTCGTCTCGCGGACCAAGTTCTACTACTACGCGACCGAGTTCGAGCCGTTCCTCATCCTGGCCATCGTGCTGTGCCTCGGGCTGATCATCGGCGCCGCGCGCGCCAGTGCCCCGCGCCGGTCGATCGGCGCGGCGGTCGGGGGCGCCTACCTGCTTGTCGTGCTGCTGAACTTCGTCTACCTGTACCCGATCCTGGCCGGAAAGGTCATCCCGTACACCGCCTGGCTGTCCCGTATGTGGTACCACGGCTGGATCTGAGGTCCCTTTCAGCCTGCTCACAGGTATCGCGATGTAACGTAAGGCCAAGCTCTTAGACGTTTGTGATTTGCGTTACAGTGGCGAGCTATCTGGCCTCCTCAAACGTCTACTACTAGGTAGCGATGATCGAGCCCGGAGAGTACCCATGAGCGCCAGCGATGAGGCCGAAGAGAGCCGTGCCCGGTTCGAGCGTGATGTCGTGCCTCAGCTCGGCCAGCTGTATCCCGCCGCCCTGCGGATGACCCGCAACCCGACCGACGCCGAGGACCTGGTCCAGGAGACGACGGTCAAGGCGTACGCGGCCTTCCATCAGTTCCAGACCGGCACCAACCTCCGGGCCTGGCTGAACCGGATCCTGACCACCACGTTCATCAACGTGTACCGCAAGCGGAAGCGTGAGCCGCAGCAGGCGCTGGGCGGTGACCTGGCGGACTGGCAGATGTCCGCCGACCGGCTTGCCCCGCCCTCACCCTCGGCGGAGACCGAGGCGCTGGACCGGATCACCGACTCCGACCTGCTGAGGGCGCTGCGCGAGCTGCCCGGGGAATTCCGTACCGCGGTCTACCTCGCCGACATCGAGGGCTACCCGTACCGGGAGATCGCGGAGATGATGGGCACGCCGATCGGCACCGTGATGTCCCGGCTGCACCGCGGCCGCCGGCGGATCCGTGAGCAGGTCACCGAGCATGGCCTAAAGGTCACTCCGGCCGATACGTAGTCGTCCGGGGGGGCGACCCCCCGATTCCCCCCGCTGCGCTCCGCGCCCCGCTGCGGTACTTCGCCGACCCACCAGCCACTCACCGGGCACAAGGCCCGGTTCGCTGGGCTGGTAACGATCGCCTCGCCGTAACCACGCAGGTGGCCGCCTTGCAACGACCGTTACTTGGGCTGGAAGCGGATACCGCCGTCGAAGCGGACGACCTCGGCGTTCATGTAGTCGTTCTCGATCAGGGCCCGGACAAGCTGGCCGAACTCGGCGGGACGGCCCATGCGCTTCGGGAAGACGATGGGCGCGGCCAGCTTGGCCTTGAACTCCTCGGCTCCCGGCCCGTCGCCGTAGATGGGGGTGTCGATGATGCCGGGGCAGATCGTGTTGACCCGGACACCCACCGCCGCCAGGTCACGCGCGGCCGGCACGGTCATCCCGATGATGCCGCCCTTCGATGCCGAGTAGGCGATCTGGCCGATCTGGCCCTCGATACCCGCGACCGACGAGGTGTTGATGACGACACCCCGCTGACCGTCCGCGTCGGCCGGCTCCGTGGCGGCCATGGCGGCCGCCGACAGTCGCATCAGGTTGAAGGTGCCGATCAGGTTGACCGCGATGACCTTCTGGTAGGCGCCGAGGTCGTGCGGTGTCCCGTCACGCCCGACGGTGCGCGCGGCCCAGGCGATACCCGCGCAGCTGACGGCGGCCCGCAGCGGGTGCCCGGTGCGGGACGCGACCGCGACCGCGCCGGCGACCGACGCCTCATCGGACACGTCAGTCCGCGCGAACAGCCCGCCGATGTCGTCGGCGACCGTACGGCCGCGCTCCTCGGACAGGTCGGCGATGACGACCAGCGCTCCCGCCTTGGCCAGCTCGCGAGCGGCCGCTTCACCGAGGCCGCTCGCACCGCCCGACACGATTGCCGTGGTTCCGTTCAGTTCCATGGCGGGAGGATACGCGAGCGTCACCAGTGCCGATAGAGCGGCCTGGGGCGCCCGTGTCCCCGCCCGCGTTGCTGGCCGCCTGCCGTCGGGGTGTCAGGTCAGCTCTTCGTAGGGGAAGCGCTCGGCGAAGGCGGGCCGCAGGTCGGACAGCCAGGTCGCAGCCGGGTCGAACCGGGCGAAGAAGGGCTGGCCCACCAGTTCCGGCCGCCGGGCCTGGATCAGATGCAGGACGAAAACCTGCTGTCCCGCTATCTCAGCGACGCCGTCCACGCATACCTTTCCCGGCGTAGCCGACATCGACGGCCCCCGCACCGTCCGGCACAGTCCGGACACGCTCGTGTACGCCTCCCGGAATATCGCGTGCGCCCGGCTCAGCGGCACGGCGAAATAGTCCTGGGGACCCGTGTCGCGCTCCACGAACATGTAGTAGGGGATCATTCCCATCCGCGCCTGCGTGCGCCACATGGCCGACCAGGCCCGCGGCGTGTCGTTGATCGTGCGGATCAGCGGGGCCTGGGTCCGGATCACGGCTCCGGTGTCCCGGATCCGCCGCACCGCTTCGGCGACGAGCGGGGACTCCAGCTCACGGGGGTGGGAAAAGTGCGCCATCAGGGCGAGGCTGCGCCCGGCCACCCGCACCTGCTCGAACAGCCGGAGCGTAGCCGAAGCGTCCGGGTCGCTGACGAACCGCTGGGGCCAGTACGCCAGTGACTTGGTGCCGATCCGGATCGACTCCAGCTGCTCCAGCGCCGGGTCGAGCAGCGGCTCCAGATAGCGGCGCAGTACCGGCTCACCCATGATCATGGGGTCGCCGCCGGTGATCAGGACACTCGTCACCTCGGGATGGGCGCGCAGGTAAGCCAGCAGCGATCCGGTGTCGTCGCTCGCCATCTTCAGATCCGGCTCGTCGACGAACTGGGCCCAGCGGAAACAGTAGGTGCAGTAGGCGTGGCAGGTCTGCCCCTGACGGGGGAAGAAGAGCACGGTTTCCGGGTACTTGTGCTGGAGCCCCCGCAGCGGCTCCTCGCCGAGTTCGGGAGTGTTCAGCGCCAGCTGGCCCGCCGGATGCGGGTTGAGCCGCATCCGGACCTCATGGGCCAGGGCCCGCAGCTCCGCGTCCGGCACGTCAGCCGCCAGAGCCGCGGACAGGCGGGCCACGTCGGCCTCCGGGAGCATGTCGGGCTGCGGGAATACCAGCCGGTAGATGGGGTCGTCCGGGGCCCGGTCCCAATCGATGAGCTCGTCGGTCACGTACGCGTTCGTCCGGAACGGCAGGACGGTCGCGACGGCGCGGACGGCCAGCCTGGTGCTGGCGGGCAGGCCGGCCCGCTGCGTCAGCATGTCCAGGTGCTTGGCGGTGTAGGCCCGGAACCGGCGCCCCGTGCCGGACTCCTCCTGGGCCGGGATGACGTGCTGGACTGAAGTCACACAGCTCCTTCACTGATGCACAGCCGACTCGCACCTTTCAAGACGGACATCACCATGAAAAGGTTGATCCTGTTGTGCCCGTTAGCCGCGTGAGCCGGCCCGTGTGCCCTGTGAGCCGACCCGCGTACTTGTCCCCGTGCTCCCCGTTGGCCGGCCCGTGGGCCGGTGGCCCGTACCTGCCCGCGTACCGCCGTGTTATCAGCGGTAACGCAGCCGGTAGGGTCGGATGCCGCAGAGCATGATAACGATGGGCCGTCGCCGGCGGCTACAGATACGCGGGAATAGAGAGGTGCCGTGGCCTGCGTCATCCGCCGACCCGCCGTGGGTACCGGTTCCGGGGTACCCGGCCCGGCCGCCCGCGCGGCGGCCGGCTAAGTCCCGGCCGGGCTTCCCCGTGTCCCAGGATTCCGATTTCACCGACGCCGGGCCCGGCGGGCCCGGCGGGGCCGGCTCCCGCCAGGTCGTGGCGGTGGACGCCATGGGCGGCGACCACGCGCCCCGGGAGATCGTGGCCGGAGCGCTCGCCGCGCAGCGTGAGCACGGGATCCAGATCATCCTGACCGGGCAGCCACAGCCGCTGGCGGCCGAACTCGCCTCGCTCGGTGCCGGTCCCGACGAGATCGCGATCGTCCCGGCGGAGGACGTTCTCGGCATGGACGAGGGAGCGCTGGCCATCCGCCGCCGCCCCCGGTCCAGCATCGCGATCGCGTGCCAGATGGTCCGGCGCGGCCAGGCCACGGCGGTGGTGTCGGCCGGGCCGACCGGCGGGGTGGTCACCACGGCCCGGCTGCGGCTGCGGCCGCTGGCGGGTGGCGCGCGGCCCGCGCTGGCCGCCGTGCTGCCGACACTGCCCCGCCCCACCGTGCTCATCGACGTGGGCGCGACCGCAGATCCCAAGCCGGAGATGCTGGTCCAGTTCGCCCAGCTTGGCGTGGCCTACGCGCAGGTCACCCTCGGTATCCAGGCTCCCCGGGTCGGGCTGCTCACCATCGGGGCCGAGCCGGCCAAGGGCAACAAACTCACCAGGGACGCGCACGAACTGCTCGCCTCGGGCCCGGCGCACGGAGCTTCCCCGCTTATCTTCGCGGGGAACATCGAAGGCGGTGACCTGATGGCGGGCACGGTGGATGTGATCGTCACCGATGGGTTTACCGGAAATGTGGCCCTGAAGACCCTGGAGGGGTCGGTCCGGTTCGCGGCCGCGCAGCTCCGGGAGGCCGTCACCGCCAACCGGGCGGCCCGTCTCGGTGCCGTCCTGCAGCGCCGCGCGTTCCGGGACATGGCCGAACGGCTCGACGCGGAGACCTACGGCGGCGCCGCGCTGCTCGGGCTGGGCGGGACCGTCGTCATCGCGCACGGCGCGAGCACGGCCCGGGGTGTGAAATCGGCGTGCGTTCTCGCCCATGACCTGGCCCGCGGCCAGATCGTGGACAAGATCAGGGAGCGGCTCGGGCCGGGCCGGGCCGGCCACTTCCGGCGCCGTCCGGCCGGGTAGACCGCGCGCCACCCGGGCGGTAAATCAGGAGTTTCCGGTGGACACCGCCGATAGTCTTGACGTATGGCCAATCCCCAGGAACTGCTCGCCCGGCGGGTGCAGGACGGCCTCGCCGCGGCGTTCGGTGAGGCCTTTTCCGGCACCGACCCGCTGGTCCGGCCGTCGCAGCATGCCGATTTTCAGTCCAACGTGGCCCTGTCGCTGCCCGGCCAGCTGCACCGCCCACCGCGGGAGATCGCCGCGGAGCTGGTCCGTTCGCTGCAGATCACCGACATGTGCCTGCCGCCCGAGGTCAGTGGACCGGGCTTCATCAACCTGACGCTGCGCGACGACTGGATCGCCCGCCAGGCCAGCGAGATGCTGGGCGATGACCGGCTCGGCACCTACCGGGCGGCCGATCCGCAGACCGTCGTGGTCGAATACTCCTCGCCCAACATCGCGAAGGAAATGCACGTCGGCCACCTGCGGACCACGATCGTGGGCGACGCCATCGCGCGCATCATGGACTTCGCCGGCCACCACGTGATCAGGGACAACCACGTCGGGGACTGGGGCACACAATTCGGCATGCTCATCGAGCACCTGCTCGACGTGGGCGAGGATTCGCCCGAGGCCGGGACGCTGCGGACCGACCCCAATCGGTTCTACCAGGCCGCGCGGGCCGCCTTCGATTCCGATCCGGAATTCGCCGAACGGTCCCGGCAGCGGGTCGTCCTGCTCCAGGGCGGCGATCCGGTCAGCCTGCGGATCTGGCACGAGCTCGTCGCCCTGTCCATGGACTACCTGCACCGGATGTACAGCCGCCTGCAGGTCTCCCTGACGGACGAGGACATCCGGGGCGAGAGCTTCTACAACGCGATGCTCCCGGACGTGGTAGCCGACCTGGAGACAGCCGGCATCGCCGTACCCAGCGAGGGCGCGCTGTGCGCCTTCCCGCCCGGCTTCACCGGCCGCGATGGCAGCCCGCTGCCGGTTATCATCCGCAAGAGCGACGGCGGGTACAACTACTCCAGCACCGACCTGGCCACGATTCGCTACCGGGTGGACGATCTGGGCTGTGACCGGGCCATCTACGTGGTCGGCTCGGCTCAGGCGCTGCATTTCCGCATGGTTTTCGCGGTGGCGCGGCAGGCGGGCTGGATCCCGGAGACGACCAGCTTCGAGCACGCCCAGATCGGCAACGTGCTCGGCACCGACGGCAAGATCCTGCGGACCCGCAGCGGCGACTCCATCAAGCTGAGCGCCCTGCTCCAGGAGGGCGTGGACCGGGCTCGCGGCATCCTGGACGAGCTCGAGGCCAGCGCGCAGTTCGACGAGGCGACGCTGGCGTCCATCGCCGAGGCGGTCGGGATCGGTGCGGTGAAATACGCCGACCTGTCGACGGCCCGCGACAGTGAGTACGTCTTCGACTGGGACCGGATGATCTCGTTCAAGGGGAACACCGGACCCTACCTGCAGTACGCCACGGCCCGGATCCGGTCGATCTTCCGCCGGGCCGGCCTCGCCCCGGAGCGGGCGACGGGCCCGGTCGTCATCGCCGAAGAGGCCGAGCGGGGGCTGGCCCTGAAGCTGCTCGGATTCGGTGCGGCCGTCTGGTCGGCGGCCGACGCGGCGCAGCCGCACCGCCTGTGCGTGTACCTTTTCGAGCTGGCCAGCCTCTTCACCACGTTCTACGAACTATGCCCGGTGCTGAAGGCCGAAGACGAGCCCGTCCGGGCCTCCCGGCTGGCGCTGTGCGCGCTTACCCTGCGCGTCCTGCTGGGCGGCCTGGACCTGCTCGGCGTCCCGGTCCCGGAGCGGATGTAGCGGTACCGGTACCAGCCAACATTGCGGACGTTCCCAGCCTGCTCCCAGGGAGCGCCGACAGCGGTCCCAGGATGAGGGCCGACACTCAGCGGTATGAACGCATTGTCGCACCATTTCGCGCGCGATCGCCGCAGGTCCCTGATCTGGGCGATCGGCATTACCCTGGCCCTGCTCCTGGCGGCCGGCGGGGCCCTCGCCGGATCGGCGCTCGGCGGCTCGTCCGGGCCGTCCCCGGAGGCGGCCACGCTCAACGCGGCGCTGAGCGGCAACGGGACCAGCACGGGAAGCACCCCGGCCGCTCAGGCGCGCGCCAGGGCCGGCGCCCTCGCCCGGCTGCGCCGCCTCGGCGGCATGTACGGTGAGGCCGCCTTCCGCGGCAAGGACGGGGTGACCCGGACGCTGGCCTTCGAGCGGGGTGTCGTCACCTCGGCCGGCGCCGACCTGGTGGTCAAGGCGGCCAATGGCACCTCGTGGACCTGGCAGTACACCGGCAGCACGGTCGTGCGCACGGACGGGGCGAAGGTCAGCCGCTCGGATCTGTCCAGCGGCGAGCACGTCCTGCTGGCCGGCCCGGTGGTGTCCGGCGCGCGCGACGCCCGGCTCGTTTTCATCGCCGCGGCCAAGCATCCCGCCACGGGCACGGCGCCCGCGCCGTCCCCGTCGGCAAGCGGCCCGGCGTCCGCCAGCTAGGCGGCGCAGGAGGGGAGAAAAGCGGTCCCGGCGGCCATCCAGGCCGCCGGGAATCGCTTTTCGTAAGAATGTGAATTCCCGAACGTATTCATTACGTGCCTGGTCATCCCGCATCGGCCCGATTGCCATCCGCAGCTTCGGCAAAACGCCCGCTTAGGAATGTGAACTCTCGAACAGACTGCTTACGTGGACGCCGATCACGTACCGATCTCGGCGATACCGGTGCACTCTCATAGCCATGGATATGTACGAGCCGTCCATCGGCTATCCAGAAACCCACTGGCAATCGCAGTCGTACCAGGACGCGCGTGGCGGGCGCAGCGACTTGGGAAGGAGGCACCGATGATGGGACGCAATCGGCGTGGCCCGGCAGGACGCCGTGGCAGTAACCTTAAGGCGCGCCTCGGCATTGCGACCGCGGTCGTAGTCGGCGGCGGCGCAATCGGGGCGGTGGCGCTAGCAACAACTAGCCACCCCAGCACAACCGCGGCACAGTCCGCCGGATACAGAAGCAGCTATTCGTCCTACAACAACGAGTCATATAACCTCGCTGCAGGTCTTAATGACTTCTCGTGGTCGCAGGCACGTGCCTTTACGTACTTCTCTCACCTCACCAACACCAGTCGCGAGACGGAGGTGTGGAACGGCCACAGCAAGCTCGCGTTCGAGCGCGGCACGGTGGTCCTGGCCACGCAGAAGTTCCTGCTCATCCGCGCGGCGAACGGCTCGTTCAACGTGTGGTGGATCTCCGGCGGCACGAAGGTCACGAACGTGGCCGCCAGCCAGACCGGCACCGCGGCGCTGACCGGCAGCACCTGGGCGGCGAACGCGGCGATGTCCGGTTCGATGGCCCCGGCGACCGCCGCGCTGACCGGGAACACTACGGCCGCACAGCAGGTGCTCGCACCGACCACGACGACCGTCACGGTCAACGTCGCCGGCACCAACATCACGGTCTCGGTCACGGTGAAGAACAACGTGGCCACGGTGGCGCAGAACAACACGGTGACCACGCAGCCGGCCCTGACCACGATCGGCGGCGTTCAGCGTGGCGACCTGGTGTTCATCGCCGGCTCGCGGGAGCACTGGGCCCTGCACGCCAAGGTCATCCTGATCGAGAAGACCCCGATGATCACAACCACGGCGCCGACGACTACCCCCACCACGTCGACCACGACGACTACCCCCACCACCACGACCCCCGCTGCTAGCAGCCCAGTTGGAATCACGGGTAACAAGAGCTGAATCCAGCACCCCGGGTAACCCGCCCCTGCGGGGAACCACCCAGCCGCCCGTGCCATGCCGCTCCCCGCGGCATGGCACGGGCTGTCGGCGTCGGCAGCGGAAGAAGACGAGGTACGCGGCATGGCGGCAGGCACGGCCGGGCCCACGGCACGGACCTGGAATCATTACGGGCAGGTACCCGTTCGCGATAGCAGGGGCGCCCGTGGCGACACGGTGGGGCGGGAGAAAAAATGCTGGGACACCATGGCTGAAAGCAAGCACATTCCGAAGGTGCTCGTCGTCGACGACGAGCCGAACATCCGCGAACTGGTCCAGGTCGCGCTGAATTTCCACGGCTGTACGGTGCTGACGGCGGCGAGCGGCCAGGCGGCGCTGCGGGACGCCGAGACCGTCGAACCGGACCTGATCGTGCTCGACGTCATGCTGCCCGATCTCGACGGCTTCGAAGTGTGCCGCCGGCTCCGTGCCCGCGGTAACGACGTGCCCATCATCTTCCTGACGGCGCGCGACACCTCCTCGGACACCGTGCAGGGGCTGGCTCTCGGCGGTGACGACTATGTGACCAAGCCGTTCTCGGTGGAGGCCCTGGTGGCCCGGATTCGCGCCGTCCTGCGCCGCGCCGCGCGCCCGGCGGACGAGGCGGCGGAGGACGAAACCGTCCCGCTGCGGGCTGGTGACCTGGAACTGGACGAATCGCGCTGGACGGTGCACCGGGCGGGAACGCCGGTCGAGCTGTCGCCGACCGAGTTCCGGCTGCTGGCCTACCTGATGCGGCACCAGGGCCGCGTCCTCACCCGGGCGCAGCTGCTCGAGAACGTGTGGGGCTGGGACTATGCGGGCCAGTCGCAGATCGTCGAGACGTACGTTAGTTACCTGCGGCGCAAGCTCGACCCCCTCGGTCCGCCGATCATCCACACTCAGCGCGGTGTCGGGTACACACTGCGGCCGCCGCAACCGGTCCCGGGTCATGCAGAATCGCTTAGATGACCCGTTCGCCCCGGCTGTCGCTGCGCGCCCGCCTCCTGGCCGGACTGATCGCCGTGACGGCGGTCTTCCTGGTGATCATGGGGACGGTCAGCGCGTTCGTGGTCAGCGGCCACCTGGAGGCCCAGTTCGACGACAGCCTGCTGGCCGCGCTGGGCGAGACACGCACGCAACTGGTGGCCAGCCCGGACTACGCCGTCGCCGGCGTGGGGCCCCGGGGAACCGTCGTGCCGTATGACAATGGGTCGCCCTACGCCAGCGAGCTCGCCGCCGGCCTCAGCGCGCTGCCACTGGCCCAGATTCGCCAGCACCTCAAGGCGCACACGGTCTATCCCGTGCCCGGTACCACGCTCGCGGCGGCCGGGCGGCGGGCCGCGCTGGCCTCCGGTACCAGCGGCATCATCGTGGTCGCGGAGCCGCGCGGCCGGATCGCCGCCGGGGTGCGCAGCCTGGTCATCGCCGAACTGATCACGGGTTGCGCCCTGCTCGCGGTACTCGCCGCCGGCGGCCGGTGGCTGATCGGCCGGGGCCTCGCGCCCCTGCACCAGATGGCCACCACGGCCGGGCGGATCACCACCCGCGGTGACCTGACCGCCCGGATGCCGGACCCCGGTGATCACGCGGAGGTCGGCTTCCTGGCGGACGCGATCAACACCATGCTGGACCGGATCCAGCAGGCATTCAGCGCGCGGCTGAATTCGGAACAGAAGGTCCGCCAGTTCGCCGCGGACGCCTCGCACGAGCTCCGTACCCCGCTGACGACCATCCGCGGATACGCCGAACTCTACGGGCAGGGAGCGCTCGGCCCGGATCAGCTGCCGAACGCGATGCGCCGGATTGACGAGGAATCGCAGCGGATGAGCAGGCTGGTCGCCGAACTGCTGGAACTCGCGCGGCTCGACCGGACCTCTTCGCTGAACCTGACCGAGACCGACGTGGCCCTTCTGGTGCGCGACGCCGCGGCCGACGCGAGCGCCGTCGAACCGGACCGCCCGATCCAGTTCGAGGCCCCGGACCGGTTGGTCGTGGTGGCCGACGAACCGCGGATTCGCCAGGTACTGGCGAACCTGCTGGCCAACGTGCGAGAGCACACCCCGCCGGGGACGCCCGTCATGCTCCGGCTCAGCCCGGCCGGGAGCGGCGCCCTGATGGAGGTCATCGACGCCGGCCCGGGCATGCGGCCCGAGGACGCAGCCCGCGCGTTCGACCGTTTCCACCGCGGCACCCGCGACAAGGACGCGGGCCAGGACGCGGGCCGGGACGCGGGCCGGGACGCGGGCCGGGACGCGGAACGAGCCGAGAGCGGAAGCGGGCTCGGGCTGTCGATTGTCCAGGCGATCGCGGCCGCGCACAACGGCCACGCGGATCTGGTGTCGGCTCCGGGGCGCGGGACCCGGGTACGGGTATGGCTACCTGCTCAGGTGACCCGGGACGCCGATCCACCTCCCTGACACGCCCGCCGCCGGCGCCCGCGCATCGCCTGGCCACGACGCGTGAACCTACGCAAACGTAGCCAGGGCCGGCCCGGTGACGTAGTCTGGCCCTGGAAGGCAGTTGCGCGGAGGAGGCGGCGAAGTGACCGGGGTTATCCTGCTCTTTTTCCTGGCTCTGCTGGTCGCCTTTTTCTGGAACAAGCTCCGCAAGCGCACGGGCCTGGGAATTTCCTCCAAGACCTGGATGGGCGCCATCACCGTCTTCGTCGTCGTGGTCGCGTTGCTGTACGCCAACAGCCAGGGGCACTGACCAGGGCCGCCGCAACAAGGGCCCAATAACGCAAATAACGAGGGCCCGATAACGAGCGCACTGACTGGCGTGGCGCCAGCCGTTAGGACGACTGGCCGTCGATCGGCATCTCGAACCAGACAGCCTTGCCGTCGCGCGTCGGACGTGATCCCCACCGGGTGGCGAGCTGCTCGACCAGATACAGGCCGCGGCCGCCCTCGTCACTGTCCTCGGCCGACCGGATCCGGGGCAGCCGCATATCCGGGTCGAAGACCTCCACCCAGACGGCCGCGGAGCCACGCCGTAGCCGCATCGCGAAATCCTTCGGCGCCGCGGCGGCGAAGCCGGCCGGGCTGTCGTCCATGACCGGCTCCGGCACCCCCCACGGCATCGGCGACACCGGCGGCGCGGCCACGGCTCCCACGGGGACGTCGCCGAACGCGCGCCGCGGGCTGGCCGCGGCCGACGTGTGCAGGACGGCGTTGGTCACCACCTCGGAGACCAGCAGGCACGCCAGCTCAGCCTGGGCGCTGTCCATTCCCCAGGCCCGGAACGTCTGCAGCGCCATCCGGCGCGCTTCGGACACCATGACGGGCTCGGCGGCGAAGACCCGCTCGCGCGCGTCAAGCTCAGCGGGGAGCGACCGGACGACCAGAATCGCCATGTCGTCGTCGATGTCACCGGGAACGGACTCCTCCGCGGCGCGGGCGATCGCGTCGGCACCTCCGTCCGCGGCCGCGCTGACCGCGCGGCACAGCATGCCGAGCGCCTCTTCCTCGGTGTAGTGACCGGACCCGTCGGCGCGCGCCCGGCGATCGGTCAGGCCGTCGGTATAGAGGATGAGGGTGGCCCCGGGCGGGAGGATCAGCGTCTCCTCCTTGTACGTCGGCAGCCCGCTGATGCCCTTGCCGCGCACTCCGAGCAGGACGCCCTTGTCGCCGATCTCCATCTGCCGCGCCTCACCGCCGACGACGAGCAGCGGCGCGTCATGGCCGGCATTGGCGAAGGACAGCTCGCGGGACCACGGATCGTAGACGAAGTACGTGCAGCTCACCGTGGGCGGGTCGGCACCCATCAGGCCCTGGCCGTCGGCAGGGGTCATAGAGCGGCACCATTCGTCCAGCTTGCGGAGAATATCCGCCGGGGCCTTCTCGTCCTGGGCGAACGCGCGCAGCGCGGCCCGGAGCTGCCCCATGATGGCGGCCGCGCGGGCCCCCCGCCCCTCGACGTCGCCGATGACGATGCCCACGCGCCCCGCGGCCAGCGGGATGACGTCGTACCAGTCGCCGCCGACCTGGGTCTGGATGCCCTGGCCGTGGGTCTCCAGCGGCTCGGCCGGCACGTAGCGGCAGGCCACCTCGAGCCCGTCCAGCTCCGGAAGCGCCTGGGGCAGCAGGCTCTTCTGGAACACCAGGGCCGTATGCCGCTCCGCCTCGAACAGCATCGCGTTGTCGATGGCGATCGCGATCCGGCTCGCGATCGCGCCGAACAGGTCGCGGTCGTCGGGGCCGTACCGCCGCCGTTCCCGGCCGGTGAGCCCCGACAGCGCCAGGCTCATGACCCCGAGCAGCTCACCCCGGGCGTACAGCGGCAGCGCGACCACCGAGACGAGCCCGATGTCGTGGCTGGCCCGGAGGCTGTCCGCGCTGGGCGCCGGGTACTCCTCCTCCTCCAGGTCCGCCACGACGACGATCTCCGATCGCGCCATGGCCTGCTGGCAGAAATGGCCCTCCGGGTAGTTGACCTGCTCCCCGACGGCTGTCCACGCGCCGGGCGGGGGCGCCCAGCCACCGGCGTTGGTCTGTACCCGCCGGACCAGGTTGTCGCCCTGGAAGAGGTCGATGAAGCAATGGTCGGCGAACTGCGGGACGAGCATCTCGGTGACATGGCGGAGGGTCGCGCCCAGTTCCAGCGAGCCGCCCAGCCGCTCGCCGATCCGCTCCAGCAGCCCGATCCGGTTCCGCTCCGCCAGCGTGCCCGGGCCGGCGGCACGCGCGAAGATGGAGATGCCGTCGATCGCGCCGGACGGATGGCGCAGCGGCACCGCGTAGGCGCGGATCAGCACGCTGGCCCCGTCGTCGCCGGTGCTGGCGAAGGTCCCCTCCCACGGCCGTCCGCGCAGCACGCACCGGGCCAGCCCGCTGAGCTTGTCCTGATCGCCGGAAGCGAACCCGATGCTGAGCACGGACTGCCCGGTGAACCGGCCCGCCTCGCCGCGTACGCCCAGCAGCCGGGCCGCGTACGCGTTGAAATACAGCAGGTTGCATCGCCGGTCGGTGACGATGACCGCCATCTCCGCCTGATCCAGCAGCATCTCCGCGGGCAGGAACGACTCGCCCGCGACATCCTGCCACGGTTTCATACCTTCGCTCCATAGCCCGGGATCACGCCGCCGGGCACGGCCCCGCTGGTGGCCGCACCCGCCCGTGCCCGGTCCCGGTTATGGCCGTGACACGAAAACGTGCGCGGCGATCTCGCGGGGCAGGTCCGTCCCGGCTCCGTCAGCGCTGTCGCCACACGTCACTCGCACACCGTCGTCTCTTGCCGCGAGCATTACCTCACGTCCGGGTTGTATCCCGGTGCGCTTGAGTTTAAGCATCAGAACGAGATCGCTCTGGATCTGTTCGCTAATCCGCCGCACAACCACCGGTGCGGGCTCCCGCACGGCGACCTTGGTCATCGCCTCGCCGCCTTCGACCGCGATGCCCATCTGCTCCTTGGCCTGGGGCGGGATCCCGAGCTCATCGAGGCCGGGAATCACGTTCCCGTGCGGGCAGCGAACCGGGTACCCGAGCAATTCGAACAGGCGGCGCTCCACGCTCTCCGAGATCACATGCTCCCACCGGCACGCCTCGATGTGGACCTCCTCCCAGGGCAGCTCGATGACGCCCACCAGGAGGCACTCGGCCAGCCGGTGCTTGCGCATCACCCGGGTGGCCAGCGTCCGGCCGACGTCGCTGAGGGACAGCTGACGGTCGCCGGCGACGTGCAGCAGCCCGTCGCGCTCCATCCTGGCCACGGTCTGGCTGACGGTCGGCCCGCTCTGGCCCAGCCGCTCGGCGATGCGGGCACGCAGCGGGACGATGCCCTCCTCTTCGAGCTCGAAGACGGTACGGAGGTACATCTCGGTCGTGTCGATTAGCCCCTGGGCGGTCACCTGCTCATTCCTCCTGCTGTGATGCTATGCCGCGCGGGCGCCTGGGCCTACCCGGTCCCGCGGCGCCCGGGCGCCGGACGGCACCGGGTCTTCCGGGCTAGGGCGACACCCGCTCGATGACCCAGTCGCCGGGGGTCCGGCGGTACCGGAGCCGGTCGTGCAGCCGGTCCTCACGCAACTGCCAGAACTCGATCGTCTCCGGCGCGAGCCGGTAACCCCCCCAGAAGTCCGGCATCGGCACCTCGGTGCCCGCCGGCCAGCGCCGTTCGAGCTCCGCGACGCGATCGTCGAGCTCCGCGCGCGACGCCAGGACCCGGGATTGCCGGCTGGCCCACGCCCCGATCTGCGACCCGCGGGGCCGGGACCGGAAATACGGCTCACTGTCCGCGGTGGACAGCATGCTGACCGGCCCCTCGATGGTGACCTGGCGCCCCAGCGCGAACCAGGGGAACAGCACGCAGGCCCATGAATTCCCGGCCAGGTCGGTGCCCTTGCGGGATGTCCGGTTCGTGTAGAAGACAAACCCGGCACCGTCGTGTGCCTTGAGGAGGACGGTCCGGGCCCGGGTGTGCCCGTCGGCCGAGGTGGTGGCCAGCACCATGGCATTGGGCTGCGGCAGGCCGGCCTGCACGGCGTCCGAGAGCCAGCCGGAGAACTGCTCGACGGGGTCATCTGGGAGCATATCCTCGGAAAGGGGCCGGGAACTATCGTGCGGATGGGCGCTGGAACCTTCGCCGTACCGGGTCGTCTTCATTAGTAACGATCCTCACATTGCTGTCGGCTACCGCTAAGTAGGTCTGGCGATATTGAATAAGAGAACCGAGGTACGGCGCGGTCTGGAGTCCGCGCGGCCCTTTCGCGTTCCCTGGCCAGGGTGCCGTGTGCACCTGGCGCGGGCCACGGCAGGACCGTCACGGTTGTAGCGCCCGGACGCACAACGCCCGCTGGCGCACGAGCCGGCGTGCCGTCCCGCAAGAAGAAGGAGACTCCGATGTCCGACTTCAAGCCAGGACTGGAGGGCGTCATTGCCTTCGAGTCCGAGATCGCCGAGCCTGACAAAGAGGGCGGCTCGCTCCGGTATCGCGGAGTGGATATCGAAGAGCTGACGGGTCACGTCTCGTTCGGTCACGTGTGGGGTCTCTTGGTCGATAACTCTTTCACCCCGGGCCTTCCCCCGGCCGAGGCGTTCCCCCTCCCGGTGCACTCCGGTGACACCCGCGTCGACGTGCAGAGCGCGCTGGCCACACTGACCCCCGCGTGGGGCATCAAGCAACTGCTGGACAGCAGCGACGACGAGGCCCGTGACAATCTTGCCCGGATCTCCGTGACCGCGCTGTCGTTTGCGGCCCAGTCGGCCCGGGGACTCAGCCTGCCCATGGTGCCGCAGAGCCGGGTGGACGAGGGAAAGACGATTCCCGAGCAGTTCCTGATCCGCTGGCGCGGCGAGCCCGACCCACGGCACGTCAAGGCGGTCGACGCCTACTGGGTGTCGGCGGCCGAGCACGGCATGAACGCCTCCACGTTCACCGCCCGCGTCATCGCCTCGACCGGCGCCGACGCGGCGGCGGCGATGTCGGGTGCGGTCGGTGCCATGTCCGGGCCGCTGCACGGTGGCGCGCCGGCGCGCGTGCTGCACATGGTCGAAGGGGTGGAGCGGACCGGCGACGCGGATACCTACGTGAAGTCGGTGCTCGACCGGGGCGACCGGCTCATGGGCTTCGGGCACCGTGTGTACCGGGCCGAGGACCCCCGTGCCCGCGTGCTGCGCCGGACCGCGAAGGAGCTGGGGGCGCCCCGCTACGAGGTGGCCCTGGCCCTGGAGAACGCCGCGCTGGCGGAGCTCCGCGCACGCCGGCCCGACCGGGTGCTCGAGACCAACGTGGAATTTTGGGCCGCCATCGTCCTCGATTTTGCCGAGGTCCCCGCCAACCTGTTCACCTCGATGTTCACCTGCGCCCGCACCGCGGGGTGGGCCGCGCACATCCTGGAGCAGAAGCGCACCGGCCGGCTGGTCCGGCCCAGCGCCCGCTACATCGGCCCGGCGGCCCGCCCGGTGCGCGACGTACCCGGCGCCGACAGCGTGCTCGACAAGGTGTAGACGGCGCGTCCCGGCCGATCTGCGCCGCCGGGCGTCCCGGGTGCGGCCCGGGGCGCCCGGCGCTGTCTGCGGCGGGAGCGCGTTCGGCAGCGCCGGAACTCGGCGGGGACCGCGTGGACGCCGGGGCCAGTGACCGGCCGCGGATAGGCTGGCGCGGTGAGCAGCGTCATCATTCCCCCCGGGATCAGGCCCGCGGACGGCAGGTTCGGCAGCGGGCCGTCCAAGGTGCGCGCAGACCAGCTAGCGGCGCTGGCCGGCTCCGGTGCCACCTACCTGGGCACCTCGCACCGGCAGGCCCCCGTCCGGTCGCTGGTCGGGCGGATCCGGGCCGGCCTGGCCGGGCTCTTCGCGCTGCCGGAAGACTTCGCGGTCGTCCTCGGCAACGGCGGGACGACCGCCTTCTGGGACGCCGCCGCCTTCGGGCTGATCCGCTCCCGGTCACAGCATCTCGCGTTCGGTGAATTCTCCGCCAAGTTCGCCGCGGTGGTGGCGGCCGCACCGTGGCTGGGCTCCCCGACGGTGATCGAATCGGCACCGGGCGGCCATCCGCCGGCCGCCGCGGAGGCCGGGGTGGACGCATACGCCCTCACCCACAACGAGACGTCGACCGGGGTGGCGATGCCAGTCCGCCGGATCGCGGGCGCGGACCCCGGCTCGCTAATCCTGGTCGATGCCACCAGTGCCGCGGGCGGTCTCCCGGTCGATCCGGCCGACTTCGACGTGTACTTCTTCGCGCCGCAGAAGTGCTTCGGTGCCGACGGCGGCCTGTGGATCGCCCTCATGTCGCCTGCCGCCGCCAGCCGCGTGGCCGAGATCGCGGCGACGGACCGCTACGTGCCCGGCTCGCTGTCCCTGCCCATTGCCATGGAGAACTCGGCCAGGGACCAGACGTACAACACCCCGGCCGTCGCGACCCTGATGCTCCTCGCGGACCAGATCGACTGGATGCTGGCCCACGGCGGCCTGGCCTGGACGACGGCACGGACCGCCGACTCCGCCGCGCGCCTGTACACCTGGGCCGAGAAGACCCCGTATACGTCGCCGTTCGTCACCGACCCGGCCCAGCGTTCACAGGTGGTCGGCACGGTCGACTTCACCGGCGTTGATGCGACGGCCGTCGCCGCTGCGCTGCGCGCGAACGGCATCGTGGACACCGAGTCGTACCGAAAGCTGGGCCGCAACCAGCTTCGCATCGGCATGTTCCCCTCCGTCGACCCCGCCGACGTGGAGGCCCTGACCGCCTGCATCGACTACGTAGCCGAACGCCTCTGACCAGCGTCCGGGACGGCAAGATCGTCAGCCTCGCGGTCATCCGCAACACGCCATCCCCCTGCTGACCGCCCGCTGCGGGTCCTGAGCGCGCCGTGGAGCCCAGCGCACCGCGGCGCGCGGCCCCTTAGGGCCGCCCGGCGCGGCACGCGCGCAGCGTGGCGCTCAGCGCAGCAGGGAGCCGACGATCACGGTCAGCACCAGGAGCGCGAGCACGGCGGGAAGCAGCCAGCGGGGCACTCGGGTCACGTCCCGAGCCTATCGGCGGGCGAGCGGCCAGCTGTCCAGCATCGCGCAGCGGGGCTGGCCGCTGGGCCTGCTGTGGATCAAGTGAACGCGGTCGGTGGTCCAGGCCGGCCCCCGGTATCCGCTCAGCGTGGCGACCAGGGCGCGGGTATCGGCCGGGACGCGGCAGCGCGCCAGCGTGAGGTGCGGGCGGAATGGACGGCCATCATCCGGCGGGGGCGCCCCGGCCCGGCGTGCGGCCGCGGCCACCGACGCGGCCAGGCTGGCCACCGCGCGGTCATCACCGCTCAGGCCGCCCCAGAACACCCGGGCGCGGGCGGCCGAGGGGAAGGCACCCGCGCCGGCGAACGCGAGGGAGAACTGATGGTGGCGGGCCGTGGCGCGCTCCAGCCGCGGCCCCAGCCGGGCCGCCGCCGGCTCATTGACTTCGCCCAGGAAAGCCAGCGTGATATGCCAGGCGTCCCGGCTGGTCCAGCGCAGGGCGGGCTGTCCCGCGCGCAACGGGGTGACCACAGCGTCCAGTTCGTCAAGCGCCGTGGGTGGCGGCGCGAGAGCGACGAACAGTCTCATGCGTTCATTGGTAGCAGCTTCTGCCGCAGCGGTCGCAGCCCGTCGCGCACACTGGTCCCGGTGAGGCGCGACAGCACGATCCCCACCACGATGGCGGCGACCGCCGAGATCACCCCGCCCGAGATCAGGCTCATCCGCGGGCCGAACTGCTCGGCCACCCAGCCGATCAGCGGGGAGCCGAGCGGCGCGCCGCCCAGGAACACCAGCATGTACACGCCCATGACACGGCCGCGTAGCCGCGGGTCGCTGCCGAGCTGGGTCGCGGAGTTAGCGGCCGTCGTGTACATCACCACCGACAGGCCGGTCGGCAGGAGCAGCAGGAGGAACGCCCAGTAGGCGGGCATCAGCCCCGAGGCCGCCTCCAGGATGCCGAACGCCAGCGCGACCACGATCTGGAGCCGGACCGACGGCTGGCGCCGCCGCGCCGCCAGCAGCGCACCCCCCAGCGCACCGGCCGCGTAGGCGGTCGAAGCCAGGCCAAACGCACTCGCGCCGGTGTGGAACACACCACGCGACATCAGGGCCGTGGTGACCTGAAAATTCATGCCGAACGTCGCGACGAAGAAGAGCATCGTCATCGGCAGCCAGATCCGCGGTGATCCCCTGACGTAGCGCAGCGCCTCCCGCAGCTGGCCCTTGGCCCGCGCGGCCCGCGCGGAAGGGGACAGCTCACCCGGGCGCATCAGCAGCAGCCCGGTGATCACAGCGCCATATGACGCGGCGTTGACCAGGAATGCGATCGGCGTGCCGACCAGGCCGATGATGATTCCCGCCAGGGCAGGCCCGGCGATCCGGGCCAGATTGAAAATGGCGCTGTTCAGCGCGATTCCATTCGCCAGGTCGGCCTGCCCGACCATCTCGGTCACGAAGGTCTGCCGGGTCGGGTTGTCCACGACCGTGACCATGCCGAGGGCGAAAGCCAGCAGGTAGACGTGCCAGAGCCGGACCGTCCCGGTGATGGCGAGCAGGCCGAGGATCAGCGCCAGACCACCCATGAGGCTCTGGGTGATGAGCAGAATACGGCGCTTGCCGAACCGGTCGGCGATCCCGCCACCCCACAGGCTGAACAGCAATAGCGGCAGAAATTGCAGGCCCGCGGCGATGCCGAGGGCAGAACCGCTGCCGTGCGACAGGTCCAGCACCAGCCAGTCCTGCGCGGTCCGCTGCATCCAGGTGCCGCTGTTGGAGACGACCTGCCCGGCCGCGAACAGGCGGTAATTACGGTTGCGGAGGGAACTGAACGTCCGCTCGCGGCTGGGCGGCCTCCCGGTGCCGCTTCCCGCGGAAGCGGGCCGCGGGACGGTGGAAGCCGGCCGCCTCAGGACTGGCTGAGCTTCTCCAGGATCGGCGCCGCGGCGCGCAGCGTCGCACGCTCCTGCGGAGTCAGCTCCTTGAGCCGCTTCGCCAGCCACTCGTCCCGGCGCCGGCGCGCCCGCAGGACCACGGCCCGGCCGTCTTCCGTCACGGTCAGAACCACCTGGCGCCGGTCGGTCATGTGCGGTGCCCGCATCACAAGGCCGCGTTCCTCCAGAACCGCGATGACGCGTGTCATCGAGGGCGGCTGCACCTTCTCGTACTCGGCAAGCTCGCCCGGCGTCATGGCCGAGTGGCGCTCCAGCGCCGAGAGGGCGGCGAATTGCGTGTCGGACAGCTCCGGCTCCGGCATGCCGTGCGCCGCGCGCTCTACCCGCAGCCGTCGCGCGAGCCGACTGACCGAGATCCGCAACGCGGTGGCCAGGCCCACGTCGGACCGTGTCTGCGCCGAACTTGTTTGCGTCAGTGTCATCTTCATTAGCCTGAGTCATTACTTTAGCTAACGATATGCGATAATGCGGAATTCGCAGAACCACCTATCGCGTGTGAGCAGGCAGGGGGCGCCTGCGGCCGGATGACCCAAGTACATCACGGACGGAGGGCGCGCCGGGGGACATCGCGGGCGGGGCCGTCACGGCGGCCCCGGCTGGCACGTAATCTGGCTCCCGTGGCTTCTCCGCGCCGCTCGCCGCCGCCTCCGTTCGAGGGAAATACCTGGCTGATCACCACCGTCATCACGGCGGGCTGGGTGATCGCCCTCATCGTCGTGCTGGCCGTCCGCGACAGCCTGCCCCCGGCCGAGCGATGGTGGGTGTGGACCTGCGTGACCGGGGTGGTGCTGGGGTTCTTCGGCCTCTGGTACGTACCGCACCTGCAGCACCGCCGGGCCAGCGTCGCAGAGCGCCGCGCCGGCGCGCCGGGCCGGGCCGGGCGGATGGCCAGGAACCGGCTCAGGCCTCGCCGCTGAACGACTCGAAGACGGTCTCGTCCAGCGAGACGCCCGGCAGCAGATCCACCAGGTCGTAGCCGAACTCGTCGATCACCGGTGAGGCGATGCGGGCGGGCGCGTCGTCGAAGGCCGATTCCGAATGCGCACCGCATCCATGATCAGCGGAGACGATCCGGCCGTCGTCCGGGGCGTAGGCGTTCGCGCAGCCGCCGAACATCTGTCCCAGCACGCCGCTGAGCGGGACGAAAAAGCCGCAACTGGCGCACATGGCGGGAGCGGCGCGGGCCAGCGGCGTGCGCGGGCCGTGCTCGCTGTCGTACCACCGTTCGGCGGTTTCGTCACGCCCGGCCGGGGACAGCACCCGGGGCCGGCCCGGGAAGGCGGGCTCCGGGGCCTCCCGTGACCCGGGCGGATCGGGGACCTCGGGCGGCCCGTCAGCGTACCAGTCAACCACAGCGTCGTCCCCGGCCAGCAGCACCATCGGGACGAGCCGTTCGTCATCGTCATGGGCCGGGAGCAGGTCACCCACGCCCACGTCTCCCGGCTGCAGCCGGTCACGCCAGGGCACCCAGGCGGGGGCCAGCATCGCGTCAGGGCCGGGGAGCAGCGCGCTGTCATCGACGGTGACGGTCTTGGCGCGCGCGGCGCGTGTCACGGTCACCACCCAGTGCCATCCGGGATAGGCGGGGTCGAGGCAATCGAACAGGTGGGTGACGAGGCGATCGCCTCCCGCCTCAACGCCGAGGTGCTCCCCCACCTTTTCCGCGCCTACGACGTCCTGCACGGCGGCACGCGCCAGGTCGACGGCTTCCGCGCATACCTGATCTGGCTCTTTGCTGCGGACACGGATCGGGCTCACGATTAGTTATTCTCGCTCATCGCGGCCAGTGCACGAGCCAGCTATCGGGGAATTCGTGCCCGCTGGTCGTCGCAGCCCCCGCTGGGACGAATACTTAGACCATGGGACTGTCGGAGGCAGGGCGGGCGACCGCCCGGGCAGCCCGCTCCGCCGCGCGGGCGGGCGCCTCCGCGAACCGGCGGCTGGGACGGTTCGTGCACCGCCTGAGCGGCGCGTCCGGTGCGGGCCGCACCGGCCTGTCGAGCCTCATCGAGCTGACCGCGGCCGGCAGTGCCGGTGACGCCTTCGTAGCCGTGGCCCTGGCCGGCACTGTGTTCTTCAACACCTCGCTGCACGAGGCCCGCAGTCAGGTCGTGCTCTACCTCGTCCTCACCATGACGCCGTTCGCGCTGCTCGCGCCGTTTATCGGGCCCATGCTGGACCGCGTCCGGCAGGGACGCCGTTACATCATGATGGGTACCCTGCTCGCCCGCGGCCTCTTGTGCTGGGCGATGTCGGGCGCGGTCACCGGTGATCCGGTCACCTTGTTCCCGGCGGCGTTCGGCGTGCTGGTGCTGCAGAAGGCCTACGCCATCACCCGCAGCTCGGTGACCCCGCGCCTGCTGCCCGCCGAGATCACGCTGGTCACGGCAAACGCGCGGAACGGCCTGGGAGCCGTCCTGGCCTCGACCGTGGCCGCGCCGGTAGCCTTCGGCATCCAGGACGTGGCCGGGGCGCCGTGGGCCCTGCGGGTCGGCACACTCGTCTACCTGGGAGCCACGGTGCTGGGGGCCCGGGTGCCCGACCAAATCGACGACACCGCACCCGAGGCGGAACCACTCGCCGGGGAAGCAGCCGACGGCGCTGGATTCGCTGCCCCGGGGAGTGCCCGGGCGGGTGACGCGGGGAGTGCCCGGGCGCAGCGCGGCGCGGCCGCCCCCGGCGACGGGAGCCGGGGCCGCCCCGGGATGGGACGCTCACTGAACGAGCCGGGGCGCCAGGACACCAGGCCCAGGCGGCGGGGGCGGCTACGGTCGGTCGGGCCGATCGTAGCCGAGGCGATGTGGGCCAATGCGGCGGTGCGCATGTTCGCCGGCTTTATGGTCTTCTTCCTCGCGTTCCTGCTGCGCAGCGCGCATTTCCATGGCTTCTCGCAGAACCTGGCGCTGGGCGCGCTGGTGTTCGCCGCCGCCGCCGGCGGCCTGATCGGCACGGCGGCCGGCTCGTTGTTCCGCTCCCGCGTCCCGCATCTGATGGCGTTCGGCGTGCTGGTCGTGTCCACGGTGACCTGCACCGTGTGCGCGGTCTTCTTCGGCCTGGGCACGGCGCTGATCGTCGCGTTCGTGGCCTCGGTGGGGGCCGTGCTGGCCAAGCTCGCGCTGGACTCCACGGTGCAGCGGGAGATCCCGGAGCAGACCCGGACATCCACGTTCGCCGTGTCCGAGACCATCCACCAGGTGTCGTGGGTGGCGGGGGGGCTCGCGGGCGTGCTGGTCTCGATAGCGGGAAGCGGCCCGGCGGGGCTGTGGATCAGCGCCGCGGGACTGGCCGCCGCCTTGGTGCTCCTGGTGCTGTCGCGGCGGCACCGTCGGCTGCGGGGCAGCCGAACCGTAACGCCACAGCCCGGCTGAGGCCGTCAGCCGGCCTCTACGTCATCAGCGACGGCCCGCAGCACGGCGCCGATCTTCTTGGCGTCGCGGCCGTCCGGATGCTTGCCGCGCCGGTACGTATTCGACACTTCGTCCAGCAGCTTGATGAGGTCCTCGACGATCACGACCATCTCATCCGGCTTCTTGCGGGCCGACTTCACCGCGACGGTGGGCGGCGGCTCGATCAGCCGCACCTGAAGGGCCTGCGCCCCCTTCCGGCCCTCCGCGACGCCGAACTCCACCCGCTGGCCGGGGCGCAGCGAGGTGGTCCCGGACGGGAGGGCAGAAGAGTGCACGAAGACCTCGCCGCCATCATCGCGGGCGAGGAAACCGAACCCCTTCTCGGAGTCGTACCACTTGACCTTGCCGGTAGGCACGCAAGACCTCACGTGAATAGGGAAAAGACGACGAACGGCAAAAAACCCGGTATCGAGCTGATGCTGCGGACACCTCTAGGCTAGCCGCCGCGCGGACCGGACGGCATACCCGTGACGGGCGCGAGCAGTCTAACCGGGGCCCGGGCCGCGGTCCTCCGCCGAAACGCGAGGGCCCGGGGGAAGTTCCCCCGGGCCCTCGACGGTAAAGGGCTGGACTAGAAGTCCATGTCCCCGCCGCCCGGAGCGGCCGGGGCCTTCTCCTTCTCCGGCTTCTCGGCGATCACGGCCTCGGTGGTGAGGAACAGGCCGGCGATCGACGACGCGTTCTGCAGCGCCGAACGGGTGACCTTGGTGGGGTCGTTGATCCCGGTCTTCAGCATGTCCACATACTCACCGGTCGCGGCGTTCAGGCCCTGGCCTGCGGGCAGGCCCTTGACCTTCTCCACCACAACGCCGCCTTCGAGGCCGGCGTTCACCGCGATCTGCTTGAGCGGCTCCTCCAGGGCCCGGCGAACGATCGCCGCACCGGTGGACTCGTCGCCCGACAGTTCCAGCTTCTGGAACGCGTTGTTGCCGGCCTGAATCAGCGCCACACCACCGCCGGGCACAATGCCCTCCTCGACGGCCGCCTTGGCGTTGCGCACGGCATCCTCGATGCGGTGCTTGCGCTCCTTCAGCTCGACCTCGGTCGCTGCGCCGGCCTTGATGACGGCCACGCCGCCGGCCAGCTTGGCCAGCCGCTCCTGCAGCTTCTCGCGGTCGTAGTCGGAGTCGGTGTTGTCGATCTCGGTACGGATCTGGTTGACGCGGCCAGAGATCTGCTCCGCGTCACCGGCACCGTCCACGATGGTCGTCTCGTCCTTGGTCACGACGACCTTGCGGGCACGGCCGAGCACGTCGACGTCGGCGTTCTCCAGCTTCAGGCCCAGCTCCTCGCTGATGACCTGGGCGCCGGTGAGAATGGCGATGTCGCCGAGCATGGCCTTCCGGCGGTCACCGAAGCCCGGGGCCTTCACCGCGACGGACTTGAACAGGCCGCGCATCTTGTTCACGATGAGCGTCGCCAGGGCTTCACCCTCGACGTCCTCCGCGATGATGACGAGCGGCTTGCCCGACTGCACCACCTTGTCCAGCAGCGGCAGCAGGTCCTTGTTGGCCGAGACCTTCGAGTTGACCACGAGGATGTACGGGTCGTCCAGGACGGCCTCGAGACGCTCGGGGTCGGTCACGAAGTACGGCGCGATGTAGCCCTTGTCGAAGCGCATGCCCTCGGTGAGCTCAAGCTCAAGGCCGAAGGTGTTGCTCTCCTCGACGGTGATGACGCCTTCCTTGCCCACCTTGTCCATGGCTTCGGCGATCATCTCGCCGATGGCCGGGTCGCCGGCGGAAATGGAGGCGGTCGAAGCGATCTGCTCCTTGGTCTCCACGTCCTTGGCCATCTTGGACAGTTCCTCGCTGACGCGCTCGACGGCCGCGTCGATGCCGCGCTTGAGCGACATCGGATTGGCGCCGGCGGCCACGTTGCGCAGGCCCTCGCGAACGAGCGCCTGGGCGAGAACGGTGGCGGTCGTGGTGCCGTCACCCGCAACGTCGTCGGTCTTCTTTGCAACTTCCTTAACGAGTTCCGCGCCGATCTTCTCCCACGGGTCCTCGAGCTCGATCTCCTTCGCGATGGACACGCCATCGTTGGTGATCGTGGGGGCGCCCCACTTCTTCTCGAGTACCACGTTCCGGCCCTTGGGGCCGAGGGTTACCTTCACGGCGTCGGCGAGCTGGTTCATGCCGCGCTCGAGGCCGCGCCGGGCCTCTTCATCGAACGCGATCATCTTCGCTGCCATAGGCTCCAGTCCTCCGTGGCTTGCTAGCGGATCGGGCCGACGCCCGCGACGGCTGGCCTGGGCCACCGGCAGTCATTTCCTGCCGTGGGCACAGACCTCATCGCCCGATCCGGCCTATCGCTGTCACTCTCATAGGGAGAGTGCCAACGCCATGTTTAGCACTCTCACCCGTAGAGTGCAAACGCAGGGACAGGGCCCTCGCTGCGGCAATGCAAATCGGCCCGGCCCCGAGGGGGCCGGGCCGATTGACGTCAGAGCTTCAGACCAGGCGGACAGCCTCTGCCTGCTGCCCTCGGTCACTCTGCGTGATCTCGAACTCCACCCGCTGGCCCTCTTCAAGCGTCCGGTAGCCGTCCGCCTGAATTGCCGAGAAGTGGACAAACACGTCCTTGCCGTTATCCACGGCGATGAAGCCGTAGCCCTTCTCCGCGTTGAACCACTTGACGGTGCCCTGAGCCATTTCCACACAACTCCCTAACTGTGCTCGGGCCTCGAGCTCCGCCCTTGCAACGCGGAACCCGTTCGATCGCTTTGCCCGGGCCACGCCAAGGAGCGGGTCCGACCGATGGCGACCAGACATGACATTACCGTCTACGCGAACCGGACGGGCACGATCTCCCGCGATAAGCGTATACAGGCTGCGAGCATTTAGTTACGGCGGTCGTGAGGGTATATGAGCGTTATCCGCCGGCTACCGCGGGGATAACCGAAACCTGCGCACCGGAGGGGACAAGCGTGTCCAGGCCCTGCGCGAACCTGACGTCCTCCTCACCGACGTATACGTTGACGAACCGGCGGAGCTTGCCGCCGTCGTCGACGATCCGCCCGGCGATGCCCGGATAAGCCGTATCCAGCCCGGCGATCACCTCGCGCAGTGTCCCGTGGTCGGCGCTGACCTCCGCCGCGCCGCCCGTATAGGACCGTAGGATGGTGGGGATTCGTACCGACACGCTCATTCGACTCCTGCCTCTCGGAATGATTCCAGCGTGGGCCGTACCACGGGTGCGACAGGCAATGCCCCCGCCACCGCGTCCAGGGTCTTCAGGCCGTCGCCGGAGTTGATGATCACCGTCTCCGCCGCGGGATCGATCTGCCCGGCGGCGAGAAGCTTGCGCAGGACGCCCAGCGTCACTCCGCCGGCGGTTTCGGCGAAGATCCCCTCGGTGGCGGCGAGCAGGCGGATCGAATCGATGATCTCCTCATCGCTCACATCCGCCACGGCACCACCGGTCCGCCGCACCGTGTCCAGGACGTACGGGCCGTCCGCGGGGTTGCCGATGGCCAGCGACTTGGCGATGGTGGCGGGGCGCACCGGCGCGACGACGTCCTGGCCCGCCGCGAAGGCGGCCGACACCGGCGAGCAGCCGGTGGCCTGGGCGCCGAACACGTGCCAGCCGGTGTCGTCGACGAGGCCGAGCGAGGCCAGCTCACGGAAGCCCTTGTCCACCTTGGTGAGCTGCGCGCCAGATGCGATGGGGACGACAACCTGCTCCGGTAGCCGCCAGCCGAGCTGCTCGGCGATCTCGTAGCCGAGCGTCTTGGATCCTTCCGCGTAGTAGGGCCGGACGTTGACGTTGACGAACGCCCAGTCCTCATGCTCACCCGCCAGCTCGGAGGCCAGCCGGTTCACGTCGTCGTAGTTCCCGTCGACGAGGACGAACGTGCCGCCGTAGACCGCCGTAGTGATGATCTTCTGCTGCTCGAGATCGGCCGGGACGAGCACCACCGAGCGGATGCCGGCCCGGGCCGCAGCCGCAGCGACCGCGTTCGCGAGGTTTCCCGTCGACGGGCAGGCGAGAACCTTGAACCCCATCTCCAGCGCGGCGGCGAGCGCCACCGCGACGACGCGGTCCTTGAAGGAGTGAGTCGGGTTGTCCCGGTCGTCCTTGACCCAGAGCCGCCGCATGCCCAGCGCGTGGGCCAGGTTGTCCGCGCGGATCAGGCGGGTGCAGCCCGGCTCGGTGGTGGGCCGCTGGGCGATGTCGGCAGGCACCGGGAGCAGCTTGGCGTAGCGCCACATGTTGTGCGGGCCGGCCTCGATGTCCGACCGGGTCAGGGCGGGGAAGTCGTAAGCCACCTCGAGCGGGCCGAAGCAGTCCGCACATGCATAGTACGGCCCGAGCTCACGGGTCAGGCCGCATTCACGGCAGGACAGATGGGTGGCGTAGCCGAACCGGGACACCGAAGGTGTCGTGCGGCTGGCAGGTACAGCGTCGTTCTTCTCAGTGGCAGATGTGCTCACGTCGCGAGGCCCCTTTCACCCTCATCTTTCCCGAGGTCACCCTGACCACGGGCCGGAGTTGGCACCTCTCACGATGTGGCCTCGCAGAACCGGGACGCCGCAGCAAGCACAGCGACCCTCAGCGGGGAGCCTCCTGGGGATTATCCCCTTGAGCAGAGCATCATCGTGACGGTTGCCGGGGCTTCACAGGGCCGATCCCTCCACCCCTCTAGATGAGCTGTATTCAGTTGTGCCGCAGCGAACGCTGACGCTCGCCGCAACCAGGCTGTTTCCTGACGGACACATGCCTTACGTGAACTTTAACCGATCAAGGCCGATGCCGCAGCATGGGATATCGCTCACCGGACTGGTCCTCGACGGGGCACGTTCCTCCGCTAGCCTGCCAGGATATGGGTCACAACTCCAGCCTGTGCCGGGTGGCCGCCACCGGGGAGGCTGTCCCGGACGGCGGCGCGGGAGACGGCCACGCCGATGCCGGGGAGGACGCGGGCGAGGCAGCCCCCGGCCGCGAGGCCGGGCCCGGCGATTCCCCGGACCACGGAACCGTCCGGGCCGCAGGCCCTCCCCGGGACCGCGCCCGGCTGCTCGTCGCGTCGAACCGGGGCCCGCTGTCCTTCACGATGGCGCCCGACGGGAGCCTGTCCGCGCGGCGTGGTGGCGGGGGGCTGGTGTCCGGGCTCATGCCCGGCTTGTCGTCGCTCGCGGGCCAGGCCGAGGTGGTGTGGATCTGCGCCGCGCTCAGTGACGCCGACCGGGCCGCGGCCCGCCAGGATCCCGAAGGCAGGCGGTTCGGCATCGAAACTGATGGGTCGTCAGGCGGCCGGACCGCCGTGCGCGCGCTGGACATACCGGCCGCCACCTTCCAGGGCGCCTACAACGCGGTGGCGAACGCCACCCTGTGGTTCGTCCACCACCTGCTGTTCAACACCCCGGTCCAGCCGCACTTCGGGCCTGCGTTCCGCCGCGACTGGCAGTCCTACGTCGCTTACAACGAGGCGTTTGCGCGGGCACTCGCGCTGGCCGCGATGTCAGCGCCCGTGACCGCGCGCGTGCTCGTGCAGGATTACCATCTGGCGCTCGTCCCGCGGATGCTGCGCGACGCGGTGCCGGGCATCCGTATCGCGCACTTTTCACACACGCCGTGGGCGCCGGTGGACTACTACCGGATCCTTCCCGATGACATCGGCCGCGCCATCATCGACGGCATGCTCGGCGCCGACCATGCCGGCTTCCTCTGCCAGCGATGGGCCGACGCCTTCCTCGACTGCTGCGAGGCGCTACTGGGGGCGCAGGTTGACCGGGCCGCGCGGCGGGTCATCCACCGGGGCCACGTCACTGGCGTGGGTGTCCATCCGCTCGGCGTCGACGCCCCGGCGCTGCGGGAACGGGCCCGGGAAGCGGACGTCGAAGCGCACGTCGCCGCGCTGACCAGAGCCGCGGACGGCCGGCGGCTGATCGTGCGGATCGACCGGACAGAACTGTCGAAGAACATCCTCCGGGGACTGGCCGCCTACCGGGAACTGCTCACCACCCGGCCCGAATGGCGCGGCCAGGTCGTGCACGTCGCGTTCGCCTATCCGTCCCGGGGCAGCGTGCCCGGATATCTCGAGTACACCGACGAGGTGCTGCGGATGGCAGCCGGGATCAACGAGGAGTTCGGCACCGCGGACTGGAATCCGCTGATCCTCGAGGTCAAAGACGACTATGCGCGGTCCCTGGCCGCCGGGCGCATCGCGGATGTCCTGGTCGTGAACCCGATCCGGGACGGCATGAACCTGGTCGCCGAGGAGGGCCCGGTGCTGTCCGACCACGGCTGCGCGCTGATCCTGTCGCGCGAAGCCGGCGCCGCCTCGCTGCTCGGGTCCGACGCGCTGCTGGTCAACCCGTACGACGTGAGTGCCACCGCAGCCGCGATGCACCAGGCCCTGCTCATGCCCGAGGACGAGCGCCGCCGGCGGTGCGCCGCCCTGGCCGCCGCCGCCGCGGCCAAGGCCCCCGCCCTCTGGCTCGCGGCGCAGCTGGATGCGCTGGGTTAGCTGTGCTGGCCCGGGGGGCGACCCCCCGGAACCCCCCGCATGCGCTGTGCTGGCCCGGGGGGGCGACCCCCCGGAACCCCCCGCTGCGCTACGCGCCCCGCTGCGGTACTCGCCGACACACCGGCCACTCGCCCGGGCTGAAGCCCGGGACTCGCTGGGCCGGTAACGACCGCCTCGCCGTAGGTCCTGCCGCGGTACTCGCCGATAGCACCGGCCGCTCACCCAGGCCTTCGGCCTGGGGTCGCTGGGCCGGTAACGACCGGCTCGCCGTAGCCTGCGGTGGTGACCGTTAGGGTGTGCCCGCCTCTACTTTTCCAGGGCGTCCGCTAGGGCGGCGAAGAGGGACGCTATGCCGTCGGGGCCGTCGACCACCAGGTCGGCTTCTTCGGTGGGTAGCTCTGATTCGGGGGAGGCGCTGATTACGGTGACGCCGGGGATTCCGGTGGTGCGCAGGTCACGGACCATGGCAAAGGCGGCCAGGTCACCCAGGTCGTCGCCGCTGAACAGGATCGACCGCGCGCCTCGCTCCGCGGCCAGTTCCCGCAGGGCCACTCCCTTGTCCATGCCCGGCGGCCGTAGCTCGATGACCCGGCGGCCGGGCTCCACCGCCAGCCCGGTCTGCCCCGCCAGCGCCTCCAGCGGGCCGCGCAGCCGGGCCAGCGCCGCGTCCGGGTCGGCGGTGCCGCGAGTGTGCACGGCGACGGCGTGCCCCTTGTCCTCGATGCGCGTCCCGGCGGGGGCGGCCGCCGCGCGCAGGACGCCGGGCAGCTCCCGCCGGGCCGCCGCCACACCCGGGGGCGCGGCCGGCGTGGACACCTGACCGTCCTCCCAGCGTTCCCAGCCGTAGTGACCGAGCACGATGAGGCCGGGCACGGTGGCCAGGTCACCGAGCTCCACCGCCTGCGCGACCGGACGGCCGGTGACAACCGCCAGCGTGCCAACGCGGGCCGCCAGCCGCCGCAGCGCGGCGAGCGCACCGGGATGAACGTGCGCGGCGGCGGGGTCAGCCACGATCGGCGCGAGCGTCCCGTCGTAGTCGGAGGCGATCAGCGCGACGGCAGGCCCGGACGCGATAGCGTCCAGGCCGGCCTGCCCCTCGGCCGTGGCGGCCCGGGGCAATCCAGCCGTGACACCGTCGGAGGTCATGGACGCCGTTCTCCGCGTTCTCGCATCACCATGTCCTATTCGCCAGTACGCGGCGACCGCATCCGCTGCCGCCGGGAGCGCTGCCTGCGCAGCCGCTTGATGAGCACCGGATCGAACCGCAGCGCCTCGGGCGTGTCGATGAGCTCGTTCAGTATCTGGTAGTAGCGGGTCGGCGCGAGGTCCAGTACATCCTGCATGGCCTGTTCCTTCGCCCCCGGGTGCCGCCACGACCGTGCTTCGAAGGCCAGGATCTGGGCGTCACGCTCAGACAGTTCCGCCATATCGCCCTCCTCCCGGTCAGCACATCGTAGGCGGGCGGCGGCCCGCCCCGGGAAGCCCGGCGCACGCCCCTTCTGTACCGGCGGCCTCTTGCGACGTACGCTCACGGGTCGTGGCCCCTTTTCGCTGTCTGACGTTCCTCACCGACTACGGGCTGGAGGACGGCTTCACTGCCGCCTGTCACGGAGTTGCCGCCCAGATCGCGCCGCAGGTGCCCGTCATAGACATCACCCACCTCATTCCGGGTGGCGACGTGCGGCGCGGCGCGGCCGTGCTCGCCCAGACGATTCCCTACTTCCCGCCCGCAGTGCACGTCGCGGTGGTCGATCCGGGAGTTGGCACGGACCGGCGGGGAATCGCCGTCGTGGCTGGCGACGCGGTCCTGGTCGGACCGGACAACGGGCTGCTGTCGTGGGCGATAACGGTGGCCGGCGGCCCGCGGACAGCGATCAGCCTCACCAACAAGGAAATGTGGCTCAACCCCACGGCGGCACCAACGTTCCATGGCCGCGATATCTTCATGCCGGTCGCCGCGCGGCTGGCCGCCGGCGCGGACCTCGCGTCGGCCGGGACCGAGATCGACGTGTCGGACCTGGTAACGCTGCCGCCGCCGGCCAGCCGGGTGCTCGATGGAAGCGCGCAGGGCGAGGTGCTGACGGTCGACACGTTCGGCAACGTGCAACTGTCCATCTCCGCGTCGGACGCGGGCAGCATCGGTGTCCGCTACGGCCGAAACGTCGTGGTGCGAGCCGGGCGCCGTCAGCTGACCGTGCCCTACCGGGATACGTTCGGGGCGGTCGCGCCCGGTGAACTGGTCGCCTTCGCCGACGGGGCCGGCATGGTCTCCCTCGCGGTGAATTCCGGCGACGCGGCCCAGCGACTCGGGCTGCCGCCCGGCGCGCATGTCACCCTGAGCCCGGCTCCGTAGGCGACGCGGGCCCCGTTTCCGGCGCTGTGTAGCCAGACGTCTACGTTCCGTCCAGCACGATGGCCCGGGCGCCGCAAGATCGGCGGGAAAGATTCCCCGGCAGGCGCGCACATGGCACGATGGTCCTGCGACGACAAGACCGTAGGGACGAGCCGGGACTACGGTGCCAGAAGCCAGCCGGGCGGAGCCGCGATCCCGCGACGGGCAGCACGCCGCATGTCCCCCCGTTCAGAGGAGACGTGACCGCCGTGTCACCTCGATTGCCCAGCGGCGCAGTGCTGGCGCTGACCGCGGCGATAACGGCCGCTACCGCGGTCATTGCTGCCCTGCCCGCGTCGGTCGGCGCGGCGGCACCGGGCCGGTCCGCACCGGGTCGTGCCCTGACGGCTTCGCGGGCCAGAACCGACCCGATCCGTACTCAGGAATGGTGGCTGGCCAACCTGCGCGTCCCGCAGGCGTGGCAGTTCTCCCGCGGAACGGGCATCACCGTCGCCGTGCTCAGCAGCGGAGTGGACGCAGCCCATCCCGACCTGACCGGTTCCGTCGTCACCGGACCCGACTTCACCGGATCCGGTGAGGCGGCCGGCGTCCCGTCCCGGGAAATCGAGGGCACGTCCGCCGCGAGCCTCATCGCGGGCCACGGCGACAACGCCGGCCGCGCGTCGGGGATCGTCGGTATCGCGCCGGCGGCCAGAATCCTGTCCATCCAGGTGGTCCTGGGCGCCACCGACCCGCTGAACGCGAACCCGGCCGACGTTAGACGCCTGCCGGCGGCGATCGCCGCCGGCATCCGGTACGCCGCCGCGCACGGCGCCCAGGTGATCGATCTGCCGCTCGATCCGGCGAGCCTGGCTTCGGACGGTGCCGCGACCGGCGGCCTCGGCGCCGCCACCGGGGGCAGCGCCGCCGAGCGTGCGGCAGTGAGTTACGCCCTCGGGAAGGGAGCCGTGCTCGTCGCCCCGGCGGGAGACAACGGCGAGGACAGCAACGAGCCCACCTTCCCGGCGTCCTACCCCGGTGTCATCGCGGTCGGCGCCGTGGACCACCACTTTGTACGGGCCGTGTTCTCGGTCCGGCAGTCCTACGTGACGCTCACCGCACCCGGCGTGAACCTCACCACCGCCAGCCCGCCGTCCGGATACCGGAACATGAGCACCACCGACGCCGCCAGCGCCATCGTCGCGGGGGTCGCCGCCCTGATCCGGTCGCGTTATCCTCACCTGAACGAAAGCCAGGTCCGGCAGGCGCTCCTGGCCGGCAGCGTGGCGCGCCCGCCGTCGTCCGCCACGGCACCGGGCTACGGCAGCGGAACGGTGGACGCACTGAAGGCCGTCCAGGCCGCGGCGCTCATCGCGGCCCCGCGAGCGCCGCCCTCGGCGCCGGCCACCGGGCAGGCGGCGCCCGGGAAGACCCGGCCCGCGGCTGGTCACCCCAGGGCGGCCATCCTGGGCCGGGCCACGACCGTGCTGCGTGATGCGGCGATGGCCGCGGGCATGCTGATCGTTCTGCTGCTCGCGAGCCTGGTCGGCATCCGGTTCCGGCGGCGACGGTCCGAACGCGGCCCTCTTCCCGCTCCCGAGCCCCGGACCCTGCTCAACGGCCCATCCGGGCCGCTGGCGGTGGCGGGCAGTGCGGGCCATGCAAGAGCGGACGGGCATGAGCGTGCCGCGGCAGCGCCCATGGCCGCACCGGGAACGGCCCCCTGGAGAACCGGACCGGGCCGCCAGGGCCGGCGGCCCCCACCCGCTTTGCCGGCTGGCCCGCCGACCCTGGCCGGCGGGCCGCCAGCCCGCATCCTGCCGGTACCCGGTGCGCCGCCTTTCCCGGGCACCTTCGCGGGCCCGGGCATCTCCAGTCCGGTCGCCCCGATCCCGGGCAGCGCTGTCCCGGGCAGCGCTCCTCCCGGCGGTGCTCTCCCCGGCCGAAGATCCCGCCGGAAGAGACGGGGCCGGAGCGGCGGCAGGTCCGCGGCGAACTCCCGTATGAGTGCCCACGGCCTGCGGGTACGCGTGACGCCGGTATCCAGGACGGTAACCCGTACCCAGCTCGGCGCACCCGGTAGCCCACCGTGGGAACCGGCACCCATGCCCGAGGGTGATGTCCAGCACCAGACGGCAGAGCGGGCACCCGATCCGTTCGCCCTGTTCGCGCCGGCCCAGGCCCCGGCGATGCCAGCGCCATGGGAGGTAGCTCCGCCACTCCACCGGCGCGGCCCGGCCGGGGCGATATCCCCCGCGGACTCAGCCGGCCCGGTGCCGCCCGCGGCCCGGCTCGGTTCCGGAGGACCGGTCCCTCCGGTGGATCCCGCGCTCCCCGGCGGTGCGGCCCCACCGGAAAGCCCGGCGGTGCCGGGCGGCATCCCACCGCTGGAAGGGCGGCTGCCGCTCGTGCCGCCGTCGAGTTTCGCGGGCTCGCCCGGGCTGCGAGAGCCGCCGCGTCCGGCCACTACGCCCCTGTCTGGGCCACCCGGAAGCGGTCCCCCGCAACGGCGCCGGTCACCCTACTCCGGCCGGCACACGTCGGATACCGGCCCGCAGCCCGTCGTGCCCGGGCCACCCGGGGATATGGCCAGTTCACCCGGGCCAGAGCCCGGGGATGCCCCCTCGGGCCCGCTGTACATCTGGAATCCGGCCGCCCTGACCGAACCGTTCCCCTCGGCCCTGCCCCCCCGTGACGCCGGGCGCCCCGGCGAGGGGACCGAGGACACCGGGAATCCAGCATCCTAATATGTAATGCGGGGCAAGCCGGGCTTTCGGAGGCCAAAAACCCGGCTGGCCTGATATTGCGTCGCGATATGTCCTGATGGCGGCCCCGCAGGGCCTCGCTCAGGTGGTCAATGCCATGAGTTGACGGCGCTTCTACTGGGGCAGCGCCAGCGGTTGGCCGGTCAGGGCCTGGTAGTCGGCGGCTAGCTGGGCCAGGTCCACGCCCTGTTCAAATGCCCTGGTCCCAAGGTGCTCAGGCCAGATGACGACCCACGCCTCCTCGACGAGCGGGTTGCCCTGGACGACGCCGTTCCAGAAGGAATGGGCGAACTCAGTCTCCTGGGCCCAGGTGATGAACCTGACATCGGCGGTCGTGTAGCCGCCGCCGAGAATGGCGTGGCCGCCCTCGATGGGCGAGCCTGCGACATCGGTCCAGGCGTGGCCTTCGGCAAACTGCTGCTGGTTCGCGCCGAGCACCTGGATTCCCAGCCATAGCCCCCCGAATATGGCCAAGGCGGCCATCACTTCGCCGAGGTTGGTGTGGTCGACCTTGGCGAAGGCGACCGCGCTCACGCCATCCGGGCCACCGGTCGTATGCAGGTACTCCAAGCCGGTCTGGATATCCATGCCCTGGTCATCGCTGCTTCCCGGCCCGTTGGTTTCGCTGGTGCCGTTCGGGTCGAAGCCCGGATTTTGTGTCTCGTAGAACTGCCACACCTGCGCTTGGGTAGGGTAGTACTCGGTGGTCAGCGTCGCGGTGACCAGGCGTCGTGTATTCGCCCAGGTGACCGCGTTGCAGTCGCCGGCAACGTCGTTGCCCAGCATCTGCCAGCCGGTGAGCTTGGCGAGGTAGTCCTCCTGCTGTGGGTAGGCCGGGGCTGCGCTTGACAGGAAGCTTCCGAACCTCAGTGCAGGAGCGTTTTTGGGCGGTCGGCGACCATACTTGTACGGCATCGTGTTCCCTTGTCTCGGAGGGCTCTGGACTGTGGAGGACACAATCGCGTCCTGGACTCTGTAATTCAGAGGAGCACCACGCCGCCCAGATACGCCTGAATCCAAGATCTTTGCGGCCGGCCATCCCCGCCGCACGCGCGGTCGGCTGTCAACGGCGCGCGAAATTTTGGCTCCGGCACAGTTTGCGACCGTGGACCCGCCGGAGTTCCTGCTGATCCGCCGCCTGATCTCCCGCCCTGAACAGCTTGTGCCATGCGCCACAGGACCGCCCGGCGACCCTGACGTACTTCGTCACCATCGCCGGGCGGCGCTGGCCCGTGGACTAAGCGCCCTCGGCGAGCTGCTCCTTGCGCGCCGACGCGTACATCGCGACGTACTCCTGGCCGGACAGCTGCTGAATGGCCTGGAGTACCTCGTCGGCGATGGCCCGGCGCGCCTTACCCGGGGCCTCGTTCCCGGCGGCGATATCGTCGAAGGTCATCGGCTTTCCGATTCGTATCTCGATGCGGCCCAGACGCGGGACGGCACGGCCCGGGGGCAGCACACGATCCGTGCCGATCATGGCGACCGGGATGACCGGAAGGCCGGAGTGCAGCGCCAGCCAGCCCACGCCGGGCCGGGCGCGGTACAGCCGGCCGTCCGGGGACCGGGTGCCCTCGGGGTAGATACCGAACAGCTCGCCGCTGCGCAGCAGCGCGAGGGCCCCCTCGAGCATTTCCTGAGCCGCGCGGGCGCCGGCCCGGTCCACCGACAGCTGGCCGGTGGCCCGCAGGTAAAGGCCCATGAGCCGCAGGCCAGGCCGTTTGCTGGTGAAGTATTCCGACTTGGCCGCGAACGTCACCGGGCGCTTGAGCATGAGCGGCAGGAAAACCGAGTCCATCACGGACAGGTGATTCGACGCCAGGATGGCCCCGCCCGTGTCCGGAATGTGCTCAGCGCCGACAATCCGCGGCCGCCACAGCCCGCGCAGGAACGGCCCGGCGATGAGCCGTGATAGCTGATACTGCACCCGTTCTCCTTTGTGCGCCTGGTCGTCCCGGCTAGCCCAGCCGGCCGACGATGGAGGATCCCGTGACCGTCGGCCCGTGGTCGGCCGTCTCATCATCGGTGAGCGGAACGCCCGCCAGCAGGGCGAAGCCGAGGGGCAGGGCCAGCGGCAGGGCGGTGGCCGGCACGATGATGCCCGAGTCGTCGGCGAACCAGCCGAGCACGCAGACCAGCCATATCATGGCCAGCGTCATCGCCAGCAGTGGCTCGGCGGCGTAGCCGCGGGGAAGCGCCCTGACCGCGAACCAGGAGGGTCGCAGCAGGATCAGCCCCGCCAGGATGATGACCACGGGTACCACCGGGCTGTAGGTGTTCACCCTGAGGGAGCCGAGCATGGAGGTCCACTTGCGCGTGAGCAGCCCTCCGGCGTGGCCATGGAGCAGGTTCCCGGCGAACGCGCCGATATCGGACTGACCCGTGGCCGGGATCAGGTAATTGATGAGCGCGAACACCGCGAACAGGGCCACCCCGCTGCCCAGGACCAGCGCGACCCGCCGGACCGTGATCCTGATTCCGGCCATGGCCATGAGCAGCAGCAGGAAGCAGGGGACGATGGCGATCGTGCCGCCGACCTTCCCGCCGAACTGCGGCCAGCCGCAAGCGATCACCACGAACACGGCGACCGCGGAGGCGGCGAGCAGCGCCCGGCCCCGGCCGCGCGCGGGCGGGGCGGCGTCCCGGGCGCCCCGGCGGAGCAGCGTGTTGCCCACCCACGCGACCGCGATCATGCCGCAGACGGCGTACAGCCCGATCGCTTCGCCGCCGATGCCGTAGAACCGGCCGGCCTCCAGGACGGACAGGCCGAAGGGCGAGCCCATCTCCAGCCGTGATCCGGTCATCACGTCCAGCCCGACGACCAGCACCGTCATCAGGGCCACGGCACCCGGGGGGCCGAACGGGTCCCGCCGCCACGGGCCGGCCAGCGCAACGGCGCTGACCACGGCCGTCCAGCCGAGGGTGAGCCCGTACTGCCAGATCGCCGGGTGCGACATCAGCCACCAGGGCACCAGATTGGCCAGGAACGATCCGGCAGGTACCGCGCCGGTGACGGTGCCTGCGATGCGCCACAGCGTGCCGCGGCGCCGTCGGCGTTCCGGCTGGCCACCCCAGAAGAGCAGGCCCACACCAGCGAACGCAGCCACGTCAACCAGGGCGTAGACCCAGAAAAAGATGGTGTGCGTGCCCGTCCATACCTGGTAGGTGGTGTCCTGGCCAACGAGCCCGCGGACGGAGGACACGAGCGCTCCGCGGCCGGCGCTGGTGATCTGCGAGCCCGGCAAGCCGGCCGGGCGCGGCTCGCCGCGCCAGCCCAGCACCGTGGGCGTCAGATCGGTCAGCACCACCATTCCCGCCTGCCGGGTCGAGGGCGCACCGAGCACTCCCGACCGGTAACCAGGGCCGCTGATCATGACGGCCTGCAGGTGCGGCGGCGTCACGGTGGACCCCGGGGAGGTCACCATCAGCCTTGTGCCGGCGGGCAGGTCGGCGGTGATGGCGCCGAGCTCGGTGTCGGCGTGCCGGAGCGCCGCGGTGCGGGCGGCGCCGGGCGCGCCGGGCAGCGCACCGAGATCCACCACGGTCAGCGGGCACCGGGCCAGGACCGGCCGGCTGACGGCGGACGCGGCGGGAAGGTAGGAGCCGACGTTGCCGGCGGCGCCGGCGAGCGCCAGCGCGGCGCCGGGCCCGACGGCGGTCGCGCAGTTCCCCTTCCCGGCGGCGGAGGCCAGCAGCCCCCACCGGGGGCTGTACGAGAGGGTGTGATTGTAGGAAACCAGCGAGGGCATGGCCGCGACCCGCGCTGGGCCCGGGACGCCTGCATGGCCGGGCCCAGCCGTCACGGCCGGAAGAGCCGGGCACGGGCCTTTTTCGGCGTGCGGCACCTGCGCGCGGTCGCCGGCGTTGAGCGTCAGCCACGCGTCGGCGGGGCACGTGTGCGGCAGTACCGCATAGTCGACCATTGAGCCAGGTGAGCCGGCGCGTGCCACCGCCCAGAGCGCGGGTGTCGCCGACGCGGATATATCGGTCCAGCGCAGCCCGGAGATCCCGACGATGACGACGTGCGGGGTGACCGCCGTCCCGGCGTGAGTGGCCGCCCTGGCCGGGGCGGAGCCCGCGCCGGCCAGGAGCGCGGCCAAGCTCGCGGCTACCGCCAGGGCACCGGGCAGCATCCGGCGTGCCAACGTCCCTTTCACGGGTCAACGGTATCCGGCCCGGTCGTATGACCGGCTTGTCCCGGCGAAGAGCTCAGGGCGGCCCGGCCAGACCCGGTCGGGGGCGGCCGCCGCCCATCGCGCTGGCGGCCGAGCGGAACTGGCCGAGCCCGGCGGCGGGGGCCGTTCTCGCGGCCGGGGGCATACGCATCAGAATGCCCGCCAAGTCGTCGCGGCGGCGTCGCCGCAGGCGGTCGAGCAGGGCAGTTCCTTCCGGTGACAGGCGCAGGCTGACCGCTCGCCGGCTCGGGCCAGGGACGCGGTGCAGCAGTCCCGCGGCCTCCAGCCGGTCACACAGCCGGCTGGCCGAGGACATGAGCGCGCCAAGCTGGGCGGCCAGCCCGCTGAGGTTGATGTCCCGATGTCGTTCGACGATGAGGAGGACGCCGAGCTGAGCTGTGACGCCGAGCTGAGCTGTGGAGGTGGGCAGCTCAGCGGTTTCCTGGTTCCAGACGGCGGCCAGGAAGCTCGCGGTCTCCTCGACGGCCGCCGCGAGCGGACCGGGTGGCTGCCGCTCGCCTCCCGGGGAGGCGGCGTCGTGCTCGTGGGCTGAACCGGGCGAGACGGCCATGTTCTTAGTGATGCCGCGTGTGACGGGTCTTACACATGGCACAGGAATGCTTTAAGCGCGCGATCACGCCGCAGGCCGGCGGGAGGTGCTCAGCCGGTACAGATGTTCTGGTTGGCGGTCCGGACGGACGGGATGGCCAGGGAGGGCGCGGTCGTCGGCTGCACAGTCTGCTGGGCGCCGGCTGACGTGGTGGGAGAGGTGCTGCCGCCCGGCCCGGGCGCGGAGGCGCCCGGCGTGGCCGACGGGGCCGCCGCGCTGGCCGACGGGCTCGCTGACGGGCTCGCTGACGCGGCGAAGAGTGACCGGCTGGCGGGAACGTCGTTCCGGAAGGACTGGAAGATCGCGTTGTCCTCAGGCTGTGTCCACAGTACGTTGGCCGTGTCGGACGGGACCACCTCTGACCGCGGGTAGGTGGGCAGCGTGAAGAAGGCGACCTTGCTGGACGGCAGGTTCCGCAGGCTGGACGCGAGATCGTAAAGGCCCGTGACGCCGCCCAGTTTGGTGTCGATGGTGAGCGACTTCGTCGCGGCGTCCAGGAACCGGTAGATCGCCAGTGGGTTCAGCAGCTTGCTCTTCACCCGCTGGATCAGCGAAGACATGAACGCCTGCTGGCGGGCGATCCGCTCAAGATCACTGCCGTCGCCGAGGGTGTAACGCGCCCGGACGTACGCCAGGGCCTGAGCGGGGGTCAGCAGGTGATGCCCGGCAGCCAGTTTGAGCCCGGAGAGTGGATCGTTGATCGCCTGCGTGTTGCACTCCTGGACGCCGCCGAGAGCAGAAACCATGCTCTCGAGACCGGTGAAGTTGACCACGACGAAATGATCGATGTAGATGCCGGTGTCCTGCTCGACCGTCTTGATGGAGCAGGCCACACCGAGCGCGGTGTTGTTCCCGTCCAGGTTGCCGATGGCGAAAGCCTCGTTGATCTTGAACGTCTGCGCCGACGACATCTGGCTGTTGCCCATCTCGCAGGCCGGGATGCTGACCCAGGAATCGCGCGGGATCGCCATCACCTCGGCCCATTGCCGGTCCGCGGCGACGTGCACGATCATCATGGTGTCCGACTGATCGGTCGTGAGGTTCCTGCCGTACCGAGCACTGAGGCCGAATCTGCTGTCCGACCCCACCACCAGGATGTTCTCGGCCTGCGGATGCAGGTCGACCGGCTGGCTGCCCAGCAGCCCGCTGACGTCGCGCTGCTGGATGTTCCCGTTCAGGTGGCGGTAGAGGAGAAAGACGCCGACGGCGGCGATGGCCACCACGCCGGCCGTGATGCTCGCGGTCCAGATCAGGACCTTGCGCCGGCGGCTGCGATGCGGCCGGGGGCCTGGCGGCGGGGTACCGCCGGGCGGAAGCGGCGGGCTCCCGGGGGGCGCCGGCTCGGCGGGGGCGATTGGCCCCCCGGAGGACACAGACTCCGCAGAGGACACAGACTCCGCAGAGAACGCTGACCCTGGTGGGGCCCCTGACTCCGGTGGGGACGCTGACTCGGCTGAGGTCACAGGCGTGGCCTCGGCCAGCAGGGCGCCCTCTTCGTGCGCCGGCGGGAGCCCGGCTGAGGCTATCCCCTGGCCGGGTTTCTCGTCCGGCGGGACAGGACTCCCCATATATCACTCCACCCGGTCTCCGAGGCCCGCGAAGATCACCATTCCCAGGCCCCGGTTAAACACTCCTCAACGGGATGACGTATGGGCGAAGTCAATGGTTGCCGGTCGTTCCGATTTCCTCGCCTAATAGACATATTGCCTCCAGGGCTCCGGGAACCGCGCACCGGGTCCCGTCCGCTGACTGCCCTCGGTGATGGCGCACTAAGATCCCGGTGTGGGACATGGTTTCCGGTTCGCGCTACAGTCGGCGCCGCAGGATCAGCAGCAGTGGCTCGGGATCGCGCGGCGGGCCGAGCAACTGGGCTATTCCACTCTGATGATGCCCGACGGCCTGCAGTTGCCCTCCCCGATGCCCGCCCTGGCCATCGCGGCCGGCGCCACCACGTCGCTGCACGTCGGCACCTGGGTGCTGGCCAGCCCACTGCGAGCGCCCCGGCTGGCGGCCTGGGACGCACATAGCCTTTCCCTGTTGTCCGGCGACCGTTTCGAGCTCGGTATCGGGACCGGCCGGCCGGAGGTCGCCCAGCAGGCCGCCGACCTGCTGGGCCAGCCCGTCACCTCGCCCGCGCGGCGACTGGCCCAGGTCGAGCAGACCATCGATGAGCTGCGTGGCCTGGACGGTGACCGGCACACCCCGGTGCTGATCGCCGCCGGCGGCCCGAAGGCACGCGCGCTGGCGGCGGCGAAGGCGGACATCTTTACGCTCGCCACCGGCGCGCTGGCCAGCCGGGACGAGGTGGCTCGGCTGGCCAGCGAGGTGCGCGACGCAGCCGGCGACCGTGCCTCCGCGCTGGAGTTCGCGATCGTCGTATTCGTGGTCGGTGACGAGGCGCCGCCCTGGGTTCAGCGGTTCACCGGCGCCGACGCCGCGACCCTCGCCGCCCACGATTCGCTCGCGATCCTGCGCGGCAGCGTGCGGGAGATCGCCGATGAACTGCAGCGTCGCCGGGACACGCTCGGCTGCTCGTACATCGTCGTGAACGGGACCTTTATCGAGCAGTTCGCCCCGGTGGTCGAGTTGCTCGCCGGCCGCTGAGCTCTGATGACGCGGAAGCGTATCGCCGCGTGAGCTGCGGCCATTCCAGAGGGGGCGGTGACCGGATGAGCCGGGACATAACTGATCGTGCCGGCCGGGCGGCCGTCACCGGGGCGGTCGTAGTGGCCCACGGCGGCCGGTCCGTCAGTACCGAGCCGGTCTCCTCCGCGCAGCTTGCCGTCCTGCGGATGGTCCCGATCGCCCGGGCTATCCGGCACGCTCTGCGCGGCACCGGGATCATCGTGTGCCGCCCGCGCTTCCGGGTCCGGGGATGGAACGGCGAGCAGGCCTCCCCCGTGCCCGACCTGCACGCGGTGCTGGATCAGATCGGGACGCGATTCGGGGACATCCCGGTCACCCTGGTCGGCCACTCGATGGGCGCCCGCGCCGCGTTGCGGGCCGCCGCGCATCCCGCGGTGACCGCGGTCGCCGGCCTGGCACCCTGGCTGCCGCCCGGCGAGCCGGTGGAACAGCTGGCCGGGCGGCACATCCTGCTCGCCCACGGGACCGCCGACCGCATCACCCGCCCCGTTGATACCTGGCTGTACGCGGAACGCGCCCGTCTGGTCACCGAAGTAACGGTGATCGAGGTGCGCGGCGGTGACCACGCCCTGCTGCGGCGGGCGCATCTGTGGCACCGCATCGCGGAGAACTTCTGCCGGGGATCGTTCGGTATGCCTACCGGCGCGGGGGTGGCGGCGGGCGCCTTCCGGCAGGCGGCCGGGGAGCCGCACCGGACGGTGCTGTGACAAGATGCCCCGGCCTCGCGCCGATCCCCTTTCGTTCATACCGGTCTGGGCCGCCGTACGAGGATGGCGAGCGCCACGACCTGCCTGGTTACAGCGCCAGAACATGAATGCATCAGTATCCTGTGGGGTAACCCGGCGGCATAAGACGTCGGCTGCTGCCATCTGGCGACGGGGTCCAGGCGATCAGCGACATGCCGCGGGGAGGTGATCACCATGGCCGACAGCTGGGATGAAGAAGAACTGCTCGCCGCCCTCCGGGAGGTATTTGACTCCCAGCGCGAGCCGCCCCCGCCCGAGATCGTCGAAGCGGGCAAGAAGATCTTTGCCTGGCACCACATCGGCAAAGAGCTCGCGCAGCTCACCTACGACTCGGCGGGTGACGCCGATCGCGAACCGGTCACCCGCACCGAAGCCGCGGATATCCGCGCCATGACTTTCAGCTCGGCCCGGATGACCATTGAACTCGAGTTCACCGCGGACGGGGTGCTGGGCCAGCTGGTCCCGCCGCAGGTCACGACCATCATCGTGCAGCTCGGCAGCGGCCAGGAAACCAGCCTGGCCTCCGACGGGGCCGGCTGCTTCTCGATCCGCCCCGTCCCGCCGGGGACGTTCCGCCTGCGCTGCCAGAACGGTGGGGATCCCGACGTGCTCACCGGGTGGATCACCGCCTAGCCGGTCAGCGGTTCATGCGAGCGAGGCTCGCCTCCTGGTGCGCGCCTCGTCGCGTCGCTCGTGTCGTTGCTCGCCCTGCTGACGGCCGCCTTCGGCCCGTCCAGATCGGCCGCGGCGATCCGCCGGCGCTGGTGGTCAGCGAGAAGGTCATGCCGTGGGCCAGCTGCCTCGCTCCGGAGGGCCGCGGGCGGCGTGACGGCCGTCGCGAGCTGACGTGATCGCTTCGGGTGGCCGCGCGTTCGTGCGGCGGGCTGTCCGCTCACCTGCCTTCGGGCGGTCATGCGGCGGCCCTCCCGTCGGCCGCTGCCGCCATCTGGGAGGGCCGGGACGCCGCGGGCCGTTCGGGCCGTCGCTAACCAGCGCGGCCGTTCTGCCCGTTCGGTAACCGGCGCGACTGCCCCCGTGGACCTGCCCGGCGGCCGTTCCCACTGCTCAGCCAGGTGGCGTTGAAGCTCCCGCCGTGGAGCGCGGAGATGCTGTCCTCCGCTGTGCCGTTGGCCGGGACTATCCTGATGCGAATCGGGTGGAAAGTGCTGAGCGGCGACCCGTTGACCGTCGAACCCAAGAAGCTGACCGTGCGGAAGTGGGCCAGCGGCAGGATGCCTCCGCTCGTGGTGCAGCAGGGCGCCTCGACGATGACCTCCGCGGAGGACCTGGCGGCCCCGAACAGGGTCTTGGTGACTATGTGGCTCCAGCCCTGCGTGGTGTCCGAGAGCTTCAGGGTGAAGCTGTTGCCTCCCGTATACGTCACCGACCCGGTGAAGTGGTCACCTGGGCGTACGGTGTTGCTGAAGTTGACCGGGTAGACCGGGAACATCTCGCACCAGGAGTAGTACTCCGGCGTGCGGCCGGCGCAGTCGACACCCGAGCCGGTCTGCTCGACCGAGTCGTTGCCGGACCCGTCCAGGCCCACCCAGAAGCTGGAGTATTGATCACCCGAGCTGCATTTGACCGTGGGCTCCACCCAGCTCGACGAAACACTGGTGAACGCGCCGGTGCCGCCGGTAGCCGCGTATCCCGACCAGTTGATGCTGCTGACGGTCACGTTCCTGGCCCCTTGGTAGATGGTGCCCGGGCCAACCAGGTGTCTGACCCCGCCGGGCTGGACCAGGGCACCGACCAGAGTTCGCGGTCCCGCCGCGAAGGAGGTGGCGGCAGGCGCGGCGGAGTGGCCCGGCGCGGCGGCGTAGGCAGGCGTCATCAGGCTGAAGGCCGCCAGGACCGAGCTTCCCGCGATGACCCGCGCGCGCCTGCGGGCGCTATGACTCACGTGTTTCTCCATTGCTCGCGCGTTCCTCTTGGTGAAGGAGAACGCTGTTCGGGGCAAGGGTGTACGACCCGACCGAATCCAACATGGAGCAACGTAAAGAAACATTGCGGTGACAGTGCTGCTGGGCTTCCTCCTGAATACCATGGCTCTTCCTTCTTTCACTTCCTCCTGTTACCTGATCACCACTCTCCGTGAGTTGTTGTTGTGGCCGCAGAGCCGGATTTCTCAATTGAGCCGGGCATTTTTCCCCGTTATTTTGGCCCGGGTAATTCGGCCGGTCTTAAGTCCCAGGCCATTCGGCTCGGTCTTAACGGCCCGGGGTAATTCGCGGATAAGGGGCAGGCTGCCAAATGAGGACCCCCGATGCACTAACGCGGGTAACGAGCGAGATGCGTAGCACCTGGAATGT
>Ga0182014_10000287_pt1 | contig 63555 bp, 46 predicted proteins | sample 612S2DmetaG_FD_120489 | JGI IMG/M metagenome (GOLD analysis project Ga0182014, IMG submission 120489) | Permafrost microbial communities from Stordalen Mire, Sweden - 612S2D metaG | ecosystem: Environmental > Terrestrial > Soil > Wetlands > Permafrost | place: Sweden: Stordalen | collected... | reverse complement strand
CTTCAGCGGGGACTCATAGATCGGCAGCAGCCAGATGCAGTCGATGCCGAGCCAGTGCAGGTAGTCCAGCCGCGAGGTCAGTCCCCGGACGTCGCCGGTGCCATTGCCGGAGGAGTCCTGGAACCCGCGCACGAGCACCTCGTAGAACACGGCGCGCTTATACCACTCCGGGTCCCGGGGCCGGTCGAAGGAGAAGGGGTCGGGCACGGGCTCGCCGGGCGACGCCGTGAAATCTGGCAGGTGCGGGGTGGATGCGGGCCGGTCCCTCGCGGCGTCGAGCTCTGTCACGACTGGTTCTCCTGCGTAGTGCTTGGCTGTTACATGCCAGGCCGGCCGGCTCTGCGAGCCGCCAGCCCTCTTGAGCCGGTCAGCCCTCTTGAGCCGGTCAGCCCTCTTGAGCGGTCAGCCCTCTTGAGCCGGTCAGCCCTCTTGAGCCGGTCAGCCCTCTTGAGCCGGTCAGCCCTCTTTACCGGGCCGTGAACCGGGCCCGTTAAGTCGGTCTGACCGTGAAGATGTGCGCCGGCGTCGTGGACGGATCCAGGCGGACGTAGTTGGCCTGCCCCCATCGGTAGGACTCGCCGGTGAGCTCGTCGGTGACGGTAAACCCGGCTCCCCAGTCCATCCCGAGCGCGGGCAGGTCCAGAGAGACGGTGGCCTCACGTGCCTGGTGGGGATCGAGGTTGACGATCACCAGCACGGTGTCAGCTCGCGCGCCGCCGGGGCCTTCCGCATTGGACGTTCCTGCCGGTTCCTCCCGCGGGGTGACGCGCTTGGAGAAGCAGAGCCAGTCCGGCTGATCAACTGTATGAAAGCGTAGGTTACGCAGCCGATGCAGTGACGGGTGTGATTTTCGGATTCTATTGAGGCTCGTGATGAAAGGCGCTATGCCGATGTTGTCACGAGCCACCTGTTCCCAGTCGCGCGGCCGGTACTGGTATTTCTCCGAGTCCATGTACTCCTCGCTGCCGGGCCGTAGCGGAATGTTTTCGCACAGCTCGTACCCGGAGTAGATACCCCAGGTCGGCGAGAGCATGGCGGCCAGAACGGCCCTGATCCTGAACGCCGGCGGCCCCCCGTGCTGCAGGTACTCGTGCAGGATGTCCGGGGTGTTGGTGAAGAAGTTCGGCCGCATGTACGGTGCGGTCTCCCCGGCGAGCTCGCGCAGGTATTCCGCCAGCTCGTCGGCGTGGTTCCGCCAGGTGAAGTACGTGTAGGACTGGTGGAAGCCGACCATGGCCAGGCCGCGCATCACGGCCGGCCGGGTGAACGCCTCGGCCAGGAACAGCACGTCGGGGTCGGTCGCGTGAACCTCGGCCAGCAGCTGCTCCCAGAACGCCAGCGGCTTGGTGTGCGGGTTGTCCACCCGGAAGATCCGTACGCCGTGATCCATCCACAGCCGGACGATTCGCAGCGACTCGGCGTAGATTCCCGCCGGGTCATTGTCGAAGTTGACCGGGTAAATGTCCTGATACTTTTTGGGCGGATTCTCCGCATAGGCGATGGTGCCGTCGGCCCGGGTGGTGAACCACTCAGGATGCTCCTTCACCCACGGGTGGTCCGGCGAGGCCTGCAGCGCGAAATCGAGCGCCACCTCCATGCCGAGTTCGCGGGTCCGCGCGACGAACGCGTCGAAGTCGTCGAACGTCCCCAGGTCGGGGTGGATCGCGTCGTGGCCCCCGTCCGCCGAGCCGATGGCCCACGGTGAGCCCGGGTCACCGGGCCGCGGTTCCAGCGTGTTGTTCCGGCCCTTGCGGAACGCCGTGCCGATGGGGTGGACCGGCGGCAGGTAGACGACGTCGAATCCCATCTCCGCGATCGCGTCCAGGCGGTGCGCCGCGGTGCGCAGCGTCCCGGACACCGGTTCGCGGCGGCCCATCGGGTCGACCTGGACGCCCTCGGACCGCGGGAAGAACTCGTACCAGGACCCGTACAGTGCGCGTTCCCGGTCGACGACCAGCGGCATCCGCCGGGACCGCGTGACCATCGTGCGCAGCGGGTAGGCCCAGAGGATCCGGGTGATCTCGGGCTGCCGGGTAGCCGCCAGCCGGTCCCACGGTGTCAGGCCGGGGTCCCTGAGCATGGCCGCGACCTCGGCCAGGGCGGCGCGGGCCACGTCCGGCGGGATTGGCTTGCCGTCCGCCCCGGGCTCGCCGGAGTCCGGGCCGGGCAGCCGGATCCGGGACGATCTGATGATCGACTTGGCCGCGCGCTCGAACAGCAGCGCGCCCTCGGCCATCATCAGCTCGATGTCAAGGCCGCGCGGCACCTTGATGGACGCGTCGTGCTGCCAGTCGGCGAGCGGATCCGCCCACGCCTCGACGCGGAAGGACCAGGTGCCCTCCGCGACGGCCGTGACGTCCGTGCCGTACCGGTCGGTGCCGGGCACCAGCTCGTGCATGATCTCCATCGGCTGGCTGACTCCGCCCGGGCTGCGAAGGACCACACCGGCGGCGATGACACCGTGCCCTTCGCGGAACACGGTCGCGCTCACCGGGAAGGTCTCGCCCACGACTGATTTCGCGGGCCAGCGGCCGCCTTCCACAGCGGGCTGAACATTGAAAATGGGGATTCGTCCGATCACGGCTGTCACGTTATCGAGAGGGGCAGCAGGCATGCCAGTGTTGTACCCATGCAGCCCGGGAACTTCCGTGCCGGTCCCGTCCCGGCTGGAGAATTTTGGACGGCTGAACGGACCTGATGGGACCCGTGGCGCTTTTGGGGTCAGCGCGGCGGCGGGTTACAAACATTTAACGGAATCTGGCGGCTCCTGCCGCGTGGGGCCCCTTGGGCTCTGCCCCCTGCCCGCGCAGATGTGCTACAAGTGCCGCGACGTGCTTGTCTCCGAGATGATTGGGCGTGTCCCTAGTGGTGATAGCACCGCAGGCGGGCAGTGACGTGGCGACCGGCACGAAAACGGCGGCTGATACCCCGCTACCGGCGCGAACGGGTTAGGGTCACTCCTCGTGAAAGCGATCCGCCGGTTTACCGTGCGCACCGTGCTGCCCGAGCCGCTGGCTCCCCTGCACGATCTCATGCTCAACCTCCGCTGGTCATGGCATCCCGAGACCGTCGACCTGTTCGCGTCGATCGACCCGGCGGCGTGGGAAGCGTCCGGCGGGGACCCGATCGCCATGCTCGGCAGGCTGCGCCCGGAGCGCCTGGCCGCGCTCGCGTCGGACCAGGACTTCCTGGGCCGGCTGAACGCCGCGGCGCAGGTGCTGAACGGCTACCTGACCGGTCCGCGCTGGTTCCAGCGGGTCCGTGACGCCGAGGGCGGCCCGCTGACCGCGGCGCCCGCCGCGATCGCCTACTTCTCGCCCGAGTACGGCATCACCGAGGTGCTCCCCCAGTACTCCGGCGGTCTGGGCATCCTGGCCGGGGATCACCTCAAGGCCGCGAGCGATCTCGGTGTGCCTCTCATCGGGGTGGGCCTGCTCTACCGGCACGGCTACTTCACCCAGTCGCTGTCCGCCGACGGCTGGCAGGCCGAGCGCTACCCGTCCGGCGACCCGAACGGCCTCCCGCTCGACCTGCTGCGGGACGCGGCCGGCAAGCCGGTGCGGATCACCGTCACCCTGGCCGAGGGCCACCAGCTGCTGGCCCAGGTGTGGCTGGCCCGGGTGGGCCGGGTCCCGCTGCTGCTGCTCGACTCCTACGTGGAGGTCAACGAGCCGGCCCTGCGCGAGGTCACCGACCGGCTGTACGGCGGCGGCACCGAGCACCGGCTCCGCCAGGAACTGCTGCTCGGCATCGGCGGCATGCGCGCCGTCCGGGCCTTCTGCGAGATCACCGGGCACCCGGAGCCCGAGGTGTTCCACACCAACGAGGGGCACGCGGGTTTTCTCGGCCTGGAGCGCATCCGCACCTACGCCGCCAGCGGTCTCAGCTTCGAGGAGGCCCAGGAGGCGTGCCGGGCCGGCACCGTGTTCACCACGCACACCCCGGTCCCGGCCGGCATCGACCGGTTCCCGCGCGACCTCATCGAGCAGTACTTCAGCAAGGAGGCCGCGGACCCCGCGCTGCCGGTGGAGCGCGTGCTCGCGCTCGGGGCGGAGACGTACCCGGGCGGTGACCCGCAGGTCTTCAACATGGCCGTCATGGGCATGCGGCTGGCGCAGCGGGTCAACGGCGTCAGCAAGCTGCACGGCGCGGTGAGCCGGGAGATGTTCGCCGGCCTGTGGCCCGGCTTCGAGGAGGCCGAGATCCCGATCGGCTCCATCACCAACGGCGTGCACCCCGCCACCTGGGTGGCCGACGAGATGCTCGAGCTGGCCGACCCGGGGGCCGGGACCCTGAGCGAGGGCGGGAACTGGGACTGGGACCGGGTCGCGGACCTGCCCGCGCCGCGGATCTGGTCCGTGCGCCGTGCGCTGCGGGAGAATCTGGTCGCGGAGGTCCGCAAGCGGCTGCGCGCCTCCTGGCGCCAGCGCGGGGCCAGCGAGGCCGAGCTTACCTGGATCGACGACGTGTTCGACCCGGCCGCGCTGACCATCGGCTTCGCCCGCCGGGTCCCGTCCTACAAGCGCCTCACGCTGATGCTGCACGACCCCGAACGGCTGACCGAGCTGCTGCTCGACCCCGAGCGCCCCATCCAGATCGTCATCGCGGGCAAGGCACATCCGGCCGACGAGGGCGGCAAGCGGCTGATCCAGCAGATGGTCCAGTTCACCGACGACCCGCGGGTGCGCGGGCGCATCGTCTTCCTGCCGGACTACGACATGGCGATGGCCCGTTCCCTGGTCCGCGGGTGCGACGTCTGGCTGAACAACCCGCTCCGCCCGCTGGAGGCCTGCGGGACCTCCGGGATGAAGGCGGCGCTGAACGGCGGCCTGAACCTGTCGGTGCGCGACGGCTGGTGGGACGAGTGGTACGACGGCGGCAACGGCTGGGAGATTCCCTCCGCCGACGGTGTGGCGGACCCGGACCGCCGCGACGAGCTGGAGGCCCTGGCCCTGTATGACCTGCTCGGCAACGCGGTGGCGCCGATGTTCTACGGCCAGGACGCCGACGGGGTGCCGGGCGGCTGGGTCGAGATGATCCGGCACACGCTCCGGGTGCTGGGGCCGCGGGTCCCGGCCGAGCGGATGGTCCGCGACTACACCAGCACGCTGTACGCGCCCGCGACGAAGTCCTCCCGGGCGCTGGCGGACGGCGGGACCTACCGCCCCGCCCGCGAGCTGGCCGCGTGGAAGCGGCGGGTGGAACTGGCCTGGCCGGCCGTGCACATCGAGCACCTCGAGGCGGACGCGGGCGAGCCGCAGCTCGGCACGCCGCTGACGGTGCGCGCGGCGGTCGCGCTCGGCGACCTCACCCCGGACGACGTCTGCGTGGAGGTGGTCTCCGGCCGCGCCAACGAGAACGACGAGCTGGTCGACCCCGCCTACGCCCCGCTGTCGCCCGAGCCGCCCGATGCGGCCGTCCCCGGCCCGGCCGTGCGCTACAGCGGCGAGATCGAGCTCACCCAGCCGGGCCCGTTCGGCTACACGGTCCGCGTGCTGCCCAGCCATCCGCTGCTGGCCAGCCGGGCCGAGCTCGGGCTGGTGACCGTGCCGGACGCGCCGGCCGGGATGACCAACGGCGACCTCCGCTGAGCGGGCCGCCGGCCGGCTCAGTGTGGGCCAGGTCTTCCTGAGAGGCTGTTACCCCGGGAACACTGGTCGTGGGCCATGAGGTGCCATGAGGTGGAGGACTGTCATGAGTGACTTTGTCCGGGTAGCAGTCGAGGCGGGCGTCGCGACTATCCAGCTGGAACGGCCGCCGATGAACGCGCTGAACGGTCAGATGCAAAGCGAGATCGGTGCCGCGGCCGCGCAGGTCAGTGCCGATCCGCAGGTCCGCGCGGTCGTCATCTACGGCGGTGCCAAGGTCTTCGCCGCCGGCGCCGACGTCAAGGAGATGGCCGGGGCCAGCCCCGCCGAGATCATGACGCTGGGGGCGCGTATTCAGGACGCCTTCAAGGCCGTGGCCCGGATCCCCAAGCCGGTCATCGCGGCGATCACCGGGTACGCGCTGGGCGGCGGCCTGGAGCTGGCCCTCTGTGCCGATTTCCGCGTGCTGGGCGAGAGCGTCAAGGTCGGCCAGCCGGAGATCCTGCTCGGCGTCATCCCCGGTGCGGGCGGTACCCAGCGGCTGCCGCGGCTGATCGGGCCATCCCGGGCCAAGGACCTGGTCTTCAGCGGGCGTTTCATCGATGCGGCCGAGGCGCTGCGCATCGGCCTGGCCGACCAGGTGGTGCCCGACGCCGAGGTCTACGACGCCGCCCGCCGGCTCACGGCGCGCTACACTGGCGGGGCGCCGCTGGCGCTGCGCGCCGCTAAGCAGGCCATCGACGACGGCCTGGAGCGGGACCTGGACGCGGGCCTGGAGATCGAGCGGCTGAACTTCACCGGGCTCTTTGCCACCGAGGACCAGAAGACGGGGATGCATAGCTTCCTGGAGAATGGCCCAGGGAAAGCGACGTTCAGTGGCCGGTGAGACATGACCGAATCCGATGACGCTCCCTCCCTCGACCTAGTGGCGGCGGCCCTGCGCGCCGACAGCGCCGACGTCGCGATCTACGCGCGGGTCCTCACCGAGTCGCTCAGCGAGGCACTGCCGCCCGGCACCGTCACCGTGGACCGTGAGCGGTCGGTGTCCGACCGGATGCGCGGCCGCCCTGGCGAGGTGTCCCGCGTGGTCGTGCGGCTCGGCGATCAGGTGATGACGCTGAGCGTCAGCCGCGGGCAGCCCGCCGCGGAGATCTGCCGGGAGGTCCGAGGGGTCGTGCTGTCCCGGACGCCGGTTCCGGTGCACGAGTGGACGGCCGCGCTCGCGGAGGCGCTCGTCGCGCACGCGGAGCGCAACGCCATCGCCGCCCAGGCGCTGCGCAAACTGGTCGCGGGAAGCTGAGGCCCATGCGGCAGGCGTATCGCACGGCGCTGGTGACCGGCGCCTCCAGCGGGCTGGGGGCGAGCTTCGCCCGGCTGCTGGCCGCGCGCGGGAGCGCGCTGGTCCTGGTGGCCCGGCGCGAGGACCGGCTGGCCGCGCTGGCGGCGGAACTGCGGGACGCACATGACGCGGACGTGACGGTGCTGCCCGCCGACCTGGCGTCGCGGGACGGGCTGGAGAGCGTCGCCGCCCGGCTGGCCGACGGCGGGCCGCCCATCGAGCTGCTGGTCAACAACGCCGGCCGGTCGGCGCGCGGGTCGTTCGCGGAGCTGTCCGCGGACGCCATCGACGCGCAGATCGGCCTCAACGTGACCGCGCTGGCCCGGCTGGCCCGCGCCGCGGTGGGCGGCATGCTGGAGCGCGGTTTCGGCGGGATCCTCAACGTGTCGTCGATGGCCGGTTTCGGCGTCTCACCCGGCTCGTCTGTGTACGGCGCAACCAAGGCCTTCGTCACCTCGCTCAGCGAGAGCCTGCACGCCGAGCTGGCCGGGACGGGCGTGCACGTCACCGCGCTGTGCCCGGGCTTCACCCGGACCGAGTTCCACGCCGCCAACAACGTCGAGATCGGCTACCTGCCCAGCGTGGCCTGGCTGGAGGCCGACGACGTGGCCCGGGCCGGGCTCGCCGCGGTGGCGGAGGGACGCGTCCTGGCCGTGCCGGGCGCGCAGTACAAGGTGGCGGCCGGCGCCGCCCGGGTGCTCCCCGGCGCCGTGCTGCGGCAGCTGGCCCGGCTGATCGGCCGGCTCTGACCTGCACACATGCTCAATCGCTTCGGCATTCTTGCGCAGGCCCCGTAGTCTGGTGTGGCGATGGCCGCACAGGACCGGATACCGGACAGGCTCGGGCCGTACCGCTTGCGTGAGCGGATCGGCGAGGGCGGCATGGGAGCGGTCTATCTGGCCCGCGACCGGGAGCACCGGATGGTGGCGGTGAAGGTGCTGCACTCCCGGGTGGCCGAGGAGCCGAACGCGCGCCGCCGGCTGGCCCGCGAGGTGGAGGCGATGCGGCGGGTTCGCAGCCCTTACGTCGCCGAGGTGCTCGACGCCGACGTCACCGGCAAGTTCCCGTACATCGTCACCCGCTACGTGCCCGGCCACACCCTGGACGACGTGGTACGCCAGCAGGGGCCGCTCCCGCCCTGGGCTCTGGAACGGCTGGCCCGCGGGCTGGCCCAGGCACTGGTCGCCGTGCACGCGGCCGGCGTGGTGCACCGCGACCTGAAGCCGGGCAACGTGATGCTGCACGACGGCGACCCGGTCGTCATCGACTTCGGCATCGCCCATACCGGCGACTCGACGAGGCTCACCCAGACCGGGATGTTCATGGGGACGCCCGGCTACCTCGCGCCCGAGGTGATCGAGGGCCAGCCCAGCAGCGAGGCGTCCGACGTTCACTCCTGGGGCGCCACCATCGCCTTCGCCGCCACCGGCCGGCCGCCGTTCGGCAGCGGGTCGTTCGAGAACGTCTTCTACCGCATCGTGCAGGGCAACGCCGACCTCGCGGGCATCCCGGGACCGCTCGCCCGGCTGGTGTCCGCGGCGCTCGGCCGCGACCCGCGGAGCCGGCCCACCGCGGCGTGGCTGACCGCCCAGTGCACGAGTCCCGGCCTGGCCGAGGGGCCGCCACTGCTGCGCGGCGCCAGCACCCAGGCCCCGGCCTACGGTGGTGGCGTGGCGTACGGCGCCGCTGCCGCGTCCTACGGTGCCGCCGGGACACTCAACGCGGCCGGCCCCGGGCTCAGCGGGGCCGGGCTGAACGGGGCCGGGTCCAACGGTGCCGGATTCAACGGGGCCGGGCTGAACGGTGCCGGGTCCAATGGGGCTGCCGCCTACGCGCCCCGCGCCCCCGGCTCGCCGCAGCCGATCCGTCCCGCCGAGTACGCCGACCTGCTGCCGCCGGTCCAGTACGCGCCTGCCGCGCAGGGCCGCGCCGCCGTGGCCGCGCCGTACGGCTCCGTTCAGGGCGCCGGGTACGCGGGCGCGGCCGCCCGGGGTGACACCGGTGCGATGCGCCCGGCTCCGCCCACCCCGCAGGCGGGCAGTGGCCAGCGCGCCCAGCCGTCCGGCCTGCTCGGCCTGGCCACCATGGTCATCGCCATCGCGGTGAGCGTTGTGCTGCCGGTCGCCGGGACGATCGGCGCGCTCGCCGTCATCACCCTGCTGCGCGCCGGTGACCGGGCGCAGAGTGCTCTGACCGTGCGGCGTTCGGTACGCGGGCCGAGCGCGGCCGACATCGTGGTCGGAGTGCTGACCGCGCCGTGGGCCATCGCGCGGTCGGTGCTGACCACGGTCCTGGTCGCCCCGCTCGCGGCGCTGGTCGCCGCGGTCGTCTTCGTGGGCACGCTCGTCATGACCACCGCCGGTTCCACGTCGATCGCCGGGGCGTACGCGGCCGGCGCCGCGGTGGCGTTGTACGGCATCGGGCCGGGTTCGGCCGGCCCCCGGCGGCAGATGAACCGGCTGTTCCGCGCGGTGGCGCGGACGAGGGGATCGTCGGCCGTCCTCACGTTGGTCATGTTCTGCCTGGCGGCCGCGGCCGTCGCCGTCGCGGCGGCGAACCCCCCGCTGTACTGGCCCTCCCTCAACTTCATGCTGCCGCACCTGCCCAACGTGAACACCCTGCTGCATCTGCCGCATCTCAGGGTGCCGCATTTCGGCGTGGGACGGTCCCGGCTGGGCTGATCCATCGGACGCAGGGGCCCGTCAGGCGCAGGGGCCGGTGACCTCGTTGTCGGCGGGCAGCCGGGCGTCGGGTACGAATCCGCTGGCGGCCGGCTGGTCGGCGGGCCGGACCAGGCCCAGCGCGACCACCTCGTTGGCGAGCCGGATCCGCCGGTTCAGCCCGCCGGAAATCCGGAACTTCTGGTACAGGCGCAGCAGGTGCTGCTTGACCGCCGCCTCCGTGACCACGAGATCGGCGGCGATCTCGCGGGCCGTGGCCGGCGCCACGAAGGCGTCGTCCGACAGCGCGGGGCGGCACAGGGACGCCAGCACGTCGAGTTCCCGCCGGGTCAGTTCCGGCACGGCGGGCCGGCGCAGTTCGGCCTCGGTGGGCAGATCCTCGGTGGGCACCCCGCCCATCCGGCACCGCGCCGTGCCGAACGCCACCACGTCGCCGTCCTCGAGCACCCGGCGGGCTACGGGGCGGCCGTTCACCCGGGTCCCGTTACGTGATAATCCCAGGTCAACCACGTAGACGTAGGGTCCGCGGCGGATGATCTCAGCGTGCAGCCGCGACACGCTCGGGTCGTCCAGGCGCACGTCCACTCCCTGGCCGCGCCCCACTGTCGTCACCTCGCTGGTGAGCGACACGACGTCGCCGCTGTCCTCGACGCGCAGATAAGGCATATCCACAACGGGCCTCCCCTCTATCGGAGCCGTGAGTTGTCCATCACCTACCAGTTACCCCACCCACGGCTCGCGTACCGTCAGCCGGGCACTGTCCGGGATCGGACGAGCACGCGACGGAGCATCGGCTATTGATCCTGTGGCGCGCCGGTAAACTGCCAGCGAGTAGCCCGGAGGCAGCCTGTGCAGCAGGAGCAGTGGTGAGGAACGGCGAGGACACGCCGGCCGACGGCTTCGCCCGCCCCGCCGGCACCCCTGGCACTCCCGGTACTCCTGACGTCCCCGGCGCCCGCCGCGACGCTCCGTTCCCGCGCCGCCGTCCCGGCGCGTCCCGCCCGGCCCGGACGGCCGCGGATGAGACGGAGACCTCCCCCGGTGCCCCCTGGGGCCCAGCCCCCGAGCCCTCGCCGTCCTACCCGGCCTCCTGGCCTCCGGGCCCCCCGCCTGCCCCGCCCCCCGGGTCCGAGCCCGCTGGGCCCCGCACCCGCGGACGGCGTCCCGCCCAGGTCCGTTCCGATGAACCGGGACTCCCCGGCACGGGGCCGCGTCCCGGTCAGGTCCGTTCGGGTGAACCGGGACTCCCCGGCACGGGGTCACGTCCCGGTCAGGTCCGTTCCGCTGAATCGGGACCCCGCCGCCCGGAAGCACCCCCCGCCCGGGTCCGTTCGGGTGAGCCAGCGCCCCGGGCCGGGGCGGCCGCGGTGTCCCAGGTGCCCTACCTGGTCTTCCTAGCCTGCGCGGTAGGTGGCATTGTGTGGGCGTGGCGCGGGTCACACGACGTTGGCAACGGTGCCGGGGTGGTGGGCGGGGCGTTGCTGGCCGCCGCGGTCGCCCGGCTCGTCCTGCCGGAGAGCGCGGTTGGACTGCTCGCCAGCCGGCGGCGGTTCGCTGACGTGCTGGCGCTCGGCATCCTCGGTGCCGGGCTGCTGGTGCTTGCACTCGTGCTGCCGCCGACTTGACCGCGGCGCGCAGCCTCGTGGCCGGTGAACCTCACAAGGGCCCGGGCCAGTCGATGAAGGGAAAATGACCAAGCATGTCCAAGATCAAGGTGGCGAATCCGGTCGTCGAGCTCGACGGCGACGAGATGACCCGTATCATCTGGCGGCTCATCAAGGATGAGCTGATCCTGCCGCACCTCGATATCGACCTGGAGTATTACGACCTGTCGGTCGAGAACCGGGACGCGACGGACGACCAGGTGACCATCGACGCGGCGAACGCGATCAAGGCCCGCGGGGTCGGCGTCAAGTGCGCCACGATCACGCCGGACGAGGCCCGGGTCACCGAGTTCGGCCTGAAGAAGATGTGGAAGTCGCCCAACGGCACCATCCGTAACATCCTCGGCGGTGTCGTCTTCCGCGAGCCGATCGTCGTCTCCAACGTTCCCCGGCTCATTCCGGGCTGGACCAAGCCGATCATCATCGGCCGGCACGCGCACGCCGACCAGTACAATGCCGCCGATTTTGTCGTCCCCGGCCCCGGCACGGTCACGATCTCCTACGTGCCGGACGGCGACGACCGCCCGATCGAGATGGAAGTGGCCAAGTTCACCGGCGGCGGCGTGGCGATGGGCATGTACAACTTCGACGACTCGATCCGTGACTTCGCGCGGGCGACGATGCGGTACGCGCTGAACCGCCGGTACCCGCTCTACCTGTCCACGAAGAACACGATCCTGAAGGCGTACGACGGCCGGTTCAAGGACCTGTTCGCGGAGATCTTCGAGTCCGAGTTCAAGGCCGACTTCGAGGCCGCCGGGATCACCTACGAGCACCGGCTGATCGACGACATGGTGGCCCAGGTCCTCAAGTGGGAGGGCGGCATCGTGTGGGCGACCAAGAACTACGACGGTGACGTGCAGTCCGACATCGTGGCCCAGGGCTTCGGGTCGCTCGGCCTGATGACCAGCGTCCTGATGACGCCGGATGGCCGGACCCTGGAGGCCGAGGCCGCGCACGGCACCGTCACGCGGCACTTCCGGCAGCACCAGCAGGGCAAGCCCACCTCGACCAACTCGGTGGCGTCCATCTTCGCGTGGACCCGTGGCCTCGCCCACCGCGGCGAGCTGGACGGGACGCCCGAGGTGTCTGATTTCGCCCGCGCGCTCGAGCGTGCGTGCGTGGGGACCATCGAGGGCGGCCAGATGACGAAGGACCTGGCCTTGCTTGTCGGCCCGGATACGCCTTTCCTGACCACGGAGGAGTTTCTCACCGCCGTGGGCGACAACCTGCGCAAGGAACTGGCGGTCTGAGTCTCGCCGCACCACATCACCGAGAACAAGGGAGTTCGGATGGCACGCAAGGGGAAGGTGACCGTCGTCGGGGCCGGCTTTTACGGGTCGACCACCGCACAGCGGCTCGCCGAGTACGACGTCTTCGAAGAGGTCGTACTGACCGACATCGTCGAGGGCAAGCCCGAGGGCCTCGCCCTGGACATGAACCAGTCACGGCCGATCGAGGGCTTCGAGACCAAGGTCACCGGGCAGACGACCGGTGCCGGCGGTGAGGGGTACGAGGCGATCGCCGGGTCGGACATCGTGATCATCACGGCCGGCCTGCCGCGTAAGCCCGGCATGAGCCGGATGGACCTGATCGAGACGAACGCGAAGATCGTCCGCAACGTCACGGAGAACGTGGTCAAGCACGCGCCGGAGGCCGTGCTGATCGTGGTCTCGAACCCGCTGGACGAGATGACGGCCCTGGCCGCCAAGGTGTCCGGGTTCCCCGCCGAGCGCGTCATCGGCCAGGCCGGCATGCTCGACACCGCCCGGTTCACCAACTTCGTCGCGGAGAAGGCCGGCGTCCCGGTCGGCTCGGTCCGCACGCTCACGCTCGGCTCGCACGGCGACACCATGGTGCCGGTCCCGTCGGCGTGCACGGTGGACGGCAAGCCACTGACGGACGTGCTGGCCGCCGATGACATCGAGGAACTGGTCGTCCGGACCCGCAACGGCGGAGCCGAGGTCGTGGCCTTGCTGAAGACGGGGTCGGCGTACTACGCGCCGTCGGCCGCGGCGGCGCGGATGGCCCGCGCGGTGGCCGAGGACTCCGGCCGCGTCCTGCCGGTCTGCGCCTGGGTCGATGGCCAGTACGGGATTTCCGGCGTGTACCTGGGCGTCGAGGCGGAGATCGGCGCGGGCGGGGTCAAGCGCGTGGTGGAGCGCGACCTGACCGAGTCCGAGCTGTCCGGCCTGCGCGCCGCGGCCGAGGCGGTCCGCGCCAAGCAAGCCGACGTCTCCAGCCTCTGAGGCTGTTGCGCCGCCCTGGGCTGTTCGCGGCCCGGGGCGGTCGTCCGGGTTCCCGGCCCGGGGCGGTAGTCCCGGTTCCCGGCCCTGACACGGCCCCCCGGGGCGATGTCGCGTTCCCGGTCCCGTCAGGCCACCCCGAGGCGGCGCACGGCCAGCTCGGCGTAGAGCGCTGCCCCGTCGGCGAGCACGGCGTCGTCGAACACCGCCGCGGCCGAGTGGTTGGACGGCGCCGTCTCCGGGTCCCGGTCCAGCGGGCAGGCGCCCACCAAGATGAACGCGCCCGGCACATGCTGCAGGACGTAGGAGAAGTCCTCGGCGCCGGTCATGGGGAACTGCTTGGGCACCGAGCGCCGTTCCCCGAACATCTCCGCCGCGACCTCCTGCGCGAATGCCGCCTCGGTCGCATCGTTGACGGTGACCGGGTACTCCTCGATGTATTCGGCGTTCGCGGTGAGCCCGTGGGCGCCCGCGATGTCGTTGACCAGGCGGATGATCGTGTCCTTGAGCCTGGCGCGCGCGGCCGGGCTGAATGACCGGGCGGTCCCCAGGAACTGCGCCTCGTCCGGGATCACGTTGTCGGCGGTTCCCGCGTGGAAGCTTCCCACCGTGATGACCACCGGATCGAACACGTCGAACTGCCGCGTCACCAGGCTCTGCAGGGCGGTCACCATCTCGCAGGCCGCCGTGATCGGGTCAGCCGCCAGATGCGGCTGCGACGCGTGACCGCCGCGGCCCCGCACGGTTACCCGGATGATGTCGGCGGCGGCCAGCATCGGCCCCGGCCTGGTGGTGAACACGCCGCACGGAAGCTGCGTCGACGACACGTGCAGGGCGTACGCGGCGACCGGCCTGCGTGCCCCGGCCGCGTCCAGCATGCCCTCGCCGATCATCTTGTCCGCGCCGGCGTACCCTTCCTCGCCGGGCTGGAACATGAAGATTACGTCTCCGGCCAGCTCGGGCCGCAGGCCGCACAGTAGCCGGGCCGCCCCGGCCAGCATCGCGGTGTGCAGATCGTGGCCGCACGCGTGCATGACGCCCTCGAAACGCGAGGCGTACGGCAGCCCGGTCAGTTCCGTGACCGGCAGCGCGTCCATGTCCCCGCGCAGCAGCACCGACGGCCGCGCTCCGCTCCGGTTCCCGCCCGCCATGCCGATGCCGCCCGCGGGGCCGTCGCCGGCCCCGCCGCGCAGCACGGCGGTCACCGAGCTGAGTTTCCGGCCGGTGGTCACCTCCAGCGGCAGGCCCTCCAGGGCCGCCAGCACCTTCTGCTGAGTGAGCGGCAGGTCAAGCCCGATCTCGGGCTCCCGGTGGATGGCGTGCCGCAATTCGGCCAGCTCTCCGGCGATCGCGGCGGCGTCCTCACGTAGCGGCATCAGTGTCCTTTCCTGCCCGTGCTCCGGCTTCTGCCCGCGTTCCGGCTTCTGCCGCGTTCCGGCCGGTCTCACTCGGCGCCGGGGACGTCGTAATGGGTGACCAGCAGGTCGCGCTCGACCAGAAACCGGTCGTCCTCCGGGTAGAAGACCGCCTTCTCGACGTCCTCGCCGGCGAACCCCTCGATCGCCTTCCGGGAGTCCCAGAAGCTTATGGTGACGATCTCGGTCCGCTCGCCGTCGGTCCGCCGCAGCAGCCAGGCCCCCCGGTTGCCCGGCGTCTGCCGGTAGCCCGCGATGCCGGTTTCCTCGACGTAAGCGGTGTACTCGTCGGCGTCCTGCGCACGAACCGCACCGCGCCAGATTCTCGCGATCATTCTCCGGATACTGCCACATTGGCCCGGATAGAAACGGATGGTCGCCCCGGTGGTGGATTGGCCGATACCCGGGCCGCCGGTCAGAGCGTGCGCTGCGCGGCGTCCGAGGGCACGGCGGTCAGGAACCCTGGCTCGGTCCAGCCGCGGTCGGCGTACGCGGCCCGGATCCCTTCCTCGACCTGGCCCGTATCAGTGTCCGGGACGAGGGCGATCGCCGAGCCGCCGAAGCCGCCGCCGGTCATCCGGGCCCCCAGCGCGCCCGCGGCCACGGCCGCGTCCACGGCGACGTCGGCCTCCGGCCAGGACACCTCGAAGTCATCACGCAGGGATCGGTGCGACCGAATGAGCAGCGCGCCGACGTCGGCGAGCGTGCGCGCGTCGCCGCTGCCGCCCAGCAGGGCGGCCACCTCCTGGACGCGCTGGTTGTCGGTGATGACGTGGCGGGCCCGGCGCTCCAGCACCGGGTCGTTCAGTGCCGCCAGCGCGCCGACGTCGGTGACCGAGCGCAGCGAGGGCACCCCGAGCCGCCGGGCGGCTTCGCGGCATTCGGCTTGCCGGCCGCCGTACTCGCCGTCGGTGAGCTCGTGCTTGGCGCGGGTGTCGATCACCAGGACGCGGATCCCGGCCGCGGCCGGGGCGAACGGCACCTGGCTCGACTCCAGCGACTGGCAGTCCAGCAGCAGCGCATGATCCGCCCGGCACAGCAGCGAGGCGGACTGGTCCATGATCCCGGATGGCACGCCCACGAACTCGTTCTCGGCCCGGCGGGCGATGGCGGCCAATTCCGGCCGCCGGACGGCCAGGCCGTACAGCTCGGTCAGGGCCAGGGCGACCGAGCATTCCAGCGCGGCCGACGACGACAGTCCGGCCCCGCCGGCCAGGCACGAGTCGAGGGCGATGCTGGCGCCACCGACGGGGAATCCCGCCGCGAGGAGGGACCACGCGACGCCGGCCGGGTACCTGGCCCAGCCGGGAACGTCGTCGGGCGGGCCCCCGCTGGAACCGCTGGCCCGCAGGAACGCCAGCGGGATATCGACGATGGCGCTGGGATCGCGCCGGGTGCGCAGCGCGAGAACGTCGTCGTCTCGCGGGGCCGCGGCGGCGGCGATCCCCTGTTCGAGCGCGAAGGGCAGCACAAAGCCCTCGTTGTAGTCGGTGTGCTCACCGATCAGGTTGACCCGCCCGGGGGCGAGCCAGACGCCCTTCGGCTCGCTCGCGTAACACTCGCGGAACCACCGCGCGCCCCGCCACGACATCGCCCGCCGGCCCGTCGCGACGTCGGCGGCCGGGCCGGACGTCACCGGGGGCCGCCCTGGGCGAACGCCCAGGCGTCGGCGACCATGGTCCGCAGGTCGCGCGAGACGCGCCAGCCGAGGCGTGAAGTGATCTGCGCGGAGGAGGCGACGAGCACGGCCGGGTCGCCCTCCCGGCGCGGGGTCACCTCGGCCGGGATGTCCTGGCCGGTCACCTCGCGGCAGACGCCGATGACCTCCCGGACGGAGAACCCGGCCCCGTTGCCGAGGTTGAAGATGCGGTGCTCACCTGGTGTACAGGCACCCAGCGCCAGCAGGTGGGCGCCGGCCAGGTCGGCCACGTGAATGTAGTCCCGTACGCAGGTCCCGTCCGGCGTGGGGTAGTCGTCCCCGAAAATCTTGACCGCCCCCGGACCGGACGTCAGCGCCATCTTCAGCACGTTCGGGATCAGGTGCGTCTCGGGGGAGTGGCGTTCGCCGTACCACTTTCCGTCGGAGTCCTGGTGCGCGCCCGCCACGTTGAAGTAGCGCAGGCTGATGGCGCCGAAGCCGTACATCCGCGCGAACTCGGTGAGGCTGGTGTCCACGGCGAGCTTGGAGGCGCCGTAGGGGTTGGTCGGCCGGGTGGGGTCGATCTCCTCGATCGGGGTGCGCTCCGGCTCACCGTAGACCGCGGCCGTGGAGGAGAAGACAATCCGGCGGACGCCGGTTTCGCGCATGGCCTCCAGCAGGGCCAGGCTGCCGCCCAGGTTGTGTGACCAGTACAGCGCCGGGTTCGCCACCGACTCACCCACCAGGGATTTCGCCGCGAAGTGCAGGACCGCGTCGATGCCCTCGGACAGCACGCGGGCGGCGTCGTCCCGCAGGGTGCCGCGGATGAAGGTCGCCTTGGCCGGAACGGCGTCCGCGTGCCCGGTGGACAGGTCGTCCAGCACCGTGACGTCGTGGCCCGCCTCGATCAGAGCCGAAGCGACCACACTGCCGATGTATCCCGCGCCGCCCGTGACCAGCAGCCTCATCATGCCTCCCGAAGTCTCTGCGCCGCGGTTTCCGGCACGATGTCATTGACCCACACGGCCATGCCCGATTCGGTCCCCGCGAGGTACTTGAGTTTGCCTGGTGCCCGCCGGACGGTGAAGACCTGGAGGTGCAGCCCGAACTGCCGGCGCGCTTCGGCGTCGGTGACCGGAGCCTGATGCCACGCCGCGATGTAGGGCGCGGGCGTTCCGAACAATCGGTCGAACCGGCGCAGCACGTCAAGATACAGCTCACCGAACGCCGCGCGGGCCGGGTTGTCCAGGGCCGCCAGGTCGGGTACCCGGCGGGTGGGGAATATCAGCACTTCATACGGCCAGCGGGCGGCCGGCGGGACGAAGGCCGTCCAGTGCTCGTTGGCCGCCACCATTCGCGTGCCCCCCGCCTGTTCCGCGGCCACCAGATCGTCGAACAAGTTCCGGCCGGCCTGCGCCGTATAGGCGCGGGACCGCGCGACCATCTGGCTGGTCCGCGGCGTCACGAACGGGAACGCGTAGATCTGGCCGTGCGGATGATGCAGGGTGACGCCGATTTCCTCACCCCGGTTCTCGAAGCAGTAGATCTGCTCGACGCCGGGCATCGCGCTGAGCGTGGCGGTGCGGTCGGCCCACGCCTCCATGACGGTCCGGACCCGCCGCGGGCTCAGGCCGGCGAACGACGCGTTGTGCTCGGACGTGAAGCAGACGACTTCGCAGCGGCCGTAGCCAGGGCGTTGCGGCGACAGGCCGTCGTCCAGGTCCGGCCCAGCGAGCCCAGCGGGCCCAGCGGGCCCGGCCGGGCCGGTCTTGGGTCCGGGAATGGTGCTTGCGCCGCGCAAAGAGGGGAACCGGTTCTCAAAGACGACCACGTCGTAGCTGTCGGTGGGGACCTCGGTGGGCCTGCCGGGGGCCGACGGGTCGAGCGGGCACTGGTCAGGAGGTGGCAGGAAGGTGCGTTCCTGGCGCTGCGCGGCAATGATCACCCATTCGCCGAGCAGTGGATCCCAGCGCACGGCCTGCTCCGGGCTCCACGTGCCCGGCGCGGGTACGGGGGCCAGGCCCTCGCGCAGGTCGCGGGCCAGGGCCCGGTTCAGCGCCGGCGTTTCGTCGAAATATATGATCTCGCGCCCGTCGGCCAGCCGTGCGCTGTTCTTCCAGGCGATCTGGCCGTCGCCAGGCTGCGATGATTCGGTGCCCACAGGACCCATACGCTACCGGGTTTTCGCGATCTTGGTCCCATCGGGAGTGCTCTCGATCGCACATGACCGTTCTGGAAACGCACAGGATCGTCCTGAATGGCACGTCCGGCTACGGTACGTCCGGTTGCGCCGCGGCTGTCCCCGCGGCCGGCGCCGAGAGCGGGCGGTCTCGCGGGCCGTTGCCCCCGGTCGGCGCGCGCAGCGCGCCGCGGCGGTCTCGCGCCCATCGCCCGGCAGCCGAACTCATGCATTTAGACTGGCCGAACACACCATCCGGTGGCCGCCACCCAGCTGGCGGTGCACTCGGAGAATCCGGGGATCGGCGTGAGCAAGCTCATCGGGGACATCCTCATCGTCCTCGTCATCGTGCTCATCGGCGGCTTCTTCGCCGGAGCCGAAATGTCCCTGGTGTCGCTGCGCGAGAGCCAGGTGCGCAAGCTGGCCCAGCAGGGCAAGCGCGGCCAGCGGGTGGCCAAGCTCGCCCAGGACCCGAACCGGTTCCTGTCGGCGGTGCAGATCGGGGTGACGCTGGCGACCCTGGTCACCGGCGCGTACGGGGCCGCCACCCTGGCGGGCCTGCTGACCTCGGCGCTGGTTCGCGCGAACATGGCCCGCGATCTGGCCACCCCGCTCTCGTTTGCCCTGGTCACGATGGCTATCACGTATGTCACCCTGATCCTGGGCGAGCTGGCTCCCAAGCGGATCGCGCTGCAGCGGGTGGAGGCGGTGGCGCTGTTTGCGGCGCCCATCCTGGACCGGATCGCCATCCTGGCCCGCCCGCTCGTGTGGCTGCTGTCGAAGTCGACCAACCTGATCGTCACGATCGTCGGCGGGGATCCCCGGGCCAACCGCAATGTCATGACCGAAGAGGAGCTGCGCGACCTGGTCGCCAGCAATCAGGTACTGAAACCGGACGAGCGGGAGATCGTGTCGGAGGTGTTCGACGCGGGTAAGCGGCAGCTCCGTGAGGTGCTGCTGCCCCGCACCGAGGTGGAGTTCGTGGCGGCCGAAACCCCGCTCAGCCAGGCGGCGAAGCTGGCGGTGAGCGTGCCGTACTCACGCCTCCCCGTGTACCGGGACTCTTACGACAATGTGATCGGTTTTGTTCATATCCGGGACCTCCTCGATCCCGCCCGGGCGAACCGCCCGCTGACCGTGGGCCAGGTCGCCCGGCACGTCAAGTTCCTGCCGATCAGCAAGACCGTGCTCGCGGCCCTGTCCGAGATGCGCCGGGAGCATGCCCACCTGGCCATCGTGATCGACGAGTACGGCGGTACGGCGGGCATCGTCACGCTCGAGGACCTGGTTGAGGAGCTGATCGGCGACATCCGCGACGAGTACGACGTGGTAGAGGGCGAGCCGCAGCGGCTGCGCGGTGGCGAGGTCGAGGTGGAGGGCCTGCTCAACCTGCACGAGTTCGCCGAGCAGACCGGGATCGACCTGCCCGAGGGCCCCTACGAGACGGCGGCCGGCTTCGTGCTCGCCTGCCTCGGCGAGGTGCCCGCGGTGGGCGAGTCGGTCGAGGTCGCCGAGCACCGGATCACCGTCACCGAAATGGACGGGCGCCGGATCGCCCGGCTCCGGATCGCCCCGGCCAGCGGCGGTCCCGACCAGCTGGACGCCCAGCCGCCAGCGGTGGCCCCCGTCAGCTCCGCCACGCCCGTCAGCTCCGCCGCCAGCTCTGCCGGGCCCGCTCAGGCGGCCACCCCGGCCCCGGCGAACAGCCAGAGGCCGGCGAACGCCCCGGCCCCGGCGAACGCCCAGCCCGCAGAGAACGGCCAGGCCGCCCCGAACGAGCAGGGCCCCGCGAACGGTCAGGTCCCCGCGAACGAGCAGGGCCCCGCGAACGGTCAGGTCCCCGCAAACGGTCAGGTCCCCGCGAACGAGCAGGTCCCCGCGAACGAGCAGGTCCCGGCCGAACGGAACGGCCAGGCTCGGCTCACCGGGCCGCCGGGAGAGATGCCCTAAACTCGGTAGGTGCACTCGTCCGATAGTTTCGACACCGTCCTCGTCGTGGACTTTGGCGCCCAGTACGCGCAGCTCATCGCGCGCCGCGTCCGCGAGTGCCACGTGTACTCCGAGATCGTTCCGCACACGATGCCCGTGGCGGAGATGCTGGCCCGCAAGCCCAGGGCGATCATCCTCTCCGGCGGCCCCGCGTCGGTATACGCGGACAGCGCTCCGCCCGCCCCGGAGGGACTGTTTACCGCGGGCGTCCCGGTGCTGGGCATCTGTTACGGTTTCCAGCTCATGGTCTCGGCCCTGGGCGGCACCGTGCGGCGCACCGGGGCCGCCGAATACGGCGCGACCACGCTGGACGTGCTGGGCGGCGACGGTGCGGGCACCGGTTTGCTCACCGGTCTGCCGGCGCGCCAGCGGGTCTGGATGTCCCACGGCGACACGTGCGCCGCGGCGCCGGCCGGTTTCGCCGTCACGGCCCGGACCGACGCCACGCCCGTCGCGGCCATCGAGGATCCCCGGCGCAAGCTCTACGGGGTGCAGTTCCACCCCGAGGTCATGCACACCGACCACGGCACCGCGATCCTGCAGCGCTTCCTGGACGCGGCCGGCTGCCAGCCGGACTGGACCACCCGCGGCATCATCGACGAGCAGGTCGAGCGTATCCGGGAGCAGGTCGGCGACGCCGTCGCCGTATGCGGCCTGTCCGGCGGCGTGGATTCGGCGGTCGCGGCGGCGCTGGTCCAGCGCGCGATCGGCGACCGCCTGTCCTGCGTTTTCGTGGACCACGGCCTGCTCCGCAAGGGCGAGGCCGAGCAGGTCGAGAACGATTTCGTCGCGGCGACCGGCGTCAAGCTCAAGGTGGTCGAAGCGGCTGGGCAGTTCCTGGGCGCCCTGGCCGGGGTCACCGACCCGGAGGAGAAGCGGAAGATTATCGGCCGCGAGTTCATCCGCGCCTTCGAGCGGGCCGCGCTGGAGATCTCCGAGGACGCGCAGAGCCACGGCGAGTCGGCCGGGTTCCTGGTCCAGGGCACGCTGTACCCGGACGTGGTCGAGTCCGGCGGCGGGACGGGCGCGGCCAACATCAAGTCCCATCACAACGTCGGCGGCCTGCCCAGCGACCTGAAGTTCCAGCTCGTGGAGCCGCTCCGGACGCTGTTCAAGGACGAGGTACGGCGGGTCGGGGAGGAGCTGGGCCTGCCCCACGACATCGTGTGGCGGCAGCCGTTCCCCGGGCCCGGGCTGGCCATCCGGATCATCGGCGAGGTGACCGCGGACCGGCTCGCCGTGCTCGGTGACGCCGACGCGATCGTCCGGGAGGAACTGTCCCGCGCCGGGCTCGACCGGCGCGTCTGGCAGTGCCCGGTCGTGCTGCTGGCCGACGTCCGGTCCGTCGGGGTGCAGGGTGACGGGCGCACCTACGGGCATCCGGTAGTGCTCCGCCCGGTCACCAGCGAGGACGCGATGACCGCGGACTGGGCGCGGCTGCCCGACGATGTCCTGACGCGCATCTCCACCCGGATCACCAACGAGGTTCCGCAGGTGAACCGGGTGGTCCTCGACGTGACGAGCAAGCCGCCCGGCACGATCGAGTGGGAGTGACCGGCCGCGAAGGCTAGCGGCGCTCGCCCTCGCGGCGCTGATCCGGGATGGGGCCGCCCGGCGGGAGCAGGGCCTCGGCCAGGGTGAGTACGGTTTCCTCCAGTCGCGCCGTCACCTCGTGAGTCCCCTCCAGCCGTTCCCCGACGGTCTTGAGGTGGTCCCCGATGGCCTTGATCCGGTCGTCGATGGAGGCGATCCGCTCGTTGATGAGCCCGATCCGGTCGTCGGTGTCGCCGATGCGGTCATCCAGCCGGTCGATGCGGTTGGCGAGCGCCCCCAGCTTGCCGCCGGTACCGGTCATGGCATCCAGTGCACCCTTGAGGGCGGACACCTCGTTGTCCGGGCAGCCCGCGCGGTCGGCGGCGCCGGACTGGCTGCCGCGAAGCAGAATTTGGTTGGCCGACTGATCCATGGGGGGCGCTCCTTAGCCAGGGGTATGACCGCCTCGCCGGCCTGGTGCCTGGCCGGGTCTCGCGTGATCCAGATCCGCCGCCGGGCCGCCGTCGGCCGACCGTGCTCGCTGGTGAGCGTTACGGCCCGCGGCCCCCGGCGAGCGCCGGATAATCGTCTCGCGGACTCGCTCACTCTAGTAGCTTACTGTAATCAGCAGCATGCGAAACGTAAAATATCTTGGGCACAGCACGCGTGGCGGCGCTCATGTTGACGACCTGGCGCGGTCTGGATACTGTCTGACTAGCACTCTGACAAGTAGAGTGCTAATGCGACGAGGCAGGTCTGGCACCCGCGACGGCAGGCCGCCACGTTCGCCCTCTCTAGCAATTGACCACTTAGCCTTCCAGAGGGGGAGGTCAGATCGTGACGACCGCCACCAAGGTTGTTCTCAAGCCGCTCGAAGACCGGATCGTGGTTCGCCCGCTTGAAGCGGAGCAGACCACGGCTTCCGGCCTCGTTATCCCGGACACCGCCAAGGAGAAGCCCCAGGAGGGCGAAGTCCTGGCGGTTGGTCCCGGCCGTTTTGACGACTCGGGCGCCAAGCGCGTGCCCCTCGACGTCAAGGTCGGGGACATTGTCCTCTACAGCAAGTATGGCGGTACCGAGGTGAAGTACTCGGGCGAGGAGTACCTCGTACTCTCCGCCCGCGACGTACTCGCCATCGTCGACAAGTAAGTAAGAACGCAGGGGATGCGCGGATAAGGGCGCCAGGCCGGTCACTGGCCTGGCGCCCTTACCGTGTGGCCCGACAACGCGGGCTTCTCATGAAAATTCGCAGGGTGAGGTAGTAGTTAATGCCCAAAATTCTAGATTTCGGCGCGGACGCGCGCAGCGCGCTGGAGCGCGGCGTCGACAAACTGGCCGACACGGTTAAGGTCACGCTCGGCCCGCGTGGCCGCAACGTCGTGATCGACAAGAAGTGGGGCGCGCCCACAATCACCAACGATGGCGTCACCGTGGCCCGCGAGGTGGAGCTCGAGGATCACTACGAGAACCTCGGCGCACAGCTGGCCAAGGAAGTCGCCACCAAGACCAATGACGTGGCCGGCGACGGCACCACCACGGCCACCGTGCTCGCCCAGGCCATGGTGCACAACGGCCTGCGTTCGGTGGCCGCCGGCGCCAGCCCGATCGAGCTCAAGCGCGGTATCGACGCGGCGGCCGCGGAGGTCTCCAAGCGGCTGCTCGCCGTGGCCCGCGACGTCGAGCAGCAGAGCGACATCGCGCAGGTCGCGACCGTCTCCGCGCAGGACGAGAAGATCGGCGAGCTGATCGCCGAGGCGTTCAGCAAGGTCGGCAAGGACGGCGTTATCACCGTCGAGGAGGCCCCCACCATGGGCCTCGAGCTGGAGTTCACCGAGGGCCTCCAGTTCGACAAGGGGTACATCTCGCCGTACTTCATCACCGACCAGGACCGGCTCGAGGCCGTGCTCGAGGACGGCTACATTCTCATCACCGAGGGCAAGATCTCCTCGATGAGCGAGTTCCTGCCGCTGCTGGAGAAGATCGCGGAGTCCAAGCGGCCGCTGCTCGTGGTCGCGGAGGACGTCGAGGGCGAGGCCCTGTCGACGCTGGTCGTCAACAAGATCCGCGGCCTGCTGAACGTGGTCGCGGTGAAGGCGCCGGGCTTCGGTGACCGCCGCAAGGCGATGCTCGCCGACATGGCCGTCCTGAGCGGCGGCCAGGTCGTCAGCGAGGCGCTCGGCCTGCGCCTGGACAACATCAGCCTGGACGACCTGGGCCGGGCCCGCCGGATCGTGGTCACCAAGGACACGACCACGGTTATCGACGGTGCCGGGGAGCAGACCGCGATCCAGGACCGGATCCGCCAGATCCGGACCGAGATCGACAACACCGACTCCGACTGGGACCGCGAGAAGCTGCAGGAGCGGCTGGCCAAGCTGTCCGGCGGGGTGTGCGTGCTCCGCGCGGGCGCGGCCACCGAGGTCGAGCTCAAGGAGAAGAAGCACCGTCTGGAGGACGCCATCTCCGCGACGCGGGCGGCGATCGAGGAAGGCATCGTGGCGGGCGGCGGCAGCGCCCTCGTCGCGATCGCGTCCGAGCTCGACGACCTGGGCTTCACCGGTGACGAGGCGACCGGCGTCCGCGTCGTGCGGAACTCCCTCTCGGAGCCGTGCCGGTGGATCGCCATCAACGCGGGCGCCGAGGGCTCCGTGGTCGCGGCCAAGGTGGCTGCCATGCCGCCCGGCAGTGGCTACAACGCCGCCACCGGCGAGTACGGCGACCTGATCGCTCAGGGCGTCATCGACCCGGTCAAGGTGACGCGCTCCGCAGTTCAGAACGCGGCCTCCATCGCCGGCATGCTGCTCACCACGGAGGTACTCGTGGTGGACAAGCCGGAGGACGAGGACAACGGCGCGTCCGGCCATGGCCACGGCCACGGCCACTCGCACTAGGTTCACCGCACTGCCTGACGGCGGGCCGGCCCCACCCGGGGACGGCCCGCCGTTTGCGTGCCGCACGGGGCCGGGCCGGACAGCCCGTTTCCGCCACCACCCGACCATGCGGGCATAACGGGCCCTTGCCGCGTAACGGACGGCCGGGACCGCTTGGCCACGCCGGGCCCTCGGGGCTCATTAGGATGGAGGATGTTCCCCAGCCGCCGCGTCGCTGAAGGTGCCATGAACGAGTCAGACAAGTTCGCCCCTCCCGGCCTCACGTTCGACGACGTGCTGCTGCTGCCGGCCGCGTCGGACGTACTCCCGTCCGAGGCCGATACCAGCACCCGGATCACCCGGCGGATCAGCCTGCGGATGCCGCTGGTGTCGTCGCCGATGGATACCGTGACCGAGGCGCGGATGGCCGTGGCCATGGCCCGCCAGGGCGGGGTTGGCGTGCTGCACCGTAACCTCGCCATCGAGGACCAGGCCCAGCAGGTCGACGTGGTCAAGCGGTCCGAGGCGGGCATGATCACCGACCCGGTGACCTGCACGCCGGACACCACCGTGGGTGATGTCGACCGGATCTGCGGCCGTTACCGGATCTCCGGCCTGCCGGTCGTCAACGGCGACGGCGTGCTGGTCGGCATCGTGACCAACCGCGATATCCGGTTCGAGACCGATATGGACCGCCGCGTGGCCGAGGTCATGACGCCGATGCCGCTCGTTACCGCGCGCGTCGGGGTGGCCCCGGCCGAGGCGCTGGGCCTGCTGCAGCGCAACAAGGTTGAGAAGCTGCCGCTCATCGACGACGCGGGCAAGCTGCGCGGCCTGATCACGGTCAAGGACTTCACCAAGAGCGAGGAATACCCGCTGGCCACCAAGGACCCGGGTGGCCGTCTCGTCGTCGGGGCGGCCATCGGCGTGGGCGAGGACGCCAAGCGCCGTGCCCAGGCACTGATCGACGCCGGGGTGGACTTCCTCATCGTGGACACCGCGCATGGCCACGCCCGCTCGGTCCTGACTATGGTCGCCCAGCTCAAGGCCAATACCGGTACCGAGGTGATCGGCGGCAACGTGGCCACCCGGGCTGGCGCGCAGGCACTGATCGACGCCGGGGCGGACGGCGTCAAGGTCGGGGTGGGCCCCGGCTCGATCTGTACGACCCGGGTGGTGGCCGGGGTGGGCGTTCCCCAGGTCACCGCGATCTTCGAGGCGGCCCAGGCCGCGCGCCCGGCCGGTGTCCCGCTGATCGGGGACGGGGGACTGCAGTACTCCGGCGACATCGCCAAGGCCATCGCCGCGGGCGCGGACACGGTCATGCTCGGCAGCCTGCTCGCGGGGTGCGCGGAGACGCCCGGCGAGATGGTGTTCATCAACGGCAAGCAGTACAAGATCTACCGCGGCATGGGATCGCTCGGCGCGATGCGCAACCGGGAACGCGGCCGCTCCTACTCCAAGGACCGCTACTTCCAGGACGACGTGCTGAGCGAGGACAAGCTCGTGCCCGAGGGCGTCGAGGGCCAGGTGCCCTACCGCGGCCCGCTGGCCGCGGTCGCCACTCAGCTCGTCGGGGGCCTCCGAATCGGGATGGGCTACTGCGGCGCCCGGACCATCAGCGACCTTCAGCAGGCGCGGTTCGTCCGGATCACCCCGGCCGGCCTGAAGGAGAGCCACCCGCACGACATTCAGATGACCGTCGAGGCGCCGAACTACAGCGGCCGCCGTCCGTAGGCGCCCAGTAAAGACACAGCAAAAGACACGGTAAAAGACACGGCAAGAGAGACAGGCAAGCGTGACCCAAGTGGAAATCGGGCGGGGCAAGAGCGGACGCCGGGCTTACTCCCTCGACGAGATCGGCATCGTCCCCTCCCGCCGTACCCGGGACCCCGAAGAGGTGTCGATCGCTTGGCAGATCGACGCCTACCGGTTCGAGCTGCCGCTGATCGCGTGCCCGATGGACAGCGTGGTCTCGCCGGAGACCGCCATCCAGATCGGGCGGCTGGGCGGCCTGGCGGCCCTGGACCTCGAGGGCCTGTGGACGCGGTACATCGATCCCAGCCCGCTGATCGCCGAGGTCACCGAGCTTGACGAGCAGGCCGCCACGCGCCGGCTGCAGGAGATGTACGCGGAGCCGATCAAGGAGGAGCTGATCGGCCAGCGGATCGAGCAGATCCGCCGGGCGGGGGTCACCACCGCGGCCCGGCTGTCCCCGCAGCGGACGGCCCGGTACTACAAGGCGGTCATCGACGCGGGTGCGGACATCTTCGTGATCCGGGGCACCACGGTGTCCGCCGAGCACGTGTCGGGCCGCGCCGAGCCGCTGAACCTGAAGCAGTTCATCTACGAGCTCGACGTGCCCGTGATCGTCGGTGGCTGTGCCACGTACACCGCCGCGCTTCATCTCATGCGTACCGGGGCGGCAGGCGTTCTGGTGGGCTTCGGCGGTGGCTCCGGCCACACGACGGCGGCGGTGCTCGGCGTCGCGGTGCCGATGGCGACCGCCATCGCCGACGTCGCGGCGGCCCGCCGCGAATACCTGGACGAGTCCGGCGGCCGCTACGTGCACGTGATCGCGGACGGCAGCATGACCCGCAGCGGGGATATTGCCAAGGCGCTGGCCTGCGGGGCGGACGCGGTGATGGTCGGCTCGCCGCTGGCCCGCGCGAAGCAGGCGCCCGGCCGCGGCTACCACTGGGGCAGCGAGGCCAGCCACCCGGAGGTGCCGCGCGGAGCGCGGGTCAACGTGGGCACCGCCGGCACCATCGAGCAGATCCTGCACGGGCCGTCCGCGGTGCCGGACGGGTCGATGAACCTGATGGGTGCGCTGCGCCGGACGATCGCCACCGCCGGCTACTCCGACCTGAAGGAGTTCCAGCGCGTCGAGGTCGTCGTGGCCCCGGGCGCCCCCCGGGACGCCCACGGCCCGCAGAACGCCATGGGCAATATCAACGCGACCGGCCCCATCCCCCGCGTGCGCTGACGCGTCGCGTGCGCTGACCAGGCCGCCGCCGGGCGCGCGGGGCTTCGGCTCATATCGAGTCGCGCCCGGCGGGCCGGCGTTCGTAGACTCACGGGCATGAACCGGCCACGCGTGCTTTCCGGCATCCAGCCCACCGCCGACTCGTTCCACCTCGGCAACTACCTCGGCGCTGTCCGGCAGTGGGTGGCGCTGCAGGAGGAGCATGACGCGTTCTACTGCGTGGTGGACCTGCACGCGATCACGGTCCCGCACGACCCGGACACCCTGCGGCGGCGGAGCCGGATCGCGGCCGCGCAGCTGATCGGGGCCGGCCTGGAGCCGGAGCGCTGCACGCTGTTCCTGCAGAGCCACGTGCCCGAGCACGCCGAGCTTGCCTGGGTCCTCAGCTGCCTGACCGGGTTCGGCGAGGCGAGCCGGATGACGCAGTTCAAGGACAAGTCGGCCAAGGGCGGGTCGGAGCAGGCCTCCGTCGGCTTGTTCACCTACCCGATCCTCCAGGCGGCCGACATCCTGCTGTACGAGGCGGATCAGGTGCCGGTGGGGGAGGACCAGCGCCAGCACCTGGAGCTGACCCGGGATCTCGCCCAGCGCTTCAACCACCGGTTCGGCGGGACCTTCGTGCTGCCCGCCCCGTACATCCTCCCGTCGGTGGCGCGGATCGCCGATCTGCAGGATCCGGCGATCAAGATGAGCAAGTCGGCGTCGTCCCCGCAGGGCATCGTGGACGTGCTGGACGATCCCGCGCAGATCCGCCGCAAGATCGCCCGCGCCGTCACCGACGCCGGCAGGGACGTGCGTGCCGATGAGGAGAACAAGCCGGGCATCACGAACCTGCTGCGCATCTACTCGGCGCTGACCGGAGAGCCGATCGCCGCTATCGAGGCGAGGTACGGCAGCACGGGCTACGGCCAGTTCAAGAAGGACCTCGCCGAGGCCGCGGTGGCGACGTTCACGCCGATCAGGGAGAGGACCGAGGCGATCCTCGCCGACACCGAAAGCCTGGACAAGACCCTCGCCGACGGCGCCGCGCGGGCCGGCCGGGTGGCCCGCGAGACGATGGCGACGGTCCGGGAGAAGATCGGATTTGTCCCGCGCCTGGACCGCCCCTGAGAGGCGGCCCGGCCGGAGCGCAGCGGGGAGCGGAATCAGCGCAGCGGGGAGCGGCGCCGCAGCAGGATCAGCACGATGGCGGCTGCGGCGGCGAGCACGATCAGCCCGATGGACGCGGCCGCCGGCGCGCCCGGAATCTTCGTGGTGGTGAGGTCGCCCGAGGTGGCCGGGCGCTGGGACGGCGCCGGCTTCCCGGACGCGCGCGCGGGCGGGCGGGCGCCGGCGGTGATCGGGCTGACCAGCCGGCCCACCGGCCGGACCTTGCCGTCCTCGGCGAATCCCCAGTTCAGCAGCTTCGATGCGTTGATCACCTCGGTCAGCGCCTGGCAATGCAGGACCGTCACGATCAGCGTGACACCGTTCCGGCGGGCCATCCCGATGTAAGTCGCCCCGGCGGCGCTGGTCCAGCCGATCTTGCCGCCGATGCCACCCGGGTATTTGGTCAGCAGGTCGTTCTGGTTGAACAGCGTCTCCGATTTCCGGGCGGTCACCGGAAAGCTGGTTTCCCGTGTCGCGTCGTAGTTCATGAGCTCCGGCATGGTCAGCGCCTGCCGGGCGATCAGCGCCAGGTCATAGGCGGAGACGTGCTGGCCGGGCGCATCGAGCCCGTTCGGGTCCTTCGCCGTGACGTCGTACGCCTGCAGGTGGTGCGCTTCGGCGTTCATCAGCGCGACGCCGTTGCCCAGCGAGCCGGTCGCCTGGGCCAGGGCGATCGCGGCGTCGTTAGCCGAGATCATCAGCAGGGCGTAGAACAGGTCGGACACCTTGTACGGCTGGCCGCGGACCAGCCCCGCGACGTTCGGGGTGACGGTGGTGGCCTGCTCGGAGGCGGCCACGGTGGCGTCTGGGTTCAGCAGCGGGATGAGCGTGACCGCGGTCAGCATCTTGAGCGTGCTCGCCGGGCGCAGCAGGCCGTGCGGGTCCTTGGCCGCGAGGACCTGGCCGGTCCCGGCGTCGGCGATCACGTACGCCGACGCGGGCACGGTGGGCAGTGGCGCGGCGGGGGCGTTCACGACTACGCCGCTCCCGGCGAGCTGTGCGCCGCCCACCGTGGCCGGGTTGCCCGGCGGGCCGCCGGTGCTGGCCTGCCGCAGCAGGGCGGTGGCCGCCGCCTGCTGCTGGGGTGATTGGGTGCCGCTGCCTGGTGCCGCCGGGTGGGCCTGCGCTGAGGCGGCCGGCCCGCTGGCCGGGGTCGCCGGACCGGCCGGGCCGGTGGCCGGCTGGGCCTGGGCCGGTGAGCTCAGCGCCACGGCGCCGGTCACGGAGCACGCGGCGAGGAGGGCCGCACCTCTGGACAGAGCCGTCCGGATACGCTCCGTCACCGATCTCCCTTCGCGTTCACCGGCTCCTCCTGCTCTTGCTGTGCCCGCGCTCGCGCTTCCCGCACGGATGCGGCCGGACCGTGACGGCCGAAACCTGTGCCGGCCCCCGCGCCAAAACCGGGCCTTCACCGTAACCTGTGCCTATGGAGCGCATGTCAGAATCCGGATTGCCGATCGAACCCGTTTACGACGAGGGACAGCTTACAAATTTCCGCCCTGAAGCGAAGCTGGGCCAGCCGGGAGCGTATCCATACACCCGGGGCGTCTACCCGACGATGTACACGAAACGGCCCTGGACGATGCGGCAGTACGCCGGATTCGCCAGCGCCACGGAGTCCAATCGGCGTTTTCAGCAGCTGATTGAGGCCGGGACGACTGGCCTGTCGGTCGCCTTCGATCTGCCGACCCAGATGGGGTACGACTCCGACGCCGCGATCGCGCATGGCGAGGTCGGCAAGGTGGGGGTCGCGATCGACTCGATCGACGACATGCGCCGGCTGTTCGACGGCATACCGCTTGGCGAGGTATCCACCTCGATGACGATCAACGCGCCCGCCGCGATGCTGCTCGTGCTGTACCAGATGGCCGGGGAGGAGCAGGGCACCAGCCCGGCCGCGCTCACCGGGACGATCCAGAACGACGTGCTCAAGGAGTACATCGCGCGCGGCACTTACATCTACCCGCCGCGCCCGTCGCTGCGCCTGGTCGCGGACAGCTTCGCCTACTGCCGCAAGGAAATGCCCCGATGGAACACCATCTCGATCTCGGGGTACCACATGGCCGAGGCGGGCGCGACCCCGGTCCAGGAGATCGCTTTCACGCTCGCGAACGCCCGGGAGTACGTCCGGGCCGCGATCGCCGCGGGCCTGGCCGTCGACGAGTTCGCGCCGCGGCTGTCGTTCTTCTTCGTGGCCCGTACGACACTGCTGGAAGAGGTGGCGAAGTTCCGCGCCGCGCGCCGGCTGTGGGCCCGGATCATGCGGGACGAATTCGCCGCGGCCGACCCGCGCTCGCAGATGCTGCGGTTCCACACCCAGACCGCCGGCGTCCAGCTGACCGCGCAGCAGCCCGACGTGAACGTGGTCCGGGTGACCGTCCAGGCTCTCGCGGCGGTGCTCGGCGGCACGCAGTCGCTGCACACCAACTCCTTTGACGAGGCCATCGCCCTGCCGAGCCAGAACGCCGCGCGGCTCGCGGTACGGACCCAGCAGGTCCTGGCCAATGAGACCGACCTGACCGCGACGGTGGATCCGTTCGCCGGCTCCTACGCGATCGAGTCGATGACGGACGACATCGAGGAGGCGGCCATGGAGCTGATGACCGCCATCGAGGACATGGGCGGCGCCGTCGCCGCGATCGAGCGCGGTTTCCAGAAGGCCGAGATCGAGCGGGCCGCCTACGACGTGGCCCGCGACATCGATTCGGGTGAGCGGGTCGTGGTCGGGGTGAACAAGTTCGTCTCCGATGGCACGGAGCCCTACACGCGGCTGTCGGTCGACCCGTCCATCGAGACGGAGCAGGCCGCCCGGCTGGACCGTCTCCGCTCCCGGCGTGACGCGGCGGAGTTCACCCGGCGTCTATCGGACCTGAAGGCCACCGCGGAGGGCACCGGGAACCTGCTCTACCCGCTGCGTGAGGCGCTCCGCGCGGAGGCCACCCTCGGCGAGGTCTGTGACGCGCTCCGCGACGTGTGGGGCATTTACCGGCCACCCGACGCTTACTAGCCAGCTGGACCCTTACTAACCGGCTGAATGCACCTAGGCTTGTCTGATTAGTTCTATTTATGTTTTCTGCATGTGTCTTATTTCGCGTTCATGTCGCAAAGACGTGCGCGAAACGGAGGTCTGTGGTGGCCATCAGCTGGAATCCCTCTCGTGGCCCGACGCTCGGGATCGAGTGGGAGCTGCAGCTCATCGACGCCCGGACCAGGCTCCTGCGCCAGGACGCCGACGAGGTCCTCGCCGGACTGTCCGGCCTGGACGCGAGCGGTGAGCACCCGCAGATCAGGCACGAGCTCATGCAGTCGACCGTGGAGATCGTGACGGGCATTTGCAGCACCGTCTCCGAGGCCAAGGCCGACCTCGGAAAATCCATCGAAGAACTCCAGCGGACCGCGGCGGACCGCGGTATCCTTTTGGCCTGCGCCGGGACGCATCCAGTAAGCAACTGGCGCGATGCCAAGATGGCGCCTATTGCTCGCTATGCAGAACTTGTCGAGCAAATGCAATGGCTGGCCCGGAGGATTCAGACCTTCGGTGTGCACGTCCACGTTGGGCTCCGGGACGTAAGCAAGGCGATTCCGGTTGTCAACGCGCTCGCCGCATATCTGCCGCATTTCCTGGCGCTCACGGCGTCCAGCCCGTTCTGGAACGGGCAGGATACCGGACTCGCCTCGACCAGGGCGATCATCTTCGGCGACCTGCCGACTGCGGGTCCCCCGCACCGGCTTTCCAGCTGGGCTGAGTTCGAGGACTACATGGACACGCTGCTGCGGGCGAGGACCATTCGCAGCATCAAGGAGGTGTGGTGGGATGTCCGCCCGCATCCGGATCTGGGCACCGTCGAGATCCGCATGTTTGACGGCCTGCCGACGGTGCGCGAGGTGGGGATGGTCGCCGCGCTCTCCCAGAGCCTCGTGCAGCTCTTTGACGCCCAGCTGGACCGCGGCTACCAGCTTCCGAGCCCCTCGTCTTGGATCGTTCGCGATAACAAGTGGCGGGCGACGAGATATGGTCTTGACGCGACGGTGATCACCGATGAGTCAGGCACGACGGCGCCGCTCCGCGACGAGCTGTACGAGCTCTTTCGCGAGCTCGAGCCCGTTGCCGATCGGCTTGGCTGTCTTGAGGAGCTGCGGGTAGCCTCAGAAGTGCTTGAACATGGGGCTTCTTACGAAAGACAGCGTGCCATTCTGGCTCAGGCCGGCGAGATGACCGACGTTATTGACGCGCTTGTCTCTGAATTTGCCGAGGACCGTTTCGTCATCCCGGGGGAAGGCGGGCATGGAAGGAAATGACCTGGCGGGCGATCTCGAAGCCTTTATCGCCTCCCACGAGGCCGAGCTCATCGCGTTCCGCCGCGACCTGCATGCCCACCCCGAAGTCGGCTACGCCGAGCACCGGACGACGCGCCGTATCGCGCTCCGGCTGGCGGCCGCGGGCCTCCGCCCGGTGATCCTGCCCAAGGGCACGGGCCTGATCGTCGACATTGGCGGCAGCGACCGGGACCACGAGACCGCGCCGCGCCCGGTCATCGCGCTGCGGGCGGACATCGACGCCCTCGCGATGGCCGACGAGAAGAGCGTCCCGTACCGCTCGACCATCCCCAACGTCTGCCACGCCTGCGGGCACGACGTGCACACGACCATTCTGCTCGGCGCCGGCCTGTTCCTGGCCGGGCAGGCCGCCCAGGGGCTGCTGCCGGGCCGCGTCCGGCTGATCTTCCAGCCGGCCGAGGAGGTGCCGGGCGGCGCGCTCGACGTGCTCGCCGCGGGCGGCATCACCTCGGTGGGCCGGATCTTCGCCCTGCACTGCGACCCGCGGATTGACGTGGGGAAGATCGGCATCCGGAACGGCCCCATCACCGCGGCCTGCGACCGGATCTCGGTGCGCGTCACCGGGCCGGGCGGGCACACCGCGCGGCCGCATCTGACCGCCGACCTCGTCTACGCGCTCGGCAAGATCGTCACCGAGCTGCCGGCCGCGCTGTCGCGGCGGGTGGACCCGCGATCCAGCCTGAGCCTGGTCTGGGGCCGGATCAGCGCGGGCACGGCCGCCAACGCCATCCCCGACGACGGGATCGTGGAGGGCACCATCCGGTGCCTGGACGACGACGCCTGGCACAGCGCCCCGGACCTGCTCCGGGAGCTCATCGATTCGGTCGCCGGCGCCTACGGCGTCTTCGCCGAGATGACGTACTCGCGAAACGTGCCGCCGACGGTCAACGACCCGATGAGCAGCGCGATGTTCGCGGCCGCCGCCGAGCAGACGCTCGGGCCCGGTGCCGTGGTGAGCACGCCGCAGAGCCTGGGTGGTGAGGATTTCGCCTGGTATCTGGAGTCCGTGCCCGGTTCCTACGCCCGGCTCGGGGTTCGGACGCCCGGCTCCGCGCAGGAGCTGGACATCCACCAGCCCACGTTCGACGTGGACGAGCGCGCGATCGGGGTCGGCGTCCATGTGATGGCCGCGACCGCGATCAACGCGCTGTGGGATGACAACACGCGGACTACCACCGAGTCGCTCCCCGGCGCTGCGTAATTCGGGGGGGCGACCCCCCGGAACCCCCCGCATGCGCTCCGCGCCCGCGCGGTGGTACTTCGCCGACACACCGGCCGCTCACCCAGGCCTCCGGCCCGGGGTCGCTGGGCCGGTAACGATCGCCTCGCCGTAGGTCCTGCTGCGGTGCTCGCCGGCACACCGGCCGCTCACCGGGCCCAAGGCCCGGTTCGCTGGGCCGGTTACGAGCGCCTCGCCGTCATCCGGCTGGTGCTCGCCGGTGCACTGGCCGGTCGGCGGGTCTGCGGCCCCGGCTCGTTAGGGCGGTCATACATCCGAAAGAATGGCCTGTCGTGATGGATTCACGTGCGCGTATCGCGATCATTGGCGGCGGGCCGGGCGGTTACGAGGCTGCGCTGGTCGCCGCGCAGCTCGGCGCCGAGGTGACCCTGGCCGAGCGTGACGGGCTCGGCGGGGCCTGTGTGCTCACCGACTGCGTGCCCTCCAAGACCCTGATCGAGACCTCCAGCACGGTCACGGTGCTGAACGGCTCGGCTGATCTCGGCATCCATCTGCGGGACGGCGGCCGGGCGGTGGACGCGACCCGCCTGCACAACCGGATCAAGGCGCTGGCCAGGGCGCAGTCCGAGGACGTCGCGACGCGGGTCGCGTCCGAGGGTGTCGAGGTCATCGACGGGACAGCCTGCCTGGCCGGGCCGGGGGCCATCCGTGTGGGGGGACGCGACATCGCCGCGGACGCCGTGCTCGTCGCGGTCGGGGGGCATCCGCGCGTGCTGCCCGATTCCGTCCCGGACGGCGAGCGCATCCTGAACTGGCGCCAGCTATACGACCTGCCGGAGATCCCCGAGGAGCTGATCGTGGTGGGCTCCGGCGTGACCGGCGCTGAGTTCGCCAGCGCGTATCAGTCCCTGGGGTCACGGGTGACGCTGGTGTCCTCGCGCGAGCGGGTGCTCCCGCACGAGGACGTCGACGCGGCCGTCGTCATCGAGGAAGTCTTCCGCCGCCGCGGCATGACGGTCCTCGGCCGATCCCGGGCCGCATCGGTGCAGCGCCAGGGCGACCGGGTCGTCGTCACGCTGACTGACGGCCGGACCGTGCGCGGTTCGCACTGCCTGCTCACCGTGGGCATGGAGCCCAGCGTCAGCGGGCTCGGCCTCGAGGACGCCGGCGTCAAGCTCGATGCCCACGGGTTCGTGACCGTCGACCGGGTGTCCCGGACCTCGGCGCCGGGCGTGTACGCCGCCGGGGACTGCACCGGCGTGCTCATGCTCGCGTCGGTCGCGGCGATGCAGGGCCGGATCGCGATGTGGCACGCGCTCGGTGAGGCCGTGCACCCGATCCGGCTGGGCCACGTGTCCGCGACGATCTTCACGGACCCGGAGATCGCCACGGTGGGCGTCACGGCGTCGGCAGTGGAGAGCGGCGAGGTCCCGGCCACGGTGGTCAAGCTCCCGCTGGCCGGCAACCCCCGCGCCAAGATGGCCGGGATCAGGGACGGGTTCGTCAAGCTGTACGCGCGGCCGGATACCTCGGTCGTGCTCGGCGGCGTGATCGTCGCGCCCCGCGCCAGCGAGCTCATCCTGCCCGTGTCCATCGCCGTCGAGCAGCGGCTCACCGTGGACCAGCTGGCCCAGACCTTCACCATCTACCCGTCCCTCTCCGGCAGCATCGCCGAAGCCGCCCGCAGACTGATGAGATTCAGTTAGCCCGGGGGGACGACCCCCCGGAGCCCCCCGCATGCGCTCCGCGCCCGCGCGGTGGTACTTCGCCGGCACACCGGCCACTCACCGGGCACAAGGCCCGGTTCGCTGGGCCGGTATGAGCGCCTCGCCGTAACCCGCGGTGGTGACCGTTAGATCGAGAACCCGCACTGGTGATCGTTAAATCAGCCAATATCAATGGGCGGGGTGGCCCAGGTCGGGGTCGTCGGGGACGGGGAGGTCGTGCTGGCGGAGGCGGGTGACGCGGATGTTGTCGGCGTAGGCGACCACCGTGAACACGCTGCCGGCGATGGCGAGGCCCGGCACCATGATGCGCAGCCACAGCGGGCCCGGCAGGACCGCGAGAACGCAGCAGATGGGCACCATCACGATCAGGTGGCGGAGCACGGTCCGGCCCCGCCAGCCCGCGTCGGTGAGCTCGTGCCGCACCCATTCCCGGTACGGCGGGGCCAACCGGAACCCGGCCGCGAACCGCAGTTTCCCGCCGATTCCCGGGTCACCAGGGATTTGGGGCACTCAGCGTCATTCCTCGTTCGGGTCCTCGATGCGGCAGATCACGCCGCCCGCCGAGACCGTCTGGCCCACCTCGACCGACAGCGCCTCCACGACCCCGTCCTTGTGCGCGGTCACCGGCTGCTCCATCTTCATCGCCTCCAGCACGACGATCGGGTCGCCGGCCGCCACGGTCTGCCCGTCCGTCGCGACGATCTTGACGATCGTGCCCTGCATGGGGCTGATGAGGTCGGCGCCGCCACCGGTCGGCGCCACGTGCTTGTGGCGCTCGCGGCGGCGCCGTTCGGCCGGCGCCGCCGCGGCGGGACCGGCCTGGGCCAGCGCGACCGGCACGACGACCTCGAGCCGCCGCCCGCCGACCTCGACCACCATCCGCTCCCGCGGGACCGGCTCGACGGCGGGCGCGCTGGCCTGCAGCGGGAGCTCATTCCGGAAGCCGGTCTCGATCCACCGCGTGTGCACGTACATCGGCTCACTGGTGAAGGCCGGGTCGTTCACCACGGCGCGGTGGAAGGACAGCGCGGTCGGCATCCCCTCCACCTCGAACTCGGCCAGGGCGCGCCGGGCCCGCTCGATGGCCTGGCGCCGGGTGGCACCGGTGACGATCAGCTTGGCGATCAGCGAGTCGAAGGCCTGCGGCACGGTCATGCCCGGCTCGTAGCCCGCGTCGATCCGGATGCCCGGGCCGGCCGGGAGCTGCCAGGACCGGATCGTGCCGGGGGCGGGCATGAAGTTTCGCCCCGGGTCCTCGGCGTTGATGCGGAACTCGATGGAGTGGCCGCGCACCGGCGGCTCGTCGTAGCCGATCTCTTCCCCTTCGGCGATCCGGAACATCTCCCGCACCAGGTCGATGCCGGTGACCTCCTCGCTCACCGGGTGCTCGACCTGCAGCCGCGTGTTCACCTCCAGGAAGCTGACCGTCCCGTCCTGGCCGACGAGGAACTCGCACGTGCCGGCTCCCCGGTAGCCGGCCTTGCGCAGTATGGCCTTGGACGACTCGTGCATCAGGGAGATCTGACCGTCGGTCAGGAACGGCGCCGGCGCCTCCTCGACCAGCTTCTGGTGCCGCCGCTGCAGCGAGCAGTCCCGCGTCGAGACGATTACCACGTGGCCGTGGGCATCGGCCAGGCACTGGGTCTCGACGTGCCGCGGCCGGTCCAGGTACCGCTCGACGAAGCACTCCCCGCGGCCGAAGGCGAGCACGGCTTCCCGCACCGCGGACGCGTACTGGTCCTCGACCTCGTCCATGGTCCAGGCGACCTTGAGCCCACGGCCGCCGCCGCCGAACGCGGCCTTGATGGCCACCGGCAGCCCGTACTTTCGCGCGAACGCCGTCACCTCCTCCGGCCCGGAGACCGGGTCGGCGGTGCCCGGCGCGAGGGGGGCGCTGACCACACGGGCGATATGCCGGGCCCGCACCTTGTCCCCCAGCGCCTCAATGGCCTCCGACGGCGGCCCGATCCAGGTCAGCCCGGCCACGGTCACGGCGCGGGCGAAGTCGGCGTTCTCGGCCAGGAAGCCGTAGCCGGGGTGGATCGCGTCCGCGCCCGACTCGGCCGCGATCTTGATGATCTTGTCGATGTTGAGGTAGGTCTCCGCCGGGGTGGCCCCGTCCAATGAGTACGATTCATCCGCCAGCCGGGCGTGCAGCCCGTCAATGTCCTGTTCGGCATAGACAGCCACACTGGCCAGCTCGGCATCCCGGCAGGCCCGGATGACGCGTACCGCGATCTCGCCACGGTTCGCGATAAGGACCTTCCGCACGGCAACCTCTCCTCCGGCTCGGTATTCCTGGCCAGGTTTGCTCTGGGGTTCCGCTGGAATCTCTTAACGGAATGTATGAATTCTAAGGCGGCCCCGGCCAGCCGATCTACCCATGGGTAGCGTGCCCCATCGGCCGCCCGTTTACAACGCGCGGCTCTTCATCGGTCAGCTGAACGGGCCCGGCTGGAGCCGGTCCGCGGGCCCGGGGCCGGCCACGGCAGTTCGGGTTGTGGTCACCGCAGGGAAAGTTTGTGGTCACCGCAGGGAGAGTTTGTGGTCACCGCAGGGAGAGAGGGAGAGGTTCTTACCAGCCAAGTAACTACGCTGCGTTTTAGTCCGGTCACATGAAAGACGTTCAAGGATGAATCGGACCAAATAACCTCATACGCCTCTGCGTGACCGTAGATGTCTCCCGGTGTAGGCCCTTCCTCAACCGAAGCGTGACCTCCGGTACGTACAGTGAACGCCACTGTCGGTTCCGAGACCGTTTACCCCTATCCCGGCGACTGTGGTCAGCGCCGGGCGCCGGGAACAAGCCTCCGGTGACTCTAGATCAGCAACATGAGAAGCGTGCGTGCGGCCCTCACCAGGTCGGTGAGCAGATACCGCGGCACGCCGAAAGGAGCCACGTGCAGGAGCTCATCCGGGGGGACCGAAGATGAATGTCGTCGGCCTCCTGGTGTCGTGCGCCGCCGTGGTGAGTTTGTCGTTCGGCGCTTCCCGCCAGTCCGGCGGGGCGGCCCGTGGCTATCGCTGGCTTGCGGGGGCCGCGGTGTTCTGGTTCGCGGGGCTGCTGGCCGACCAGTTGTTCGCAGGGGCCTTCGGGACGTCGGGGCCGCTCTCGCTCGCGGACGTGGCGCCGCTGCTGGCCATGGGGCCGTTCGTGGTCGGTGTCACGGCTCTGGCCGCGGAGCCGCCGGACGGCGGCTGGCCGGACGGGACCGAGCCCGCGATCCCGCCGGAGGACGCTGACACCCGCTCCATTCTGTCCTCCCTCGCCGACGGCTACGTGATGGCCATCGCGCTGCTCGTCATCGGCTGGGTCACGCTGTTCGGCGCCGACTTCCGGCATTCGGGCGAGGGGCCCGGCACGTTCCTGCTCAGCCTGCTGCACCCGCTCGTGGACGCCGCGGTACTGGGCATGCTGCTGCCCGCTCTGACCGCGGGCTGGCGGCGGGTCCTGCTGCCCTATCTCGCCCTGCTCATCATCGGCCTCGGGGACGCTCTCGGGGTCAGTTCCCGGTTGTCGTCCGGGCACCCGTCGCTGAGCCAGCAGATCGCCCAGATCCTTGCGTTCTGCCTGCTGGGGCTGACGCCCTGGATCTCCCGGGCGCACGTGCCCGAGATGCGGAGGCTGCCCCGGAGCATTCCCGGCTCCGGGCGGATCGTCGGGTCCGGCCGGGCCACCATTGTCTCGGCCCTGGCCGTCGCGGTCGCCACGATCGTGGTCCTGGTCCGGGAACTGGTCGGCACGCCCAGCTCAAGCCTGGCGGTCGTCGGTGCCAGCCGGCCCGCGGGCCTGGCCGTGGCGGTCGCGGGCAGCGCGGCGCTGCTCGTGCTGGTGGCGCGGGTCCTCGCCCTGGTCTGGGAGACCAGCGCGGTGCTGCGCGCCTGGCGCGATTCGAGCGGCAGCCTGCGCGAGCTCGCGGACCGGACCAGTGATGTGGTCCTGGTGGCCGATCTGGCGGGCCGGATCAGCTACGCGAGCCCGGCGGTGGCCGACTTCGGCTATTCACCCGAGGACCTGGCCGGCCTGCGACTGGACGCTCTCGTTCACCCCGAGGACCGCGCGATGGCCATCCGGGCCGTCCGCGCCGCGCTCGGGATGCCCGGCCATCCGGACGCCGAAGACGACGCCGCCGCGACCTCGGTGCCCGCGACCCCATCAGCGCCAGGGGCGCCGCCAGCCCCGGCGAACCCATCGGGTACTCCGGTCGCTGCAGCCACAGCAGTCACGTCGGCCTCACCAGACGCAGCGGACGTCGAGCCCGGCGATGTGCCGGGCCGGTTCCCGGTCCGGGTCCGGACCGCCGACGGCACCTGGCGGCACATCGAGTCGACGATCATGCGCTACCGCGTGCCCGGCGAGCAGGACCAGCTGCTGGTGACCGCGCGCGACATGAGCGATCAGGTGGCGCTGCGCCAGCAGGTCACCCACCTGACCTTCCACGACGGCCTGACCGGCCTGCCGAACCGGGCCTACCTCGAAGAGCGCGCGCGGGACGCGCTGCGCCGCAGCGGTGACGGCACCGAGGCCGGCGTCGTCTTTCTCGACTTGGACGGCTTCACCGCGGTCAATGATTCCGTCGGTCACGGCGCCGGTGACCTGGTGCTCGCGCAGGCGGCTCGCCGGCTCCGCGCGATCGTGCCGCCGCACGACACGGTGGCGCGCTGGGGCGGCGACGAGTTCGCGGTCCTCATCGACGGTGCCCCCGGCGTCCAGGACATCGCCGACATCGCCGAGCGGATGGCCGGGACGATCAGCTCCGCGCCGTTCCGCGTGGCCAGCCGGGATATCGCGCTGACCGCGAGCGTCGGCGTGGCCCTGGCCGACGGCTCGCCTCCCGGGCTCGTGCTGCGGAACGCCGACGTCGCGATGTCCAAGGTGAAGGACAGCGGTGGCGGCCGGGTTGAGGTGTTCGCGGCCCACATGCACGCCGACGTGGTCCGCCGGCTGGAACTCGCCAGCGACCTGCAGGGCGCGATCTCGCGGCAGGAACTGACCGTTCAGTACCAGCCGGTGATCAACCTGGAGACGTCCCTCGTCACCGGTGCCGAGGCGCTGGTGCGGTGGTGGCGTGACGGCGCGGCCGTCCCGCCTGCGGACTTCCTCGACGTGGCCGAGGACTCGGGCCTGATCGTGCCGCTCGGAGCGTGGGTGCTGAGCACCGCGTGCCGGCAGGGCGCGGCGTGGCGAGCGTCGTCGTGGAACATCGGGGTGTCGGTGAACCTGTCCACGCGGCAGATCAACTCGCCCCGGTTCCCCGAGTCGGTGGCGGCCGCGCTCGCCGAAAGCGGTCTGCCGCCCGAGGCGCTCACCCTGGAGGTGACCGAGCGCGTACTCGTCGAGGACAACGGCCCGCTGGTGGGCCGCCTCGCGGACCTGCGCCGGCTGGGCGTGCGGCTCGCCATCGACGACTTCGGCACTGGCTACGCGTCGCTGGCCTACCTGCGCGGGCTGCCCATCGACAGCATCAAGATCGACCCGTCCTTCGTGGCCGGGCTCGGCCAGGACGAGACGCTGACCCTGCTGACCCGGACCATCGTCCAGGTCGGTCACGACCTTGGCATCCAGGTGGTCGCGGAGGGCATCGAGGATCCGCTGCAGCTGCAACTGCTCCGGGAGATGGGCTGCGGCTACGGCCAGGGGTTCCTGGTAGGCCGGCCGATGGCCGCCCCGGGTATCGAGTCCCTCATCGGCACTCCCCCCAGCGACCTTGGCCACGGCGACCCCGCCCCGGGCCCGGGGCGCACCCGTGACCGCGGCGCGAGCGGTGGCCGCGGCGCAAGCGGCGGCGGCGGTGGCCGCGGCCACGGCCGCGGCCGCGGCCGGGAGCCCAACCGGGGTGATGGCGACCCAGAGGTACCCCGCCAGGGCAAAACCCCCGCTCCCGCCCCCTAGCTACTATCTGCACCATCTGCGGAAAGTGACGCCGATCATGCTTAATTGGTCGCGTCCGTCTCACCAAGTGAGACGTATGTGGCTCCAGGTTGACGCGGCGCGATCCATGGGACAGTGTGTGTGGTGTGAAGACGACACACGTTCTGGTACTTGGACGGCGCGCAGGCCGCTGACCAAGCCAGCTTCTGCGCGCTCCCCTCGACTGCCACCCGGCACGAGGGGTTTTTTAATGCCCGTCCGCTCGCGCACGCACTCGCAGCGGAGTGTCTCGCTGGACAAGGAAGCCATCGGATGACTGAGCAGACGAAACCCGCCCACCCTGCGCGCGCGCATCCCGGCCCCACGCCGCTGGACCTGGCCGCGCGGTCGATGCACCGTGATGCGCCCGGGACCGCCGGTGCCACGGACGCACCAGACGAGCAGCCGGCCGGCCGCGGTGAGGACCGCCCGGCTGCGGCGCGCACCACGGCCGCCCCGGCCAAGGCCGGCCCGAACGGTGCCGTGCCTGCCCCGCAGGGCGCCACCCCGGCCGCCCCGGCCGGTCCGCAGGCTGTCGCGGATGCCGGGGCGATCGTCAACGGCGCCGCCGCCTCGGCTGGCGGCGGCCTTCCGGACGGCGCCGCCGGCCAGGCCCCGGCGGGCGCGGGTGGCACGGCCGCGGCCAGTTCCGCCGGCCCGGGCGCGGGGAGCGCTACGGCCGGGACGCAGCCGGGGCAGGCGTCGCGGGTCCGCATGACCGGCGCCCAGGCCCTGGTCCGAGCGCTCGAGAAGGTCGGCGCGGACGTGGTGTTCGGCCTGCCGGGCGGCGCCATCCTGCCTGCCTACGACCCGCTCCTGGACTCGGACGAGGTGCGGCACATCCTGGTCCGGCACGAGCAGGGCGCGGGGCACGCGGCCACCGGGTACGCGCAGGCGACCGGGCGGACCGGCGTGTGTATGGCCACCTCTGGCCCGGGCGCGACCAACCTGGTCACGCCGATCGCCGACGCCTACATGGACTCGGTGCCCATAGTCGCGATCACCGGCCAGGTGTCCACCAGCCTGATCGGCACGGACGGGTTCCAGGAAGCCGACATCTCCGGTATCACCATCCCGATCACCAAGCACAACTTCCTGGTGACCAAGGCCGAGGACATCGCGCGGACGATCGCGGAGGCGTTCCACCTGGCCTCCACCGGGCGCCCGGGGCCGGTGCTCGTCGACATCGCCAAGGACGCGTTGCAGGCGCAGACCGACTTCGTCTGGCCCGTGCCGCTGGACCTGCCCGGGTATCACCCGGTGACCCGCCCGCACTCCCGTCAGATCCGTGAGGCCGCGCGGCTGATGACCGCCGCGCGCCGTCCCGTTCTGTACGCCGGGGGCGGGATCATCAAGGCGAACGCGGCACCCGAACTGCTGACCCTGGCCGAGCTGACCGGCATTCCGGTGGTCACGACCCTGATGGCCCGCGGAGGCTTCCCGGACGGGCACGCGCAGCACCTCGGCATGCCCGGCATGCACGGTACGGTCGCCGCGGTCGGTGCCCTGCAGAAGGCCGACCTGATCGTCGCGCTCGGGGCCCGGTTCGACGACCGGGTGACGGGCAACCTGGCGTCGTTCGCGCCCGACGCCGCGATCGTGCACGCCGACATCGACCCGGCCGAGATCTCCAAGAACCGGCGGGCCGACGTGCCGATCGTCGGCGATTGCCGCGAGGTGATCTCCGACCTGATCACGGCGGTGCGGGCCGAGCACCAGGCCGGGAAGCGGGGCGAGTTCGACGCCTGGTGGGCTCACCTCAACGACCTGCGCAACACCTATCCGCTGGGTTACGAGGAGCCGGGTGACGGCTCGCTGTCCCCGCAGTACGTGATCAAGCGCATCGGCGAGATCGCCGGTCCCGAGGCGATCTACGTGGCCGGCGTGGGCCAGCACCAGATGTGGGCCGCTCAGTTCATCTCTTACAAGCACCCGCGTACCTGGCTGAACTCCGGTGGTCTCGGCACGATGGGCTACGCGGTGCCCGCGGCGATGGGCGCGAAGGTCGGGCGGCCGGACGCGTGCGTCTGGGCCATCGACGGTGACGGCTGCTTCCAGATGACCAACCAGGAGCTGGCCACCTGTGCGCTGGAGGGCATCCCGGTCAAGGTCGCGATCATCAACAACGGGAACCTCGGCATGGTCCGGCAGTGGCAGACGCTGTTCTACAACGAGCGGTACTCCAACACCGACCTGCGCCGCGCCGGCACCTCGGCGGCGCTGCCCGGGGCTGTTCCCGGCCACGCAGAGGCCGCCGGGGCGGGGCCGCTGGCGGGCACCCGCGTTCCGGACTTCGTCAAGCTGGCCGAAGCCTACGGCTGCGCCGGTATCCGCTGCGAGAAGCCGGGTGACGTGGACGCGGTGATCAAGCAGGCGATGGAGATCAACGACCGCCCGGTCGTGATCGACTTCATCGTGCACCGCGACGCCATGGTCTGGCCGATGGTCGCGGCCGGTACCAGCAACGATGAGATCCAGTTCGCCCGCGACATGGCGCCCGACTGGGGTAGCTCCGAATGACCCGGCCAGCCAGCAGTGAACAGGCCGGCAGTGAACAGGCCAGCAGTGAACGGGGCCAGCAGTGAACAGGGAAGGCACCGAAACAATGAGTAGGCATACGCTGTCCGTGCTGGTGGAGAATAAGCCGGGTGTTCTGGTGAGGATCGCCGGGCTGTTCTCGCGGCGCGGGTTCAACATCGACTCGCTGGCGGTCGGGCCGACCGAGCACGAGGAGATTTCCCGGATGACGATCGTGGTGAACTGTGACGAGCACCCGCTTGAGCAGGTCACCAAGCAGCTCAACAAGCTGATCAACGTGATCAAGATCGTTGAGCTGGAGCAGGGGTTCGCGGTCCAGCGCGAGCTCATGCTGATCAAGGTCCGCGCCGACACCGAGAGCCGTTCGAAGGTGCTGGAGACCGTGCAGCTCTTCCGGGCCAAGGTGGTCGACGTGGCGCTCGACGCGGTGACCGTCGAGGCGACCGGCAACCGGGAAAAGCTCGACGCGCTGATCAGGGTGCTCGAGCCCTTCGGGCTCAAGGAACTGGTGCAGTCCGGCATGGTGGCGGTCGGGCGCGGTGGCCGGTCGATCACTGACCGGGCGCTCCGTCCGGTCGAGCGCAGCGCCTGACGCGGCCCCGGCCAGCACAGCTCAGCTCAATACACATTCATCACGAAAGGCCAGGCAGTGGCAGAGATTTTCTACGACGACGACGCCGACCTCTCAGCGATCCAGGGTCGGCACGTCGCCGTGCTGGGGTACGGCAGCCAAGGGCACGCGCACGCACTTTCGCTCCGCGACTCGGGCGTGGACGTGCGGGTCGGCCTGCCCGAGGGTTCAGGCAGCCGGTCCAAGGCGGAGGATGACGGCCTGCCGGTCGTTACGCCCGCCGAGGCATGCGAGCAGGCCGACCTGATCATGGTCCTGGTGCCCGACACCCTGCAGCGGACGCTGTACACGGAGGCCATCGCGCCGAGCCTGGTCGACGGGGACGCGCTGTTCTTCGCGCACGGGCTGAGCATCCGGTACGGGCTCATCCAGCCTCCGCCGGGCGTGGACGTGTGCATGGTGGCCCCGAAGGGCCCCGGGCACCTGGTACGGCGCCAGTTCAACGCCGGCCGCGGCGTCCCCGTCCTGGTCGCGGTCGAGCGCGACGCGACCGGCCACGCCTGGCCGCTGACCCTCGCCTACGCCAAGGGCATCGGCGGCACCCGGGCGGGCGCGCTGAAGACCACGTTCACCGAGGAGACCGAGACCGACCTGTTCGGCGAGCAGACCGTGCTCTGCGGCGGCGTGTCCGAGCTGATCAAGGCGGGCTTCGGCACCCTCGTGGACGCCGGCTACCAGCCCGAGATCGCCTACTTCGAGTGCCTGCACGAGATGAAGCTGATCGTGGACCTCATGTACGAGGGCGGCATCTCCAAGATGTACTGGTCGTGCTCCGACACCGCGGAGTTCGGCGGGTACACCCGCGGCCCGCGCATCATCAACGAGCAGACCCGCGAGGAGATGCGCAAGATCCTCGCCGAGATCCAGGACGGCCGGTTCGCGCGCGAGCTCGTGGAGGAGTTCGACGCGGGCAAGCCGAACTTCCTCAAGCGGCGCGAGGCCGAGCACAACGAGCAGATCGAGCAGGTCGGCGGGCGGCTGCGCCCCCTGATGAGCTGGATCGGCTCCGACGAGGAGTAACCGGATGGCCCGGGCCGCCCCGGTGAATGCAGCAGCGGAAAGCAGCAGCGAAAACGCGGTCCGGGCCTCCGGTGTCTCAGATTATGAGACATATTGTGCCGACAGGCGTTCACTCCCGGTCGGCGTCAGCTATTGTCGTTATCCGGATCAGCCACCTGTTCGCCGCGGCGCACGCCCCCTCTGCTCGTTAAGGGTTCTCACATGGCTTCTCGTACCATCAGGCTCGCTGTCATCGGCGGGGACGGCATCGGGCCCGAGGTCGTCGCCGAGGCGCTCAAGGTGCTCCGCGTCGCGGCCCGCGACGTCACCATCGATGAGACCAGCTACGACCTGGGCGCACGCCGCTGGCACCGGACAGGTGAGACGCTTCCCGACGCGGTCCTCGAGGAGATCCGCGGGCACGACGCCATCCTGCTCGGCGCGGTCGGTGACCCCGGTGTGCCCAGCGGTGTGCTGGAGCGCGGGCTGCTGCTGAGGCTCCGTTTCGAGCTCGACCAGTACGTCAACCTCCGCCCGGTCCGGCTGTACCCCGGCGTGGTCACCCCGCTGGCCACCGCGCGGGCCGAGAACATCGACATGGTGGTCGTCCGGGAGGGAACCGAGGGCCCGTACACGGGAGCCGGTGGCGTCATGCGCAAGGGCACTCCTGGCGAGATCGCCACCCAGGAGAGCCTGAACACCGCGTTCGGCGTGCACCGCGTCGCCCGCTACGCCTTCGGCCGGGCGATGGCCCGCCCCCGCCGCAAGCTCACGCTCGTGCACAAGACCAACGTCCTGACCTACGCGGGCGACCTCTGGCAGCGCACCGTGGACAGCCTGGCCAAGGAGTTCGCCGATGTGTCCGTGGACTACTGCCACGTGGACGCGGCGTCCATGTTCTTCGTGACCCAGCCCGAGCGCTTCGACGTGGTGGTCACCGACAACCTGTTCGGTGACATCCTCACCGACCTGGGCGCCGCCGTGGCCGGCGGTATCGGCCTGGCCGCGAGCGGTAACATCAATCCCGAAGGCGCCACCCCCAGCATGTTCGAGCCGGTGCACGGCAGCGCGCCCGACATCGCCGGCCGCCAGATGGCCGACCCGACCGCGGCGATCCTTTCCGTCGCGCTGCTCTGTGACCACGTGGGCCTGACGGCCGAGGCGGCCAAGATCGAGCAGGCCGTGGCGGAGGACCTGGTCGAGCGGCAGGGCGCCTGGGCACGCCGGAGCACGCCGGAAATCGGCGACGACATCGCCGAGCGAGTAGCCAGCTAGGGCGGTGCTGCGCGCGCCGTCCTGCGAGCGGCGCGCTGACCCGGGCTGCCCGCCTCCAGATGGGCGGCCCGTCACCTCGGGGCCGCCGCTCGACGGGCGCCCCGCCATCCCCGGGCCGCCCGCCTCGGGACGCCGGCCCGGACACCGCGGGCGCGGCGAGCCTGCTCCGTCCCTGCCGCCCGGGCCCTGCCGCCCGGAGTCGTCCCCGCGGGTCACGTTTGGCCTGCTGGTCAGTAGTGTCGCGGGACCGAAGTCGCGGCGTAAGGTTTAGCATGCTCCGCCGCATGGCCGGCGGTTAGGAGGATTTCCGCGATGACCGCGATTCAGCAGACCGAGATCGCCTTCGACGTCCGCCCGTCCGACCAGCCGGTCCCGGCGGCCGAACGGGAGCGGCTCCTGGCCGCCCCCGCGTTCGGTGTGCGGTTCACCGACCATATGGTCACCCTGCGCTGGACGCAGGACGAGGGCTGGCACGACGGGCGGCTGGAGCCCTACGGGCCGTTCACCCTGGACCCGGCCACGGCCGTGTTCCACTACGCGCAGGAGTTCTTCGAGGGCCTGAAGGCCTACCGCCAGGAGAGCGGGTCAGTGGTGATGTTCCGGCCGCAGGCGAACGCGGCCCGGTTCAACAGCTCGGCCCACCGGATGGCGATGCCGGAACTGCCGGAGGAGACGTTCCTGCACGCCCTTGAGCTGCTGGTGACCCAGGACCGCGACTGGGTGCCGCTGGAACTGGAGAAGAGCCTCTACCTGCGCCCGTTCGCGATCGCGACGCAGCCGGGGCTGGGCGTGAACTACCCGTCCTCGTCGTACCTGTTCTCGGTCATCGCCTCACCGGCGGGCGCGTACTTCTCCGGCGGGGTCAAGCCGGTCACCGTCTGGCTGTGTGCCGACTTCACCCGGGCCGCGCCGGGTGGCACCGGCGAGGTCAAATGCGGGGGCAACTACGCCGCCGCGTTCGTGGCCCAGCAGGAGGCCATCGATAACGGCTGCGACCAGGTCGTCTGGCTCGACGCCGCCGAGCATCGCTGGGTGGAGGAAATGGGCGGGATGAACCTGTTCTTCGTCTACGGGTCCGGGGCGGGCGCGCGGATCATGACGCCCGCGCTCACCGGGACGCTCCTGCCCGGCATCACGCGCGATTCCCTGCTGCAGCTCGCGCCCCATCTCGGGATCCCGGCCGTCGAGGGCCGCATCTCGACGGATCAGTGGCACTCCGACAGCGCGTCCGGCGAGCTGACCGAGGTCTTCGCGTGCGGGACGGCGGCCGTCATCACGCCGGTGGGCAAGGTCAAGACCGCCACCGGCGAGTGGCTGATCGGCGACGGCACCCCCGGCCCGGTCACGATGCGCCTGCGCGAGGAACTCCTCGGCCTCCAGTACGGCCAGCGCCCGGACCCGTTCGGCTGGATCCACAAAGTCTGCTGAACGGACATGCCCCGAGCGCGCCGGCGTGCCGGGTCTCCGCGCTGCGCGCCCCGCCGGGCCAGCCCGCCGAAGCGGTCGGCCCGGCGGCGGCGTCCCGCCCGCCAGGACCCCCGCCCCCGGGGCGGCCCGGCGAAGCTGTCCCAGATGGTGAGATTGATGTGCCAGCGGCCGGCGTCATGTGGCAGACTGCGGCTATGACGTCCGCCCGCATCATTATCGGCAGGCGCGTCGAGGCGGCGGCTGCTGCTCGCTGATCTTTGATCAGCTTCGCCCCAGCCCGCAGTGTTAGCCCGGGGGACGCCCCCCGGACCCCCGCCTGGACGCGCAGACCTCTCGCATGCCGCGAGGGGTCTTTTGCTTTGTGGGCCCAGACAATCCTCAAGAAACGGAACCTCGCGATGCTTGACGACAGCTTCCACGTCTACGACACCACGCTGCGCGATGGCGCCCAGCAGGAGGGACTGAACCTGACGGTCGCCGACAAGCTCGTGATCGCCGCGCAGCTGGACGGCCTGGGCGTCGGCTTCATCGAGGGCGGCTGGCCCGGCGCCATCCCCAAGGACACCGAATTCTTCCGCCGCGCTCAGCGTGAGCTGGAACTCAAGCACGCGCAGCTCGCCGCGTTCGGCGCGACCCGCCGGCCCGGCGCGAAGGCGGCCGATGACCCTCAGGTCGCCGCGCTGCGCGAGTCGGGCGCGCCGGTCGTGACGCTTGTCGCCAAGAGTCACGACCGGCACGTCCGGCTGGCCCTTCGCACCACACTCGAGGAAAACCTCGCGATGGTGCGGGAGACGATCGAGCACCTCCGGGACAGCGGCCAGCGTGTCTTCCTGGACGCGGAGCACTTCTTCGACGGCTACCGCTCCGACCCGGCCTACGCGCTCGAGGTGGTCCGTGTCGCGGCGGAGGCCGGGGCCGAGGTCGTCGCGCTCTGCGACACGAACGGCGGCATGATGCCGGGCGAGCTGGGGGACGTGGTGACCGCCGTCGCCGCGGTCACCGGGGCGCGCCTCGGTATCCACTGCCACGACGACACCGCCTGCGCGGTGGCCAACACGCTCGTCGCGGTCGACGCGGGCGTGACCCACGTGCAGGGGACCGCGAACGGCTACGGTGAGCGGGCCGGCAACGCCAACCTGTTCAGCGTCGTCGCCGGGCTCCAGCTGAAGAAGGGCCGCCCGGTCCTGCCGGACGGCTGCCTGCCCGAGCTGACCCGCATCGCCCATTCGATCAGCGAAGTCACCAACGTCACGCCGAACACCCACCAGCCCTACGTCGGGGTGTCGGCTTTCGCGCACAAGGCGGGCCTGCACGCCTCGGCGGTCAAGGTCGACCCGATGCTGTACCAGCACATCGACCCCGAACTGGTCGGGAACGACATGCGCATGCTGGTGTCCGACATGGCGGGCCGGGCATCGGTCGAGCTCAAGGGCAAGGAACTCGGCTACGACCTGTCCGGCGACAAGGCCGCGCTCGGCCGCGTCGTGGACCGGGTGAAGGAGCTGGAGGCCAAGGGGTACACCTTCGAGGCCGCCGACGCCTCGTTCGAGCTGCTGCTCCGCGACGAGCTGCTGCCCGGCGGGATGAGGTACTTCGCGGTGGAGTCGTGGCGCGTCATCGTCGAGCGGCGGACGGACGGCCAGGTCGTCAGCGAGGCGACCGTCAAGCTGACCGCCAAGGGTGAGCGCGTCGTCGCCACGGGGGAGGGAAACGGCCCCGTCAACGCCCTGGACAAGGCGCTGCGGATCGGCCTGGAGAAGATGTACCCCGAGCTGGCGAACCTGGAACTGGCCGACTACAAGGTCCGGATCCTGGAGGGGACCCACGGCACCGGCGCCGTGACCCGCGTCCTGGTCGAGTCGGACGACGGCAGCGGCCGCACCTGGAACACGGTGGGCGTCGACGAGAACATCATCGCCGCGTCCTGGCAGGCCCTCGAGGAAGCCGTCACCTACTGCCTGCTCCGCGCCGGCCACCAGCCCTCCTGAGTCCTCCGGCGGCCGTTCCCGGCGGCCCTCAGCCGCGGCCGCGCCGGGCCCGGGCGGCCGTGAGCACCTATTTCCTGCTGATGGGGCTGACGACGGCCGTCTGGGTCGCCAGGATCCCGGCCATCAAGGAACGGCTCTCGCTCAGTGACGGGCGGCTGGGGCTCGCCCTGCTGGCCGCCCCGGCCGGGCTGATCCTGGCCACCCTCGTCGCCGGGCGCCTCGTCGACCGGTACGGCAGCGGCCGGATGACCCGGGTGGCCGGGGCGAGCTTCTGCCTGCTCCTGATCGCGCCCGGCCTGGCCCGGAGCATGGCCGGCCTGATGGCAGTGCTGCTGGTCATCGGGCTGGCCGGCGGCACGATGGACGTTTCGATGAATGCGCACGGTGTCCGGGTGGAGACCGCCTACCGGCGGCCGATCATGGCCTCCATGCATGCCTGCTACAGCCTCGGCGGGCTCGGTGGCGCCCTGTTCGGCGGTGCCTTCGCGTGGGGCGGCCTCGGGCCGGAGCCGACGTTCGCCGCGGCCGCGTTTCCGTCGGCCGTGGTGGCCGTGATCGCGGGACGATGGCTTTCCGGGCCGCCGGGTACGGAGCTGCCCGCCCCTGAAGAGACGATCGAGGCGGCTGCGCCGGAGACGATTGGGGCGGCTGCGCCGGCGCCCGAAGGCAGCCCGTTGCGTTCCAGCGGCCGGCGGACGGGCTGGCTGGTGCTCGCGCTCGGCGTTGTCGGGCTGTGCGGCCTCGTCGCCGAAGGAGCAGCAGGCGACTGGAGCGCCGTTTACCTGCACGATGACCTGGGCGCATCGGCGGCCCTGGCCGCGGTCGCCTTCGGCGCGTTCTCGGTGGCGATGACGGCGGGCCGGCTGGCGGGTGACCGGCTCGCGGGACGGTTCGGCCGGGTGCGGCTGGTCCGCGGCTGCGCCCTGCTCGGTGCGGCGGGCCTGGCTGGCGGCCTGCTCAGCCGCGACGTCGCCGGCGCGCTGACCGGCTTCGCGGTGCTGGGCGCCGGGCTGTCGTGCATCGTCCCGCAGGTGTTCTCGGCCGGAGGCAGAGCCGATCCGGTGTCGCCGGGGAGGGGGCTGGCCCGCGTCGTCGGGCTCGGCTACCTGGGCCTGGCCGGGGGACCGGTGGTCATCGGGGCGTGCGCCAGCCTGATAGGGCTGCCGCTCGCCCTGGGCATCCCCGTCCTGCTGGTGCTGTGGGTCGCGGTCTCTGCGCGCGCCCTGGCCCCTCGCGCCCCGGCTTCCCGCGCACCCGCCTGACTCCCCACGGGTACCCCCCCGCGCGCGCCGCGGCAAAAGCTCTTACGGTGGTGACATGGAAGACAAGGAGATTCTTTCCCGCATCGACGAGCTGATCGGGACCGAACACGAGCTCCGCGACCGCCTGGCTCAAGGAAAACTATCGACTGAGGAAGAGCACACCCGCCTCCAGGAGACCGAACAGGCTCTTGACCAGTGCTGGGACCTTCTCCGGCAGCGCCGGGCCCGCCGCGAGTTCGGCGAGGACCCGAGCGCCGCAGATGCCCGCTCGGTGCCGGAGGTCGAGAATTACCAGCAGTAGCGGTCGATGGCCTCAGTAGGCTCTAAAGCTGGGAGAGCCGCCGGAGTGCGGCTCCCCGGGCGGCTCGCTGAGGGTCGGAACACGTCTGCTGGAGTGTGAGGAGAACCGTGCGTATCGCGAGGTTCGCCATGGGGGGCGATGTCGCCTATGGCGTGGTCGAGGAAGACCAGGGTGACGGCTCATCTCCGGCTCCGGGGGCTGATCGCCCCGGGGTTTCCGGCGGCCAGGACCGGCCGCTGGTCATCGCGGAGCTGCACGGGCACCCGTTCGGCACCGACCCGGCCGGCGTCCGGTACACCGGCCGGCGGTTCCCGCTGGCTGACGTCCGGCTGCTCGCCCCGGTCCTGCCGAGCAAGGTGGTGGGGGTCGGCAAGAACTACGCGGACCATGCGGAGGAGATGGGCGGCGAGCCGCCGGTCGAGCCCGTGCTGTTCCTCAAGCCGTCGACCTCGGTGACCGGGCAGGGCGACCCGATCGCGTACCCGGTGAAGCTCACCGAGCGGGTCGACCACGAGGGTGAGCTGGCCGTCATCATCGGCAGGCTCTGCCGCGAGGTCCCGATTGAGCGCGCTCAGGACGTCATTTTCGGCTACACCTGTGCCAACGACGTGACCGCGCGCGACCTGCAGGCCCGCGACGGCCAGTGGACGCGCGCCAAGGGCTTCGACACGTTCTGCCCGCTCGGGCCGTGGATCGAGACGATGGCCGACCCGACCGATCTCGCCCTGACCACGTCGGTGAATGGGGAAGTCAGGCAGCGGGCACGGACCTCCGAGATGGTGCACGACGTCCCGGTGCTGGTCGCGTTCGTCAGCCAGGTGATGACGCTGCTGCCCGGTGACGTGCTGCTGACCGGCACTCCGGCGGGCGTCGGCGCGCTGCAGCACGGGGACGAGGTGTGCGTGACGATCGAGAGCATCGGGACCCTGCGGAACCGGGTCATCATCCGCGACTGAAGGCCGCCCGGTCCGGGGGCGACCCCCCGGTTAGTCCGCCGGCAGGGCCTTGCGCAGGTGCCTGATCTGGTTCTCGGTGTGCGCGGGCGGGACGGCATGCCCGCTGAACGGGTGGACGGCGATGTCCTTGTCCGCCCGGATCTCGTTGTACGCCGCGAACACCGTCGACGGCGGGCAGATGCCGTCCATCAGGCCGGTACTGAGCAGGCATTCGGCGGTGATCCGCCGGGCCAGCAGCGCGCAGTCCACGTAGCGCAGCGTCTCCAGCGCGGCCGGGATGAGGTCTACGTTCTGCGCGAGGAAGTCCGGCACCTCGGTGTAGGGGGGGTCGGGGGCCAGCGTGATGGCCCGCTGGATGTCGCACAGGAACGGAACATCCGCGTGGCACACCTGTACCCGCGGCGCGGCCGGGTCCAGCGTGATCAGCGCCGAGGCGGCCAGAGCGAGTGCGCCGCCCTGGCTGGCCCCGCTGACCGCGATCCGGTCCGGGTCCGCGCCGTCCAGCCCGGCGGCCGTCTCCACCGCGCGGACCGCGTCGACGAACAGCCGGGTGAAGTAGTAGTCCTCGGCGCGGATGATGCCGCGCGTCATCACGGTGGAGTTCTCCGGGCCCGGCGCGCTGCCGCCGGGGTCGCCGGTCGCGCCCGTGCTCCACCGGCCGCCCTGGCCGCGGGTGTCCATGACGAGGACCGCGTAACCCGCCGCGGGCAGCGTGGTGTGCTCGGCCGGGGTGCCGCGGCCGCCACCGTAGCCGATGAACTTCACCACGACCGGCACCGGCCCGCGCCCGGCGCCAGGCGGCCGCAGGTACCAGCCGCGGATCCGGTCACCGCGTGCGCCGGAGAACTCAACGTCGTGCACCTCGAGGGGACCGTAGACGCCGGCCTCGTAGCGGGCGACCCGGGGCGGCCCGGCCGCGGCGCGCGCTTCGGCCAGGCGAGCGCTCCACCACCCGTCCAGGCCCGCGGGTTCGACGGTCCCGGTCCGGTACTCGCGGAGCTGTTCCAGGGGCAGGTCGAACCACGGCATGTACGCTCTCCCGGGGTCGTTCGGCGGCCCGCTTTTGCGCGGCGGCCACCAACGCTATCGGCGCCGCGTCAGGCTGGCTCCGCCGGACCGTGGTCCGTCCCGATCAGCTGGAAAACTCCGGTACCGAACGGACCGAGGCTGACGCTCTCCTCGACCGGATCGCCTCCCACCTCGGCCAGATGAAGGCCCGCCGCCAGGATGGGCTTAACCGCGACGGGCTCGGATGCGTGGCTGACCAGCCAGGCGAAGCGGGTGCCGTCGGCGTGCACGAGCACGTCGGCGGCGACGCGCGGGTCGTCGGTCAGCACGGGCCGGTCCACGCCGGCGTGGACGGCCAGCGCGTCGTACAGCGTCACGGTGTCGTCGGGGTTGACCCGCGCCGTGGCGGCGGCCATGTGCTCGACCGGGTAGGTGCACAGCACCAGCGACCCGGTGCCTGTCTTCCGTTCCAGCAGGGCCGGCCGGCCGTGCCCGTCGACGGCGATGACGTCGGCGCCGTCGGGCCGCACCGGCAGGTAGGACCGGCTGTGCTCGTTCCCCGCCGAGCGGAAGGTGAGGCGCCGGCCCGCCGCCAGCGTGCCGAAGTCACGGGTGACGGTGAAGGTCACCTCGCCGTCTTCGATGGGGTCGACCAGGCCGTAGGTGAGCTGGTGGCGCACGCCGAACGCCGTCTCCAGGCCGTCGTAGGAGGGGCCGCGGTGCCAGGCGCTGGTCCCGGCGGAGTAGGAGAAGTAGACGCACGCGCCGCCGCGGGCGAGCTCTTCCAGCCGCCCGGGGGTGGTCGCGAGCAACTGCTTGAGCGACGGCAGCAGGTAGAGGCGGGCGTCGCCGCCGATGCCCTCGCTTTCCCGGGCCAGCGCGACCGGCAGGTCGGCCAGCCGGGCCGACACGTAGGCCTGGGCGAGCGTCTGCTCCAGGTACGGCCCGAGGCCGGGGTCGGTGAACGGGTACCCGGTGCCCAGGTAGGACGGCACGATGAGGGCGGCGCCGGCGGGCGCGCGCCCGCAGTGCGCGGCGTCGATGGCGCGGAGTGTCCGGGCGAACGATTTCATCTCGTCAAGTTGCGGCTTCGGGTGGCCGTCCGCGCCGGTCAGGCCGAAATGCAGCTCGAAGGCGTGGTGCCGGTACGGATCCTGGCGCGGCGCGTCGAAGTCCGTGTTGTTCCAGGCGATCCAGCCGGTGGCGCCGGCCAGCAGGCTGTTGGCCAGCACCTGGCGGTAGTAGTGCGCCGCGTTCTCCCCGGAGACGTGGTCCGAGCTGGCCCCGAATTCCTCCAGCACGACGGGCCGGCCGAACGTCCCGGCCAGCTCGCACTTCCACGCGGCCGCGTAGTGCTGCCGGATCGGGTCGTCCTGCATGGGATAGCAGTGCGGGCCGAGGAAGTCGCACAGCGGCGCGATGTCGGCGAGCCGGAAACCGTTGTCCACGCCGCTGTTCTCGATGCCCCAGGCGCCGTCGCCGAGCGAGAACGGCTGGCGGCCGCCGGCCGCGCGGACCGCGTCCCGGATGATCTGGGCCCAGGCCGCGACGACCTCGTGCGGGGTGTCCTGGCCGCCGTAGAGCGGCATTTCGTTGCTGACCAGCCAGCCGCATACCGCCGGGTGCGCGCCGAAGCGGCGCACCATCTCCCCGGCGAACCAGGCCTGCCGGCCGACCAGCCAGACGTCGGAGTAGAGGTGCCGGCCGTTCCGCCAGGCCGGGTCCCAGTTCTCGCCGGACATGTGCCCGATCAGGAAGGTCGGGATCGTGGTCAGGCCGGCCGCGGTGTGCCGGTCCAGGAAGTCGGCGAACCGCGCGGCCATCTGCTCGTCGATGCGGTCCGGTTCCGGCATGAAGTCGGGCCAGTAGAAGAACGACCGGGTCATGGTCAGGCCGTGATCCCGGAGCACGCCGAGTTCCTCGCTGACCGTGCCGCCGTCGTAGCTGCGCCACATCAGGGGCCCGCCGGTCCGGGACCAGAAGTTGGCGCCGAGCCAGTTGACCGGCTCGCCCGCCGCTGCGTCCCTCGTCCCGCCCCCGGCGGCCCCGGCCCCAGTTCCGCCGCCCCCGGCCCCAGTTCCGCCGCCCCCGGTCCCAGTCCCGGCCCCGGAGGCCCCGGCCCCACCCCAGGGCCCAGCAGTGATCTTGGCGGCGTTCCTGTGCATACGGGAGAGCTCCCCTCTGCGGCGCGCGGGCGGGACCCGCGCGATCGTGCGGAAACGGCGCGGCGGGGCCCGTTCCGTGGCATTGAGATCGAAGCACTATACCGGTTAAGTGTCAATCTTATATATGCTGCCCGGAGGCCGTGCGGGCCCTGCCGCCGCCGGCCCGGCGATCATGATCGTCCTGGGTACACTAGGGGCGGAATGGGTGGTCAGGCGCTTGGCGCAGGACTGCGATCGTCCCGCTCCGGGCAGTGAAAGGGGCATTCGGTGAAGCGTCCGACGATCGCCGATGTCGCCAAGCGGGCCGGTGTGACCAAGGCCGCCGTGTCGTTCGCCCTCAACGACCAGCCCGGCGTGTCGGCGGCGACCCGCGAGCGTATCCTCGCCATCGCAGCCGAGGTGGGATTCCAGCCCAGCAGCGCCGCCCGCGCCCTGTCCGACGGCCGGGCCGGGGCATTTGGGCTGGTCATCGACAGGCCGGCTCGGCTGCTCGGGATCGAGCCGTACTTCATGCAGCTCCTGTCCGGCATCCAGGCCGAGCTGTCCGGCAACCACGTGACGCTGCTGTTCACGCTGGCCGAGGATCAGAACGCCGAGATCGAGCTGTACCGGACCTGGTGGGCGCAGCGACGGGTGGACGGCGTGTTCCTCGTCGACCTCCAGCTGGGCGATCGCCGGGTTCCGGTCCTGGAGAAACTGCACATGCCGGCCCTGGTCATCGGCTCGCCGCACGCGTCCGGCTCGCTGCCCGCCGTGTGGCAGAACATTCAGGCGGCCACCGGGACCGCGGTGTCGCACCTGGTCGGGCTCGGCCACCGCCGGATCGGCCGGGTGACCGGTATCGGCCGGTACTGGCACACCAAGAGCCGGACGGATGCCCTTGACCAGATCGCGGCCCAGGCGGGGATCGAGATCATCTCGATCGAGGCCGACTACACCGGCGAGTTCGGCGCGCGGGCGACCCGGGAGATGCTCAGCCGCCCCGACCCGCCGACCGCGATCTTCTACGACAACGACGTGATGGCCGTGGCGGGGCTGGGGGAGGCGCAGCGGATGGGCGTCCGCGTCCCCGCCGACCTGTCCATCATGGCCTGGGACGACTCGATGCTGTGCGAGCTGGTCCATCCGGCCCTGACCGCGCTGCGGCGGGATGTCGCGGCCGTGGGCGCCGAGGCCGCCCGCCGGCTCGGCCAGAAGGCCGCAGGCGCCGGCGTCGCCGATTTCCAGGAGCCCCCGCCGGTGCTCATGGTGCGGGGCAGTACCGGCCCGCCCCGTTAGTGCTGGCCCGGGGGGCGACCCCCCGGACCCCCCGCATGCGCTTCGCGCCCCGCGGTGGTAACTCGCCGGCACACCGGCCGCTCACCGGGCACAAGGCCCGGTTCGCTGGGCCGGTAGCGATCGGCTCGCCGTAACCTGTGCGGCTTGCTCGCCGACAGCAGCGGCCGCTCACCCAGGCCTTCGGCCCGGGGTCGCTGGGGCCGGTAACGAACGCCTCGCCGTAGCCCGTTCGTGATCCCCGGTGTGGCCCAGGATGCTTGACACTTAACCGGTATAGTGCTTCGATCACGGCACGACGACCGGCAGCCGAGAGGCCGCCGGACCCGCGCCACTCCGGTGGCGGAGCGAACCGGGGCGTCCAGCCGGACGGCCCGTACGGTCGCGGGAGCCGTTGCTGCCGTGGCCTGCCGACATCGCGCCGCTGGCGCGAAGGACGACAGCTGAAATGAGGGTGTCTACGATGACGAGACACTGGCGAATGCGATCGATTGCAATGGTCGCCGCTGCCGTCGCGGCGGCGGGCTTGCTCGCCGCGTGCGGGAGCAGCAGCAGCACCGGATCATCTTCTGGCGGCCAGAGCGGCGTGCTGACCGTCACCACCGGATCGGCCGGCACGTTCGAGGACAACTTCAACCAGTTTTCACCCAACGCCGAAGACGCGGCCAACGGCATGATCTACGAGCCGCTGTTCTTCTTCGACACCGCGAAGTCCGGGGTGATCCAGCCGTGGCTGGGCAACAGTTACGCCTGGTCGAACGGCGGCCGGACGGTCACCGTCCAGCTCAAGCAGAACGTGAAGTGGACCGATGGGAAGCCATTCACCAGCGCCGACGTGGTCTACTCCTTCGATCTGGCCCAGAAGAACACCGCGATCAACAAGTTCGGGCTGCCGCTGGCCGGCGCGTCCGCGGACGGCACCTACGGGGTGAAGATCAACTTCACCAAGCCCGCCTACTCCTACGCTTACTACGCCCTCGGCCGGGTCGAGATACTGCCGGAGCACATCTGGCAGTCGGACTCGCCGGACCAGATCACCACCAGCCTCAACGAACATCCGGTGGGAACCGGGGCGTACGAGCTGTCCAGCTTCTCCTCCCAGGCGATGACGTTCACCGCGAACCCGCACTATTACATGGCCGGGCTGCCCAAGTTCAAGACGATCAGGTTCGTCTCCTACAACAGCAACACGTCCTCGGACGCGGCGATCGAGAACGGGACGATCGCCTGGGCCGGCAGCTTCATCCCCTCGATCCAGAAGCTCTACCTGTCCCGTAACAACAAGTACGCCGTCAGCGACATCCCGCTGTCCACCGCGTTCCTGGTACCCAACCTGCACAGCGGCCCGACCGCGAACCTGGCGGTCCGGCAGGCGATCAGCGCGGCGATCGACCGCAGCTACATCAGCAAAACGGTGTACAGCGGCTACGCCTCACCGACCAACCCGGAGGCACTGATCCTGCCGAACTACGCCGCGCAGCTCGCCCCGTCCCTGGCCAGCGCGTCGTTCGGCACCCCAAGCGCCAGCCGGGCCAGGTCCATCCTGGCCAGCGCGCACGTCAAGACGCCGGTCAGCATCACCGTCGACATGGTGTCCGGCTACACCGACTACCTCAGCGACCTGCAGATCATTCAGAGTGAGCTGAAGCCGGCCGGGATCAACCTGACCATCGCGCAGCCCGCCTACGCGTCGTTCATCTCCGACCAGTCCACCGGCGACTTCCAGATGCTGATGGACAACTTCGGCTACGTGCCGGACCCGTACGACTACTACTACGTGATCCTCGCCAGTTCGATCGCCCCGCCGATCGGCCAGGCCGACTCCGTCGGCGACTACAACCGGTTCAAGAACGCGACCGTCGACTCGCTGCTGAGCCAGATCGCCGCCACGAACGACACGACTGCCCAGAACGCGGATTTCGCTCAGATCGAGCAGATCTTCGCCCAGCAACTGCCGGAGATCCCGTTGTTCAACCAGCAGGATGAGATCGAGTTCGACGGCAACGTGGTGACCAACTACCCCACGCTGTCCAACCCGTACGCGGCTTCGGCCGTCTACATCCAGCCGGACATCGGCTGGGTGGCCATGCACCTCACCCCGGCGAAGTGACCGCGGCCGTGGGGAGGGCCCGCCCGTCTGGCCCTCCCCACGGCCATCCCCGAAGGGAGGTTGAGCGTGCGCTTTATCGCTCGCAAGCTCGGTTTCTACCTGGCGGCCGCCTGGGTGGCGCTCACCGTGAACTTTCTTTTGCCGCGCTTCATCCCGGGCAACCCGGTCGAGGTGCTCATCGCCCGGATGCAGCAGTCCGGTCCCACCCCGCCCGGGGAGGCTCAGGCCCTGGCCAAGCTGCTCGGCCTGGGCAGCGGCAACATCTTCCAGCGGTACGGGCAGTACGTCGACAGCGTGGCGCACCTGCGGCTGGGCTTGTCGGTCAGCGACTTCCCGACCCCCGTCAGCAGTGAGATCGCCAGCTCGATCTTCTGGACCCTGATCCTGGTCGGCGTGGCCACGGTGATCAGCTTCGTCCTCGGCGTCGGCCTCGGGGCGCTGGCCGGCTGGAAACGCGGCACCTGGCTGGACGCGATCGTCCCGTCGACCACCCTGCTCACCGCGATGCCGTACTTCTGGTTCGGCCTGATCCTGGTGTACGTCTTCGCGACCAACGTGTTCCACGTCCTGCCGGCCAGCAACGGCTACGACACCAGCGCCGCGCTGACCGTCGGCTTCAACGGGCCGTTCATAGCGTCCGCCGCGGAGCACGCCATCCTGCCCGCGCTGAGCATCATCGTCACGTCGATCGGCGGCTGGCTGCTCGGCATGCGCAACATGATGGTCTCCACGCTGTCGGAGGACTACGTGGTCGCCGCCGAGGCCAAGGGGCTCACCTCGTCCCGGATCATGATCGGTTACGCCGCCCGCAACGCCGTGCTGCCGAGCATCTCCGGGTTCGCGATATCGCTCGGCTTCGTGGTGAGCGGCGCGATCGCCATGGAGTACGTCTTCTCCTACCCCGGCCTCGGCTTCAAGCTGGTCACCGCGGTGTCCAACGACGACTACCCGCTGATGCAGGGCATTTTCCTGGTCATCACGCTGGCCGTGCTCGGGGCCAACCTCGTGGTGGACCTGCTGCACGGATTCATCGACCCACGGACGAGGATCGCGCGATGACCGCCACCAACATCACGTCCGCCGGGCCGGACGCCGCGCCCGGCGCCGGCGGCCCGGACGGTGCCGGGCTGGGCGGCAGCGGCCGTCTCGGCCGGCTGCGCGAGGCCTTCCGGTCCCGCCGCCTGGTCGCCGGGACGTCCATCGTCGGGTTCTTCGTTCTGCTCGGCCTCATCGGGCCGTTCTTCATCGGCAACCCCAACCACATCGGCGGCCCGCAGTACGCGGCCCCGTCCGTGCACTACTGGCTGGGCACCACCCAGATCGGCCAGGACGTGTTCGCCCAGCTGGTGGTCAGTACGCGCGCGTCGCTGGAGATCGGCGTCGGGGCGGCGCTGCTGGCCACGATCATCTCCATCATCCTCGGCATCAGCGGCGGCTACGCCGGCGGTTTTATCGACGAGGCGGTGTCGCTGCTGTCCAACGTGGTCCTTGTCATCCCCACGCTGCCGCTGGTCATCGTGATCCTGGCCTACGTCAAGTCGGGTGGCCTGGTCCCGCTGATCGTGATCATCGCGCTGACCAGCTGGGCCGCCTCGGCCAGGGTGCTGCGGGCCCAGACCCTGTCCGTGCGCAATCGCGAGTACGTGCTGGCCGCGCGCGCTTCCTGCGAACGGCCCTGGCGGATCGTGCTCGTCGAGATCATGCCGAACGAGCTGCCGATCATCGTGTCCCAGTTCATCTTCGGGATGATCTTCGCTATCTTGACCCAGGCCGCCCTGGCCTTCATCGGTCTCGGCGACCCGTCCCTGCTGACCTGGGGAAACATGCTGAACATCGCCTACAGCGACGAAGCCCTGTCGGCCGGCGCCTGGTGGTGGATCCTGCCCCCGGGGCTGTGTATCGCCCTGCTGGGCATGGGCCTGGCGCTGATCAACTTCAGCCTCGACGAGCTGCTGAACCCGCGGCTGCGGGTCTACCGGCCGCGGCGGCCGGCCCGGGGCGTCCCCGCCGCCCCCGCCGGCCCGGCCGGCTTCGCGGGGACGGCGTCATGACCGGCGATGTGATCCTGCGGGCCGAGCACGTCTGCGTCGAGTACGCGGGCCGGCGCCCGACCCGGGCGGTGCGCGACGTCACGTTCGAGCTGCGCCGGGGCGAGGTGCTCGGCATCGCGGGGGAGAGCGGGTGCGGCAAATCCACGCTCGCCTACGCGCTCACCCGGATGCTGCGGCCCCCCGCCGAGTTCACCGGCGGTTCCATCCAGTTCTTCGGCCGGGACGGAGCCGCTGTCGACCTGGTGGCGCTGGAGGGCGAGCAGCTCCGCGAGTTCCGCTGGAACAAGATCTCGATGGTCTTCCAGAGCGCGATGAACGCGCTGAACCCGGTGACGAGCCTGGGCAAGCAGTTCGGCGACATCTTCCGGGCGCACCGCCCGGACATAGATGCCCGGGCCCGGCACGCCCGGGCGGCGGAACTGCTCGAGATGGTCGGCATCGACCCGCGGCGGCTGCGCGGTTTCGCCCACGAACTGTCCGGCGGGATGCGCCAGCGGGTCGTCATCGCGATGGCCCTGGCGCTGAACCCCGAGATCGTCATCATGGACGAGCCGACGACCGCGCTGGACGTCGTGGTCCAGCGGGAGATCCTGGACGAGGTCGAGCGGCTGCGCGAGGACCTCGGCTTCAGCGTGGTGTTCATTACCCATGACCTGTCGCTGCTGCTGGAGATCAGCGACCGGCTGGCGGTGATGTACGCCGGGCAGTTCGCCGAGTACGCGCCGTCGGAGGCGGTGGGCGCCGCGCCCGCTCACCCGTACACACTGGGCCTGCTCCGCTCCTTCCCGGACATGCGCGCGGCCCGGCGGGAACTGCGCGGCGTGCCCGGCTCGCCGCCCGACCTGCGTGACGATTTCCCCGGCTGCCCGTTCGTGGCCCGCTGCGAGTACGCGTTTGGCCCCTGCCGGACCGTGGTACCCCTGCTGCGGCAGCTCAAGGGCCGCGTCCCCGGCGCGGACCCGTCGGAAGCCCCGTGGCGAGCCGCCTGTCACCTTCAGGACCCCGATTACCGGCCGGACGGCCCGCCTGCCGAGCTGCGCCCGGCCCGGAGCCCGGAGGCCGAGAGCCCGGAGGCCCGGAGCCCGGAGGGCGGGAGCCCGGAGGGCGGGAGCCCGGAGGGCGGGAGCCCGGAGG
>Ga0182014_10000286_pt1 | contig 63587 bp, 53 predicted proteins | sample 612S2DmetaG_FD_120489 | JGI IMG/M metagenome (GOLD analysis project Ga0182014, IMG submission 120489) | Permafrost microbial communities from Stordalen Mire, Sweden - 612S2D metaG | ecosystem: Environmental > Terrestrial > Soil > Wetlands > Permafrost | place: Sweden: Stordalen | collected... | reverse complement strand
GAGGGCGGCGGCTGCCCCCTCGGGGGCAGGAGACCAAGAAGGATTGAACAACAACGACCGACAGGAGTAAAATAATGCCAAGACTCACCCAAGATTCTGTCCAGTCAACGGGTGCAGGTCACCGTGGCTACCCTTCGACGCTGCTCCCTTCGACAAGCTCAGGGTAAACAGGGGGCAAGGTGGAAGGCGATGCGATACGGGAGTCGGGGCTTCCGCGATTGGAAATGTGTTGACGATTGATATGTGATTGTGTATAGTCGGGGTGGTTGTTTGAAAAGTGAAGAAGGGATGAGGGAGGGGGACCACGTGATGGCCGAAAGAGTTCGGCCAAACGTGGGCTTCGCCGGGGGCACCGGTACGGCCAACGGTCGTGCGGCCCCGAAGGCGTTCGGGGTAAAAAGCCCGACCCTCCGAGCGGCTTGGCGTTGAAAAGTGGGGGACCCGGAGGGCGATGCCGAGGAGATTGACGTCGTTCTTTGACATAGGGGAGCAAGGCGGTCGGCGGTCGGTGGTCGTGCAGCCCCGAAGGCGTTCGGGGTAAAAAGCCCGACCCTCCAAGCGGAAACGACGGCTGGCCGGACGGACGCGGTTCACCCCGACATCGGATGTCGGGGCAGGTCGCGTCCCTACCAACGGCCGGGAACGGGATGTGGCTCACCGGGAGGTTCGCCCTCCAAGTAGGCCGGACGGACGGACCGCGTACACGGTACGCGGCTACAATGGCAAACGACCGACGCTCATAGAGCGCCGCTACAGAAGATGGGGCCACGCCAAATGTTAATTCTGCCAAACGAAGCCAATTTCCCGGGGTGTTGGAGGATGTGGATTGGCTTGAGGGGCAAGATGTTAGAAGTCGAAGTGAGACATTTTGTCACTTGGCTTTGTTTTGCTAAAAATGGCTTTGTTGGCAGCGTTCTCTCCCGCTCTCGCTGCCCTGCGGGCATCGAAACGACACGAGGCCATCTCGGGGTTACCCTCACCCCTCGATTTTGGGGTCCGGCAGGGGGGAGTTGAGGCCAAAATTGGGTGTCGGTCGGGGCTGTTAATCGTCGTCGAAGGCGGGACGTGCCGACCGCGAGCGGACGCGGGTGAAGACGGGGTATCAGGAGCTACTGATCACAAAGATGGCCAGATCGGCGTCGAGGTTGGGATCTTTGAAGACCTCGGTGCCGTCTTCGGTATTGAGTCCGATGCGGCGGTGAATGCGGACGGATTTCTCGTGGCAGAATTCCTCGAAATCAGTGATGGACAGAAACCGGACGTCCGGGGTGTCGTACCACTGCTCGCGAATCCGGCCGTAGCCCCGCGGCGCCCGGCCGTCCTTCGCCAAGATGTGGCGCAGCGGGCGAAAGGCGAGGTTTGGGAAACTGACGATACCGATGTGGCCGACGCGGAGGATTTCGTTGATGACGCCGGGCACGTCGCGCACCGCCTGAAGCGTTTGGGAAAGCACGACGCAGTCAAACTGCTGGTTGCCGAACCCGCGCAGTCCCTTGTTCAGGTCCGCCTGGATCACATCCAGGCCGCGGCGGACGCAAGCGATGACCGCCTGCTCGTCGAGCTCGACCCCGATGAGGCGATGATGGTCGCGCTGCTTGAGACGGGCCAGCAGGCCGCCCCGCCCGCAACCGAGATCGAGCACGCTCGCGTCGGCCGGTATCAACTCGACGATGCGCTCAAAATCGATGCGCCGCTGATGAAAGATACTCGTTGGACTGAAACCGTCTTCCGCTTTGCGACCGATCGCGGAACCCTCCGGCGGCGAGGCGATATCGTCGTCAAGAAATGCGCGGATCAGCTCACCGTAACTGGCGATGTCGTTGGGCAACAGGAAGGCATCATGCCCGCAGTCGCTCTGGACATTGCAATAGCTGACGGGCGCGTGGTTGGCGACCAGAGCGTTGACGATGTCGCGCGATTGGTCCGGGGGAAACAGCCAGTCACTCGAGAAGCTGATCACCAGCCAGCGGCTCCTGGCGCCGCGGAAGGCCGCGGCCAGTTCCGACGGCGTGCTGCCGAGGTCGAACAAATCCATTGCCGTCGACAGCGCGATGTAACTGTTGGCGTCGAATCGTTCCACGAATTTTCGCCCTTGATGGCCGAGATACGAGCCGACCGAGAACGTCTTTTCAAACTCGACGGCCTCATCCCGCGGCTGGAGGCGATTCGCATCGAATTTTCGGGTCATTGCCTCGCGCGACAGGTAGGTGATGTGGCCGATCATGCGGGCGATGGCCAGGCCCACTTCCGGCCCGTGTTGCTCGCCATAATACTGTCCGTCGTGATAGTGCGGGTCGCGGCGGATGGCATTGCGTCCCACCACGTCGAACGCCAGCGCCTGATTCGTCAATCGCGGGGACGTGGCGAGCGCGATCACGCGGCGGACGCGTTCCGGCCAGCGCGTCGCCCAGGCGAGCGCCTGATGCCCGCCGACGGAACCGCCAATGACTGCGCGCAGTCGTTCGACGCCGAGGTGATCGAGCAGTCGGCGCTCGGCCTCCACCATGTCGCCGATCGTGATCGTCGGGAAATCGCGGCCGTACGGTTCGCCCGTCGCGGGATTGGTGCTGCCGGGACCCGTCGTACCCCGGCAGCCGCCGAGCAGGTTCGGGCAGATGACGAACAGATGATCGGTGTCAATCGGTTTCCCCGGACCGACCGCGACGTCCCACCAACCGGGGTCGTCATCCGCGGTGTGTTGGGCCACGTGCGAGTCGCCGCTGATCGCATGGCAGACGAGCACGGCGTTGTCCCTGGCGGCGTTAAGTTGGCCATAGGTTTCGTAGGCCACGGTCACGCCGGGCAATTCGCCGCCGAGCTCCAGCGTCAGCGCGTGGTCGAACGTGGCCGTCTGCACGTGCCGCAACGGTTTCGCGTGCCGCGCACTGTCGCTGCTATCGAAGGGGTTGTCATCCATCAGTGGCATAGGTCATTTTTGCGACACCTTCAGCGCCTGGTCAAGATCGGCGATGATGTCTTCCACGTCCTCCAGGCCGATGGAGAGGCGGACATAATCCGGCGTGGCGCCGGTTTCCTCCAGCTCGGAGGGGGACAACTGCGAGTGCGTCGTGGAGGCCGGATGAATCACCAGGCTCTTGGCGTCGCCGATATTGGCCAGATGTGAGAACAGTTTCACCGAGTTGATGAATTTCTTGCCGGATTCCAAGCCGCCCTTGATGCCAAAACCGACGAGGCCGCCGAAGCCGCGCTTGAGGTACTTCGAGGCGATCTGGTAACTCGGATCGTCCGGCAGGCCGGGATAGGTGACCCATTGGACGAGCGGATGGGCCTTGAGCCACCGGGCGACTTCGAGCGCGTTGGCGGAATGTTGTTTCTGGCGCAATGGCAGCGTTTCCAAACCGAGCAGGAACTCGTGCGCGTTGAACGGGCTCAACGCCGCGCCGACGTCGCGCAACAGCGTCACCCGCACCTTGAGAATGAAGGCGACGTTGCCCATGCCGGGCACGTTGCTCAGTGCGTCCCAATAAACCAGGCCGTGGTAGCTGGGGTCGGGCGTGGTGAATTCGGGGAACTTGCCGTTGTTCCACTGGAACTTGCCGGAATCCACGATGACGCCTCCAATGGAAGTGCCGTGGCCGCCAATGTATTTCGTGGCCGACGTGACAATGATGTCCGCGCCGAAATCAAACGGGCGGACCAGGCCGACGCCGACAGTGTTATCAATCACCAGCGGGATGCCGTTTTCGTGGGCAATCCGGGCCAGCGCCTCGAAATCCGGGACGTTCAGCTTCGGATTGCCGACGGTCTCGGCGTAGAGGGCTTTGGTTTTCGGCGTGATGGCTTTGCGGAACGCCGATGGGTCGCGCGAATTCACGAATTTCACCGTGCGGCCGAGCTTGGGAAGCGTGTAGTGAAACAGCGCGTAGGTGCCGCCATACAGATTGTCTCCCGACACGATCTCGTCGCCCAACTGCGTGATGGCCAGCAGCGCGTAGGTGATAGCGGCCGCGCCCGACGCTACGGCCAGCGCGCCGGTGCCGCCTTCAATCGCCGCGACCCGCCGCTCGAAGACGTCGGTGGTCGGGTTCATAATGCGGGTATAGATGTTCCCGAATTCCTTCAGCGCGAACAGATTCGCGGCGTGCTCGGTATTTCTAAAGACGTAGGATGTCGTCTGGTAGATCGGCACGGCGCGCGCACCGGTGGTTGGATCGGGCACCTGGCCGGCGTGGAGCGCCAAAGTGCTGAGTTTATAAGTTGGTGTATTGTCCGACACGTTCGTATCTCCTCTATTTTCGTGTTTTGCTTTGGGAAAGAGCTTTCGGATCAGCTCCCAAAATCCGCTGGCGTTGGAATTATCAGAATTCCCCCGGTTTGGTGGTTGAGGTTCGTTGGCCATTGTTTCTCCCTTGGGAAACGTGCCCTCATGCCCACCCTTGGAACAGCACGGTGGACAGATACCGCTCGCCCGCATCGGGCAGAATGGCGACAATGGTTTTGCCCGCGAACTCCGGCTGCTGCGCGAGCCGCACCGCCGCGGCCGCAGCCGCGCCGGACGAAATCCCGCACAGGATGCCTTCTTCGCGGATCAGCCGCCGGGCGAAGGTGACCGCCTCGGCGCTGTCCACCTGTTCGACGCGATCCACGATTGACAGATCCAGCGTATCGGGGATAAACCCCGCGCCGATGCCCTGGATCTTGTGCGGACCGGGTTTCAGTTCCTGCCCCGCCAGTTTCTGGGTGATGACGGGGCTCTCCTTGGGTTCGACCGCGACCGACAGGATTTTTTTCTTCCTGGCGCCTTTGATGTACCGGGACACGCCGGTAATCGTTCCGCCCGTGCCGACACCCGACACGAAGACATCGATCGACCCGCCCGTCTGTTCCCAGATTTCGGGTCCGGTTGTCTTCTCGTGAATGGCGGGATTCGCCGGATTCTTGAACTGCTGGGGAATGAAATACTTTTGTGGATCGGAGGCCGCAATTTCCTCGGCCTTCGCCACCGCGCCCTTCATTCCTTTCGGCCCCTCGGTCAACACCACTTCTGCGCCGAACGCGGCGAGCACGCTGCGCCGCTCGACGCTCATCGTCTCCGGCATCGTGAGCACGATCTTGTACCCGCGGGCTGCGGCGACAAAGGCCAGCGCGATGCCGGTATTGCCGCTGGTCGGTTCGATGATGGTGACGCCGGGTTTGAGCCGTCCTCGTGTTTCGGCGTCCCAAATCAACGCCGCGCCGATGCGGCATTTGACCGAGTAGGACGGATTGCGGCCTTCGATCTTGGCCAGCACCGTGGCGTTCGCGCCGCCGGTGACGCGATTCAATTTAACCAGCGGGGTGTTCCCGATGGAGAACGAGTTGTCTTCAAAGTAATGTTGCTTGCTCATGTTCCCTCCGTTGCCGCCACGGGGGAGGACTGCCTCCCGCCGTGGCAACAGGTCGGTTTCGTAATGTTAAAATTCCCATTTCGTGGTGACGCCCCAGACGCCGTCGGCCTCGTGATTCAACACGTTGCCGAAGTGGCCGTAACCGGCGGCCAGGGTGAAATGATTATTGACAACATAGGCGGCGTCGATCGTCCACCAATCGCCCTCGGCTTTCACCAAATTGCCGATGGGTTTGTAATCGTTCGGCTGCTGGCGGTATTCGGCGGCCAGCGCCAGATTGCCGGTAACGAATACTACCACGTTGCCCTCGAAGAGGAAGTTGTAACTGGAGGTGAATCCGCCCAGGCCGTTCCAGACGCCCTCGGTCGCGCGACCGCCGGCTTCGATGAGAACTGGCCGCGGCAATTGGGTGATCAATTTCGAGGCGTAGAGCGTGAAGTCCGTGCCGTCATGGTGCTTGAGGCCGGCCAAGCTCAGGGCGCCGCCGAGGTTCTTGTCGATTTCGTGGATCCCGTCGTTGTACTTGTAATGAACGCCGAGGGTCAGCGCTGGAATCCATTTTTCATTGAACTCGCCTTCCGTCAACAATTGCAGCCGAGCGTTGAAGTTGTGCAACTGGACTTCTTCCCGACTGATTTTGACCGTGGTGGCATTCTGAATCGCCTGCGGCAGATCGCCCAATCCCAGTCGATCCCATCCGTAACCGAGTTCGAGCCGCTTCCACGGCGATTCGGTCACCGTCAGCGCTTCCAGGTTCACCTCGTGCCCGAGGTTAACGTAGGTGAAGCCAACAGACGGACGGCCGACCGGCTCGCCGTTGCGCGGCGGGTTGACGATATAGGCGGACAAGGTCGAGAAAATTCCGCCATTGCCTTCAATTTGATGCAAGGGCAACGGGGCCGGCTTCTCCGCAGGCTGGGCTTTCTCGACCGGTTGGGCTTTCTCCGCGGGTTGGGCGGCTACCGGTGGCGTGTTGGTGCCGGCATCATCGGCGCGCGCGGCGCGCAGGCTCACGAACAATTGGCTGGCGGCAATCAATGCGGCCAGTACGACGCGACTGGATTTCATAACAGTGGCTATTCTCCTCTGCCAAAACTTCCAGTCGCCTGGCCAGTTCCGCTATCATCTATTGAGTTGTTCGCCTCCAGTGAGTCTGGACGGCGTCAAATCCCTTCCATGGACCGCAGGCTGCCTTCGCCTTCGAGACGGCTGGCTTCGTTGAGGCGCAGCTTTTCCGTTCGCTCGATCTGCACCACCCGGGCGTTGTGAACCACAATCTGCACAACGCCGAAGCGCAACGATCGAACCTGCCGCCGCACGATGGCCAGCCAAGCGCGTTCTTCCTCGGTCAGATGGAGGTCTTCTTCTTTCACGTTCTCGTGAGGCAACGCCTGCAACTTCGACGCGCCTCGCTCCCATGCCAGACAAACAGGGTTATACTCTACCATTATGGTAGACAAGGTCAAACTCTACTATATTGATCGATTTATGCAAGAACTTTTTTCGACGCGTAACGCGCCCCACTGCCGGACACCGCAACGTCCACGCCCACAGGCGCTTCCGCCGGGGGGAATGATCGGGGTCTGGCGATGGCGGCGAGGTCGGTCCTCCTTCGCTAAAGCTTCCACCTTCGCCACGGCTTCGGCGGACAAGTCGGAGGACGAGTCGCGGCTTCCGCTACGAAGGCCAAGGCGAATGCGGAGCGGACCCTTCGACTTCGCTCAGGACGAGACCCTTCGACTTCGCTCGGTTCGACGCGGCTCGGTTCGACCCCGATGTAGGAATCGGGGTAAACTTTGCTCACCGCAGGCACCGCAGGCCCTTCGACAGGCTCAGGGTAAACAGGGCAGGCGAAGTAGACAAGAATGCCTGAAGACGTGCCGACCGCGAATGGTCACGAACGAAAGGCGACCCGCCTGAGACGGATTCACTGAAGCAAATGTACCGATCTTGAGATGTACCCCCGCTTGGTGGACTCTCTACTCAGCGAGTTGGGCGCGCACGAGTTCGCAGAGTTTCACGGCCAGCTTGTCCTTCACGGCGTAGTACACGCACTGCCCGTTCTTGCGACGGGCCAGAACGCCGCCGGCGGCCAGCAACGCGAGATGCTTGGAGACATTGGCCTGGGTGGACCCGACGGCCGTTACAATCTCGTTCACACTGCGGGGTTCCTTGCAAACGGCCTGCAGAATCCGCAGTCGCATCGGCTCCCCCAACACCCTGAACCGACCGGCAATCCGATCCAATTCCTCGGCGGTAAGCAGGCGTGTGTTCTTTTCCTTTGACATATAACTATATGATTATATAATTATAGCATGAACACACCGATTGTCCATTCCAAAACGTCCATTACCCCGCGAGAACTTCATCGGCGGATGACCGAAGGACTCCCCATCGAATTGCTCGATGTGCGCACCCCCGCCGAACACGCCACGGTCCACGTGTCGGGGGCCCGGCTGCTGCCACTGGACAAGCTCGACGCGGCCACGGTCCTGAGGAATCGGGGGAGATGCGACGCCCCGCTGTATGTCATGTGCCAGTCGGGAACCCGGTCCGCCAAAGCCATTGAGAAGTTTCAGCAAGCGGGCTTTGAGGGTTGCGTGCAGGTCGAGGGGGGAATCGAAGCGTGGGTAAAAGCCGGGTTGCCGGTGGAACGCGGCGAGTGCAAGGTGTTGCCGCTGATGCGTCAGGTGCAGATTACCGTGGGCATTTTGTCAGCCACGGGTGCGGCGCTGGCGCTGGGAGTGAATGTATGGTTTGCCATCATCCCGCTCGTCACGGGTTGCGGTCTGTTGTTTGCGGGACTCACTGGCGCCTGCGGATTGGCGTTGCTCCTCGCCAAGATGCCGTGGAATCGTCAGCTCGCCTGTCCTTCAAACTCCTGTTGTGATGTGAAGCATTGATTTGGTTGAATTATGAATACTCCCCGTCGAATCCTCATCATCGGTGGCGTAGCCGGAGGCGCTTCGGCCGCCGCCAAGGCCCGCCGCGTGGATGAAACCGCGGAAATCCATGTTTTTGAACGCGGGCCGTATATTTCCTTCGCGAATTGCGGTTTGCCGTATTACATCGCCGGCGAGATTGACGGTCGGGAGAAGCTGATCATCATGACGCCCAAAACGTTTTGGGCGCGGTCTCGCGTGCAGGCCCATGTGAACCATGAAGTGTTGTCGATCGACCGCGCGGCGAGGACGGTGCGGGTCAAGGGCCCGGATGGCAGCGAGCGTGATGTGCCCTATGACAAGCTGATACTCAGCCAGGGAGCGAAACCGATTGTCCCGCCCATCCCCGGCGTCGAGCTGCCGAATGTGTTTACGTTGCGCGACATCCCGGATATGGACCGCATTGCCGAATTCGTGAACGAGCGCAAGCCGCGGCGCGCCGTGGTGATCGGCGGCGGATTCATCGGTCTGGAAATGGCCGAGGCATTCCACCGTCGCGGACTGCACGTCACCGTTGTGGAACTGAGCCCGCAGATTTTGCCCTTGCTGGATCGTGACATGGCCCGCCATTTGCAGGATAAAATCCGTAGACCGGATTTCGATTTCAAACTCGGTGCGGCGGCAGCGGCATTCACTCCGGGAGGCGTGGAATTTGCCGACGGGAGCAAGTTGCCGGCTGACTTGATCCTGCTCAGCGTGGGCGTGAAGGCCGAAGTGGAGTTGGCCAAGGCGGCCGGGTTGGAGATTGGTGTGACGGGCGGTGTCAAAACCAACGGTCGCATGGAGTCGTCCGACCCGAACATTTACGCCGTTGGGGACGCGGCGGAAACGATGCACGCACTGACCGGCGCGCGGGCGCGGATTGCGCTGGCCGGCCCGGCCAATCGGCAGGGACGCATCGCCGGAGCCAACGCGGCCGGCGCGCGAATGATTTATCCAGGCGCGCTTGGCACTTCCATTGTGCGGGTGTTGAACATGACGGTCGGTTTCACGGGGATCAACAGCGCACAAGCCGCCAAGGCCGGGTTCAGTGTGTTCACCAGCCTCACGCGAGACAACAGTCATGCGGATTACTATCCCGGCGCAACCCCGGTGCTGATCAAGTTGATCGCGGAGGAAGGCACGGGAAGGCTTCTCGGGGCGCAGGTGCTTGGCGAGAACGGCATCGACAAACGGGTGGACGTGCTGGCCACGGCCATCGCCGGCAAAATGAGCGTGTTCGATTTGGAAAACCTCGACCTCGCCTATTCGCCACCGTTCGGCGCGGCTAACGACCCGGTGAACATTGCCGGGTTTGTGGCGGGACACATTGCCCATGGGGATGTCGCAACCGTCGCGCCGGAGACATGGCACCCCAACGGCGACTTCCTGCTCGATGTTCGCGACGCCGAAGAATTGGCGGATTTTGGACGACTGGCCAACGCGGTGAACATCCCGCTGACACAACTGCGCGACCGGTTGGGCGAACTGCCGCGCAATCAACGGATCGTGACGTATTGCCAGAAAGGCCAACGTGGCTATCTCGCCGCTTGTTTGCTGCACGGGCGCGGATTTGAAAACGTGGCCAATTTGCGGGGCGGGTTCCTGCAAGCGGCGCTCTGGGACCACGCGATACTCAAATAAGCCGCTGAGGAACTGCTGGACCGGAGTCGGGCGATGGCGGCGAGTTCGGTGCGGCGGAATACGGAGCGGAAGAGGCTGGCAAGAGGCAGGCGGTGACCCTCCTCCCCTCGATATGTCGCTTAGCGATTGCAGCCAGGAGAAACGACGGCTGCGTCTCGTCGGACTCGGCTTATCATGGATGGAACGCGGGCGGTCAGCGTGTCTGACGTGGGGTGCTAAATTTTTAGCATGCCACGAATGGCATTGGTGACGAAGCGGCGGACGAGCGGGTGACGTTTCGCTGGGTCACCTGCGACGGAGAAACACACCGAAGAACCACAGCAGGATCAAGCAGAGAAGGAAGATCGCAATCAGTGCCCGCGTCGGTGTGATTCTGCTTGGATTCTTGGGCTTGTTCTCATTGCGTTCCATAGCGGTCAGTCTACCAGACTTCCCGCTTAACCACCAGCGCGATTCGCCGTACACGCGAGGCATGTCCGGTTATTCTGGCTCCGACTGCCCCGCGAAGGTCACCAGTATAGACGATGTTCGTGGCCCAGGCAAAACCGGTTCGGCCGGCTTGCGGCGGATCCTTTGAGAGGCTCAGGGCAGACATTAGGCGGCGGGAGCGCCCCGAAAAGGATTCGGGGTAAAGAGTCGGGCGATGTTGAGGGGGCCCTTCGACTGCGCTCAGGATAAACCAAACTCGAAATCCGAATGTCGAGGTTCGAAACGCATTTTTCGAGAACTGTTCGCGCAGAACCCCCCTCCCCCGCTGGGGGACAAGTCGCGGCGGCGTGCGGAGCGGAAGAGTCTGGCAAGTCTGACTCTGATGTCTTTATTGTGAACAGTAAGTCTTAGCTGGAGCCGGTTGCAACTGTCAGGTCGTTTTCGCGCTCGGGCTTTTCCTCAACCAGTACTCGTCAATCTTCGTAATTGGTTCATACAGACGTAAATACATTGACCTCGCAACCCCCTCAATTCCTGGAAAGAGAGAGGCATGCGTCAGGTTAGAAGAGATTAATGCACGAATCATCCGTTTGTACGACGCCCTACCTCCCGGGAAATTGTAAACTCTCCACGGCGGGCCCGCGGGATTCTCCGCCGCAGGACACTCCCTAAGCCAACCGTGTATGTCGAGATCAATTCTGCTGGGAATCATAAACAGACCCTGCTGCGCAACTTGGCGCGGATTCTGCCATCGCCCCTCAAAGAACGAAACGAAATCCTTTGTCTGCTCGGTTTTCGGCCTAATGCAAAAGTCGTCCTCTTTGATTTCAAATCGGCGACGCACAACACGGTACGCCGCCATCTGAATCGCTTTTAGATTCAAAGCGTGAACGCTGTACGGCCTGTACTTTTTATCCAGTTCGGCCTCGTCTGGCTTCTCTTCTGAGGCTACGGGTTTGACCGAATCAACCGCCGCAAAAAACAGCGCGGCGTGCGCGCTGTAGGTGAAATCGACCAAGCGCGTAGGAGCGCCGAAGTGCTGCATGATTGCGAGCCAACTTAACAGATCCTCATCATCGGGTAGATGGGTCAGAAAATGGTGCGCCGATTTCTGAAACTTTCGAATGGCGTCGTATTCGCGTATGGCACGACTGGTTTCCCCAATGTTCTTCTGGTGTGTACGATAAAAACGCTTGAGCGACGGTTCGATGTGATACTTAACGTCGGGGTGACCCCGAAACACCCAGTCTCGACAGTGCAAATGGTTGATTTCCCGTACAAATTCTTCGTAGGAACCAACTGGAATCTCCTTGGGGCTCATTTGGTTAAACATGATAGCGTTCTCCGCCGCTATGGGCAAGCACGTCCCAAGTAAGGCTTTCGGTGACCTCAATCTCCACGTTCGGCGCTTCATAGAAGCGCCGCTACATCAGCGCTGCTACAACAGTTTCTTAGTCGTCGTCTTCTGTCGGCGCGTGTGGTGCGAGGTCGGGAGGCCTTCACGCAACGGGGCGGCGGAAGGCGATGCGACCTCACCCCGAAATGGCCACGGGAAGCGAGGTAACCCCGCTCGCCCCGAAAAGGATTCGGGGTAAAGAATCGGGGCATCCACGATTAGAAATTGATTTGACCGGTTATCGGCCATTGTGTATAGTCGGGGTGGTTCTTTGAAAACATGGTTGATGGGACGGCTTGGAACCGGTAGGGTCAATGGTCGTGCGGCCCCGAAGGCGTTCGGGGTAAAAAGCCCGACCCTCCAAGCGGAGGCGACGGCAACCGGTGCGGTTGCCCTACAGTTGGCCTGCGGAAATGGCCGGACCGCGTACGAGGTACGCGGCTACAAGGGAACGGCCGGTTCCGCGCCCGACGGACGCGGCTACAAGGGAACGGTGCTGAGGACGCGCGGCAGACGACCGGCGGACATAGTCCGCCGCTACAGGAGGACAGGACCGCACAATATATGATTCTGCCAAACGAAGCCAATTTTTTGAGGTGCTAGCGAATGTGGATCAAATTGGCTTGCAGATGGTTAGGAGCCTGACTGTGCCATTTTGTCACTTGGCTTCGTTTTTCTAAGAATGGCTTCGTTTGGGGGTCCGGAGGAGGGGTTTGGGGCGAATTGGGGCTGAATTGTGCCCGTTAATCGTCGGCGTCGGGGGCGGTGGGGGCGTGCTGGAGGTTCAGGGCGCGGAGGCCTTTGCCGTGGGGGCCGGCGAAGGCGACGGGGTACGGCGCGTCGACGCCTTTGACGGAATGCCAGAGGATGCGGTTGAGAAGATTGTCGTCGTTGAGGTCGGGTGCGTCGAAGCGCATGGCGGCGAGTTTTTTGGCCCAGTAGAGTTCTTTGCCGTGGAGTTGGGCGATGGGTTTGGGCAGTTCGTCGAGCGGGATTTGGTTGGGCAGAGCCATGTAGGGGGACAGGTCGGGCGCGTTGGTGAAACAGGCGAACATGACCGGCGCGAGCGCGTCCATCTGGTTCATCGGCGGGATGCCGAGGATCAGCTCGATGGTGTGGAGCACGGCGGTCTGGTTGTAGAACTGGCTGATGACCGCGTGGCGCCTGGTGTACGGGCTGACGACGAAGCACATCGAGCGATGGCCGTCGACGTGATCGAAGCCGGATTGGGGATCGTCTTCCATGACGAAGATGCAGGTCTTCGGCCAGAATTTGCTGTGGGAGATTCCCTGGACGATCTGGCCGAGGGCGAGATCGTTGTCGGCGATCTGGGCGCGCGGGGTGGGATTGCCGCCGGTGTGATCGTTGGGGAGATGGACGAACATGAAGTTTGGCCACTGACCTTTGCGCTCGGATTCCTTGAGTTCCTGGAGGAAGGCGCGGGCGCGGAGGACGTCGGGGATGTTCAATTCCCAGCCCGGATAGCGGGGGCAACTGAAGTTTTTGAGGACTTCGACGGGCGAATTGGGCGCATAGATGAGCTGGTAGGCGTCGGGGTTATCGAGCATGTCTTTCGTCGTGTTGCGCTGCGGGCCGATGCGCGTGGTCGTCGAACTCCCCTTGCCCATCTCGCCGTAGTTGCGGAAGGACAGGCCGTGCAGCAACACATCGTCCCAGATGAATCCTGAGGAGGAGAAATAGAGCGGGTCGACCCCGAACGTGTCGCCGCGTTTGAAGCCGAGCATCGACTTTTCCATGCCCGCCATGACGTTTCCCTCGGTGACCCAGCGATGACCATCCGACGAGACCACGCCGTTGCAGTAGAAGTTGTCGAGCGTCACGAACTCCTCGGCGAGGTGGTGATGGTTCGGTGTCACGTCGCGGCCGAAGACGCAGAGGTTCGTGTCGCCATTGGCGTTGGGAAGGTCGCCGAGAAACTGGTCGTAGGTGCGGTTTTCCTTGATGATGTAAACCACGTGGTCAAAGACAGATGGCTCGCCCATTCGCTCCGGCACGGGCACTGGTTTTTTGCCGGTTTGCGCGCGCTCCCAGGCGCGGAGAGCTTCGGGGACGCGGGCATTGGCCAGCGCGTTCGCGGTGTAGTTCGTGAGCTGGTCATCCGAGGGGATGCTGACGCGACTGACGGCACCCAGCGACCAAGATGCGGCCCATTCCCGGCCGTTTTCGTGATCGAACCGGGAACCGAATCCTTTCACGTTCGCGACGTAGAGCCGCTTGTTGTCGGCGACCACCGCGCCAGGAAACCAAGCGGTGGGAATGAAACCGGTGACGACACTGTTGGTGCGAGACCCGCCTCGGAGCGCCATGACGGCGATGGCGTTGTTTCCGCCATTGGCGACGTAGAGAGTCCGTCCATCCTGGCCCAACGCGAGCGCATTCGGCTGGCTGCCAAATGGCAGCGCGGGATCCGGACGGACCGACACGGTCTCCGTAACGCGCAACGTTTCCGTGTCGATCACGCTGATCGTGTCGGAGTTGGCATTGGCCACAAACAAGGTCCGTCCATCCGCGCTCAGCGCCAGACCCGATGGATGAAGGCCGGTGGCGATTTCGCGGATTTCGCGATTCTGTTTCAGGTCGATGACCGAAACGGTCCCGGATAACGCGGCGCCGCGTTTGTCGACCAGCACGGGAGTGCCGGATGAATCGGCGGTGCGATCGGTCTTGCCGGGCGGACGCCCACCCCAATTCGAAACGTAGGCCCGTTGGCCGTCGGGCGAGACCACGACGTCATACGGGGCGACTCCGACAGCGATGTTGCGAATGAGCTTGTCCGATTCCAGATCAACGAGGGCCAAACTGTTTTTGAGCGAGAGGCAGACGAACGCGGTTTTCTCGTCGGGCGAGAGAGCGATCCCGCAGGGGTTGGAAAAGCCGCGCCCGCCTGGGCCGAGAAGGGTCGCTTTGCGGGTGAACGTTAACGAGCCGGCGGAGGAAACGTCGCCATCCCAGAGCGTGTTGTTATTCCCCGTCACGTACACACGCGTGCCGTCCCGGCGGACGGCAATGCCATGGATGGAACTCCCCTCCCCGACCCCAATCTGTTCGCGGATCTTCCACGTCTCGGGGTCAATCACGAGTACCCCTTGGTCGTATTTCACGAACACACTCTTGCCGTCAGGCGACAATGCCAAATCAATGGCCCGACCACTGAATGTGAGGGTGTCGCCTGCGGGTTGGATGAGCTGCATCGTAGGGACCAGATACGCCCCGTTCGTCTTGAGCCCTACCTGGCCGACTTCTTGCGCTGAAGTCAAAGGCACGAAAAGAGATACGACGATGGCAACCGTGAGGTCATTTACAGTCATGTCCACCTAGACTAGCGTAGGAAATCTGAAATTCAACGTCGAATTTCACAACTGCAATTTGTTGTTGACAAGTGGCTTACATAATGATAACAACGTTTAGTTTTTATTGAACGAATGAGCACTCCTTCGTCTCAACCACTGGATGCCGCCCGTCGCAAGTTCATTGAAGCGGGCGGAAACACCACTCAATCCTTCGGGTTTGGTCGCATTGCTGGCCAGCTATTTGCTCTGCTGTACTTGAGCGCCAAGCCTTTATGCCTGGATGACATTGTACGTGAATTGGGCGTGAGTAAAGCCAGCGTGAGCACGACGGTTCGCCAGCTCGAGCAATGGGCCGCCGTCCGGCGCGTATGGGTGAAAGGAGACCGCAAGGACTATTACGAAGCCGAGACGGATTTTGGCGCGATGTTGCGCCACGGGCTGCTGATGACTTTTCGCAAGAAAGTGGAGACAGCGGGCGCACAAATCGGGCTTGTGGAGAATTCGTTGAAGCGGGCGATGGAGAACGTGGACGATGCGCAACGGCAGGAGATGCAGGTGGTTGCCGATCGACTCCAGCGGGCGAGGGATTTCCATGAAAAGATCCATGGGATGCTGAACAATCCCGTGATCGACCATTTGTTGTAGTGGCTCCCGACGGGGGTCGGGAGCGGGCGCACCAAAAAAACAAGCATGCACCTTCGTCGTTCGATGGGCGGAGGAAACAGGCGTTCCAAAGCTTCACGAGGAATGCACCTGTGTGGCGGCAGCTTGCCCGGGAAGATTCAAGACCGCTCGATTTTAGACTCTCTCGACCAGATGGTAAATGAACACGGGAAGCCCCAGGAACTTCTTCCCTGTCCGGGATTCCACCAATTTCAGCCCATCACGACGGTAGTACTTCAATAACCGGGCGCGTGTTTGACAGAGCGTGTCACCCCAAAACCCGGACAGGCGACTTCCTGTCAGGCGGTAGAACCACGTATTGAGCACCGACCGCACTCCATAGAAGCGCATGCGGAAACCCGGTCCGGCCACCGCATATCGCAGAAAATAACCGAATCCATGGTAGCACAAATACCCGCGCGCGCCCCGCTTGAGGATGCGCCCGATTTCCTGCATCACTTGCGACTCATCGGTGTAGGGAATCGCCACATTACAAATCAAACCGTCAAACGCTTGCGCCCGCAACGGCATGTGCTCCGCCGGCGCCAATACCACGGGCAGGTTGGCACGCCGACAATCCGCCAGCGCGGTCGCATCCACGTCAAGCCCGATGGCCACGCATCCGTGTTCCGCAAGCTGCTTCAGTTCCTTGCCGCTACCGCACCCAACGTCGATCACAACCGCCCCCGGCGCGAAATTGGCCTGTGCAAAGGTGAAAAAAAGCGGAATAAGGTGAAATTATGCGAAACAAGCAGGGACGGCGCGGGTCACGCGTTAATCTTTAGGCGAACCGTCTGCCAAAGGCAAGACTGCCGCCCATGAACCTCAAGCAACGCGTCTTCCGCAACAGCTCTCTGGAGATGGCCAGCAAGGTCGTGGGGGTCGCCGCGGGCATTTTCCTATCGCCCTATCTCATTCACAGCCTGACCAAGGAAACGTACGGCTTGTGGGTGTTGATTGGCTCGGTGGTGGGTTATTTTGGGTTCACCGATTTCGGCGTGCGCATTGCCACCGGGCGGCTCGTCGCCTACTACCGTGCCCGTCAGGACGCGGCCAAGGTCAATCACACGATCAACACGTCACTGGCGCTGCTCACGGCCTCGGGTCTCGTCGTCACGCTACTGACCTTCCTGCTCTCGCCACACTTTGGCCGCCTGTTTCATATCGGGCCCACCGTGCCCCACATCCCGGCTGCGGTTTTTCTTTGCGGATTCGCCGTGGCGGTTGGCCTGCCGCTGACCGTGTTCGAAGGCTGTCTCGCCGGCTACGAGCGCTACGACCTCATCAACATCGTCGAGATTTTCATGACCATCGGCCGTGTCGGGTTGACCATCTGGATGATAGAATTGGGTTACGGCATCCTAGCGCTGGCAGCAATCAACTTCGCACTGACCGTAGCGGGCGGCGGCGTGAAATTCCTGCTGTGCTATCGTGTGTTCGAACCACTGCACGTGGCCGTGGAACATATCAACCGCCTCACAATTCGCGAAACCTACGCCACCAGCATCTGGTTCCTCATTCTGGCCATCTCGGTACGGATCAGCTTTTTCACCGACAATATTGTGCTGGGGTATTTTCGCACGACGGGTGAAGTCGCCATCTACTCCATTGCCGGGCGCCTCACGCAGTACGCCCTGGTTGCCGTGGCTGCGTTCAATGTCGTGCTGATGCCGGTTTCGGCAGGGTACGATGCTCAGGCGGACCTCGCGAGGCAGCGTCGCCTGTTGCTCCTTGGCACACGGGCATCCTTTGCCGCTGCCATTTTCATAGCCACGATTTTCCTCGCCTACGGTGGGCAAATCATCCACATCTGGGTGGGATCGGGTTTCGAGCAGGCCGCGATCGTGCTGGCCATTCTTACATTTCCGATGATCACGCAGGCCTCACAGACAACGACCCTGATGGTGATGCAGGGGATGGCCAAACACAAAAACCTGAGCTTGATCTACCTCGTGGAAGCCTTGGCGAACCTGATTCTCAGCCTGATTCTCGTGCGACCGCTGGGGATGATCGGCGTCGCGCTGGGGACAGCCCTGACCAGCACGTTCAGCAGCTTGATTGCGCAACCCATCTACGTCTGCCGCGTGCTCTCGCTGGGGCTCGCTGATTACTACCGCAAGGCGTTTCTGCCCGTGCTGGTCGCCACCGCGCCGCTGGTCGCAATGATCGTCGGTTTCCAATACGTGTGGCTGCCGCAGAAATTCATCAGCATGGCCGTCTTCTGCACCCTGTCCGCCGCGCTCTACTTCGGTGCCGTGTACCTGATTTTCTTCACCAAACGCGGCCTGACGCGCGTGAGTTTCGCCTCGTGACACAGCTTCATTCCTTCGTTTGTCCGTATTGCCTTGGCCGTTTGACCGGGACGCCGACAGCCCTGTCTTGTCAAGGCTGCGGCCAGGCCTTTCCGTTGTCGCACGGCGTTCCCAACTTCAGTGCAAAATCTGATTACTACTACGGCGAATTCCCGCAGTCCGAAATGCGATCCATTGTCGAGACGGCCATACGCGATGGCAGCGCAAAGGCGTTCGAGAACGCGCTCCAGGACAAGACCGAAGAGTGGCGCCGTTACTTCCGGCATTATGCGACCGACGAAACCCGCGCCGCCTGGCAGTTTCTGCTCCACTTGCCCGAAAACGCCAGCGTCCTCGATATCGGTTGCGGCTGGGGCAACCTTTCCCTCTCGCTGGCCCGCAACTTCGCCGCCGTGTACGCCCTCGATGTCGTGCCGGAACGCGCCGTGATGGCCTCCATCCGTGCGCGGGAAGCCGGATTTGCCAATGTGACGGCCCTCGCGGGAGGCAATGCCGCCCACCTGCCCTTTCGCGACGCGTCCCTGGATGTCGTCATCCTGAATGGCGTGCTCGAGTGGGTGCCGGTTTCATTCCCGGATATCGCTGACCCGCGCGATGCGCAACTACGGCTGCTCCGGGAAATCGCCCGCGTGTTGAAGCCGGATGGCGAGGTCTACATCGGTATCGAAAATCGTCTCGGCTACAGGTATTTCCTCGGGAAGCCCGATGAACATTCCAAACTCAAATACGCCACGTTGCTGCCCCGTTCCTGGGCCAACCGCTATTCGCTCGCGAAACGCCGCGAGCCATACCGGACCTACACGTACAGTTGGCGCGGCTACCGCAAGCTGCTGCGCGACGCCGGGTTCACGACTGCCAGATTCTACTGTCCGTTTCCCGAATACCGCGAGTTCAGTGAGCTGATCGACCTAGCCCACCCGCAACACCTCGCGTGGGCCTTGTATCCGACGTCCTTCCTAGGTCGTCTCGGCATGCAGGTGTGCAAACGGGTGAATATCTTTCGCGAATTCTCCCCGACCTATTCCATCGTTGCCTCCAAAAGCCCGGGGTTGGACCGCTTTGTTGACCGCTTGCTGCGCCACATCGGCATCACCGCGTCGGACGCCGCTTACCTGCACGTCACGGGCACGGCGGTGGCGCTGCTGTTTACCCCAGAAGTCGTTGTCCGACTCCCCTTGACCGAGCGCGCCCATATGCGCATGAAAGTCGATGCCGCCAACCTTCACAGCATTGGCTCGCGGCCACGACCGCTCGTTCCGGAGCTGATCGCTGAAGGACAGTTCCAAGGACAAGCTTATCTTGTCACCCGGGCTTTCCCCGGCGTCTCCGGCGCCAGAGTCGCCCGACGTCCATGGAATCTTGCCGCGGTTCTGCGGCAAGCCGCCGGGTTTCTCACCGAGTTCCATCGGGAAACAATTCAGGAACAAGAGTGCTCCGAAGAATGGCTGCAAGAGAACTTCGACTGGCTGGTGGATTACGTCGACAAACTCGGAGGGAACGTGGCGGAATTGAAAACGCTGGCTCGCCGCGACCTGTTGGGCAAACGCGTTCAGACTATCACGGCCCACGGCGATTTCAGCCTGCAAAATCTGGTTTTCAATCCGCAATCATGTCAACTCACCGGGGTTGTCGATTGGGATCTGGCGGACACCCGCGGCTGGCCCGGCCGGGACTTGCTTCATCTGTTCGTCGCCCTCGAGTATGAAGCGCGAGGCTGCACCTTCAACGAAGCCGTGCTCACCGTCTTGAAGCGCATCCGGGACAACCCCGGCACCGAGCGCGACCTGTTCAATTCCTATCTCGCCGCACTGCAGCCGGAGCCCGAACAGGTCGTGTGGGCCGTACAGCACTACATGCTTCGAAACATCTACGACAAGTGCGAGTACGGCGACAGACAAATCGCTCCCTTGATGGCCGCGCTCCGCACCGAACTCGCCGCCGTGCGGCTCCTGACGCGAGAATGCCTAAGCCCTCACTTCTGCGTTCTTGGGTGGGCCGCACGACGAATCGACTAGAATGGGCCTATTTCCGCACTCACTCCATCAACAAACGGAATCTAACACATGAAAATTGCCGTTGCTTCTACGTTCTTGGGCAAGGTAATGCGTGGCTGCGAAAGCTGGGCACAAGACCTGGCGGCGGAATTGCACCGGCGTGGGATCGATGTCACGCTCTTTCAAGGCGGCGGCCCGTCCGATGTCTCCTACGCACGCCACATTCCCTGCCCGGATCACACGGACCCGTTCTGGAAACAGGTGACGCGTTTCACCCGACATGGTTTGTGGCGCTATGGGCTCGGCTCACCACTGCACTTGCAACAAGTGGTGTTTGGACGGCGCGTCGCTCGCGAGTTGCATCGGGACAGGTTTGACATCGTCCATACCGGGGATGCCGGTCCCGCGCTGGTCCTGGAGAGGGCGCGGCGCGCGGGCCATCACTCTGCCAAGGTCATCTTCGCCAATGAAACGGAAGAATCCTTCGAGTTCCTGAACCAGTTCGAGCACGTCCAGGAGCTGGCCCCGTACTACCTGGAATTGGACCGCAAGCGCGGGCTGTCACCGGATCGGGAATGGTTTACCATCCCGAACTTTGTCGATTGCGACGTCTACGCTCCGGGAGATCAAGCGCAGGCCCGGCAAAAGTTTGGAATCCCTCGGGATCGGTTCGTCGTACTTGACGTCGCCGCGCTTAAGTTGACTCACAAGAGGCTGGACTGGCTGGCCAAAGAAGTGGCCATCGCCCGCCAAAAGCATCCTGAGATCATGTTGATCGTGGCCGGAGCGACCACCCCAGAAACCCCCCAGGTCGAAGACGTAATTCGCAAATATCTCGGAGAAGACGCGTGGATTCTCAAGGACATCCCGCGCCTGAACATGCCGGACCTCTACCGGGCCGCGGACACGTTCGTCCATGCCGCGTTGTCCGAGATGTTCGCCATTGTCTTGCTCGAGGCAGGCGCGACCGGTCTGTCTGTGCGCGGCCACAAATTCCCCGTGATCGAATGGGTCATCGGGAGCGGGGGCGTTTGTGTCGACATGGAAGTGCCGGGCGACCTAGCGCTTTCGATCATCGAGTCCCGCGAAAATCCCCTCCTGCGCGCACAATGCGGTGGCAACGCCCGCCACCTGGTTATGGAGCGGTTCAACAAAGTTCGTGTCGTTGACCAGATCGTTGACATGTATGAGGCGGTATTGAAAAACAGGTGAGCCCAGCTTCTGGCTGGAAGGATATGGCGCATGTGGGTTTACGGAGTTTTTTCGAAATTGCTACCAGAGTCCAGGTTCAAGACCCGCGTGCGTGACTTCTGCTTCAGCCACATCTTGTACAAAGTCACCTGGGGAACCCTGGAGAGTCCGTTGGCGCAAGGCTTGCGGGGCCGGTTCCGTCGGCTCGCCTTCCTCCGCAACGGCGAATACACCTGCGAAATTACCGGCTACGAAAAGCATTACCGCATCAAAGAAGGGGACGTCGTTGTCGATGCCGGCGCGTACCTCGGCCACTTCACCGTCTACGCCGCCAAGCGCGTGGGCAACACGGGCAAGGTCGTCGCGTTCGAACCTGACGCCGCAGTCTACCGGATGCTGCGGCACAATATCGAGCTCAACAAGCTGACGAACGTCGTCATCATCAACCAAGCCATCTGGAGTCACGAGACCGAACTTGCGTTCGACAGCCGGGGTAACGCCTCCCAAATCGTGGCCGAAGGTGATCAGGCGAAAGCGCTGGTGAGAAAAATGCGGGTCACGAGCCTAGACACCGAGTTGCAGCGCCTCGGCTTGCCGACGGCGGACCTCATCAAGATGGACATCGAAGGCGCCGAACTCGCCGCCGTACAGGGAGCGCGCCTCCTGATGAAGCATCCCAACTGTCATTTCGCCATCGCATCGTACCACGTCGTCGACGGCGCGCAGACTTCCGTGGCCCTAGAGAATTTTTTCCGCGAGGCCGGCTATGACGCCGTCACGGAGTACCCCGCTCACCTGACCACGTACGCGAAGTGCCAGACCGTCTTAGGGGAACCATGAGCGCGAAGCCGCTCGTCAGCGTCGTGATCCCGACCTATAACTACGGGCGCTATATTTGTGAGACGGTCGAGAGCGCATTGGGGCAGACCTACTCTCCGATCGAGATCATCGTCGTCGACGACGGTTCCACGGACGATACCGGGGAGCGCCTGACCGCCTACGGCGACCGCATCCGCTACATCCACCAGCAAAACCGTGGCCCGTCGGTGGCACGCAACACAGGCATTCAAGCGGCACGGGGTGAGTTTGTCGCGCTGCTGGATTCGGATGATCTCTGGTTGCCGGACAAGGTGGAGCGACAAGTGACCTTGGCCATCCAACAATCCGATATCGGGCTGGTGGCCACGGAGGGGTTTGCAATCGACGAAACCGGACGGCGGCTGGACTTCGTGGCCGAGTCCTGTTGCCGGGATGGGTCTTGTGAGTTGACCGTGCGCGATCTGCTCGAGTTTGGTGCGTTCAGCCCTTCCTCGGTCTTGGCGCGCAAGGACGCACTAGTGGCTGGGGGCGGATTCGACGAGGGGCTGAAGGGTCCTGAGGACATGGAAATGTGGGTGCGCATCGCCGGCCGTTTTCGGGTGGTGCGCCTGAATGCGACCTTGACCGGGCAGCGGGAGCATTCGGGGAGCCTCAGCCACCAGGTGGACCGAATGTTCCAAAACCATCAAAGAGCCATTGCCCAGTTGTTCACCAAGGTTCCGCAACTACGTCGACGGCCGACGTGGCGTCGGATTGCCGAGGCGCGCATGTACCGTGAGGCGGCGTGGCTACGCTTCAGCGGCGGAGACCGTGCGGGCGCCCTCGCCGATTTGCTGCGCTCGGGCTGCCGCTGGCCATTCGCCCTGCGCAACCGGCAGGCGCAGAAGAAACACCTCGAGCGCGCCAGGATGTTCTTGCGATACAGTCTTGCGAGAAAACGCGCTACGGAAGGAGCCGGCTAGATCCATGGGGTTTCTCCTGGTTTGTCTTTACGTCGCCGTCCTGTTGTTGCGCCCGCAGGAATGGTACGAACCGGTCAAGGGATACGAACTGGTGAACATCATCGCGATCCCGACGATTCTGATCGCGTTCATTCAACAAAGCAAGAGCAAGGCGGGCAGTTTCTTCTTACGGAACCGGTTTTCCCAGGCGATGCTGGGACTGTTCGCCTCGGTGATGCTGTCTCAACTGGTCAGGCTTCGCATCTCCGGCGCGATCGACGCCGTCCGGGAATTTGGGAAGATCGTGATCCTTTTCTACCTGGTGGCGATTCTCGTCAATACGCCCCGTCGCGTGAGAATCATGATGTGGGTCATCATCGCCTCGTCAATATTCCTGGCGTATCACGCCTACCTGCAAGTCCAGACGGGCCACGGTTTCGGCAATATCCAACCTTTTGGGTCGTACGACACAGGAGATTTTCGAGTCATTGGCTCCGGCATTTTTTCTGACCCGAATGATTTTGCCATGCTCTACCTGATGGCCATGCCATTCGCCTTCTGTCTCCTGACGGCGGGTGGGGCAATCGCCAGCAAGCTGCTCCTGCTCGGCAGCCTGCCGCCCATGGTGTACGTGCTCTACTATACGCAATCGCGCGGCGGGATCATCGGATTCTGCGCCATGTTTATCGCGTATTTCTGGACGACCACGAAGAACCTCATGATTCGTGTCTTTCTGTTGGTCACCTTGCTCTCTGTCATCGTGGTTTTCGGCCCGGAGCGCGCTCGCGGCACGTACGTGGAAGGTTCGGCGTCGGGACGCGTGATGGCGTGGGGCTTAGGAATCCAAATGCTGAAAGAGGACCCGTTGTTCGGGTACGGGTACCAACGGTGGCCGGACTACAGTGGCGGCATTGTCGCGCACAATTCGCTGGTCAATTGTTTCGGTGAACTCGGCCTGGTCGGCTACATCTACTGGTTCACGTTGTGCCTGCTCATCGTGAAGTCGGTGCTGCGCATTGCCCGCGCTGAAGGTCAGGTCGATTTCCGGACAAGGCGGGTCGCCAACGGACTGTTCGCGGCCCAGGTCGGCTACCTGACCGCGGCCTTCTTTCTCACGCGAACCTATAATCCTGTCCTGTTCTTCCTCCTCGGCATGGGACTCGGATTGATCCGCTGGGTTCAGACCCAGCAACCAGGTCCCTCGCCAGTGGCGCAGATTTCCGCACGCGACGTCAGACAAACTGCCGTGTATGCCGTTGTGAGCATTCCCGTAATCTGGCTCATAATCCGGACCTATTGGGCGGTCAGCGGTTCCGGCTAGGTCATCTAGCAATCATGCTGTTTAATTCCTGGCAATTCTTCGTGTTTCTCGCCGTCGTCCTGGCGTTGTACTACTCGCTGGAGACGCTGCCGCAGAACAGGATGCTGCTGGTTGCCAGCTACTTCTTCTACGGATGGTGGGATTGGCGGTTCACCAGCCTCTTGATGATCTCGACCATCTTCGACTTCCACATTTCCATCGCGATCAATGGCGCCACCGATCAACGCCGCCGAAAACTCCTGTTGCTGGTCAGCATCCTGGTGAACTTCGGGATGCTGGGCTTCTTCAAGTACTTCAACTTTTTCATCGATTCCGCCGCGCACGTCATCCAATGGTTCGGCCTTCAACCGCATCTGCCAACTCTCCGCATCATCCTGCCGGCGGGAATCTCGTTCTACACGTTCCAGACGATGAACTACGTGATCGACGTGTACAAACGAAAGATGAAACCCACCAACGATTTCCTGACCTATGCGCTCTTCGTGTCCTACTTCCCGCACCTGGTCGCCGGCCCGATCATTCGCGCGGAAGTCCTGTTGCCCCAGTTGCTCCGCAAACGCATCGTCACGAACGAACATCTCAACACCGGCGGCGCACTCATCCTCATCGGATTGTTCAAGAAAGTGGTGATCGCCGATGTCCTGTCGCCCGACGTCGAGCCAGTTTTCGCCGCGCCCCACGCGTTTTCATCGCTCCTGTTGCTCAACGGCCTGTACTATTTTTCCCTGCAAATCTATTGCGACTTCTCCGGCTACACCGATATCGCCCGGGGGGTCAGCCGCTTGCTGGGCATTGAGCTGCCCGAGAATTTCAACCAACCCTATCTCTCCCGCAACATCACCGAGTTCTGGAGACGCTGGCACATCTCCCTGTCCACCTGGCTCCGTGATTACCTCTACATTCCGCTCGGTGGCAACCGCCGTGGCCGAGCGAGAACCTATCTGAACCTGTTCATCACGATGTTGCTGGGCGGGCTGTGGCACGGGGCCCGATGGACATTCGTCGCCTGGGGTTTCCTCCACGGAGTGTACCTCGCGGCCCACAAATTCTATCTCGAATTGCGTTCTCCTGCGGAGTCGGCGAGATCAAACTGGCTCCTGAATGTGGCCAAGGTGTTCGTCGCCTTCCACCTCGTCGCTCTCACGTGGATTTTTTCCGGGCACCTGATTTCCCAACCGCGTTCTCCTATCTCATGGGCATTCTGCACTGGCATGGGGGGTTCAACGTGTTGGAGATCGCCGGCGCCATTTGGTTCATGCTCATCGTGCTGGCGCTCGATTTGCCCCAATACTTCTCCGAAAGCCACACCATCATCCTGCGCTGGCCGTGGGTCGTCCGCGGCCTTGCCTATACCGCGATGATCACGATGATCTTTGTCTCGCGAAGTGACCGTGCCATCCCCTTCATCTATTTTCAGTTTTGACACCCTGCAAGTCCACTGGGGCGTTCCTCGTGGACTGCTGACCGCGGTCGTTTTGCTGGGTGTCCTGGATTTCGGTCTGTCTCGCGCTGACTGGCCGTATCGCAAATACCCTTCCAGCTACGTCGGGACGTTTCTGTCCCAGGAAGAAGTGTTGCGGCGCGACCCTGTACCGCCGCGCATCATCATCCTTGGTAATTCACGCTCCAAGTGCGGACTGCTCTCGCAAGAAATCGAGCGCCTCTTGGGACTACCGGATGGCGCCGTGCTGAATTTGTCCATCGAGAGCGGAGATCACTACGACAACTACATGTTCCAAAAGCGCAATCGACAACAAATGAAGTCCGCCCGACTGTTGATTTATGCCGTCGACGCCTACGAATGGAACACCAACTTTCCTCTCAGTGAACGTTTCCCGCATTTCGCCGGACTCTCTGACCGGTTGTACCTCGAACCGTCTGTACCCAGTCTATTCGGCTGGTTCTTTCGCACTGAGGAAAAAGCGGCGCTGTATCACGCGATCTTTCGAAGAATCAAGGGACGGCTCGTCGGCGCGTCTCGTCTCGCAAGCCAGGCGGGAGTCGATGACCCTCCCGCCAATCAACCGAAGTCGTCAACGCCCGATCGTACAGTCGAAGGCCGGGTTTCGTTCTGGTACAAAGATTTCCGACTGTCACCGAAGCGGCAGGCACTGCTGCAGCAGGTCGTCGCCACCGCGCGCGAGGACGAACAGCAGGTCGTTATCGTACAATTGCCATTCCGTGACGAATACATGCAGGAGGTGTTTCGCGCTCACGCTTCGGAGTACGACGCGTACCAGCAATCTATTCGCAGCTTGGACGGCGTTCACATCCATCTATTTGAAACAGCTTCAGCTTGTGGGCTGGAGCCCACGGATTTCCAGGATTGGGACCACTTGGACACCAACGGGGCCGGAAAATTCACGCGAGTGTGGTGCGATTGGTTGGCGACGCACGAAAAGGATACGATGGCCGCACTCGGTGCCGGCGCCAGGTAACGGTCCATACCTGTCCTGTTGCACCTGATCGCGCGCCGCCCCCGATGTCCTTGCAAACAGCCATTCAACCGGAGAAAATGCGAGCAAGCTTATGAAGGCAGTCATTCTGGCAGGCGGTTTGGGCACACGATTGCGGCCATTCACCGAGATCATTCCGAAGCCGTTGCTTCCCATCGGCGAAAAGTCGGTCCTCGAAATCCAAATTGAGCGACTCAAGAAACATGGGTTTGATGAGATTTTCCTCGCTACGAACTACAAGGCGGACTATCTCGAACGCTTTGTCGGTGACGGATCGCAGTATGGCGTCCGCGTAACCGTCAGCGAGGAAACCAAGCCGCTGGGTACGGCGGGACCCGTCACGCTCTTGCGAAATAAACTGACCGAACCGTTCGTAGTGATGAACGGCGATATTCTCAGCCTGATCGATTTTACGGATTTCTACCAGTTTGCAATGAAACAGGAGGCCTGGTTAACCATCGCGATTCGACAGCACATCACACCGTATGCATTCGGGGACATCTTTTTCGAGGGCGATCGCGTCACCGGAATCGAGGAAAAGCCTAACATCGTTAAGTTCATCCTAGCGGGCATCTATATCATGCGCCCGGAGATTTTCGAGATCATCCCGACGGATACCTACTTCGGTATGGACCTGCTGATCAAGGAAATGCTCAAGCTGGGCTTGCCCGTAGTCAAATACAACCTCGAGGCGTACTGGCTCGATATCGGACAAATCACCGACTTCGAAAAAGCGCAGGACATCTATCGTCAGCACTTCAAAGAGGACTAATCGTGCGAGTCTTGGTTACAGGTTGCGCTGGCTACATCGGCTCCGTTCTGACTCGTCAATTGCTCAAGAAGGGTCACCATGTTCGGGGCGTGGACGCCCTGTTCTTCGGCGGTGATTCTCTGCTGGATATCGTCACACATCCGCGCTTCGAATTCGTCCGCGCCGACGTACGCGATAGCAAGGCATTGGCGACCACGCTCGACGGCATCGAAGCGGTCGCTCACCTGGCCGCAATCGTTGGCGATCCCGCGTGTGCCCAACAACCGGACCTCGCCCGCGCAATCAACCTCGAAGCATCCACGACTCTGCTCCGTCTTTGCCATGAGAACCCCACGGTCCAACGGTTCGCGTTCGCGTCAACCTGTAGCAATTATGGCAAAATGCAAGGTGATGGGTACGTTGACGAAACATCCCCACTTCGTCCGGTTTCGTTGTATGCCGAACTCAAGGTCGGATTTGAAAAACATCTCCTGCAGGCTTCCCTGCGGCCCAACCTCATCCCCACCTCCTTGCGCTTCGCTACCGTCTATGGAGTATCTCCACGAATGCGGTTCGATCTGACGGTCAACGAGTTTGTCCGTGATCTGGCGTTGGGAAGGACGCTGCGCGTGTTCGGCCAGCAGTTTTGGCGGCCCTACTGCCACGTCGAAGACCTGGCCCGCTCCGTCGTTCTCGTCCTCGAGTGCCCAGCCGGGAAAGTCCGACAGGATGTCTTCAACGTCGGGGATACGCGTGAGAATTACACGAAGGAAATGATCGTCAACGAAATCTTCAAATGTTTGCATGACCTGCCGCGCACGTTGGCTTCCTATGTGCAAAAAACGGAAGACCCCCGCGATTATCGCGTCGATTTCTCGAAGATTCATTCGACGTTGGGATTCGAAATCACCAAGCGCGTTCCCGATGGGATTCGAGAACTTTCCGTCCTGCTTCGGCAGGGAGTGATCAGCGATCCGGATGCAGCACGATTCAAGAATGTCTGACAGTTCCAACAGTTTCATTCCGCTCAGCGTTCCCGTTATCCAGGGAAACGAGTGGGCGTACGTCAAGGAGTGCCTCGACACCGGTTGGGTCTCTTCCGCCGGCAAGTTTGTTGACCGCTTCGAACAGGAAACCAGTCAGTTCACGGGAGCGAAATACGCCGTGGCTTGCGCCACCGGCACAGCCGCTCTTCACGTCGCGCTTCGAATCGCAGGGGTCACGACCGGTGACGAGGTCATTGTGCCCACGGTCACGTTCATCGCGTCGATCAATTCCGTACGGTATGTCGATGCCCACCCCGTGTTCATGGATTGCGACGAGCACTACAATCTCGACACCGAGAAGACGCGTGACTTCATTCACCAGGAAACCGTGTTCAAGAACGGTCACACTTACAATCGACAGACCAACCGCCGCATCACCGCGGTCATGCCGGTGCACGTGTTCGGCAACGCCGTGTGGCTCGATGAACTGTTGCCGCTGTGCCGCGAGCGAAACATCAAGGTCATTGAAGACGCCGCCGAAAGCATCGGCACGAAGTACACGACCGGCCAATTCAAGGGCCGGCACACGGGCACTGTTGGCGACATCGGGTGCCTGTCGTTCAATGGCAACAAGATCATCACCACCGGCGGCGGCGGCATGATCCTTACCGACCACCGCGAGTACGCCGACCGAGCGAAATATCTCACCACCCAGGCCAAGGATGATGAGGTGAGATTTGTTCACAATGACGTCGGCTACAACTACCGGCTGACGAATGTTCAAGCCGCCATCGGCGTGGCCCAACTCGAGCAGCTCCCCGGGTATCTGGACCTGAAACGGAAGAACTATTCAGCGTACAGAGGCGGAATCGACGCCATCCCCGGCCTCCATCTGGCCGAAGGTCCTGATTACGCTGCAAACAACCACTGGATGTACGCGTTACAAATTGACAGCGCGCAATACGGGCTGGACAGGGAGCAACTCATGGCCAAGATGGGCCGAAATAATATTCAAACGCGCCCCCTCTGGCAGTTGAACCATCGGCAACGCCCCTACGCGAACTGTCAGCATTACCAGATTGACCGCGCGAACCATCTGCTGGATGTCACGTTGAACCTGCCCTGCTCGGTTGGCTTGACTCCGCCGCAAATTCAGCGTGTGATCGAAGTCCTGCGACAAAAACCATGAAGGACATCGTGATCGTCGGACACGGCGGATTGGCACGCGAGGTCGCGTTCCTCATCGGAGAAATCAATCGGGCGACGCCCACGTGGAATTTGCTCGGCTACATCGCCTCCGACACGGAGTCCGTTTCCAAGACGGTGGGCCGTCACACCGTGCGGGGAACCGACGAGTGGCTCTCGAAGTCCACGAAAGAAATCGCCGTAGCCATTGCCATCGGCCAACCATCGCGGCTGCGCACATTGCACGAACGGTTTCGTCAGAACCCGAGACTGTCGTTCCCAAATCTCATCCATCCTTCGGTCACCGGAGACTGGGAACGGATCGCGATGGATTCGGGTAACATTGTTCTGAACAACGCGTCGTTCACAACCGATATCAAGCTCGGGTCCCTGAATATCATCAATCCCGGTGTCACGATCGCGCACGATTGCACTTTGGGAGGTTACAACCTCATTAATCCCGGAGCGTGTTTGTCAGGCGAGGTCGTGCTGGGTGACGAAATCCTCATGGGCACCGGCGCCCGGGTCCTCCAGCAATTACGCCTGTGCAGTCGTTCGGTCATCGGAGCCGGAGCCGTCGTCACCCGCAGCATCGAAAAGCCCGGCGTGTACATTGGCATCCCGGCGCGGGAAATGAACAAGGTTCGTGCCTGACCAGATGGAGAAGTGGACGTGAAAACACTCGTCAGCGTCATCGCCTACAACGAAGAATCAAATATCCGGGCGACGCTTGAGGACCTGCGCACGCACAACTGCGGCTTCGACATTGTCGTCATCGACAACGGGTCGCGCGACGCCACCGCCGCGATTTGTCGCGACCTGGGCGTGCCGGTTGTCTCCCACTGCATCAACACCGGCGGTTCCATGGGTACCGTAACCAGCTATTTCAATTATGCCTATCATCACGCCTACGATTGCCTTTGCCAATTTGACGGTGACGGACAGCACCTGGCCACCGAGTTGCCGTCGATTATCGCACCGGTTCAGCGCGGCGAAGCGGATTATGTGATCGGTTCTCGGTTCCTCGCCAAGGAAGGGTTTCGGTCCACGGCCCTGCGACGAATCGGGATCTCCTCCTTCTCCTGGATTGTATCCAGCATCGTCGGCCAGAAGGTCACGGATGTGACCTCTGGCTTTCGGGCGTACAGCCGAAAGGTCATCGAGTTTTTCGGGGCCTACTATCGGTACGAGGTTCACGACACGAGCCAACTACTGCTCCTGAGTCATTTTGGCGGGGCACGGATCGCCGAAGTGCCGATCCGCATGCGCGAGCGGGCGCATGGAAAGTCCGAATACGGATTGCGGGACGCGTTCGTGTTTCCGCTCAAGGGAATCCTGAGTATTACCGGCGCGTTGCTGCAGCGCCAGCAGATCCAGGACGGAAGGCGATAACCTTTATGGGATTGAAAATCAAACTCATCGCGTTTGCGCTTGGCCTCGTGTTCTTTTACGTCGTGCTGCGCAACGTGAAGCGGAACACGTTTCGTCCCAGCTACGCCGTATTGTGGCTCGGCATGGCGGCCTTTCTCCTGTCCATCGCGGTGCTGGAGCCGCTCTACAAGTGGATCGCCACCTCCGTCATCGGCATTCTCGACGCGCGCCACATCATTTATATTGCGCTCATCAGCTTCTTGCTTGTGTACGTCTTCTTCCTGACTTCCATGGTCACGAGATTATCGAACCAAGTCCTGCAGTTGATCAGCGCCATCGCCATCTTGGAGGCCAAAGTAACGCAACAAGCCGAGCCACCAACAAAGTCCCCGGACGCTGCCCCCATTGTTCCTCCCAAAGGAACCTCTCCATGAAGCAGAAGCACTGGCTATTGGTGCTGATCCTGATCGCTGCATTCGGGGCCCGCAGTGGGTACTCGCTGGCGAAGGGCATCGGTCGTGAACCGGGACCGCCGTCTTCCGATGCGGCCGAGTACAGCCGCTACGCTTGGAATCTCGCCCAAGGAAACGGCTTCTGCGGGCCCGAACCCGGTGTGGACGGTGAGGTGCTGTCCGCTTATCTGCCGCCCGGAGCGCCGGCGTTGTTCGCCCTTGTGTACGCCATCTTCGGAAAGAGCTATGCCGCTGTCCGCGTCGTCCACGCCCTGCTGGGCGCTGCATCAGCATTTCTGCTGTTTCTTCTGGCAAAGGCGGTCATCAATAAGCGCGCCGGATACGTCGCCGCCGCTGCCTATGCGCTGTATCCCAGCGCGATCTTTTATAGCGATTTGCTGCTGACGGAAACACTGTACTCGTTCGGTCTCATCCTTTGCCTATGGCTCTGCGTCGCCTGGTTCGCGCCGCAGCCAACCTGGAAAAGCGCGGTAGTATGCGGAATCGCCCTCGGGCTCACGTCATTGGTTCGTCCGACGGTATTCTTGCTGATGCCGTTGCTGGTGCTCTGGGGAGTGTTTGTCCTCAAGGGCGCCCGGGCCAAGGCACTCATCTTTGTCATCGCCGTGGTGACCTATCTGACAACCGTGCCGTGGTCGCTACGGAACTACTCTCTCTACCATCGGTTCATCCTGGTTGCCCCGAGGACCTGGACCGAAATCTTGGGAGGCAATAATCCCGTTGTCGCCACCGACCCGAAATACGCGGGCTACTGCATTTGGTATACACAGGTCCCCGGCTGGGAACACAAGTTCGACGGTGTCCCGCAGATCGAGCGCGAAGTTGTCGCCAAACAACTGGCCCTGCAATGGCTCTCCGAAAACAAGGACAAGTGGGGTTACCTACTTCGCAGCAAGTTCATCCGGTTCTGGTCACCCTTTTTACATCAGGATAATCGCGCCAATCGACTGATAATGCTGTTGAGCTGGGGACCCGTGTTGATATTTCTCATTCCGGCGTTTTTCGTGACGCTGGTCAAATTCCTCCAGGAACGGCACCCGGGACTTCTCCTGCACCTGTTCATCCTTTCGAATTTGGCAATTGCCCTGATCTTTTACGCCTTGCCGCGCCTCCGGTATCCCATGGAACCCTTTTGCATTATCCTCGCCAGTGGGACGGTGATCTGGCTCTGGGACAGAGTGTTCCGCGAGCCTCGGACAACGGAAACGCCAGCCGTCTGACTATTGGAATCCTGTGTCCAGTCTCTGCGAAAACCTCAATCAATTCGCCGAACAACTCCGGCCGCGGCTTCCATTATGGATTGCCTTGGCTGTTGTCGTTCCCCGCCTCGTGTTCCTCGCAGTCTCTCCCGGCCGCAACGTCTACGGAAACGCGCCGGGCGAACTGGCTGTTGCGAAGAATTTGGTTGAAGGCCACGGCTACCGTGATGCCAATGGGCTTCCCAACAGCGACTACAACCCGGGGTACCCGATGTTTCTGGCAGCTTGTCGATTTGTTTCCGGTGATTCGCTGATGGTAATCAAGCTGGCGCACATCGCCTTCGATGTTGGAACGGCGCTCGCGCTCGGGTCGGCGTTGGCCACGGTGTGCTCGCCTCTGACGGCGCTATTGTTCACTGCGGTGTTCGCGATCCATCCGTTGTTGCTTTTACTCTGCAACAACGTGAATGACGAACCCCTGCTCACGTTCCTCATTGCCATCAGCTTTGTGACACTCTACCGCGCGCTCCAACAACCGTCCGCGCCCCGGTTCATTCAGGCTGGCCTGCTGATCGGATTGGCGAACTTCACAAAGAGCACCGCCATCTTCCTGCCTTTTTTCCTCGTCGCCAGCCTCTGGTTGTTTACAAGAAAAACGGGATCGACTTGCCTGCGGCACTGGGCTGTATACTTGCTCACGTGCATCTTTGTACTGTTGCCGTGGGCGCACCGCAACTACGTCGCACTGGGACATTTTGCATTCAGTATTCATGGCATCGGCCAGAATCTCTGGTTCGGATCTGACCCCCGCATCTTCACGAACCATGGCGCAACTATGCGCGCAAACGCCGCGGAACTTGCCACGGAGATGGCTGACCGCGGGTTCCCGCCTCCGACGAGCGGCAATGTTTTCGACCGCGAACACTGGCAATTGCAAATGGCCATCCAGAAATACAAGGATCTCTTCCATCAACCCGTGACCCTCGCCGAGATGTTGTTGCTGAAAGCCACACGCACCGTCTATGCCAGCGAAGACCGTCCCTCGGGACATCTGCCCCTGATTTTCGTGCAGGTTCCGATAATCATACTGGCCGCCGGCGGGATGGTTCGATTGTGGAAGCGAACGGAAACGAAAACATTTGCATGGCTGTTGATGCTCTACATCGGGTACTATTACACTGTGGTCTCTCTAGGATTGCCAATGGTTCGATATTTTGTCCCTGCCATCCCATTCCTGCTGGCCGCCGCGGCTGTCGGTCTGGCTGCGCTACTGCACACGGCGGAACCTCCGTTGTCCGTCGTGACCAATCTGGAGCCGCTGAAACAATGACCCGCATCCCATTCCTCGACCTGAAAGCTCAATACGCGACCATCCGCGACGAAGTGCGAGCGGCGCTTGACGAAGTTTGCGATTCAGCGCGCTTCGCGCAGGGTCCGCCAACAACCGCATTCGAACAGGAGTTCGCGGCGTATTGTGGCGTTGCCCGCTGCGTCAGTCTGAACAGCGGCACCAGCGCGTTGCACCTCGCCCTCCGTTGCCTGAACATTGCCCCCGGTGACGAGGTCATCACCACGCCCTTCACCTTCATCGCCACTGCATGGGCCATCAGCTATGTTGGCGCCACGCCCGTCTTCGTTGACATCGATCCCGTGCGTCGCACGCTCGACCCGGCCCGGCTGGAAGCGCTCGTGACCGCACGCACCCGGGCAATTATGCCGGTGCACATTTTCGGCACACCGGCCGACATGGATTCCATCAACGCCGTTGCCACCAAACACAAGCTTCCCGTCGTGGAAGACGCCGCGCAGGCACACGGTGCCCGCTACAAGGGCAAACGCGTGGGCCAGTTCGGCGCGATCTCCTGCTTCAGTTACTACCCGACAAAAAATCTTGGCGCGTACGGTGAAGGCGGAGCGCTGTTGGCCAACGACGACAAGCTTGCGACCCGTGCCCGTTCCTTGCGCGAGCACGCGCAGAGCGCGCGCTACGTCCACGAGGAAGTCGGCTACAACTATCGCATGGACAGCTTTCAAGCCGCCGTATTGCGCGTGAAACTCAAACGCCTCGACGCATGGAACACGGCGCGTGCCGCCCATGCCCGTCGATACACCGAACTGCTCGCGGGCACACGCTACGGTCTGCCAGCGGTGCCCGCCGACTCCGAACCCGTATGGCATTGCTACGTCATCGAGTGTGACAATCGCGACCGTGTCCGCGCCGCCCTGGGCGAGGCGGGGATCGACACGGCCGTCAATTACCCGCTTCCCTTGCACCTGCAACCGGTTTATCGTCTGCTCGGTTATCATCGCGGCGATCTGCCGGTCGCGGAGCGGCTTTGCGAACGCTGCCTTTCACTGCCCATTTACCCCGAGTTGACTCCCGAGCAAATCAACGTCGTCGTGCGCGCCCTCCGTGGAGCCGCCTAAGACCATCATGCAGGTTGTGCTCAGTCTGCGAGTCGGCGGACTCGAGCGGGTTGTGGTTGATTTGGTCAATCACGCTTCGGACGATTTTCGATTCGTTGTCTGCTGCCTGGAGGAACCCGGGCAATGGGCCGGCGAAATTCCACCAGGCAGGGGGAAAGTTGTGGCCCTCAATAAGAAGTCCGGCGTGGACTGGCGCCTGATTTGGAAAATCGCCAGACTTGCCCGCGCGGAAAATGTCGACGTGATTCATACGCATAATTCGACCGCGCATTTCTACGGAGCCGTCGCCGCAAGATTCACCAAGGCGCGCGTATTGCACACCGAACACGGCAAGAACGTCGGCGAGGAAGCTCGTCATTATCGCCTCAACTACATCGCGGAGCGTTTCACCGATTTTACCGTCGTCGTTTCTGAGAAGAATGCCGAGATTGCGGTCGCCCACGAAGGTGTCGCCCCGGCAAACCTCAAGGTGATTCCCAACGGCATTCGCGTGGACCGTTTTGCCTCGCCGCGGCACAGCACCGGCCGTCGCATCGGCACCGTCGGACGGCTTGTTCCCGAGAAGAACTACCCGCTGTTGCTGCGCGCCACTGCCGCGATTCGCGATGCGGACCTGGTATTCGTTGGCGATGGTCCGTTGCGTGGGCAACTCCAAAAGCAGGCCGGCACCCGCGCCTCGTTTCTCGGCCAACGGGCCGATGTGCCTGACTTATTGGCAGGGTTCGATGTCTTCGTGCTCCCCTCGAATACCGAAGGTATGAGCATTGCCTTGCTGGAAGCGATGGCTGCCGGGTGTCCGATCGTGGTCACCGCCGTCGGTGGCAACGTCGAATTGATCCGCCACATGCAGACGGGTCTGGTCGTGCCGCCAAACGATGAGGCCGCCTTGCGCACCGCGATCGAGCGATTGCTGACGGACCCGGTGCTGGCCGCCCGACTCGGCACAGCTGCACGCGCTGTCGCGGAAAAACATCACAGCGTCAAAGCCATGACCGAACGTTACGAAGAACTGTGGCGCCGTCTCGCTGCATGAAGCTGCTGTTCATTTCCAACCTCTTTCCCAACGGGGCGGAACCGACCCGCGGAATGCACAATGCGCAACAGGCCGCCGCGCTCTCGAAGCGATGCAAGATCAAGGTCGTTTCCCCCATGCACCAACCCGTGCCCGATGAAACCTGGCAGGGTATCGCCGTAACGCACCCGCGATTCGTCCATCTCCCCCTGCTCTCGCGGCCATTGAATGGTTGGTTGTTCGCGCGCGCCGTTGAACCAGCCATCCGTCGGGAACGTCCTGACATCGTACTGGTCAACTGGGCCTACCCGGATGCCTACGGCGTAATGCTCGTGGCCAACAAATTGAAGTTGCCGTTCGCCATGACCGTACAGGGCAGTGACGTGAATGTGTTTTTCCGCAGTGCCACTCGCAAACGCCAGGTGCTCCGCGCCCTCAGGGCCAGCCGCGCCGTGTTCTGCCGGAGCGAGGCTTTGCGTGAAACGCTTGCTGCCGAGGGAATTGCCGCGACAACGGTTTATAATGGCGTCGACCGCAAGAGATTCCGCCCAATTGACCGGATCGAGGCTTGTAACAAACTGGGGCTCGACGCGGCGCGGCGCCGAGTTGTGTACGTCGGCAATCTACTGCCCGTGAAAGGCATCGCCGTCCTGGCGAAAACCGCCCGTCAATTGCAAGACATTGACGTGATCTTCATCGGCGACGGTCCGGAAAGAGTCGGCACAGGCCGCAGCATGGGTGTCCGCCCGCACGAGGAAATCCCATTCTGGATGAATGCTTGCGACGTGTTATGCCTGCCGAGTCTCAGTGAAGGTTTGCCCAACGTCGCTTTGGAAGCGATGGCGTGTGGACTCCCCGTCGTCGCCTCGCGTGTCGGCGGCGTGCCCGAAGTTGTACGCGACGGCGTCAATGGTCTGCTCGTGCCACCATCGAATCCCGTCGCCCTCGCCGACGCGCTGCAACGCGCCCTCGCGACGAAATGGGACCGCGAAGCGATTCGCGCATCCGTCTCCCAATTCGATTGGGACGTGAACGCGCGAACCGTGCTTGACAGGTTGAGCAAAACACTCGCCGTATGATCCAATCCATCGTCAGGCTTTTCCGACGGGCTGTCATTCGGTCGAAGGATTCTCTGAAGTATTCGCCGCTCACGGCCAAAGTGCTATTGGCGGGTGCAAAACTACGGCTTCGTATGGTTCGGGATGATGCGCAACGCGCCAACCTTCTCACGCGAGCCTACCGGTTGGCCGAGACTGCGCCCACCCGTCAGGCACTGCGCGCCGACGCCGAACGATACCTGAATGGCACAACGGGAAATATCTGGCGCGAGCAGCAGGTCGGTTGGATCCGATACCCGCGGGCTGCGGAGGACACGCATGTCAACCGCAGCATCGTGTTGAAGGCCCCGCGACCAACCGGCGAGAAGGGCGTGCTGTTGGTTATGTTCGAGTACAACTGGCTCCGGCTGCTTGCCAACGTGAAGGACCTGGGCTATCTCGGCGAGAAGTTCGACATCATCTTCTCCACAAGTTGGTCGCCCACGGATTATGCGTTGTTGGCACTGGCGTTGCAGTCAATGAGCGGCACCATCTTCGTCCAGGCGTGCAACTACGGCGAGATTCCCTGGATTGAAGAATTTAGTCCGCGATTGAAATACCTGCCGTGCATCGCCTGTGACTGGATCAATCCCGACTGCTACCAACCCAAGCCCTATGCCCAGCGACAGACCGACATCCTGATGGTCGCCAACTGGGCGCCGTTCAAGCGACACTGGCAGTTCTTCGATGCGTTGCGACGGATGCCGCGCAACCTGCGGATTACGATGATTGGACAAGAGGAAGGTGGTCACACGCTGTCGATGCTACGCGACCAGGCCGCGTTGTTCGGGGTGAAACAGGACATCAACTTCGTCGAGAACATCACCATCGACGACGTCACTTGTTACCAATGCGATAGCAAGATCTCCCTGATTCTCTCGCGACGCGAAGGCTGTTGCGTTGCCGCAGTCGAATCGTTGTTTGCCGACTCGCCGCTGGGGATGATGCACGATGCCCATGTCGGCCCCAAGGCCTACATTAACAATGACACAGGCGTACTATTGAGGCCCGATCACATGGAGGTGCAGTTGCAGCGATTCCTCGACAACGCCGGGTCGTTTCGCGCGCGCGCGTGGGCGACAGAAAACATCTCGTGCACCAAATCCATCGCGAAGGTCAACGCCTTGTTGCGTTCCCACGTCGAACAGAGCGGCGCGCCGTGGACTGCCGACTTGAAAACACCCTATTGGCGCCCCTATCCGGTATTCCTAAATGCAAGAGATCGCGAAGAGATGAGGCCGGTCTACAAAGACTTATGTGAGCGCTTCCCGGAAGTGTTCGGGCCCGACCTGCTGGAAAAAGGTTCCTCATGAACTGTCCATTGTGTGACTCAACCAGGGTTTCGCAGAAGCCCTGCCGTTTTAGGGAGATGATGCAGTGTGCCGCGTGCGGATTCATCTTCGCCAGCAATTCGACAGACTCATCGGCGCCAAAACTCTACGAGGAAGATTGGTCGAGGACAGAGGTGCATCCGACCTTCATCTACTTGCAGGGCCAGTACACGGTTCGTAACGAGTGGAAGCTGCAGGCGTTATTGGATCGTCTCGAACCGTTCCGCAAAACCAACCGGCTCCTCGACGTCGGCTGCAGCGCGGCTTTCTTCCTCAAGCTGGCGCGTGATCGAAAATGGGACGTGCAAGGCGTCGAGGTCTCGGACTTCGGCGTAAAGTTCTCGAGGGAAGAGTTGAAAATCCCCGTCTTCCAAGGCTTCCTTCAGGACGCTCATTTTCCGGACGAGTCGTTCGACGCCGTTTTCAACTCGCACGTCATCGAGCATGTGGGTAACCCGGTCGCTCTTCTCCGAGAAATGAGGCGTGTTCTTCGCCCCGGCGGCGCATTGATCACCGTCCTGCCGACCCAGTTTGCCTCTCCCAGCTACCGGTTCTTCGGGAAATGGACGGGCGAAGGGCCACCGCGCCACATTTCCTACTTTACCAAGCGGGTCTTCGAGAATCGTCTGCGCCAACTGGGATTCTCCGTCCACTTCTCACGACAGAACGTCGAATTGCAGAAAGTCCTGTCGATCCTGCTCCGACGACACGACTCGGCTGGCGCGAACGACGTTGTTCCGTCTTCGGCTTCCACCCAGGAATCCAGCAGCCCATTCGTGCGGGCCGTCAAATCCGCGCTTAACCTTGCGGCTACCGGATTCGGCGTGGGAGATGAATTGACCACGATAGCAGTTAAGAATTCCGCACCAACTCACTGAAAGACCAACCATGAAAATCAGCGTTTTCGGACTCGGATACGTCGGCTCGGTAACCGCGGTCTGTCTTGCCGACCGCGAACATGACGTGATCGGCGTTGAAGCGAATCCCGACAAACTCGCGCTGTTTGGCGCTGGTCAAACCCCATTGTTTGAGCCCGGCCTCCCGGAATTGCTCACAAAAGTTTACCAGACCAGACGCTTCACGGCCACCGCCAGCCCGGCCGAAGCGATTCGAGACTCGACAGTATCGTTCATCTGCGTCGGCACCCCGAGCAAGAAAGGGGGACAGGCCGATTTATCTCACGTCGAGCACGTCTCACGCGAAATCGGTGAGGCGCTACGCAACAAGGATGCCATGCACACAATCGTTGTCCGCAGCACGATGCTGCCGGGCAGCATTGAGAGCGTGGTCATCCCCCAAATCGAGTCGGCTTCCGGAAAGCGCGAGGGCCGTGACTTTCACGTCGTCGCCAACCCGGAGTTCATGCGCGAAGGCTCGGCCATCCGTGATTTTTACGAGCCGCCGTTCGTCGTGATTGGCGAACGCCATGCGGGCGCAGGCGATTCACTCGCGGACTTGTACCGCTGCGTAGACGCGCCGCAGGTGCGTATTACGATTCGCGCCGCCGAGGCGATCAAGTTCGCCTGCAACGCGTTCCATGCGATGAAAATTACGTTCGCCAACGAGATCGGCCAATTCTGCAAGGCCCATGGCATCGACAGCCGCGAAGTGATGGACATCGTGTGCCGGGATACGAAGCTCAACATTTCCAGGACCTATCTCAAACCCGGTCTGGCCTATGGCGGTTCCTGCCTTCCGAAAGACCTGCGCGCCCTCGTGGGACGCGCCCGGGAAAAAGATGTCGAACTCCCCATGCTCGACTCCATCGCGCGTAGCAACCTCAACCAAATCCAACGCACCATCGAGTTCGTCACCGAACTCGGCCATCGCGAGGTCGGGATTCTCGGGCTGAGTTTCAAGGTTGGCACCGACGATCTGCGCGAAAGCCCCACTGTCATCATAGCGGAAACCCTACTCGGCAAGGGATTCAAACTGGTCATCCACGATTCGGAAGTGGAACTAACCCGGCTGACCGGTGCCAACAAACGGTTCCTCGAAGACAAGCTGCCCCACATCAATTCGTTGTTGGCAACATCGCTGCAAGATGTCGTTGCGCGAAGCACAACGCTGGTTATCTGCAAGAATGCGCCCGAGTACCAGGAGTTGTCTGGGATTATTTCTCCTCATCATCACGTTGTCGATCTGGTGGCTGCAGTCAAGAGCGCCAACATCCCCATGGCCCAATATCACGGCTTGTACTGGTGAGAATTCTCACACTCATCTCGAAGTTCCCGTGGCCGCTCACGGACGGCGCGGTCATCCGCGATTTCAACCTGCTTCGCGAGGCCGCCAGGCGGCATGATGTGTCGCTGCTCTGTTTCCTGTTCACACCGACCGACCGCGAGCATTTCGATGCGTTGCGTCCGTACTGCAGCAAGATCGTCGGAATCGACCTCGTGCGTCCGAAGTGGCGGAAGTTGGCGAACGCCGCCCAGAGCCTCGTGACGGCAGATCCGTTCATCATCCGCGAGTACTGGCGTACTGAAATGGCTCGCGCACTGGAGAACTTCGTGGACGAGGAGCGAATCGACGTCGTCCATTCGCATTTCCTGCACATGAGCCAGTATGTCGGCCACAAGCGGAACGCCGCGTTTGTGCACGACGCGCACAATCTCGAACACATCCTCTGGCAGCGGATGGGGCGCACAACGACGAATCCATTCAAGAAGGCGTTCATCCGTTCCCAATACGGCAAGCTGGTGCGCCTCCAACAGGACGTGGCGCGCGCCAGCGAAAAATGTGTCGTGCTTTCCGACGAAGATCGCGCGGAATACCAGCGCATTTGTCCCGAAGCCGATGTGACGACGGTACCCAATGGCGCGGACGTCGAGTACTGGACGCCAGGCGATACCAATGGCGCCGCCGAACCGTCATCCATTCTCTACTTTGGCAACCTGAGTTGGCCGCCGCAGGCCGATGCCGCCATTTACTTTCACGACAAAATTCTTCCCCTCGTTCGCCAGCGAGTGCCGGGTGTGAAGTTCTATATTGCAGGGCAGAATCCACCCGAGACAGTGAAAGCCCTTGCGGGCGACGGCGTGATCGTCACCGGCTTCGTCCCCGATATGCGCGAGTACATGGCCCGCGCCAGCGTTGTCGTGATGCCGTTGCGCGCCGGGGCCGGCACGAAGCATCGCGTGTTTCAGGCCATGTGCATGAGGAAACCGGTGGTCTGCACGGCCGTGGCAGCCGAAGGCATTGCCCTTACCAACGGCGAGACCGCCCTGCTCGCGGACGAACCTGAAACATTTGCCAACGCCACGGTTTCCCTGCTACAAGATACGGCGCTACGCCAGAGGCTGGGCGAACGAGGCCGTCAGCTTGTCCTCGATCGCTACGATTGGCGCGCGATCTACGAACGACTGGAAGAGGCGTTTCAGGAGGCGGTTCGCAAACGGAAATGACAAACAGCAAGAATTATCGTGTCGGCCTCGTTGGCGCAGGTTACGTCAGCGAGTTTCATATCAAGGCTCTGAAACGTCTGCCCAACGTGCGCATCGTAGGCATCACCGACCTCGATGGTGCGCGCGCACGGGCCACGGCCCAACGCTTCGGCATCACGTCGCATCCGTCGTTGAAGGTGATGGCTGCGGAAGGTCTCGATGTCGTCCATGTCCTCACTCCGCCCGACAACCACGTCGATGTCGCGCTCGAAGCGCTCTCGCTTGGCTGCCACGTTCTCGTCGAAAAACCGCTGGCCACAAGCGTCGAGGACTGCGACCGGCTGATTGCCGAAAGCCAGGCGCGTAACTTGCGCGTGTGTGTAAACCACACCTTGCTCGGCGATCCATTGATCAAGCGCGCGCTGGAACTGGTCAAAACGGGCGCCATTGGCGACGTCCTCACTGTCGATTACCTGCGCAGTTCGAATTACCCGCCCTACCGCGGCGGTCCCCTCCCCCCACAATATCGCGAGGGTGGATACCAGTTTCGCGACCTCGGCGTGCACGCCCTGTATTTGCTGCAGGAGTTTCTGGGGAACATCCAGGATGTGCAGGCCGACTTTCGTGCGTCGGGCTTGAAAGACAGCGATCCGAACATCCATTTCGACGAGTGGCGCGTGTTGGTGCGCTGCGCCAAGGGCACCGGCAGCATCCAGCTCTCGTGGAACGTCAAGCCGCTCCAGCATCAACTGATCATTCAAGGCACCCGCGGGACCTTGCGCGCGGATTTGTTCGCGATGTATCTGACGCGCCGCCGCCACACGCCTTTGCCAAAGGCTGTGGAACGTGTGGCCAACGCGTTGGCAGAATCCGCCTCGTCCGCAGTGCAATTGATCTGGAACGGCACGCTATTTGCCGTCGGCCAGCTTCAGCCTTACCAAGGGCTTCACAATTTTGTCGGCGCATTCTACGAATCTCTCGCCACTAACAACCTGATGCCAGCGGGCCTCGAACAAGCCTGCGAAGTGGTGCGCTGGACGGAGCAGGTCGCGCGCGAAGCTGACCATGCCAAGGCCAAATTCTATGGTCAATACCGTCCGGATAATCGTCCGGCGGTCGTCGTCACAGGAGCGAATGGCCTGCTGGGCAGCGCGTTCGTGAAACGCCTCATCCACGAGGACGAGTATGTCCGCCTGTTCGTGCGGCGTCTGCCACCGCCAGAAATCGCCGATCATCCACAAATCGAGGTTGTCCTCGGCGAGCTTGGCGATCCCGATGCGGTGGATCGTGCCATCGAGGGCGCGACCGCCGTCTTTCACATCGGCGCGGCCATGGGCGGCGGTTGGGCGGCGCACGAGGCAGCCACCATCGAGGGTACCCGCAATGTGGTCGAAGCCTGCCTGAAGCATGACGTACCCAAAGTGATTTACATCAGTTCCCTGTCGGTGATCGACTGGGCCGGTCATCCGCCCAACCAACCGGTCACCGAGTCCGCAACCTTGGAACCTACTCCCCAGCAGCGCGGCTCTTACACGCAGGCAAAACTCGAAGCCGAGCGCATCATCCGGGCGGCGGCGCAGGAGCGCGATTTGCCCGTCGTCATTCTTCGTCCCGGCCAGATTTGGAGCGAAACCAGTGCGCTCATCACCGCCGCCGTGGGCGTTCGCCTCGGCCAGTGGCTGGTTGTCATCGGGGACGACTCAAACCAACTGCCCCTCGTGCACGTGGACGATGTCGTCGAAGCCATCGTGCTCTCGACGCAGAGCCAGTTCTCGCACGGCGAGGTGTTTCAAGTTGTGGACAACGATTTGATGAGCCGAGAGGAGTTGGTGCGTCTGTATTCCCGTGCGCGCGAACCGCAGCTCCGCATCACCCGGATCCCGCTTGGGCTGGCGTGTTTCCTCGCCAGCGGCATCGAGTGGCTGACCACGGCGTTGGGCCGACCCGCGCCAATCTCCCCGTACCGCCTGCGTTCCGCCGTTGCGCCACTGGCGTTCGATTGCTCCAAGGCACGCGACGAACTTCATTGGGAGCCACGCGCTCACACCCGCGATGCGCTCCGCAAGTTGCTCGCAGCCAGATAAGTATTAGACTGTCGCTTCGGTCACAATGACGAGTTTTTGGATAACTGTTTTTTTTGCCTCCGCGGCTGCCATCGTTTGGTCGTACGCGATCTACCCGCTGCTGCTCGCACTGGTGCCGCCACGGCGCCACGAGCAAACCGGCGACCCTCGCGATTGGCCGTCAGTTTCCGTGTTGATCAGCGTGTACAACGAAGAAAAGCACATCGTGACGCGCATCGAAAACCTGCTCAAGCTCGATTATCCGGGCGACAAGCTCGAAATCTTGATTGGATCGGATGGTTCAACGGACCGCACCGACGAATTGGTCAGGACGTTTCCAGATGCCCGCGTGAAACTGCGCGCGTTCGAGCAACGTGAGGGGAAGCCCAGCGTCCTCAATCGACTCGTGCCACAAGCGCATTCCGAGCTGCTCGTGTTCAGCGATGCGAACGCGATGTTCGGTTCGGACGCGCTACGAAAACTTGCGCGGCATTTTGCCAATCCACAGATCGGCGGGGTCTGCGGGAGGCTCGTACTCCACGGTGACAGTAGTGAAACCGATGAGAGCCCGTACTGGAAGTTGGAAACGTATTTGAAGACGCGCGAGAGCACCCTCGATTCCTGCCTCGGCGCCAATGGAGCCATTTACGCGATCCGCAAATCTTGCTGGCCAAGAATACCTGATAACACATTCGTGGATGACTTCGTCATCGGCATGCGGGTGCGCGAGGCGGGTCACCGGGTGATCTACGACACGGAAGCCGTAGCGAATGAAGAACTGCCACAATCGGTCGGCCACGAAATGACCCGGCGCATACGGATTGGCGCGGGCGGTTTCCAGGCATTATTTCTGTGCTGGCGTTCGCTGTTGCCGTGGCGCGGGCTTTACTCGATCGCGTTCTGGTCACACAAGGTGCTGCGGTGGTTCGCTCCGTTCTTGATGATCGCGGCGCTGGCATCAAATGTCGCCCTGCTGCCCCATCCGCTCTTCGCAGTGTTACTGGCGCTGCAACTCGCGTTTTACAGTCTGGCGCTCTTCGGCGCTTTCATCCGGAGACGCAAGATCGTCCTATTCAGTGCTCCCTGCTATTTTGTCACGATCAACCTTGCGTTGTTGTTCGGGTTCTTCCGGTTCATTACCGGCACACAACAAGCCGCGTGGAAACGGACGGCTCGGTAAGCCATGTGCGGGATCGCTGGCAAATTCAATTTCGGTGACAACGCGCCGGTCTCGCGCGAATTGATCGCGCGCATGAACGTGGCCCAGGCGCATCGCGGGCCCGATGGCAGCGGCGAGTATTTCGACCGCGGCGTTGGCCTGGCGCACCGGCGATTGAGCATTCTCGACGTCGAAGGCGGCCGCCAACCGATGACCAACGAGGACAACACGATTTGGATCGTGTTCAACGGCGAGATTTACAATTTCCCCGAACTTCGCAATCGACTCGAAGCGAAGGGGCACAAGTTCCGCTCCCACTGCGATACGGAAGCCATCGTCCATCTTTACGAAGACCTGGGTGAGAACTGCGTCGATGATCTGCGCGGGATGTTTGCGTTCGCGATCTGGGACTCGCGCGCCGAGAAGTTGTTCATCGCGCGCGACCGTCTGGGAATCAAACCGCTCCATTACGCCGTGCTCGGTGGCCGGTCGCTGGTCTTTGGCAGCGAGATCAAGGCCATCCTGCAGGATGAAACCGTTCCTCGCCGTGTGAATCCCGACGCGCTCAGCGAATATATCAGCCTGCTGTACGTGCCCGATCCCGGCACCATGTTTGATGGCATTCAGAAGTTACCGCCGGCGCACGCGCTTACCTGCGACCGCAACGGCGTGCGTGTCCGCCAATACTGGGACGTTCATTACAACGTAAACGAATCGCTTACCGAGGAGCAGGCAGCGGCCCAACTCTTCGATCTCTTGAAAGGAACGGTTAAAAACCATCTTCTTTCTGACGTGCCTCTCGGGGCATTCCTCAGCGGCGGGGTCGATTCGAGCGCCATCGTCGGGCTGATGCGGGAGGTCATCACCGGCAAACTCGTAACCTCCTCGATCGGTTTCGAAGAGGAAGCGTACAACGAGCTGCCCTACGCCCGACAGATGGCTGAACGGTTTCGCTCCGAGCATCACGAGCACGTCGTCCACGCCGATATCGAGCATCTGTTCCCGCTTATTGTTTGGTCGTTTGACGAACCATTCGCGGACTCGTCGGCCATCCCCACGTACTATGTCAGCAAAACCGCGCGGGAACACGTGACGGTCGCTCTCAGCGGTGACGGTGGAGATGAATTATTTGCCGGCTACTCGCGTTTTCGGCTGGGGCAATTGGAGCATCGACTTCGGCGGGCGCTCGGGCCGCTACGGTTTCTGGGAGCGATGGCGCGTGTGTTGCCCGACGACGCGCGATTCAAAGCCAAAAACTCGCTGGAAAGCATCACGCGCACTCCCGACGATGCCTGTGCCCGCAAACACTTCCTCTACCTCTACACCGAAGAGGCAAAGCGGCATCTCATGGCGCAACCGGAGACGCACGATTACGCAGCCAAGTTTCGCGCGTTGTATCGCAATGCACACGCGGCGCCCGATGACTGGCTCAACCGGGCATTGTATGTGGACCTGAAGACGTATCTCGTCGACGACATACTCACCAAGGTCGACCGGATGAGCATGGCGGTGTCACTGGAGACGCGCCCGCCGCTGTTGGATCACAAAGTGGTCGAGTTTGTCGCCACGTTGCCGCCACGTTTCAAACTCAAAGGTTTCGAGAGCAAATACATCCTCAAGAAAGCCGCGTCACGCCTCGTGCCACAAGAGATTCTCTCGCGCAAAAAACAGGGGTTCCGCCTGCCGATCGCGGAATGGTTACGGAGCCAATTGCGCGAAACCGCTGAAGACCTCCTCCTGGGTCCGACGGCGACACGGCGGGGGTATTTCAAGAAGTCCGAATTGGAAACACTCTGGCGCGACCACCTGAGCGGTCATCGCGATAATGCGCACCAGATCTGGTCGCTTATCCTGCTGGAATTGTGGCACCGGAAGTACATCGACGATTCTCGCCCTCCGATCGCACCGAAGTCTTTCTTGCCCAATTGCTAATCATGCCCGGCCTCGTCGGCACCGGCCATCTTGCCGGGTTTCGGATTGCGACGAGCATTCGCAGCGTGATACAGGGCCAGCATGAACCGGCTGCTGTTCGGCGACAATCTCCAGTGGTTGCGCGACACGAAACCGTTGCGGGCCGTCTGTCGTTTGACAGCAATCTTCGCGGACGCCAGCGTCGACCTTGTGCACAAACACCTTTCCTAGCATGTATGTCTAACGTAACCGACAGAAGTTGTTACACGCCCTTTTGGGCGGGGATTGAAAACAATTGGTATAAGAATGCTGCCCTCGACGCTGTGTGGAAACCTGAGTACGACAAACTTGTCGAGGAGTTAGTGGATAGGCGAGCCCCGTATATATATCCGTTTGCAGGGGATGTTCTCCGCGTCGTTGATCGAGAAAACAACACGTCATTTTCAAGCGAAAACCAGAACTGCGGCTACTACATTTTGACGCGTGCGTATCAGATGCCGCACACGCGCCAGAAATGGCTTGATGCGGTGAAACGAGAAGAAACGCATGTCCACGTTTGCCCTATCTGCAAAACGCAAAACCACCTTCTCCACTTTCATCCTGACATCCTCCGAGAGTACGGCACGAATCCACCTTGGTGTCGGACATGCAATTACGTGGTCAGACGGTACACGAAGTTCTGGAATGAGGACACAAAGCAACGACTAGGTGTGATGATGACCCGTCTAGATGAAGCATGCCCTTGTGATATTTGTGGAGCGTCCTTCTCGCTCGCTGAACACGTTTTCACATATTATTCATTTGGAGGGAAGGCTGTTGACCTCCTTTACCCAAATCTTTTTGCAAACATCTGCCCCGATTGCTTTGGGAAGGCGTTTTTTGATTATAGACGGGGCTCGCCTCGAAAACGTCTAACGGCTCTATACGACCTGTTCCTATTTATTGGCAAAGTGCCGACTCGGGATTTTGAGAACCTGTTTTATCTTTACAGAGATAGGGAATCGATAGTGAAGCTTGTCAGCCTGCTGCAACGAATGAGAACACCCAGCGGCTACGCCGAGGAGTTCGGGAGTTTCTTTGCAGCGCTTGTGAAATCAGGGGTGTTGCCAGAAGGCAGTAAGAAAATGGTAATCGGGACTATGACTCTATCGAAAGACGGCCACTTGTGCCTGTCCTTGCCTGAAAAGGAGATCGATGATTTCCTTTTAGCTGAGGGTATAGCACACGACAAAGAGGTATCTTATCCGGCGTACTCTTTCCGGGCGGACTGGGAATTGTTTGGGTCGAAGGGCAGAACTTTCGTGGAATATTTCGGCCTCATGTCAAATCCCGATTACGCCGCAAAAGCGAAAGTGAAGACGGAGATTGCATTGGCGGCCGGCATCGAGTTGATCGCGATGTTTCCTGGGACAGACTGGAAAGCAATGATGCTGAATTGGAAAAAGAACAACGTGAGCGGCAAAGAGCGGCTCGACGCCCCGCCCCAAGCCAATCCGTTTGTGAAGGCGGAGCGGGAAGGCAAAGCGGAGAAGCAAGAGGAGATGCTGTGAAGAATTGATGAGCACGCCCCCCGATGTGTTATGGGTGCTCGACTGAGTGGACGTCAAGATCGGGGTCCGGTGTTGTTACTCCTGCTGTTTCTGGAATTGTGGAATCGGCCGTTCGTTGACGGAGAGTCGTGGCGATGCTGAAAAACGTCCATCTGTGGTTGCCAAGCTATCTCCAACGTCGGCCGCCGCCACTTGTCGTGCCGACACACGTTTTTTTCTGCGTTGTGGACCATTACGAACCCCTGTGGAACAAGGCCTCTCGGCACCAAGGGCTGGAGCGCGTCGAGCATTGGTTCAAAAACTATCCGCGGATGGCGGATCGGTTTCACGATGCCGACGGGCACCCGCCGCAGCACACGTTTTTTTATCCTGCAGAGGAGTACGTGCCCGACTACCTCGATTTGCTCGCGCGATTGTGCCGCCGAGGCTACGGCGAAGTGGAGATCCATCTCCATCACGATAACGACACAGCAGAGAACTTTCGCCAGACGATCGAGAATTTTAAGACCAAACTGCACAACCACGGGTTTCTCTCCCAAGGCCGTTACGGCTTCATTCACGGCAACTGGTCCCTGGACAATTCACGTCCTGACGGTCGCTGGTGCGGCGTGAATAACGAGTTGCACGTACTACGCGATACCGGCTGCTACGCGGATTTCACACTACCGAGCGCCCCGAGCGAGTGCCAGACGCACAAGATCAATTCGATTTACTACGCGACGGATGATCCGTTACGACCCAAGTCCCATGACACCGGCGTGGACGTGCGCGTCGGCGGGAAACCAAGCGGGGATCTCCTCATCGTGCAAGGCCCACTGGCGCTGAATTGGACCAACCGCAAATTCGGCGTGGTCCCGCGCATTGAAAACAGCGAGGTCGCCAGCAACGCGACAGTAAGCGCCGACCGAATTCGCAACTGGATCGCCCAACGAATCGGCGTCGTCGGCAAACCCGATTGGGTGTTTGTGAAAGTGTACACTCACGGATGCCAGGAAACGAATTTTGACACCGCGCTCGGTCAATCGGCAGCAACGATGCACGAGCACTTGCAAACGATTTGCAATGGCGGCTCGAACTTCGTGCTCCACTACGTCGCGGCCCGTGAGATGTTCAATTTGATCAAGGCCGCTGAGGCCGGTCAGACGGGCGATCCGAATCAGTACCGCGATTTCGTTCTGCCTCCCCCTCCAGTGCGACAATAAACCCGGCGATCTTCTCCCGCCACCCGTCGGGTGTCGCCTCTTCCACGCTCGCTTCGTCCATGAACCGCGGTATCTCCCCGCGGATATTCTCCAAGAAATGCTTTGCCTCTTCGGCTGTCTTGCCATTGCGCTTGCGAATTAACCCTTCTAAAAAGAACGAGTGGCGGTAATCGTCGTTCGCGTCCATCCGGGGTTTTAGTTGAATTACCAATAAAATTGAAGTATTAATGCGGGACAGATGAGTATCGCAAGTGTCGCAGAAGTACCGAAACCGAAACGAGTTAACCTGCGGCGGCCTGACATCATGGAGGCCGTTCGCGAGCAGGTGGAACAACATTATCGCAGCCAGATTGTCGAAAAACTGCGCCAGCGCGGTGGTGTGCTCGAAGCCGGCGGACTGAAGGTGCGTCTGGCCAAGGAATTCGGCTTTTGTTACGGAGTGGAGCGCGCCATCGACCTCGCATACGCGGCGCGCAGGGTGTTTCTCAACCAGCCCATCTATATTTTGGGCGAGATCATCCACAATCCCGAGGTGAACGAGCAACTCGTCGCGATGAGCATCAAATTCCTCTCCGGTCCAATCAAGAGCGCCAACATCGACGACCTCAAAGAAGACGACGTCGTGATTATCCCGGCGTTCGGAGCGGAAGTTGCCACGATGGACAAGTTGAAGGCAAAAGGCTGCCAACTGGTGGACACGACCTGCGGGGACGTGATGAGCGTCTGGAAGCGTGTCACCCAAAACGCCAACGAACAATTCACGTCCATCATCCACGGCAAGGCCAAGCATGAGGAGACCAAGGCGACCAGTTCGCGCGCCACGGCCAACCAAGCGGGGCACTACGTCGTCGTGCTGAACATCGCGGAGACCGATTACGTCTGCAATTACATCCGTCATGGCGGCAACAAAGCGGAGTTCCTGGCGAGGTTTGGCGGAGCGCACTCGCCGGGCTTCGATCCGGATCAACACCTCACGTCCATTGGCGTGGCCAATCAAACCACGATGTTGCGCAGCGAGACCGAGGAGATTCAACGCCGATTGCGACGGGCCATGGTGGACCGTTACGGTGAACCGGAGATCGACCGACACTACCGCATGTTTGACACAATCTGTGGCGCCACACAGGAGCGACAGGACGCGCTGATTCATCTACTGCAGGAGCCGCTTGACATGATGATCGTCGTGGGCGGTTACAATTCCAGCAACACGTCGCATCTGGCCGAAATGAGCGAGGAGCGCATGCCGACGTACTTTATCCGCAACGCGAGCAAGATTCTCTCGGATAAAGCGATCCTGCACTTCAACCTCCACAAACAAGAGGAAGTCCTGGCCGAAAGCTGGCTGCCGGGTGGCAATATCTACGTGGGTATCACAGCGGGCGCATCTTGCCCGAACAATTTGATTGATGATACGGTCCGCCGACTTTTCAACCTTCGCGGCATCAACGTGGACGAGATGATTGCGGCCACCGAAGCCACCGCGCCGCATTCATGATCACGCCACGGTCTTGCGGCGATGACGCGTCGCCTGCCGATCTTAGAAATCCCAATCACTGCTAATCTCTTATGGATAAAACGCCCCTAAAATTCCGTTCCACATCACTGGCCGACATTGAACTGCCCAAGGAAGTTGCCGGCCTGCGCGATCTTGCCTACAACCTGTGGTGGACGTGGAACCCGCAGGCCCGCCGAATGTTTGCGCACATCGAACCTGGCTTGTGGGCAATCTATCGCAATCCGGTCGAATTGCTCATCAACATCGAACCTCACCATTGGGAAAGCCTGCTTGAGGACGAAGTATTCATTACGATGTACAAATCGGTGCTGCGTGAGTTCGACACCTACATGAAGTCCCTGAATGACGCCTGGTTCGCCCAGAATCATCCCGGCTATCAGGGCGGACCGTTCGTCTACTTCTCGACCGAGTTCGGCTTCCACGAGTGTCTGCGCACGTATTCGGGCGGACTTGGTGTGCTCTCCGGAGACCATTGCAAATCCGCCAGCGACCTGGGAATTCCCTTTATTGGCATCGGACCGCTCTATAAGCACGGGTACTTCGAGCAAGAAATCGAACCGGACGGCCGGCAACAACATTTCTATCCCGCGTACGATTTTTCGCGCCTGCCGGTCCAACCGATACTGGGGGACAATGGCCGCCATCTGACCGTGACCATCGATTTCCCCGATCATCCCGTGTACGCGCGTGTGTGGCTGGCGCAGGTCGGCCGCGTGCCGGTCTTGCTCCTCGACACGGACACCAACAAGAACAATCCCGCTGACCGCCCGATTACGGGACAACTGTACGTCAGTGGGCGCGAGATGCGCATCTGCCAGGAAATTGTGATCGGCGTCGGAGGAGTACGTGTGTTGCAGGCGCTCGGAATCGAGCCGGCTTGCTGGCACATGAATGAAGGCCACTGCGCTTTCCTCGGCCTCGAACGGATTCGTAATTACGTCAAGGGCGGATTGGGCTTTGCCGACGCGTGTAAAGAGGTCGCCAAGAATTCCATTTTCACGACCCACACACCCGTGCCCGCGGGCAACGAGGCGTTCGACATCGAATTGGTGCGCAAGTACTACAAGAACTATTGCCAGGATACCGGCATCTCGCAGGATCAACTCATCGATCTTGGTCTGGCCAGCCCCGGCCGCGGAAACCAACCGTTCAGCCTCACCGTGCTGGCGATTCATCTCTCCACCTTCTGCAACGGCGTCAGCCAGCTGCATGGCAAGGTCAGCAATGACATGTGGCGGTACGTCTATAAGAACCTGAAGTCCGGCCAGAATCCCATTCAGGCCATTACCAATGGCATCCATACGCAAACGTGGATGGGCTATCAAATCAGCGAACTCTACGACAAGTATCTTACTCCCGCCTGGCGCAACAACCTTATGGATGAGTTGTTCTGGAAGCGTGGTGTGGCCAATATCCCCAACAAGGATTTGTGGGAGGTCCACAATCTCCAGAAGGAGAATCTCGTCCGTTTTATTCGCGGGCGGGAGCGCGCTCATCTCGCCAGACATGGCGCGTCACCGGACGACCTGCGCGGCGTCGAGGAACTTCTCAATCCCGAAGTATTGACCATCGGGTTCGCGCGTCGGTTTGCCACCTACAAACGCGCGGACTTGTTGTTCCGTGATTTTGACCGTTTGCGCTCGATCCTGAAGGACTCCAAGCGCCCCGTGCAGATCGTGTTTGCCGGCAAGGCGCACCCTGCGGACAGGCCCGGCCAGGAATTGATTCGTCGCATCTTCGACATCTCGCGGAACACGGACTTGCATGGTCACATTGTCTTTGTCGAAAACTACAACATGCGCGTTGCCCGTATGCTCGTTCAAGGGGTGGATGTCTGGCTCAACAATCCACGCCGTCCCCACGAAGCCAGCGGCACCAGCGGCATGAAGGCCCCCGTGAATGGCGGAATCAATTTTTCCGTCGCCGATGGCTGGTGGTGCGAAGTGCAAAACCTGGATGCGGGCTGGACCATCGGCAACAGCGGGGAGTCCGACAACACGGACAAGCAGGACCGGGAGGACAGCGAGTCCCTCTACGATATCCTCGAAGACAAAATCGTCCCGCTCTTTTACAAGCGCGACGCCAACGGCCTGCCTGTGGGATGGATCAAGATGATGAAGGCCTCCATCGCCACCGTTACACCGCGGTTCTCCGCCGCGCGCATGGTCCGCGACTACACGGAACAAGCATACCTGCCCGCCGCCAAACGCGGGGGTGCCGTCACGACCGCCGCGGAACAAACGTGGTAGGAGACGCCGTTAGCGGCGCGGAGCACCGCATCTCGTTCACGAAGAAGGCTCCAAGCAGCAGTAATCCGTAAAGCGGGATGTAACTGACCACGAACTCCAGCCACGGGCTTCGCCAACTGCCCATGGCGTTCAGCATCACGAGCGAGGCGCCGAGAATCACCGCTCGTCCGCAGGTTGGTCGCTGCACGATTCGAGCCACGCCAACTGCGGCCGGAAAGCCAAGGATCACAAAGTAGTGGCCCCACGCCTCCGTGATTCCCGCCAGCATCGCGGCGCTGAGCAAACAAAACTCCAACTCGAGATCCGCGCCCTTCTGTCTTCCCCCGGTTCGCCAGGACAAACCGTATGCGAGCGCAATCAACGCGAGGCCAATGACAGCCCCTACCGTCACCCACCCATGCAAGCCATTCCATTCCGGATTGAAACCATGAACGGACCATGCCGCGTTCTTCACGAAAGACGGTACGGTGAAGTTGAAGTGTCGCTGCCATGTGACCCACCGCTCCAGCACCGCCATGCCATGTGTCCAGAACTGCTTCCAACATTCCCACCCCGTTGCCAATACGATCCCAATACTCCATGCCAAAGTCGCGCCCAGACATTTCCAGCGCATCTTCCAGTCGGCGGACGCGCGCCAGAGAAACCATGGAAGCAGCACGACGGGAAAAATTTTCAACCAGCCTGCCGTGGCGATCACCAGACAAGCCCGCTGCGGCTTCCCCTTTCGTAGGAACCTGTACGCCACCAGAATCATCGCCGCGATGAGCAACTGACATTGCGAAAAGAAAAAATGCCAATACACCGGGGCCGATGCCACGATTGCCCCGCACACCAGCCTCCGCGCCTGCGCGGAAAGCCTTGATGATGTCAACTGCCACGTCGCCGCCAGCACATACCCCAAGCAGACCGTCTCCAACAACGTCCACGCCCAAAATGCCGCGCGGGGCGGCAATGCGGCAAATGGAGCAAACATTCCAACAAGAAAGGGCGGATTCGTCGCCGTCGGGATTCCGCGTGTGTAATGGAATCCCCAACGGTCGTACTCCGGTTCCAACGGAGTGGAATATACATCAGCGCCCGTCAGCAACAAACGGCTTGAGATGTAATAGTGGGCGAAATCGTTACTGACGGCTCGTGACGGGAGGATAAGCGCCACATGCACACCCCCGAACACGGCGAGCCCCAGCGCCAGTGCATCCAGCGCCCAAGCATACCTGTATCGTTCTGCAGTCTCAGCGTCTGGTCTCAAGACTTGGAGGGTGAAGGCACCAGCCAGTAATCCTTCCGGAAGCACTTCCGCCACTGTTCGATCTCGCGCCTGACGGTTGCCGCCACTGGTTCCGCGGGGCGGAATGGTCTCGTACTGCAACCAGCCAACACGGACACGCAGACCAGCTCTCCGATTGTTTTCATGAAGCGCCGTGCTGCATTCGGGCGGCGCGCACCGTGTTGTGCATGAGCATGGCGATGGTCATTGGGCCGACACCCCCGGGCACCGGAGTAATGAGTAATGCCCTTTGGGAGACCGCGTCAAAATCCACGTCTCCGACAATCCGATACCCCTTGTCTGAAGTCTTGTCCTCAAGGCGATTGACCCCCACATCGATCACGACGGCGCCGTCGCGTACCATGTCGGCCTTTACGAACCCGGGCACACCAATCGCCGCAATCAGAACATCGGCCGATCGACAGATCTCCGCGAGATTCCTACTCCGCGAATGGCAGACGGTAACCGTTGCATTCGCGTGCGCCGCCTTCTGCGAGAGAATCAAGGAGAGGGGGCGACCGACGATCCGGCTTCGACCCAGTACCACCACGTGGGCTCCGTCGATCCTGACGCCACTGCGGATAAGAAGTTCATGGACCCCGGCCGGGGTGCACGGAACGAAACCGGTTGGATCTCCATTGGCAAGCTTGCCAACGTTCAATGGATGAAAGCCATCGACATCCTTGGCCGGACTGACGGCTGCGAAAACCTTCTCCTCCGAAATCTGCGGTGGTAGCGGCGATTGGACCAAAATGCCATGAATCTCCTGCTTGAGATTGAGGTTGTTAATGTTGGCCAGCAGTTCGCTCTCCCGGGTGGTCGCGGGAAGACTGACGCGCTCCGAATGCATCCCGAGTCGGGCGCACACCTTGTCTTTCATCGAAACGTACGTGACGCTGGCGGGATTCTCACCGACCAGAACCACCGCCAGACCAGGAGTGACACCACACTGGTTCTTCAGCCGCGCGATCTCGACGATGGTTTCGGCGTTGATCTGCTCCGCGATGGCCTTGCCGTCAATAAGTGTCGCAGGCATCGCGCCACGACTACCAAACCATGTCGACGCGTTCGACGGTGATGACAGGATACCGGTCGCCTTTGTGCCAGCGCTGGGTCCCAACGATGCGAATATGCTTGCCAACGTACTTCTTTAGATTCAAACCGGGAGCTTCCAGATACGCCACGCGAAAACTAAGCCGATCCGCCTCCGGAGTTCGCAACTCGAAGGATGCGGGCGCGTTCGACTCGGTCACGGAACCCAGATACCCGTCTTTGACCGCATAGGTCACCAGTACATCCGGGTCCGTGTTGACAACGCTTACCGAGGGCCCGACCGGGGCTGCAACGGGCGGCGTCAAAATCTCACCGGAGTTCGCCGACGGGACCGGTTCGGGCGAGGCGATCGGAGCCGGGGCCACTTGCACGTCCACCAACTCAGCAGCGATCCAGCCACTGCAGTCCGCTGTCGGCTTGATCTGCGCCCAGTCGCCCTTCCTCTGGACGATCTCCACCTTCGCGCCCTTCGCCAACTTGCCGACATCCCGGTAACTCGACCCGGGACCGCAACGCACGTTCAGATTGTCGACATCCGCAGTGCCGTCCACCACATGCCTGGCGCTGACGTAACACCTGGCTGTTTCCGGCAACGTGATTCGCAACCACTCCATCGATTTCTCATGCTCGGTCACCGTCTTGCGTTCGAGCACGTCCACAGCTTCGCTCTTGTGAAGTTGGGTGATGACCTCGGAATGCAATGTGGGGCGGGACCGCACATTGCTGTGTTCGCCCCTTACCGTGCCCCGGGTCGCCGCGCCCGCAGGTGCGGCTTGCGCCACCACGACTGCTCCAGAATCGGCACGGCTGAGTGCTGCGCTGGATAGCGCGGCGCATGCAACCGCAATGCTAACAGCGAAAAGCCGCCGGTGAGAATTGCATAAGTTTGTATATTTCCTCATGAGTCAAATGCCTCCATTGTGCTGTTGCCAAGTTCCCCAATTCGACCGGGCCAACCGCAAGCCGCACGAGCCGCTTTACGGGATGGCCAACGGCTACCATCATCCGGCGAATTTGTCGCTTCTTTCCCTCGCTGAGAACCAGCCGCAGTTCGGTGGTGTTCTTCTGCGAGCGCACCTGGAAAATCTTGTCAGCGTGCAACATCTCGCCGTCGCTACCAATCCCCTTCAGCAGGCGCGTGATCTCAGCACTGGTTAATTCGCCCTCGACCTCCACCAGATAGGTCTTGCTCATTTTGTAACGCGGGTGGGTCAGCCGCAAGCTAAAAGTGCCGTCATTTGTCAGAAACAACAGGCCCTCCGTGTCCTTGTCCAACCGTCCGACAGTGTAGACCCGGGGCAGCGAGCGCGGGAGCAAATCGACGGCGCGTTGGCGGCGGTGTGTGTCGTGGTTGGTGCACAGGAACCCGGCGGGCTTGTTGAGCGCGATGTACACTTTTTGCTCGATGACGACCGGCTTGCCGTCAACGGCCACGGCGTCGCGTTCCGCATCGACTTTCGTCCCGAGTAATCGAACCGGCTGACCGTTGACCGAAACCCGGCCATCCTCGATGAGTTGCTCGCAACGACGTCGGGAAGCTATGCCCGCTTCCGCAAGATACTTTTGCAGGCGGACGAGCACGGCGGTCGGGTGACTACTCCGGTTTCGTCTTCGGCAGGCCAAAGACTCGCTGGCCATCTTTCCAGCGCCCCTGCTTCTTGAGCACCTCGACACGCTCGAACCGCTTCAGGACATTGCGGCGCGCCTGGATCTTGCTGGCTCCCTTGAGACTTCGATGTTGTGACATGGTGACTTCCTGAGTTAACGCTTGAGTGTCAATTTTAATGCTTCAATCTTCGCGGCGACCTCGTCGCGGTACTGGGGGGTTTTACCAGATTCCAGGTACTTTTCAAACTGTTTTATCGCCTCGGAAGGATTAGTGTCCTCATAGAGCAGACCGAGTTTGTAGTAGACCAAGGCATAGTCGGGACGCAGTTCCAGCGCCTTGCGGTACGAGCCCAGGGCTTTATCACGGTTTTTCATCTGGGCATACGCATCTCCGAGACCGCTGTACGCCAAGGCGTATTTCGGATCCTTTTCGATGGCCTTTTGGTAGCATTCAATCGACAGGTCGGGCCGCTTTTCAAAAAGATAGATGTCCCCCATGGCGTTGTTGAAATAGGGGACGCTCGGGTCAATATCGATTGCCTTCTGCATGGCGACCTTGGCCTCCTTGTCACGCAACTCTTGAAGATACAAGATGCCGAGGCTGTAGTACGCATCGCCATTCTGCCGACCCGCCTGTTCTTCGAGCTTCACGAATGCGGTGAGATGCATCTCCGCCCCCTTCAGGTCGCCCTGCTCCTTCAACAATACGCCGAGATTGTGGTGCGCACGCCCAAATTTCGGGTCGACCTCCAATGCTTTCTCGTAGGCGTGGCGCGCCTCGTCCTTGCTGCCGACATCGTCGTACAACAGTCCCAACTGCGTCCAAACGTCCGGATCATTTCCCCTGATATTGAGATACCGCTTGTAATCATCAATGGCTTCCCCCTTCTGGCCGAGGCGCTCGCAGGTAATGGCCAGATTGTAGAGCGCATCGATGTGCTTCGGGTAAATCTTCAGCGCCTTTTCGTATTCCTGCTTGGCGCGCCCCAGCGAACCGCCTTCGACGAACTTGTTGCCCCGCTCAAAAAACTTGTTGGCTTCGCCCACGACGCCTTTGTCCTGCGTGGAAGCGTTCTCGGACCGCGCCCCGGTCACCGGCAATGTCGCGACGAGCATCGCGACCACGAATGCTTCAATTGCCCGCTTCATCTTTCCCCTCTTTCTTCTTGAGCTTGTCCAAGGCCGCCTGGGCGCTCTTGGCGGTTGAACTATTCGGAAATTCGCTCACTAATTGTTCCAGCCGGGCACGCCCCTTGTCCTTCTGTCCGACCGCCAACTGGCTCAGCCCAAGGCAATACAGGGCCTTGTCCTTGTCCTTGTAATCCGGCCAACGCTCCAGCAACTTCTCGAAGCTGTACGCCGCCTGCCCATATTCGCCACGCTTGCCGAGGGCGAAACCCAGCGCGAATATCGCCTTGTCCGTGTAGCCGTATTGGTTCTCCTCGTCGTGCTCGATCACGTTGCGCAGGTGCGGCTCTGCCATATCCTCGTTCCCTTCTTCCAAATATGTCTCGGCCACCTTCCAATTCGCTTGCACATCGGCGGGATTCTGTATCGCCAGCCGACGGGCCTCGCGAAAGGTCAACTTGCTGCGCTTGGCCTCGCTCAGTTTCGACAGCAACTGGTCCTTGTCCACCAACCCGGCCACCCGTGACATCTCGTTGCCCTGCCCGTCCAGGAAAAGAATCGTCGGCGCGCCGCGCACATCCAGTTTGCGCGTTTCGTCCGCGTCCTTGCCGGCATCGATGCGCACGCACACAAATTCCTCTGCCGCAGCCATGACCGATTTGTCTGCCAGCACACCCTCCTCGAGTTTACGGCAGTAATCGGAATCGCGGAGAAACACGTAAGCGAGGATCGGGTTCTTCAACTGCCGCGCCTTCTCCTTCGCATCCGACAACGACCGCACCCAGTGGATGCCCGAGTGCAACTTCGACAACGCCCCGGTCGCCGCCTCGCGCACCGAGTCCGCCGAATCAGACTTCTCGACCTCCTCCAGCCACGGAACCGCCTCGGCGCGTCCGCTATTCTGCAGCGCCAGCACCGCCGACCATCGCACCACCTGGTTTTCATCCTTCAAGCAGACGCGCACACGCTGCAAATCCTCGTCGGCATCACTCACTTGCAACAGCCCCACGACCGCAACCTGTCGCTGTTCAGCGCTCGAAGATGTTAGCAGCTCGCGAAATTGTTTCTCGACGCGCGGCCCGCCAACGTGCGCCAGGGCGTCCGCCGCCTCGGCCCGGTCTTCGTCGTTCGTGCTGCCGAGTTGCTTGATCAGGTCATCGACTTGGTCGGCGCGGGCCAGGCCGATGGACGCCAACAACAGACATGCGGCGGCGATTTTCGCAATGGAAGAACGCAGCCACCCCAGATACCGCCGCTCGCCTGCGAGAACCGGCAGGAATATGATTTCCGGCACCTCATAGCTGTGCATGGCTTTGACGGTGCTTGTAATGGCCCCCGTTCGTTCGCGAGTCGTCTTGATTAGCAACAGGCATTCGCGCGCGCTCTCGAGTTTGCCCCGCCACCAATAATGCGATTCCAGTCCGTTCACAATGTTCACACACGCCGCCAGTTTTTTCATCAGGACAACCTTGGCGACTTTTTGCGCCTCCGTGCGCGACGAACACGTTACCAGCCCCACCACGGCATTTGTCATCGGTTTTTCCCTTCGATTATCTCGATCACTTTCGTCAACTCCGTGATGATGTGGTCCGCGTCCTTGGCCCACTCGGCGTCCTCATCCCCGTCCGACAGCAACGCGCACAGCGCGCCCGCGTTCCGGGCGCAGAGCACGTCCCACTTGTAATCGCCGACCATCAGTACTTCACCGGGCGTCACGCCCCAACGTTTGGCGATCTCCCAAATCGGCTCGGGCGCGGGCTTGTACGGCCCGTCCTCCCTTGTGACAACGATGTCGAACTTCAGGTTCAATTTCCGACACACCCCGTCCACCGACCGCCGCGTGTTGCGCGTCAACAACGCCGTCGGCATCCCCCGCCGTGCCAGTTCGTCCAACAACTCCCGCGCGCCCCGATTCAGCCTGGCTTCCGCCACACCCGCATCCTCGAATTTCGTCATAATGGCCTGCACCCGCTTGCGCTCCGGACCCGACGCCGCGGCCAGATAATCGAGCATGTCGACGTCACCAATTCCCGCCTCTTCCTTGATTTTCACAAAATCAAAGAACGGCTCCGTGATCGTCCCGTCCATGTCAAATATGACGCCCCGTATCTTCATGGGAACGGCGATGAAAGCACATCCCCGCGAAAATGCCAATACTGTAGCTGCGGCGCGCTGTCGCCGGGCACGCCGCACCTCAACTTTCTTTGTGAGATCGAAGCCAACAGGACACACGCATTCACACGCTCTAAGTCCCTATCGGTCAAGCCGATCAATGTGTAATTGCTGGCCCCAAACTGGCTTCGATTCGCAAAATCGAGGCCCGATCCTAGTCTCCTGCCGCGCTTCCTTACCGCGCCGTCAGGAAAAAGGACATTTGGGCCGGGCTAATGCGCGGGAGGAAGCGGCCAGCCCTTGCGGCGCAAACACGCGAGCTCACTGACCTGCCCGCAATCGCGTTAGCGCGTTTTTCGCCGGGGCAAAATCCGGCCGGAGCTCCAGTGCATGCTTGTACTGTTCGATGGCCTCCGTCGCGCGGCCCAACTTCTCCAAGGCAAGCCCCAGATTGAAATGCGCTTCGACGTAATCAGGTCTGCTTCGCAGGGCTTGTTCATATTGCGCAACAGCCTCCGGCAACTTTCCCATGCGCTGGAAAGCAGCCCCCAGATTGCTGTGCGCCTCGACATAATCGGGTTTGATTCGCAGTGCCTGCTCGTACTGTCCGACGGCCTCTTGGATCTTGCCCATTCGGAGCAAAGCATTTCCAAGGTTGACACGTGCCTCGACATAATCCGGATTGACTCGTAGCGCCCTCTCGTAGTGGTCGATAGCCTCAGCCGCTTGACCCACATTCTCCAACGCGACCCCCAGGTTGTAGTGTGCCTCCGTATGATCGGGATTGATTCGCAGCGCCAGTTCGTAATGTCCGATCGCCTCCTGCACCTTCCCCTGTTGGGCCAGGGCAACTCCTAGGTTGCAGTGTGCATCCGCGTAATCCGGCCTGCTTCGCACGGCCTGCTGATAATGCAGGATGGCCTCCTCGCGCCGGCCGTTTTGCTCCAGCACAATTCCCAAGTTGTAGTGCGCCATAGCGTCATCGGGATTAATTCGAATCGCCTCTTCGAAATGCTCCTTCGCCTCCGACAGCTTGCCCGATTGCCGCAATTCGAACCCCAGATTATTGTGAGCCACCCAAGCATTCGGGTTTTTTGCCACGGTGTCTCTCCAAAATGTTTCCTCGTTTGCGTAAACGCAGCATCGCCTCCACGTGCTCATTCCCAGCATTATCAGTAGGACCGTCCCGATGGCGGCTCCCCAACAACGGCCCCGTTCTCCCAGGCCACGGCCAATCAATTCGACGGCGGAGATCACCAGCGCGATGGGCGCGATAATCGCATAGTACTGCCAGTGATCCGCCACCAATGAGAACCGATAAAAGGGTTGATCGAAGAAGCCCAACACCGGAAAGAGCATTACCACGAAGTATCCTAGCCCGAAGAACAATCCCCGCCCCCACGTGTTGCGTTTCCACCAGAACAAGGCGAGGCTGCCTATCAGGATCACTCCGGGCGCGTAAGAAACCAAGCGCGAAGGGTCAATCTCCCATTGGGGATAGATCACCATCAGGTTGGCCGGCAGCAGCGCCTTGTACAAGTAGAACCAGGGTACCCAGCCGGCTGCCGCGAGACGAGCCAGGAAACCGGCCGTGCGGACGACGTGCCCTTCCATCGCCCGATGATATTCAAACCAGATGTTCACCAATCCCATAATGAAGGAAAGGACAAAGAACGGTACACTGCAGATGACGTCCCGCATCCCAACTCTACGGCGCAACCACCACAGACAACCCACCACCACCACCGGTAACATTACCACCGCCGTTTTGCTGAGCAGGGCCAATAGAAATGCCGCCAGTGTTAAACCGTACCATCGCCGACGGTTTGTTTCGTCAAATCGCAAATAGAGCAGGATGGTCATGGCCAAGAAGAACATTGAGAGCGTATTCTTCTGTTCGCTGATCCAGGCGACCGTGGCGACGTTCACCGGATGGATCGCAAACATAAGTCCTACCGCCCAGGCTCCCGGAATCTTGAGGCGACGCAGGATAATCCATACCAAGACAGCATTGGCGGCGTGTAGCAACACGTTGACCACGTGATAGCCCATCGGGTTGCTACCCCACAAGTGCCACTCCAACCACAACAAACTCCAGGACAGCGGATAGTATTCCGTCGCTTCGGTTGTAAACCAGAACCGATGCAGACCGTCGCTGGCGTGGACGAGCCGGTTGGTTCTGATAAGCTCCACATCATCGAAGACAAAACCGGCGTGCAACGCCGGAAAATACGCCACGAACGTGACGATTACCAAGAGCAAAGCCATGCGCCAGGGCCTGTACGCCAAGCGAGTCTTCGTTGATGGAGACGACCCGCCTATCCGCTGACCCCGAGGCCTGTTGATGGGCGTTGATTCTGGCATCTAAAATGATAATACGAGGTCACTCTTGGGCAAACAAGCAGAGTTGCGGCAGTCTGGGGCTTCTGCGAATAGATGGTTTTCCTCTCCATACCCTATCACTTGGACAAGCCTAACTGGTTGGAAGGGCCTCTGAGATGTCGTAGACTCAGGTCGATGATGCCGGGCGGGGGACCGTAATCACTGGCAGGACGCTTGCCAGGATGCGTCACTATCTTCCTAATCCAGCGAATCGCCTCCCGCAGCAGTTCGTTGGCGTCGCGCAATTGCAGCTTCTCCTTAAATGCAAGCACAATTGGCGTGAATTGTCTTGGGGTCTTGGGGGGGGTGCATCTTGACACTGTCACCGTTAATTGGGTTGCCAGAGTTCATCCCAGTGGTCGTTGGCTTGGGCTTCGAGTAGTGCGGCCAAGTGGCGCAGTCCTGTCGCCGTCCAGAACTGGCCCG
>Ga0182014_10000285_pt1 | contig 63620 bp, 59 predicted proteins | sample 612S2DmetaG_FD_120489 | JGI IMG/M metagenome (GOLD analysis project Ga0182014, IMG submission 120489) | Permafrost microbial communities from Stordalen Mire, Sweden - 612S2D metaG | ecosystem: Environmental > Terrestrial > Soil > Wetlands > Permafrost | place: Sweden: Stordalen | collected... | reverse complement strand
TCCTTAAAGACTTGAATATCCGGGTCGAGGTAGGTGACTCTTTCCCAGCCTTGACAGAGAAAAGACCGCATGAGGGCCGGCTTCACGGAGGTAGCAAACTCTAGAGTGCTGTAGAACAGTACCGCCGAGTCAACATCAAAATCCCTCCAGTCGACCTCATCGACAGTTATTGCTCGATGGTCCGCTTCGCTTCGCGCAGCGACAAGGTAGTCATCGATGCCCTGTTGAAAGAACTCAACGTCGTTGCAGTCCTGCAAGACCAAGACTCGCATGACCGCTGAGGGAACCGCGATTGCAAGCGATTGCCCCATAATCAAGAATTGACTCAGGTAATTCGGGGTGACGATGGCACAGATGAGGTGGGAAGTTCCGGAGCCTTGCCGCGTCATTGACCTACTCTACTGATTCTTGCGAGTTTTGACTTACGGCGGAGTGTTTGAGATCGCTGGGATTCAGGACATCCATGCGTTTCACGGCGTGCTGAACGTTTCGCGTTGCATCATATTACGGCGAAAGCGTTCGAAAGCGTCATCGATGGCTTCGGTCCGACAAGAGCCGACAAGAGCCGACATTTCGCTGGGATGTTCACTCGCTGGTGTACCCTAAGTCATCTCTCGGTTGGGTTTGCTATTCCCGACACGAGCCGGTGAAGACTTCAAGGACGCTCCGGGGACACGGGATCGACTTTCTCGTCCTCGTCAGGGTGGTACTCCAAATGGCTCATGAGGTGTCCAGCGACTTCATGGGAGAACGGCGTGAAAGTCTTAGGAATCTCCACTTCGATCGGTTGGCCCCACGTTCCGTAGAGTTTTGAAGTCTGGAATACCGGGACGAGGTGATCGCGGAAGACGCCTTCCCACACCGCGGCCGTGACGCCAGGGGTGTGCAGCGTGATGATGTCGTCAAAGATCACGAATCCGCCCGGCTTCAAGAGCGACTTCGCTAACAGAAGGTCTGATCGAACGACATCGTATTCATGTGATCCATCGACATGAATCAGGCGGAAGGTCTGTCCAAAGTCATTCGCCGAAAGAGTCGTCGAGGGCCCCTCAATGATTTCTGGTAGCTGTTGATGAAAGCGAAGATAATTTTCCTCGAAACTTTCCCTACTCAGGTCCGAGTACGAATCAGTTCGGCTATGGAAGTTGTCGAGAGTTGGAGTGACGTTCTGGAAGAGGTCACATACCACGAGCCGCTCGTCTGGATTGCGTAGATAACCAAGCAGTACGGCGCTAGATCCTTGGTAGCAGCCGATCTCCAAGATGTTCCCGACTATTCGCGCTCTGCGTTGCGCGAGATCGATCGCGTTGAAGAGTTCTGCGTCACCACGCTCAAACCAGCCTGGAATGGTGACTCGGCCGTCGCTGATATATCGCGAACGATTCATTAGTCCAAACTAGTCAGCTCGCGGCAGGGCTAAGTCGCGAGTGCAAGGTGGTAGTTAGGGACAAGGGGTGTCGGTCACGTCGGGCCTCCGTTCCAAGCAATCTCCGCTTGGCGAGTGACGCCGTGGGCGAACCGTTGAGTCAGCAGGTCGACTCGAGCTCTAGATAGAGAGACGGTTATGAGTCCGTTGAACCGGTTCTGTGAAGACTCCTCTTCCGCGCGAACAGGATCTGTGGCTGCCAAGTCATGTCGACGGCACCTCTCGGCGCCCTGCGCGCGCCGCCGAGCCCTTGCCGCTCTCTCACCCAATCGGTATGCGAGCAGCCGACTTCGCCTCCCTCTTGAGATTCCTTGATCTCTCCAATCTCACCCTGCGATCGTGCAACCGAGACTCCTGTCGCGATTGATCATCACCGAAAAATGGAAGTAGAAGGTCCTCCATCTTGTAAAGCCCTGGCCACATTCCCTCCAGTCTCTCAGCTGCGAACACCGCGCCGTCTCCGAAAGCGTCGCGGGAAATTGATTCGTGGCGCAACCGAACTGTCTGGGATGGGAATCCGAACAGGACCTCGTGAACTCCGATTATGCCACCAGCCCGAACGGACTTTACGTCCGATTCATCGACTTCTAGAGAGTTGGCGATAATTTTCGCCGTGCCCGAAACCTCCATCTTCGTCTTGAAATGTTCTTCAACGATTTCGATGTCAATACCTGGTGCAATTCGCCTCAGCGTCTGAGCGGCCAAGATGAGGAAATTGATTCCTATCGTGATATTCGGCGACCACAAGATGGCGGTTTGGGTGCTGAGTTCGTGCAGTTTGAGTTGCTTCGCGGCTGAATAGTGTGAAATCGCGCTAACGACGTTGATCTTCCTAGCGCCCGCCGCATCCCCGTAGTAATCGATGCCCTCTTCTGATGAAAAGTCAATAATGGTGTCCACCGGATGCGTGTCCAGGAGCTTTGCGATTGGAAATTCTGATACCGGGTAAATGACGGCAGGCGACTCTGACTGAATTCCGAAGAACTCAGGGACTGATCGGTGCTCTAATGCGTCGCTCTTCCTAATGACCCATTCGAGACGCATCGTCGGATTATTCGCTATCACTGCCGCAACTGCCGTTCCTGCTTTACCAAAACCAATCAGGCCTATTTTCATAGTTCTACCTCCAGGTCCAGCGTTCATCATTCGAGGAACTTTCGTAGACTAGGCCGGTTCGATACTGCCCGCTCAAATTGTTCATTAGTTCCATCATGAATTGCATCGTTGTAGTTAAGGGACATTGGTGGAGTTGTCGCTCATGTCACGAAACTGCGATTGCCTGATTGTGAGCTAGACCATGGAGCGACTCTCCAAGCAGAGATTGTTGCGGTCCCCGTCGGCCCACCGTCTCGAACCCACACGTCGCAATGTGAATGGCGACGGCTTCCGCGTTACTGATGTTCCTGAAGATGTTCGAATCCTCGTGTCGTTGCCCGGCGGGCGCGACAGTTGGGATGCATGAGTCCGTAGAGCTTGACTACTTTGGTGCGCCGGCCGGGACTTGAACCCGGAACCTGTTGATTAAGAGAACTGTGACACCTGATTTGGTGTGTCGATATGGTGGTTGCACCCCTTTGTTCGTACGGAATCGTCGTCCGTTCCGGTCGGTCTGGTAGTTCCCAATAGTTGTGGTGTGTGGTGTTTTCTGTGGTGTTGGATCTGATGAAATTGACGTGGGCACAATCGAAAGCTGCCCCTTCCAACCCGACTTCACGGAAGTGGAGATACCTAAACAGATGAACACCTTATTTAGGGTTGTAGGATAATCCTACGTAAGGAGAAAACATGTCTAGGGTTATTCGCCGCCGTTGGATCAGCAGCCATGAGGGTCCGTCGCGCAAGGATAACCGCGGGTGCGAGTACGAAGCCTACGTCCCCGACCCGCTTGTCGGACGCAACTTCACAATCGATGGTGAGGTTGCCGCCGACATCGCCGACGCTGAGGCTGCGATTGCTCGGCTCAACGTTGAGGCAACCAGCCTCGTCGATACCGAGGCGCTTGCTCGAATCCTGCTCCGAGCAGAGTCCGTTGCTTCCTCCCGAATTGAGGGGTTGGAGATTGGTGCCCGACGACTGCTGCGAGCTGAGGCTGCACGAGTGCTCGGCGACGACCCTTCCGATGTCACAGCTGTCGAGGTACTCGGGAACATCGATGCAATGGTCTACGGTATCGGCGCAGTCGGCCCCGGTGATCCCGTCACGGTGGAAATACTTCTCGAAATCCATCGGCGACTCCTGTCCGGCACGAGACTTGAGGAGTACGGCGGACGGTTCCGAGAAAAGCAGAACTGGATCGGCGGAAGTGCGTACAACCCGTGCTCTGCAGCTTTCGTCCCTCCTCCACCCGAGCTTGTCGCAGGGCTGATCGCAGATCTCGTTGACTTCGCCAACGAAGATTCGCTTCCTGCTGTCGCTCAGTCGGCCATTGCGCACGCGCAGTTCGAGACGATTCACCCCTTCGTTGACGGCAACGGAAGAACGGGTCGTGCGTTGGTGCACCTGATCCTCCGGCGTCGAGGCCTCGCTCCCCGCGTTCTGCCGCCGGTCTCCCTGATCCTGGCGACGTGGGCACAGGACTACATCGACGGGTTGACGGCCAGCCGGTACCGGGGACCAGTGACCTCAAAAGAGGCGTCCGAAGGAATCAACCTGTGGATCGGACGTTTCGCTACCGCCTGCAAGCGCTCAGTGGATGACGCGACGTCATACGAGCACGAGGCACGAACTATCGAAGCGTCGTGGCGCGACAGGCTGGGCCGCGTTCGAGCTCGTTCCGCGGCCGATCTACTCCTTGGCGTTCTTGTCGGCGCGCCCGTTGTCACGGTCAACAGCGCCTCTGAGATGGTGGGACGAAGCTTCATCCAGACCAATGAGGCGATTCAGCGGCTGGTCGATGCGGGCATCCTCAATCAGGTCACCGTTGGTCGACGCAACCGAGCCTTTGAGGCACCGGAGATCATCGCTGCCTTCACCGCTCTGGAACGTCAGCTCGCCAGCCCCGAGGGCGACACCCGGACCAGCGAGCCAGTGCGGACAGTTCCACGCAGGAAGTAGGCGGCCCGACGGCGGGTGCGTAATCTAGCGAAGAAGTACGTACATCAAATGGGAGAAAGTCCAAATCGCTTCACCATGAGTCCGGGTTCACGTCGGCCCTCCGACATGAACCCGCACGCAAAGGGTACCAATGAAGGAACTCACAGGTACGCTCACATCAAAACCCATAATCAAATAATCAAATGCCAGGCCAAAATCGAGATTGTGTGGTTTTGAGACGTGGTGTTGGCTTCGGGCGTGAAGCCCTAATTTGCTCTAAAATACCTGATCAACCTTGGTGCGCCGGCCGGGACTTGAACCCGGAACCTGTTGATTAAGAGTCAAATGCTCTGCCAATTGAGCTACCGGCGCGTGATGAGTCTATACCGCCGTGCGCCGGGCATCGTGCTAACTAACTGTGCTGGATAGCCTTGACCTCAAGAAACTCCTCGAAGCCGTAGTGGCCAAGCTCACGTCCGATACCGGACTGCTTGTAACCACCGAACGGCGCGAAGATGTTGAACGAGCCACCGTTGATTTCGACCTGTCCCGTGCGGATCTTTCGCGCGACTTCGAACGCCTTCTCGTCGGTGCCGGCCCAGACGCCTCCGGCGAGACCATAGACCGAGTCGTTCGCGATGGCAATGGCTTCTTCTTCGGTGTCGTAGGGGATGATCGAGAGCACCGGTCCGAAGATTTCCTCCTGGGCGATGGTCATGTCGTTCGTGACGTCAGAGAAGACCGTCGGCTGCACGTAGTAGCCATTCTCGAGGCCTTCGGGCGGCGTCACGCCGCCGCAGATGATCCTCGCGCCCTCGTCGATCCCCTTGTTGATGTAGTCGCGCACGCGTTGCTGCTGCGCGGCACTGACGAGTGGGCCAAGCAGGCTCGATCCAGTGATGGGGTCGCCGGGCTGCAGACCCGAAGCCGCCGCGACCGCGAGGTCTTCGACTTCCGCGAGGCGCGACCGGGGCACCACCATGCGCGTGAGAGCCGAGCAGGTCTGCCCCGAGTTCAGGTAGCACTTGAAGACACCGTCACCGACCGCCTTGGTGAAGTCGGCGTCTTCGAGGATGACGTTGGCCGACTTGCCGCCCAGTTCGAGCGAGACCCGCTTCACCATCTCCGCCGCGATTTGCATGACGCGCTTGCCGGCCCGTGTGGAACCCGTGAAGGAGACCATGTCGGTCTTCGGGTGAGCGACGATCGCCTCGCCGACGACCGGTCCGAGCCCGGTCACCATATTGAAGACGCCCTTCGGCAGGCCCACCTCGTGGATGATGTCGGCGAGGATGAAGGCGTTGATGGGAGCGACTTCGCTGGGCTTGAGGACGACCGTGCAGCCGGCCGCGAGCGAGGCGGCCACCTTGTTGGCGATCTGGTGAAGCGGATAGTTCCACGGGGTGATGGCCGCGACGACACCGACGGGCTCGCGTACGAGGGTCGAATTGCCGACCTCTTCTTCCCACGTGTACTCGGCGGCGCGCTTGGCGTTGTCGGCGAAGGTCATGGTCGGCAGTCCCGCCTGGATGCCCTTCGCGAGCATGAGCGGCATGCCCACCTCGTTGGCGATGGTGAGCGCGATCTCATCACTGCGCTCGGCGAGCTTCTCCGAGATCCGCAGCAGAAACTCGCCGCGCTCCTTCGGGCTCGTGTTCGCCCACGCGCTGAACGCGGCGGCGGCGGCGTCGACCGCCTGATTGGCCTCGTCTACGGTGCCGGCGGGGATGGTGGCGTAGAGCTCGCCGGTACCCGATGAAGTGACTTCAAGGGTCTCACCCGACGTCGCCTTTACCCATTCACCATTGATGTAGAACGAATCGCGGACAATTGACATACTTCCCCCTTTAGGACTGGCCGGTGGCCACAGTTGGAAATCTACACGGCGCGCTCGAGGTGTCGTGCAAGCAAAAACACCCGACCTCGCTTCGTGAAGAAGGGAAGTCGGGTGTTGCGTGGGGTGAGCGACGGGGGTCGAACCCGCGGCCTCCAGGACCACAACCTGGCGCTCTAACCAACTGAGCTACGCCCACCAAGCCTTTCCAGTATGGCACAGCGGCCTTGTCATTCCAAGAGAAGCGAAGGCCGTTTAGTACGATAGTGACGCGCCCCTGTAGCTCAACTGGATAGAGCAGACGGTTTCTACCCGTCAGGCTGCGGGTTCGACTCCTGCCGGGGGCACTTGCCAGGTACGACCGCAGTCGTCGTACGCCGGAACAGTCGAGCGCCGGATGACTGGTGAAGGCCATTACATGAATCCCCTTTGCGAACAGCGTGACTCGTTACCCCTCGTACCGTCGTAGTGGAGACGCCACCGACACGCTCATCTTGCCGGGGGCCGTAGTTTGGAACAAGGGAGGCAGTCGTGGCACGATTCCGCTTCAGGGCTACCAGCTTCAGACCACGTTCGGAGTTGCTCGACTTCTTCGCCGACATGACCAACGCACAGTCCTGGGATCCGAGCATCTCGTCGGTGGCACGTGTCGACAGCGGTGATGTCACGTTCGATTCGTCGTTCAAGGTGACCTTGGGGTTCTTGAACCGTGAGCTCGAGTTGACCTACCACGTCACCAGGCTCGAACCCGGCTCGGTCGTGGTCCTGCGCGCCGAGACCGGCCTCTTCATCTCCGAGGACACGATCACCGTGGCATCCCTCGACGGCGGCATCACCGCTCTTCAGTACGAAGCACGGCTGGTGGGAAAGGGCGCCGCGGCGCTGCTCGACCCCTTCTTCAAGCTCTCGATCGACCATTTCGGAAAGCAGGCCGGCGCGGTGCTGCGAAGGGATTACCTTTGACGCCGCATTCGCCGGTGGCGTGCCGGGTCATCGATGAGGTCCTCGAGGCGACCGTCGTCCTGAGCTTCTCGAAGGTCGGCTACGACGTTCGTTCGCGGCTCGAAGGGTGGATCGATCCTCCGGACTGTGAGGGACGCGCCGTCGCCATCACGGGAGCGACGTCAGGTCTCGGGCTCGCGATGGCGGAGCGCCTGGGCGCGCTCGGGGCGAACGTCCATCTCGTGGGCCGAAACCAGAAGAAGATTGACGACGCCGTCGCCCGGGTGAAGCACGCGGCCAGGGGTAGCGTGCAGGGGCACCGCTGTGACCTGTCAATCCTTTCCGACACCGCCGTCCTCGCCGAAGAGCTCGCGTCGTCGGGCTGCGCGATCGACGTGCTGATCCATAACGCGGGCGCTCTCCTGGGGACGTTCGTGCGAACCAGCGAGGGCGTGGAGACGACGCTCGCGACGCACCTGCTGAGCCCGTACCATCTCACCGAACGACTGATCGCGTCCTCGGGTTTCGCAGCACGAGCGCGCGTGATCATCATGACCTCGGGGGGCATGTACACGGAGCGGTTCGATCTCGCCGATCTCGAGATGACGCCCGAGCACTACAAGGGAACGACCGCGTACGCGCGCGCGAAGCGTGCCCAGTGCGTGCTGGTCGATCACTGGCAGCACGCATACGGGTCGAAGGGTCTCGCATTCCACCTTGTCCACCCGGGTTGGGCCGCCACCCCCGGGGTCTCGGAGGGAATTCCGGGATTCTCCAAGGTGATGGGTCCGCTGCTTCGAACTGCGTACCAGGGCGCCGACACCGCGGTGTGGCTCGCGGGCTTGCCCGACGGAGAACCCGGTCCCGGGAAGCTCTGGCTGGACCGCCGCGCGCGGTCGCTGCACAAGTTGCGCCGCACCCGACTCTCGCGAGAGGAGCAGGATGCGGCGCGCGTCCAGTTGCCGATCTGGTGCGACGCTCGAATCGCGCGCGCACTTTCCCAGGGCCACTAGACCACTGGTGGGGCGACGCCGGCGATTTAGTGCGGCGCCGAGAGGATGGCGTGACCCAAGCCCTCGAAAGCTCGAACGAAGCCACGCAAAGAGGGTGCAGTCCTCGTCGGTCCGGTCGTTGAGCGAACAGTGGAGGCGCCGTGCAGCGTCGACGCCCGAGCGCGGGCTCAGCCGTGTCGGTGTTGTGGCGTTGTCGATGTTCGTGGCGCTGAGCGTCGGCACGCCAAGTTCCGCAACGGCGTCCACTTCAACGACGCAGCCCTTGATCATGACTCGGGTAGGTTCGACGCAGTTCCGCTACATCGTCGCCAAGGCAAGCTGCCGGAAGCCCCTGTGCCTGCGGTTGCTTCCAAACGACAACCCGGAAAGAGTCACACGCGGTTGTCGTTGCCGCTGGTCAGGGCGAACAAGGTGCTCTCGCGGGCACGCACTGTCGAATCGTCTTCGCCACGGTCGATGACGGGTATGCCGGAGGGCAACTACTGGACGACCAAGCTCTACGCGACCTCTGATGGCGGACGAACGTGGCGCAGGCAGGCCGGTCTTAAGGGCGTCGACATCGACTTGGTCGCGGTGACCCGTAAATCGATCGACGCGGTCGCCGCGCACTGCGAGGTACGGTCGAAGGGCAATCAGGGCTGCAAGGACTACCACCTGCTTGGATCGTCGCTGAGGATGAACCAGTGGTCCAGCACGACTATCGACACCGGACGTCATCCAGTGGGCGCTTGCGGGTCGGGCGTGTGGATGTCGCTCGTGAGCTGGTCGACGACAGAAGCGTCGCTTCGCTGCTGCGGTCGTAGAATGGCGGCAAGACGTTGACCTTGCTGAGCGTTCCGATCCTCGGTTTCGCCAACGGTTGCCACTTGACGCCGACGTCAGGAAAGGACCTCTGGGCCGAGCGCAATGGTGGGACGCAGGAGAGCTTCGATTTTACGACTGGCGCCGGCGCGCGCTGGGCGTCGATTCCGATGGGCCAGTACGCAGGTACCGGCGGAGGACAGTTCGACCCGGTATCGTCCCGTCTCGCGTACCTGGACTACGGACAGGTCAGCGGCCCCGACAACATCTTCAGGGTCAAAAACCAGGGACGAACCCTGACGGCGCAGGAGCTGGAGACTGGTCTCTTTCGGCTCGAGCTGATCCCGGAGTGGCGATTCGCTCCATAGACGTCGTCTGGTCACCGAAATCGCGGCGAGATCCCACTCGCTGAAGCACCATGATGTAAACAGATACAGTTCAATTCATTTCTTGAAGAAAGAGAATTCGTGGGTCTGGCGCACAGAGAAGAAAGCTCGAGCGCTAAGGGCACCGGACCCGCAGCTGTTCGCCTCGAGCACGTGACCAAGGAATTCGAGTCGATGCTGGCGGTAGACGACCTGTCGCTCGAACTGGCACCGGGCGAGTTCTTCGCGCTGCTTGGTCCGTCGGGCTGCGGCAAGACGACGACGTTGCGCATGGTGGGCGGCTTCGAGAAGCCCACCAGCGGCAGGATCTTTCTCGGGGGAGAGGACATCACGTGGATGCCGTCGTACAAGCGCGACGTCAACACGGTCTTCCAGTCCTACGCGCTCTTCCCGCATCTCACCGTCTTTGAGAACGTGGCGTTCGGGCTTCGTCGAAAGGGCGTCGACAAGAGCGAGATCACCCGCCTGGTCGAGGAGCATCTCGAACTGCTCGGACTCGGCGGATTCGGACGCAGGCCGTCGACGCAACTCTCGGGCGGCCAGCAGCAACGGGTGGCGCTCGCGCGAGCTCTGGTGAACCGACCTCGCGTGCTGCTGCTCGATGAGCCTATGGGCGCCCTCGACGCGAAGATCCGCAAGACCATGCAGGTCGAACTGAAGAGGATTCAGCGCGAAGTGGGGATCACGTTCCTCTACGTGACCCACGACCAGGACGAAGCCATGGCTCTCGGCGACCGGTTGGCGGTGATGCGCGCAGGGCGCTACGAGGACCTGGGCGCGCCCCAGCGCGTGTACGACCAGCCCGCGACGCAGTTCGTGGCCGAGTTCCTGGGCGCGTGCAACCTACTGCCGGTGACCGTTGACCATGGCAAACTCCGCCTGCCCGACGGATCGTTCGTCGTGGCCCTGCCCGGCATCATGCGAGCCACCCCGGAACTGGTCACGCAGGTCGGCGTGCGACCGGAGAAGATGGTGATCCATCCATCGTTCGAGAACTTGGAACCAGGCCCCAACCGCCTCTGGGCAACGGTCACCACCGTCACGTACCTGGGGGCGAGTTCCGAGTACGAACTCGCGACGTCGTGGGGCGGTCGTCTGCGCGTCGTGGCCCAGAACATCGACGCCGCGAGTCATCCTCGTGTGGGTGACCGGGTCACCGTCGCGTGGGGGGAGAGCCACGGGTTCTGCCTACCGGCGTCGCCGCTCGGCGCGAAGAGCACGCCCGACTCGATCCCTGACGACGAAAAGGAAGCCGGCATCTCGTGACCAAGGGGTCGATCGGACAAGGTGCCGGCGCCGGAGGTATCAATCCCGCGCTCTTGCGCGGTCTCACCCAGCGTCGGATGCCTCGCCGGGACTTCCTGGGTGTTGCCGGCAAGGGGGTCGGCCTGCTCAGCCTGTCCGCCTTCCTGGCGAGTTGCGGAATCGCCGGTTCGGCAAGTCGCGACGCGCAGCGCCGCGTCGACTGGCAGACCTTCTGGGCGCAGCAGAAGAAGACCGACGTCCTCGACTTCGCCAACTGGCCCCTGTACATCGACACCGAGCACGGCAAGTCCGAGTCGCTCGAACTCTTCACCAGGGCGACGGGCATCAAGGTCAACTACGAGGCCGTGATCCAGAACAACGAGCCGTTCTACGCGACGATTGAACCCCAATTGGCGGCGGGGGAGTCGACGGGCTACGACCTCGCGGTGTTCACCAACGGCTGGAACCTGACCCAACTTATCGACAGCAATTTCCTGGTGGCACTCGACCATTCGAAGCTACCGAACTTCGCGCGCTACGCCAGCGACCTCGTGCGAAACCCCAACTACGACCCGGGCAACCAGTACAGCGTGACCTGGCAGACCGGCTTCACTGGGATCGCGTACAACACCAAGTACATCGATCGAGAGATAACGAGCTTCGACGACCTGGCCGATCCGGCGTTCTCGGGCCACGTGGGCATGATGAACGACAACGTCGAACTCGGCAGTGCGGCGCTGCTGCAGATGGGCGTGAATCCTGAGACTTCGACGCCGAAGGACTGGGTGGAGTCCACCAAGTGGCTCAAGAAGCAGCGTCCCCTGGTGTCGGGCTACTACGACCAGAGTTACATCCAGCACCTGGAGAACGGGGATACCTGGATCACCCAAGCGTGGTCGGGTGACGTCTTCCAAGCGAACCAGTCGGGCTATCCGCACCTGAAGTTCGTGGTCCCCAAAGAGGGCCAGATCGTGTGGCACGACAACATGGTGATTCTGCGCGGTGCGCGGAATCCGCTCTCGGCGCTCGAGTGGATGAACTTCTACTACACACCCAAGATCGCCGGCATCGTCGAGGACTGGGTGAACTACGCCTGTCCGGTGCCCGACGCTCGGCAGTACATCTTGAACGTCCTCGACGACCCCACCGTGGCGAACAGCCCCCTGGTGTTCCCGTCGCCCTCCATTGATTCGCTCTCCCACGAGTACTACGTCTACAAGGACTACGACGAGTACCAGCTGTGGAACGACACCTACAACCCCGTCATCGAATCATGACGAACGTTGCAACGACGAGGGTCCGCGAACCCAGCCGGCTGCGTCGCTGGGTCTCGCGCCACAGCCCGCCCTACGTGCTCAGCCTCCTCGGCGTCGGATGGATGCTGCTCTTCTTCCTGATCCCCCTCGGCTCGGGGCTGATCGTCTCGCTGGAAACGGGCAATCCCGTACGGGGCTACAACCTGACGTGGAACTGGCACATCTATTCGCAGATCTTCGTGCACTCCGACATTCCCTACACGACGTTCTTCATCCGGTCCTTGATCTACGGCGGCTCAGCGACGATCTTCTGCATCCTCATCGCCTATCCCATGGCGTACTTCATCGCCTTTCGAGTGAGCGAGCGATGGAAGAGCTCGCTGCTGTTGCTCGTGCTGATCTCATTCTTCGTCTCGTTCGTCATCCGCACCGACATGTGGGCGTTCGTCCTCGCTGATCAGGGGATCGTTATCACCACCCTTCGCCATCTCCATCTGGTGGGGAAGAACTTCCACATACTGGGCACCGCCGGGGCGGTCATCGGCGGCGACGTCTACAACAACCTGGCCTTCATGGTGCTGCCCATCTACGTGGCGCTCGAGAAGATCGACCTGCGCATCCTCGAAGCGGCGCGCGACCTTTACGCCAACACGCGCCAGGTGTTCTTGCGCACCGTTCTTCCCCTTTCGAGGGCGGGGATTTTCGCTGGTGTACTGCTCGTGTTCATCAGCACCGTGGGTGACCCCGTCAACTCGGCACTTCTGGGTGGAGCCAATACCTACACGATTGGCCAGGCCATACAGGACGCGTATCTCAACAACCAGCAGTTCAACGTTGCCGCGGCGCTCTCGACGATCCTCATGGCCATGCTCGGCCTGATCATGTTCGTCTACGCGCGGGTCTTCGGCACCGAGAACATCGAGAATCTGGTCTGATGGCAACGGGCGCCCGACACGAACCGCGCGACAGGCGCAGCCCTTGGCTCGCAATCTTCTACTGGCTGGTCATCGTCGTCACGTCGGTGCCGATCTTGGTGATGGTGATCTACAGCTTCAACAACGCCCCGACGAGCCGCATCACGTTCGCGTGGAACGGCTTCACGACCTATTGGTACCGCAACCTGGGCCAGGTGAGCGGTCTCACCCACGCATTCCTCGTCTCCATCGAGGTCGCAGTGATCTCATCGCTGATCTCGGTCATCATCGGAACTCCGCTCTCCATGGCGCTCGGGCGCTACAAGTTCTGGGGCATGGGCTCGATCAACGCGCTCGTCTTCGCCGACATCGCCGCCCCGGCGATCGTGGTGGGCGCGGCGTCGCTGTCCTTCTTCCTTTCCATCAACCTCAACACCGGCCTGCTCACTATCCTGATTGCCCACGTGGCCTTCAACGTGGCCTACGTGGTCGTGGTCGTGAGGGCGAGACTCTCGGGCATGGACCGCTCCATCGAGGACGCCGCCCGCGACCTGGGCGCGAACCCGTTCGTGACCTTCTACCGGATAACGCTGCCGCTTCTCTGGCCGGCACTGCTCGCGGCGTTTCTGCTCGCCCTCGCCATGTCGATCGACGACTACGTCATCACCTCGTTCATCGCCGGTTCGACCGTGACCTTCCCACTCTTCGTGTACGGCGCGGCGAAGGTGGGTCTGCCGCCCCAGGTCCTGTGCTTTGGCACGCTGATCTTCTTCGTGGGTCTGACCCTCGCGCTCGCCAACGGATTCCTCAACCGCAGGCATCTTGCCGTGCGCGCCGCCACCGAGGATTCGTTGACCAAATAGGCAGGGTGTGGCCGAGCACGGATGGTCGGGAAGGCGGGATTCGAACCCGCGGCCTCCTGGTCCCAAACCAGGCGCGCTAACCAAGCTGCGCTACTTCCCGTCGCTCCATCGTTACACATTTCACGTAATGCTTCCGTTGCGCCCGCCCGCTTCGTAGGCTGCAGTCGAGAGTTGGAAGGGGGTCCTCATGGCGTACGAATGGGTAATCGACGCGCTCGACGACACGTGGACGTCGATCGACCGGCTCATGCGTCCCCAGCCCGAGTTCGCGTACGACGCGATGACCGCGTGCCCGGGTTGGAGCGTGCGTGACGTCATCAGCCATCTGCTCGGGTTCGAACAGATGATGCACGGCACCCCGGTGCCGACCTTCGAAGGTCCGTGGCCCGAGTACGTGCACAACCCCATTGGCGAACTCAATGAGGCGTTCGTGCAGGCCCATCGTTCGCAGCCGGGGATCGAGGTGCTCGACCAGTTCCGAGACGCGGCGACTCGCTCGCTCGCGGCGCTTCGTTCGCTCGGTGACGACGAGTGGGAGAAGGTCGGTTGGAGCCCCGAGGGGGAGCGGCCCTACCACCGGTTCCAAGAGACGCGTGTGCTCGACAGCTGGATCCATCTCCAGGACATCCGCGACGCCCTCCTGCAACCCGAGGACGACCACGGGGCGGGCGAGCAGATCGTGGTCAACAGGTTCGAGGCGGCGCTACCGTACGTGGTCGGACGCAAGATGCGAAGTCCCGACGGCACCGTCATCCAGGTCAACCTCAGCGGGCGCCTCGGGCGCACGGTCCTGCTTCGCGTGCGGAGCGGGCGCGCCGAGCCCTTGGATTCGCTAGCCGAGGTGCCCACGCTCGAGGTCACGACCCCGGTGGCGCTCTTCTGGCGCCGGGCGGCGGGACGAATCAGCGCCGAGGCCTTCCTCTCCGCCTCGGCCACCGACGTGCGAGGGGACCGCGCCCTCGCCCAAGCCTTTTCCGAGGCTCTCAACATCATGATCTAGGCCGGTCAGACGAGCCGGTAGGCTGGCTTCTCTTATGCGTGCCACCTCTACAGACCTAGACAACAACCGAGTAAAGCTCGTCGTGGAACTCGACGACGCCGAAATGGACGAGGCACTGGACGCCGCCGCGAAATCGCTGGCGAAGCAGGTGAGCGTCAAGGGGTTTCGCAAGGGCAAGGTCCCGAAGAACGTGCTCGTGGCCCACATTGGCGGCCTCGGGGTCCTTCGTGCCGAAGCCATCCGTGAGTCGATGCCGGACTTCTACGCGCGCGCTGTCGCCGACGCCCTCATCGACCCTATTGGCCAGCCCGAGATCAACGTTACGAGCGGCGAAGAGGAGGGTCCACTTACCTTCGAGGCCGAGGTCGAGGTGCGCCCGGTGGTCACGATCACCGGCCAGCGCGACCTTCGCGTGACGCTGCCCTCGCCCAACGTGTCCGACAGTGACGTCGAAGCGCAGATCAATCGCTACCGCGAGACCGACGCGATCCTGAAGGACGTCGACCGTCCCATCGTGACCGGTGACCTCGTCAACATGGACATCAAGGTTCAGCAGATCGCGACCGACGTCGAACCCCTCGAGATGAGCGACTTCATGTACACCGTCGGCTCGGGCACCATCACCGAGGGTGTCGACGACCTCATCCTGGGCCTCAAGGCCGGAGAAGAGTTGAAGCTGAACGGCAGCGTCGGCGGCGGCGTGGTCGCCACCTACGAGATGAAGCTGAAGCAGGTGAAGGAGCGCGAGCTTCCCGAGCTCACCAACGAGTGGGTCCAGGAGAACACCGACTGGTCGAGCGCCGAGGAGATGCGCGACGAGATTGTGAACCAGATGCGCCGGGCGAAGATCATCGAGGCTCAGTTGTCCCAGCGCGACGCGATGCTCATCGCCCTGAGTGAACTGGTACCCGAGGACGTCGTACCCGAAGTCCTCGTCGATGCCGAGACGAACGAGCGCCTGCACGACTTGGGCCATCGCCTCTCCCAGCAGCAGATGAGCCTCGAGTCGTTCATGCAGGTCACCAACCAGACTCCGGACCAGCTGCTCGCCACGCTTCGCGAGGACGCCGTTCGCGGCGTGCGTGTCGACCTCGCCCTTAGGGCGCTCGTCGTCGCGGAGAACCTCGAGCCCACCGAGGAAGAAATCGACGAGGAGCTCGAGACCACCGCGGAGGCGATGAACGTCGACGCCGAGCTGCTGCGCACGAATCTTCGCGACACGGGACGCATCACCACGTTCAACGCCGAGGTCGCCAAGATGAAGGCCTCGCGCTGGCTCATGGAGAACGTGACGTTCATCGACCCCGAAGGTATCGAGATTGACCGCGAATTGCTTCGCGCGGACCAGTCCGAAGAGCTGAACGCTTAAGGTAGGGACGTGAACGACTACCGATTCCAGAACTACCTCGTACCCACCGTCGTCGAGTCATCGAACCGCGGCGAGCGCGCCTATGACCTCTACAGCCGACTGCTTCGCGAGCGCATCATCTTTCTCGGCACGCCCATCGACGACACCATCGCCAACCTGATCTGCGCCCAGATGCTGTTCCTCGAATCCGAGGATCCTGACAAGGACATCAACCTGTACATCAACTCGCCCGGGGGCGATATCACGGGACTTCTCGCGATCTACGACACGATGAAGTACATCAAGCCCGATGTGTCGACGTTCTGCTTCGGACAGGCGGCGTCAGCCGCCGCCGTGCTGCTCGGTGCCGGTACCAAGGGCAAGCGCTACGCCCTTCCTCACGCCAGGGTGCTGTTGCATCAGCCGTGGGGCGGCGTCGGCGGCCAGGCCTCGGACATCGAGATCCAGGCCCGTGAAATCCTTCGGATGAAGGACATGCTGAACTCGATGCTCGCCCACGACACCGGTCAAACCGTCGAGCGGATCACCAAAGACACTGATCGCGACTACATAATTGGCGCCGAAGAGGCCGTGGAATACGGGCTCATCGACGAAGTTATCTCCGCTCGCGTCTAGGTGCCTCGCTTTAGGCCCTCGGGCTCGTAGGATGTTGAAGTCGGTGGGTCGTGTCGGAGGTTATCCGTGGCAAAGTTTGGCGAAAACAACGACCTGATTAAGTGCAGTTTCTGCGCTAAGGGTCAAAAGCAGGTCAAGAAGCTCATCGCGGGACCCTCCGTGTACATCTGCGACGAGTGCATCGACCTCTGCAACGACATCATCGCCGACGAGTTCGGCGATCGGCCCGAGTTCGTCCTCGAAGACCTGCCGACGCCTCGAGAGATCTCGGCGTTCCTCGACGACTTCGTGATCGGACAGGTGGACGCCAAGAAGATCCTTTCCGTTGCGGTCTACAACCACTACAAGCGCATCCAGTCGGGTCCTCTGCACGACGACGACGTGGAGGTCGCGAAGTCCAACGTGCTGCTGCTCGGCCCCACCGGCTGTGGCAAGACCTTCCTCGCCCAGACCCTCGCGCGAATGCTCAACGTGCCGTTCGCCATCGCCGACGCCACCGCGCTCACCGAGGCCGGGTACGTCGGCGAGGACGTCGAGAACATCCTCCTCAAGCTCCTGAGCGCCGCGGACTTCGACGTCAAGCGCGCCGAGCGCGGCATCATCTACATCGACGAGATCGACAAGATCGCCCGCAAGGCCGAGAACCCCTCGATCACCCGCGACGTGTCGGGCGAAGGAGTTCAGCAGGCCCTCTTGAAGATCCTCGAAGGAACAGTCGCGAGCGTGCCGCCCCAGGGGGGGCGCAAGCACCCCCACCAGGAGTTCATCACCATCGACACCGCGAACATCCTGTTCATCTGCGGCGGTGCCTTCTCGGGACTCGAGCAGATCATTGAACGTCGCCTCGGCAGGAAGTCGATGGGCTTCAATCAGCCGGTCGAGTCCAAGCGCAAGGGCGACGTCGAACTCTTCCGCCACGCGCTGCCGGAGGACCTCGTGAAGTTCGGCTTGATCCCCGAGTTCATCGGTCGCCTGCCCATCGTCGGCGCGGTCCAGCAACTCGACCGCGACATGCTGATCAGTGTGCTCACCGAGCCCAAGAACTCGCTCGTGCGCCAGTTCCAGCAGGTGCTCGCGATGGACGGTGTCGAGCTCGTGATTGAAACTGACGCCCTCGCCGCCATCGCGGACCTCGCGCTCGAGCGCCAGACGGGCGCTCGCGGGCTTCGCTCGATTCTCGAGAACGTGCTGCTCGAACCGATGTACGACGTCCCGGGACGCCTGGACGTCCACCGTTGCGTCGTCACCGCCGAGTCAGTGCGCGACAAGACTCCGCCCACCTACGAAATGCGAAAGGCGACGAGAACCCGTCGCGCGAGCTAAGCCGTGCGGTTCCATTCGTATGTCGAGGCACTGACCTGGCTTGAGTCGCACGTCGACTTCGAGCGCGTCGCTCCTAATCGCCAAGCCGTCCCGACGTTGCAGCAGATCGTCGACACCCTCGCCCTCTGCGCCGATCCCCAGCTCGATTACCCGACCATCCACGTCACCGGCACGAATGGCAAAGGGACGACCACGACCCTGATCTCGGCGCTGCTCTCGGCGACGGGACTTCGGGTGGGCACCTTCACCAGCCCCGACCTGCACGCGATCAACGAGCGCATCGCGGTGAACGGCGAGCCGATCGACGACGAGAGTCTCGTGTTGCTGTTTTCTCGTCTCGCCGACATCGAGTCGGTGAGCGGGATTGCGCTGACCAGGTTCGAACTCCTGACGGTCGGCGCGCTGCTGCACTTCTCCGACGAGGGCGTCGACGTCGCCGTCATCGAGGTGGGAATGGGCGGCACGTGGGATTCGACCAACGTGATCAACAGCGACGTCGCGGTGCTCACCAATGTCGACCTCGACCACACCGCGGTGCTGGGCACGACGATCAGCGCCATCGCGAGCGACAAGGTCGGCATCTTTCGAAGCGAACGGATTGCCGTGGTGGCGACAACCAACGCCATCGTGGTCGAGATCGCCGAGCGTCGCGCGAACGAGGTCGGATCCACGCTGTGGCTTCTCGGGGACTCGTTCGTCCTTGAGCGGAATGAGCTCGCAGTCGGAGGACGTGCGATCACGGTGCGAACGCCTTTCGAGACCTATGACGACGTGCTCGTCTCGCTGCACGGCATCCACCAGGGCGTCAACGCCGCAACCGCCATCGTCGCGAGCGAGGCGTTCCTCGGGCGCGCGCTGGGCGTTGAGGTCGTGAGATCGACGCTGGCGAACGTGAAGATGCCCGGACGCATGGAGCTCATCGCGCGCCGCCCGATGATCGTGGTCGACGGGGCGCACAATCCCGCCGGGGTGCGCGCGCTCGCCGCGACGCTCGACGGGGCGTTCCACGTGCAGGGCGAGCGTCGCTGCGTGCTCGGTATGCTGAGCGGTCGCGACATCGACGACATGGTGAGCCCCCTCGTCGCGCTCGGCTTCACCGAGTTCCACTGCTGTGCCCCCCCGTCGCCGCGCGCGGTGCCCGCCGCCGAGGTCGCCGCCGCGGTGCGCCGCCACGGAGGCGTCGCGTTCGAGCACCCGAGCGGTGCCGCGGCACTCGCGCACGCGCGCGAACGATCGAGCGACGAGGACCTGATCGTCGTCGCGGGAAGCCTGTACCTGGTCGCCGAGGTGAGGGGCGAGGTCATACACGTCGCGTCGCGGCACCTTTCGTAGGGCTGTTAGATTGCCTCCTCGTGGATAGAACCTTGGTCATCGTGAAACCCGACGGCGTCGAGCGGGGCCTCGTCGGCGAGATAGTGGGCCGTCTCGAGCGCAAGCAGTTGCGTATCGCGGCCGCCGAGCTGCGAACGATCGGCGAGGAGACAGCCGCGCGCCACTACGCCGAGCACATGGGAAAGCCGTTCTACGAAGGCCTCGTGGCCTTTATCACCCGCGGCCCTTCGCTGCTGCTCGTCGTCGAGGGCCCCGAGGGCACCTGGAAGGTGGTTCGCAACCTCATGGGGGTGACCAATCCCAAGGAAGCGGCGCCGGGGACCATTCGGGGCGACTTGGCGATCGAAACGAAAGAGAATCTCGTCCACGGCTCGGACTCGGCCGAATCAGCCGAGCGCGAGATCGGAATTTTCTTTCCAGAGTTGGCTTAGATAAGAATTGCGGGTGGCTTCTCGAGTTCTGCCCTAGCCTTGTAGGAACATGAGAGCGTACGTCGGGCTCTCGTCAAAGGGTTCTTATGGTAGATCGTCGTTTTTCATTCTTGGGCCGGGACATGGCAGTTGACCTCGGCACGGCCAACACGCTCGTGTACGTGCGCGGCCGCGGCATCATCCTGAACGAGCCGTCCGTGGTGGCGGTTGACGTGAAGGACGGCAAGCCGCTCGCCGTCGGCGCCGAGGCGAAGCGCATGATTGGACGCACGCCGAGCAACATCCAGGCGATCCGTCCGCTGAAGGACGGCGTCATCGCCGACTTCGAGATCTGCGAGAAGATGCTTCGCTACTTCATCCACCGTGTCCACCAGCGTCGCTTCGCGAAGCCCCGCATGGTGATCTGCGTTCCCTCGGGGATCACTGGCGTGGAGCAGCGAGCGGTGATGGAAGCCGCTGAATTCGCCGGAGCCCGCAAGGCCTACATCATCGAAGAGCCGATGGCCGCCGCCATTGGCGCTGGCCTGCCCATCCACGAACCGACCGGCAACATGGTCGTCGACATCGGTGGCGGCACGACGGAAGTCGCGGTGATTTCGCTCGGCGGCATCGTGACCAGCCAGTCCATCCGCGTGGGCGGTGACGAGCTCGACGAAGCGCTCGTCGCGTTCGTGAAGAAGGAGTTCCAGCTGGCGCTCGGTGAGCGCACGGCGGAGGAGATCAAGATCCAGCTCGGATCGGCCTACCCGCTCGAGGAAGAGTTGCGTGCCGAGATCCGCGGGCGCGACCTCGTGACCGGACTCCCTAAGACGGTCATTATCTCCACCGAGCAGATTCGCAAGGCCATCGAAGAGCCCGTCCAGGCCATCGTCGACGCGGTAAAGGTCACCCTCGACCGCACGCCGCCGGAGCTGTCGTCGGACCTCATGGAGCAGGGCATCGTACTCACGGGAGGCGGGGCGCTGCTGAACGGAATGGCCGCGCGTCTCGAGGCCGAGACCAATATGCCGATTATCGTGGCGAACGACCCTCTGAACTGCGTGGCGCTCGGTAGCGGTATGTGCCTCGAGGAGCTCGATGTCTTCTCACGCATGTTAAAGACCAGTCCTTCGCGCTAAGAAGTGGCCAGCGAACGTTCGAGGCGTCGAGCGCTGACAGTTGGAGTCGGCGCGACCGTGCTGGTTGTCGTCTTGTACCTGACTGGCGGGGTCCTCTCGGGCGTTCGAACGGCGGCCAATGTCGTCGTCAGCCCCTTCAGCTGGTCGGTGAACGAGGTCGCGAGGCCAATCGGCCACTTTCTCGCGGGCGCCATTGACTACAGCGATGTCGTCGCCCAGAACCAAAGACTCCGCTACGAGCTCGGCAGGGCCCAGCAGCAGGCGAACGAGCAGTGGTCGTTCGAGCGACAGCTCGAGCAGATCTCCACGCAGCTGCACGTGCCGTTCATCGGGTCCCTGCCCACGGTCGCCGCACAGGTCACCGCGCTTTCGCCCACGAACTTCGCGGCGACCGTCGACATTTCGGTGGGCCGCGACAACGGCGTGCTGGCCGGAATGCCCGTCGTCGCCAATGGCGGGCTCGTCGGGCGCGTCATCTCGACGACGCCCCACGGCGCCACGGTTCGTCTGATCAGCGACACGAACTCATCGATCGGGGTCACCTACGGCAACGGCAGCTCCACGTTGCTCATCAGCGGTCGCGGGGTCAACAACGGGTTGGGCGCGACGGCCATCCCGCTCACCACAACGATCAGCCCGGGCACGGTCATGGCCACCGACGGGCTCGAGGGCGGGCTCTATCCGCCCGGGCTCCCCGTCGCGAAGGTATCCAAGGTGACCCTCACGCCCGGCGCCGCCACCTACAACCTGGTCCTCCGTCCCACCGCGAACCTTCGTCAGCTGAGTTACCTCGACGTTGTGCTGTGGGAGCCCTCTACGTGAGACGGTCCCTCGTTCCAGCGACGCTCGTCACGCTGTTCGTCGTCGCCTTCCAGCTGGAGATCTTCTCCTCCCTGCGCCTCGCCGGCGTCGTGATCATGCTCGTATGGCTCTGGCCGCTCGTCATGGGGCTTGCGGGTTTCACCGCATTGGCCCTCTATGTCGCGCTGCTTGGCGGGCTGCTCTTCGACACGCACGCAACGACGCCCCTCGGGCTGACGGCGCTGGTGGGCCTGGTGCTCGCGTACTCGGCGTCGAGGCTCGGCCGCGAGGGGATTGGTGACCTCGATTCGGCGGCGATCTGGGTGACGCCGCTCATCGGGGCCCTCGGGGGCTTCGCGGCCCCGGTGCTGTACACGATCGGCGCGTTCATCACGCTCAACTTCTCGATCTGGCGCGGCAGCCTGCTGCAGTCGGTGGTCGTGAACGCGGTGGCCTTCTTCTTCATGGCGCGTCCGATGATGCGCCTCGCCCGGGCCGTCGGCACCCTCGGAGAACGGGCGCGCCGATGAAGGGTTCATGGCGAGACCGCCCGACCGGATCGTGGTTCTCGCGCCTGTGGCGGCCGTGGGTCTCGCTCAACCCGTTTCGCGGACGCGGGCGCTCCATCAACGAATCCAGGCCCGTCGGGATACGCGACCTCGTCGCCTCGCCCGACGAGGTGCAGATCCGTCCCGAGCGGCGCTGGCGGGTGATCGGCGCCTTCTTCTTGCTGCTGTTCGTCCTGCTCGTCGGGCGGCTCTTCACCCTGCAGATCCTCGACTACAAGTCCTCGGTCGCGTCGGTGGACTCGAATTCGCTGCGCGTCACAACGATTCCCGCGAGCCGCGGGTTGATCCTCGACCGCAACGGCCGTCCGCTCGTCACCAACGTCACCACGACCGAGATCCGCCTCTCGCGCGCCGAGGCGGCGTTGTATCCGCCCATCAAGGGCGCCCTCGCCTCGCTGACCGGGCTGAGCGTGAAGCAGATCAACAGCGACCTCGACAACCTGCAGTACGACCCCTACCAGCCGGCGCCGATCCTGAGCAACGCACCCGCGAAGGAGGTCGAGTTCATCAAGCTGCACCCCGCGGAGTTCCCGGGCGTCTCGGTGCTCGACGTGTCGACCCGGTCGTACCCGAACGGTGGCAACGTCGGTGCCCAGATCCTCGGCTATGTCGGTCCCATCACCGAGAAGGAGATCCTGGCGAACCCGGGCCGTCACTACCAAACGGACTCGACCATCGGGAAGACGGGCATCGAGGCCTTCTACGAGCAGTACCTGCGCGGACACGACGGCACCAGCACGCTCGAGGTCAACGCCTTCGGGAGCATCCTCGGTTCGATCCACACGACTGCGCCGACGGTCGGCGACTCGGTGGTGCTCAACATCGACACGGGCCTGCAGAATGCTCTCGATGGCTACCTCGCGAGTGACATTCTGCACGTGCGCCAGACACCGGACCCGACGAACGGCGTACTGCCGCCCGCGATCAACGGCGCCGCGATCGTGCTGGACCCGAACAACGGCGACGTACTCGCGATGTCGAGCTATCCGTCGTACAACCTGAACTCGTTCGTCAACGGTCTTTCGAACAACGTGTTCCATCAACTGCTCGGCGAAGGCGCCTTCAACAACTACGCGATCCAGGGCCTCTACACGCCCGGCAGCACCTTCAAGATGATCACCGCCACCGCGGAACTCCAGACCGGCGTGTTTCCCGCCGACAAGTACGTCGACGACACCGGATCGTTCAAGGTCCCGAACTGTCTACAGGGCCACCAATGCTTCTTTCACGACGACGAGTCCGTGGGGGCCGGACAGATCAACCTGCCGCTCGCCCTGACGGTCTCCTCGGACTACTACTTCTACAACCTGGGCTACCTGTTCTGGGCGCAGCAAGCGAAGTACGGTCAGACACCCGTTCAGAACGTCGCGAGCGAGTACGGGCTCGACAACTACACGAACATCGACCTGCCCAACGAGACCGAGGGTCGCGTCGACTCGCCGACCGTGCGCAAGGTCCTGCACGCCGAAGCCCCCAAGGCCTTTCCGAACGTGAGTTGGTACACCGGCGACAACATCGAGATGGCCTTCGGGCAGGGATCGACCGCGCTCACCCCGATCGCGCTCGCGAACGCCTATGCCACGTTCGCGAACGGCGGCACTCGCTACGAGCCCGAGGTCGCCGCCGCGGTCATCAACGCCCACAACAAGGTCGTCGTGCGCTATCAGCCGAGGGTGCTCGGTCACGTGAACCTGCCACCGGCGGTGCGCGACCCGATCCTGCAGGGACTCGAGGGCGTGGTCGAGAATCCGAGGGGCACCGCCTACGGCACCTTCCACAGCATCGTGAACTTCTCGCTGTCGTCGTTTCCCATCGCGGGCAAGACCGGCACGGCGAGCAACCAGGCCCACGAGGAGCCGAACTCGTGGTTCGTCGGTTTCGGCCCGGTGGCCCACCCGAAGTACGTGGTCCTCTGCGTGATCGCCCAGGGTGGCTACGGAGCCGACGCCGCCGCTCCGGTGGTCGCGGAGACCTTTAATTACCTCGTCGCCCACCCCATCAAGCCAGTCTCGCTGAGGCCGCAGTTGAGCATTCCCTCAACCACGACGACGCTCAAAGCCACGAAGAAGACGGGCTGAGGCGCATCGCCGAGTAGCCTTGGAGACGTTGGGCGCAGTTGTGCAGAATGTACGGTGCGCGATGAGAACGCAGCAGCAGCGCAGTGCGATGGCATTCCGCTCTTGCAAGCATTGAGGACGCAACGTGGTACACGTCAGTGAATTGACCCTATTGGCCTTCTGGCTCTTCACCGTGTGCGCCCTGATCCAACACGCTCTTTCTTCCAACAAAGGGAACGTCGTGAGTTTTTCTCCGCGCGTCGCAAAGATCATCAACGGTGCGAAGCACCAAGACCCCACCTACAAGAACTCAAGGAGTACCCGTCGTGAGCGACGAAACCAACAATCAGTCAGCATCATCGTCTAGTCCCCGCATTGGCGACACCAGACCCGCACCCCAAATAGGCGACACCCGCCCGGGCACCAGCTCGTCCACGACACCCGTCAACTCCGGCGGCGCAGGGGGCCAGGGCGGACAGAATCGCCGTCGCCGTGGCGGACGAGGACGAGGAGGCCAAGGCGGCCAGCAGCAGCGCCAGCCCCAGGCGAGCCGGTACGCCGACGCCCCCGTCGAAGCGTCGGCGCCCGAGGGCAGCGCCGACACCGCCGCCGGGCGGGCGAAGAGCCGTCGCCGCCGCGGGGGAGAACGACGCACCAGGGCCCAAGGCCGCTACCTCATGTGCGTGCACACCACGAAAGAGGCGACCCACATCGCGACCCTCGAGGGCCGCATGATGGTCGAGTACACGGTCGCCAAGGCCGCCGACGAGACGAACCAGATCGACGGCAACATCTACGTGGGGCGCATCCAGAACGTGCTGCCGGGCATGGAGCTCGCCTTCGTGGACATCGGCATCCCGAAGAACGCAGTGCTCTACCGCGGCGACATCTCGTTCGACAACGAGGATGTCGAGGGCGTGAGCCAGAACGACAAGCGCATCGAGCAGATGATCAGGTCCGGCCAGACGGTCGTCTGCCAGGTGACCAAGAACGCCATCGGCGCGAAGGGCGCGCGCCTCACCCAGGAGGTCTCGATCCCGGGCCGCTTCGCGGTGCTCGTTCCGAACTCCTCGACGATCGGCATCTCCAAGCGGCTGCCCGACGGCGAGCGCCGCCGACTGCGAAAGATCATCGACGACGTGAAGCCCCAACGTCACGGCATCATCATCCGCACGGCCGCCGAGGGCGTGTCGGCCGAGGACCTCGCGCGTGACGTGACGTCGCTGTCGGAGAAGTGGGCCGCCATCGAGGCCGAGGTCGCCAAGTCCAACCAGCCCCGCCTCGTCTACCGTGATCTCGACCTCGCGGTGCGGGTACTTCGCGAGGAACTGAACGACGACTACCGCGGGGTCATCATCGATGACAAGGAGCTCTACGAGAAGGTGCGCGAGTACGTGCTCGCTGTCAGTCCCGAGCTCGCGGACCGCATCGAGTACTACGACCGAGGGACCGAGGAACTGCCACTCTTCGAGCGCTACTTCGTCCACGAGCAGCTCCACCGGGCCCTCGACCGCAAGGTTTTTCTCCCGTCGGGAGGATCTCTCATCATCGAGCGCACCGAGGCCCTCACGGTCGTCGACGTCAACACCGGCAAGAACGTCGGAACGACGAACCTCGAAGAGACGGTGTTCCGCAACAACCTCGAGGCCGCCGAAGAGGTCGCCCGCCAGTTGCGCCTTCGCGATATCGGCGGGATCATCGTCATTGACTTCATCGACATGGAGGCGAGGGGGAACCGCGAGGCGGTCGCCTCGGCGCTGCGCCAGGCCCTCTCACGTGACAAGACCCGCACCCAGGTCTTTGACATCTCCGAGCTCGGACTGGTGGAAATGACCAGAAAGAGAGTCAACGAGGGACTGCTGGAATCCGTGTCGAACGTGTGCACGGTCTGCGACGGACGCGGTTTTGTCGTCGCGACCGGCCTGTGAGCAACTGGGCCCTCGCTCTATCGGCTACTATGGAAACCTTATGTACGCCGTTATCCGTGTAGGCACATCCCAAGAGCGCGTTACCGAGGGCCAAGTCGTCCGCGTTGATCTGCGTCCTGAGGAGATTGGTGCCGATGTCCAGTTCGAGCCCGTCTTGCTAGTGGACGGTGACAGTGTTGTCGCCGGCCCGGCACTGAAGGGCGCCACCGTCAGCGCCAAGATCATCGGCGAGGAGAAGGGCCCGAAGATCCGTGCCCTGACCTACAAGGCCAAGTCCATCCAGCGCAAGCGCTGGGGACACCGCCAGCACTACTCGACAGTCGAGATCACCAAGATCTCCGCGAAGGCATAAGGAGTATCCATGTCAAAGACAAAAGGTGGCGGTTCTTCCAGGAACGGTCGCGATTCCAACGCCCAGCGCCTCGGTGTCAAGACCTTTGACGGAACTGCCGTAAAGACGGGAAGCATCATCATTCGCCAGCGAGGGACCCTGTTCCACCCCGGCCGCAACGTCGGCATTGGCAAGGATGACACCCTGTTCGCGCTCGCTGAAGGAACTGTGAAGTTTGGTTTCCGAGGCGGCCGGAAGCTCGTTGACGTTCTCGTCGACTGAGCTTTCCTCCTAAAACTAGAAACCCCCGGGCCTTGGCCCGGGGGTTTCTAGTTTGCTACAAGGATTATTGGCCCTTGACTGCCTTCTTGAAGGTTGAGCCAATGGAAACCTTTGGAGCCTTGGAAGCCTTCACCTGAATGGCTTCGCCGGTTTGTGGGTTACGGGCGGTGCGAGCCTTGCGGTCAACACGCTCGAATGAAAGGAAGCCCGAAAGAACGATCTTCTCACCTTTTGTAACGTTCTTCACGACGACTTCTTCAAAGGCCTTTAGGACCTCGGCTACCGTGCTCTTCGTCGCGCCACTCTCGGCAACAATTGCATCTACCAACTCGGCCTTGTTCACCGGTCGACTCCTTACTCTTCGTTGAAACGGACTGGGAGAGTTCCCAGCAACCGCAGCCATCTTTATCGCAAAAATGCTGAAATACTGGGATTTCTCCTAATAAATCACAAGGAGAACTGCATATTCTCAGTCAAAATCCCTGTTCGGGGCTAGTTTCGAATTCTTAGATGGAGCGAAATAGTTCTTTTCGCCACCTACGATGGTCGGATGGATTACCTCAATCGCCTTAACTTGACCGAATTGGCCCTCAAGGAACGTTCGCTCTACGAATCGCGTAACCCCCACTCCCGAGCTCTTCACGACAACGCTGACCATCTCTTCGCGAGGGTGCCGATGACCTGGATGAACAAGTGGGCGGGCGGGTTTCCGTTGGGCTTCTCCAGTGCCCGCGGCGCCTCGATCACCGACCTCGACGGCCACGAACTCGTGGATTTCGCCCTCGGCGACACAGGCGCCATGGCTGGGCACTCGCCACAGCCCCTTGTCGACGCCATGGCGCGGCGCATTGGGATCGACGGGGGCATCACCACCATGCTGCCCACCGAGGACGCGGAGTGGGTCGGTGCCGAGCTCTCGCGCCGTTTCGGGCTCGACAAGTGGTCGTTCAGCCTCTCGGCGACCGACGCCAACCGCTGGCTCCTTCGACTGGTGCGCCTCGTGACCGGGCGGCCGAGGATCCTCGTCTTCTCCTACTCGTACCACGGTTCGGTGGATGAGACGTTCGTCGTGGTCGACGACCAGGGCCGCCCGAGGTCGCGACCGGGCAACGTCGCTCCGGCGATCGATCCGACGACGACGACGCGGGTGGTCGAGTTCAACGACCTCGCCGCACTCGAGCGCGAGCTCAGCCACGGCGACGTCGCGGCGGTGCTCACCGAGCCGGCCCTTACGAACATCGGCATCGTGCTTGCGGAGCCGGGTTTCCTCGAAGGGGTGCGCACGCTCTGCGACGCCTCGGGGACGCTGTTGATCCTCGACGAGACCCATACTTTCTCCGCGGGTCCCGGTGGCGCCACCAAGCGCTTCAACCTGCGCCCCGACGCCATCACGATCGGCAAGTCCCTCGGCGGCGGCGTGCCGTGCGGCGCCTACGGACTGAGCCTGGAGCTCAGCGAACGCGTGCTGGCGGCCCTTTCGAGCGGGGCCGACATCGTCGACGTCGGGGGAGTGGGCGGCACGCTCGCCGGCAACGCCATGAGTTTCGCCGCGATGCGCGCCGTCCTCGGCGACGTCTTGACTGATGACGCCTTCGGTCCCATGGAAGAGCTCGCGACCACCTTCGCACAGGGCGTGCAGCGCACGATCGATTCGCTCTCGTTGCCGTGGTCGATCAGCCAGCTCGGGGCGCGCTGCGAATATCGTTTCGCGTCGCCCGCCCCGCGCAACGGCGGCGAATCGCTGAAGAGCGCCGATCCGCTCCTCGAGAACTACCTGCACCTCTACGCGGTGAATCGTGGCGTTCTGCTGACGCCCTTTCACAACATGGCCCTCATGTGCCCCGCGACCAGGCCCGAGCACGTCAGGCAGCATCAGGCGGTCTTTGACGAGGCGGTGGCCGAACTCGTCGGCTGAGGGAAGGGCCAGCGGACAAGGGCCGTAGGATGGTTGCGTGTCTTCCTTCGTCGATTCCGCTCAGCTTCACGCCAAAGCGGGCGACGGGGGCGCGGGCTGCGTCAGCTTTCGCCGCGAGGCCCACGTCGCCAAGGGCGGCCCGGACGGTGGCGACGGAGGTCGTGGCGGCAGCGTCTGGATCGTCGCCGACCACAACCAGGCCTCACTGCTGGGCTTTCGCGACCACCCTTTTCGCCGCGCCACCGACGGACAGCACGGCACGTCCAAGCGTCAGCACGGGTCGGGCGGCAAGGACATAATCGTCACCGTGCCCGTCGGCACCCAGGTATTCAGCCAGGATGGCGAGCTGCTCGTTGACCTCGCGGGTCCCGGCGACAAGTGGCTGGCCGCCGAGGGAGGGCTCGGAGGCCAGGGCAACGCACGATTCTTGTCGAACCAGCGCCGTGCGCCGGCGTTCGCCGAGCAGGGCGAGGTCGGCCAGGAGCGCTGGTACAACCTCGAGTTGAAGTTGGAGGCCGACGTCGCACTCATCGGGTTTCCGAACGTCGGTAAGTCCACGCTGATCTCACGGGTCTCCGCGGCGCGTCCGAAGATCGCCGACTACCCCTTCACGACCCTCGTGCCCAACCTCGGGGTGGTGCGCGTCGGGGCGCGTTCGGGCAGGCCCCAGGACGCCACCGAGTTCGTGATGGCGGACATTCCCGGGCTCATCGAGGGTGCCGCCGAGGGACGTGGGCTCGGCCACGACTTTCTGCGTCACGTCGAGCGCGCTCGCGTGCTCTGCGTGCTGCTCGACCTTTCCGAGCTGGCACCCCTGGGTCCCCAGGAACAGCTCGACATCCTCATCCGCGAGCTCGGTGACTACCAGGCTGACCTGCTCGAGCGGCCACGGGTCGTCGTCGGATCCAAGGGCGACGTCGCCGCCCACGAGATGGAGGGCGTGCTCACGATCTCTTCGGTGACCGGCGAGGGCATTGACCAGCTGGTGGCCCAGTTGGCGGGGCTCGTGCTACAGGTGCGCCGCGAGGAGGCCGAGCACGAGGAGCACGCGGTCGTCGTCCACAAGCCTCTGCCCGACGAGATCTTCGTGGAACGGGACGGGCAGAACGCGTGGATCGTCGAGGGTCGCCCCGCCATACGCGCCGTCCGTTTCCAGGACCTCACCGACGACGAGGCCCTGGCCGAGATTGTGCGCCGACTGCGCGCGCTCGGCGTCGACCGGATGCTGACGCGCGCGGGCGTGCGCGACGGCGACGTCGTGACCATCGGACCGCTTTCCTTCGAGTGGTGGCGCGACGAGGTCGGCGCCGGGCTCGACCGCGGTGACCACCACCGCGCGTCGCGCCGCGAGCGCCTCGCGCGCCACGGTCGGCTCGACCTGGGAGACAGCAGTGACGACTCGTAGCGTCGTCGTAAAGGTCGGCACGTCCTCGGTCACCGACGCCACTGGCGGCGTTGACTACGAGGTGCTCGTCAATATCGCCGACGACGTCGTGCACCTGCGCGACGAGGGCTGGACCGTCGTCGTGGTGACCTCGGGCGCCATCACCGCGGGATGGGCCGAGGTCGGCAAGGGCGCCGCGCGACCCACGGACGCCGCGACCCTGCAGGCCGTGTCGGCGGTCGGCCAGCCGCTCTTGATGCACGCCTGGCGAAACGCGTTTGGCGAGTTGAGCACCGCGGTCGGCCAGGTCCTGCTTGCCCCGCTCGACTTCTCGCACCGGGGACAGTACCTGCACGCGCGCGGAACGCTCGAATCGCTCGAGGCGCTCAACGTGGTGCCGATCGTGAACGAGAACGACGCGGTCGCCGACGAGGAGATCCGCTTCGGGGACAACGACCGTCTCGCCGCGCTCGTGGCGAACCTCATCGGCGCCTCGCACCTCGTGCTGCTGACTGATACCGAGGGGCTCCTCACCGCCGACCCGCGGCTCGACCCGTCGGCGACGCTGATCGAGGAGGTCTCGGCGATCGACGCTGACCTCTTGCAAGTGGCCGGCTCGAGCCGCTCGGGAGTCGGCAGCGGGGGCATGGCCTCCAAGCTCGCGGCGGCGAGGATGGCGACGTGGTCGGGCATCACGACGGTCATCGCGCCCGCGCGGGCGAAGAAGTCGCTGCGAAAGGCGCTGAGCGAGAAGACGGGCTTCGGCACGACGTTCCATCCGAGGAGCGAGCGGCTGCCCGCGCGCAAGTCCTGGATCGCCTTCGCGGTCGCGAGCCGGGGCTCGCTCACGATCAACCAGGGCGCCCTGCAGGCGCTCGAGCACCACGGACGCAGCCTCTTGGGCGTGGGCGTCGAGTCGTTCGACGGTGAGTTCGCCGAGGGCGATGCTGTCGAAATCAAGGGTCCCGACGGCCAGGTGGTCGCCAAGGGGCTCGTGCGGGTGAGCGCCGAGGGATTCCGCGAGGGCGACGACGTGGTCGTGCACCGCGACGATCTCGTGCTGCTCCGTAGGGTTTGATTCGCTCCATTACTCTGAAGAGATGTCAATTCTTGATTTGGAGGCCCAGGGCCTCTTGGTGCGTGAGGCGTCCCGGGCGCTCGCCCAGGCTTCGAACGAGCAGCGCTGCGCGGTGCTGCGCCTCGTCGCCGACCGGCTCGAGACCGTCCAGGACGAACTGCTGGCACTCAACGCGCGCGAGGTCGAGGCGTACGAGGAGTCCGGTCCCGGCCGCGATCGGCTCACCCTCACTCCTGCGAGGGTGAAGGCCATGGCCCAGGCCCTTCGAGAGATCGCCGACGCCCCGGATCCGCTGTTCGAGGTGCTCGACCAAGACGTCCGCCCGAACGGGCTGCGCGTGGAGCGTGTCCGCGTGCCCCTCGGGGTCATCGGCGTCGTCTACGAGAACCGACCGAACGTGACGAGCGACGTCGCGGGGCTCTGCGTGAGGAGCGGTAACGCCGCGTACCTGCGTGGCTCGTCGTCGGCGATGCAGACCAACCGGTTCATCGTCGGGCTCTGGCGCGAGGCCCTCATGAAGGAGGGTCTGCCCGAGGAAGGCGTCGCCCTCGTTGAGGACCCCTCCTACGAAACCGCTACCGCCTTCATGCAGATGACGTCGGTGCTCGACTGTCTGATCCCCAGGGGCGGGCCGAGCCTGATCGCCGCCATGCGAGAGCACGCGCGCGTGCCCTACGTGCTCGACGGCGACGGCAACTGCCACGTCTACGTCGACGAGTACGCCGACCTTGACAAGGCGGTCGCGATCGTGAAGAACGCGAAGACCTCGAGGCCCGGGGTCTGCAACGCCGCCGAGACCGTGCTTGTGCACGAGAAGGTCGCGCCCGCATTCCTGCCAGCGCTCGAGTTGGCGGTCCCCGAGGTGGAACTGCGCGCCGACCAGCGCGCGATGGCGCTGCTCTCGCGTGCGACGCCCGCGGTGGAATCGGACTTCGAGAACGAGTTCCTCGACCTCATCCTGGCGGTCAAGGTCGTGGGCTCGATCGACGAGGCGATCGCGCACGTGACGAAGTACGGCACCGGGCACAGCGAGGCGATCGTGAGCGAGGACGAGGCGAATGCCGAGGCGTGGGTGCGCCGGGTCGACGCCGCGGCGGTGCTCGTGAACGCCTCCACGCGCTTTATCGACGGTGGGGAGTTGGGCCTCGGGGGCGAGGTCGGCATCTCGACCCAGAAGCTCCACGCGCGCGGTCCGATGGGTCTTCGCGAGCTGACATGCATGAAATGGGTTGTACGAGGAGAAGGACAGATTCGATGAGCGCACTGGATCCACGAGAGGAGTTGGCCCAGCGCCTGGGGCTGCTCCACGTACCGCCGGTGCGCTTCCAGTCGCCGCGCGACGTGCGTGACCGGCTCGCGAACCACGACTACCTGAGCGACGACGCCATCGCGTCGGTGACGTTCCTCGCCGACCGGCTCGCCAAGCCGATCCTCGTCGAGGGTCCCGCGGGCACGGGCAAGACCGCCCTCGCCAAGGCCGTCGCCGACTCGGTCGGAGCCCGGCTGATTCGCCTGCAGTGCTACGAGGGCCTCGACGAATCGAAGGCCCTCTACGAGTGGAACTACCGCAAGCAGTTGCTGCGGATCCAGGCGGGCCGCCCCGAGGGCTCTGCCGAGGAGTGGTCGCACCTGGAGGACGACATCTTCGCCGAGGAGTTCTTGCTCACGCGCCCGCTGCTCGAGGCGATCTCGGCGACCGATCCGGTCGTGCTCCTTATCGACGAGGTCGACCGGGTCGAACTCGAGACCGAGGCGTTGCTGCTTGAGATCCTCTCGGAGTACCAGGTGTCCATTCCCGAACTCGGCACCGTGAGGGCCAAGCAGATCCCTATGGTGTTCCTGACGTCGAACAACACCCGCGAACTGTCCGAAGCCCTGAAGCGGCGCTGTCTCTACCTCTACGTGGGCTATCCCGACGTCGAACGCGAGCGCGACATCATCCTCACGCGCGTGCCGGGCATTTCCACCGCGCTCGCCGAGCAGATCGCCCAGGTCGTGCGGTCGCTGCGCCAGCTCGATCTGAAGAAGGCCCCGTCCGTCTCGGAGACCCTCGACTGGGCCCGCACGCTCGTCGTGCTCGGGCGCGAGGAGATCGGCGAGCAAGACGCAGCCGCGACGCTGCACATCCTGCTGAAGTACCAGTCCGACATAGAGCGGGCCACCAAGGAACTCCTCGGTCGCTCGAAGCCCGTTGCTTAACCTCCTCGGCGACTTCATTGGCGAACTGCGCGCCGCGGGGATACCGGTGTCGATGAGCGAGCACGTGGACTCGGCTCGCGCCATGGAGGCCATCGACCTGAGTGACCGCTCGCTCGTGAAGAACTCGCTCGCCGCCACCCTCGTGAAGGACGGCGACCACATGCCCGTGTTCAACACGGCCTTTGAGGTGTTCTTCGCGAACCGCTCGTTCGAGAGCGTCGAGGACCTGTTGAAGGGCGATCAGCCCGAGGGCGACGAGATGGACCGCGAGGGCGCCGCGGGCGCCTCGGGTCCGGGTCAGTCGCGCGGCGAGGGTGGCGGGGCGTCGTCGTCGATGTCGGCCCAGGAGCTCGCGGACCTGCTCTTTCGGGCCCTGCGCGATGGCAACCGCGAAGCGCTCCGCCAGGCGGCCAACGAGGCCGTCACCCGCTACGCGGGCATGGAGCCCGGCCGTCCGGTCGGGGGGACCTACTATCTCTTTCGAACGCTGCGCAACCTCGAACTCGACAAGCTCGAGCAACGCCTGAGCCAGGTGTCGCTGGCTCCGGGCGAGGCCGAGGACGCGCTCGCCGAGCGACTCGCTCGTGACGAGGCCCGCGCGAGGGTCGAGTTGCTGAAGGCCGAGATCGAGCGTGAGATCCGCGAGCGCCTGGTCGAGGACCGCGGCGCGGAGGCGCTCGCGAAGTCGGTGCGCAAGCCCCTGCCCGAGGACCTCGACGTGATGCACGCCAATCGCGACGAGATGGCTCAACTCGAGCGCGCGCTGCGCCCCCTCAGCCGCAAGCTGGCGGTGCGCCTGGCGCGGCGTCGGCGTCGGCGCCACCGCGGACCGGTGGACCTGCGTCACACCGTTCGACGCAGCCTCTCGACGGGCGGCGTGCCGATCGATCTGCGATTCAAGCCCCCGCGCCCGGCCAAGCCCGAGATCTACGTCATCGCCGACATCTCTGGTTCGGTCGCGTCGTTCGCGCGCTTCACCCTGCATCTGGTGCACGCCATCAGCTCTCAGTTCTCCAAGGTCCGCAGCTTCGTCTTCGTGGACGGCCTCGACGAGGTCAGTCGACTCTTCGAAGGGGTCGACGACCCTTCCGCCGCGGTGGCGCGCATCAATGCCGAAGCGGACGTGATCGCCTTTGACGGGCACTCGGACTACGGTCGGGCCTTTCTCACGTTCCACGAGAAGTTCGCCGACCAGATCACGAAGCGCTCGACCGTGCTGATCCTCGGCGACGCGCGCAACAACTACCACCAGGCGCACGCCGAGGTGATAGCCGACCTCAAGTACCGCGCGAAGGCCATCTACTGGCTCAATCCCGAGCCCACGAGCTACTGGAACAGCGGGGACTCCATCGTGAACCAGTACGCGCCCTACTGCGACCGCGTGATCGAATGCCGGACACTTCGCCAACTCGAAGCCTTCGTGGGCGAGCTCGCGTGAGCGGGTCCGTCGAACCACCGGAGGGCTTTCGCACGCGCGGCAGCGCTCCCAAGGGGACCCGGATGGTCCTTATCCGCCACGGCGAGGCGTACTGCAACGCCAAGGGCATGGTGGGGGGTCCGATCGGTTGCGGGGGGCTCACCGAACTTGGCGAGGCCCAGGCCCGGTCGCTGCGCGACCGCTTGCGGCGCAGCCGCGAGTTCGACGACGCCGTGGCGCTCTACACGTCGGTGCTGCCGCGCGCCATCCAGACCGCCCGGATCATCGGCCCGGGACTGCCGTCGCACCTCGTGGCGGTCGAAGACTGCGAACTCTGTGAACTGCACCCGGGCGAGGCCGACGGACTCACGTGGCAGGAGTTGGTGACCAAGTTCGGGGGTCCCGACTGGGACAACGAACCACGCCAGCCATTCGCGCCGGGCGGGGAGTCGTGGCTGGGTTTCTACGAGCGCTGCGAGCGTGCCTTCGAACGAATCGTCGAGCGCCACCCTGGCGAGCGGGTCGTGCTCGTAGTGCACGGCGGGGTCATCGAACAGGCCATGAAGATCGTCGAACGCCGCGATCCCACGGCACGGCTAAAGCTGCTCACCGAGAACTGCTCGATGACCGAGATCGAGTTCGACGGCGAGCGGCGGCGTCTGCTGCGCTACAACGACCGAGCGCCGTTGGCGGCCGAGTAGCCCTGGAGGAACTCGGCGACGTGAAAGGCCATGTCGAGGCTCTGGGTCGCGTTGAGGCGCGGGTCGCAGATCGACGTGTAGTTCGTGTCGAGGTCGCCCTCGGCGAGCCGCGAACCGCCCCCGAGGCACTCGGTGACGTTGTCGCCGGTCAGCTCGACGTGCAGTCCGCCGGGCCAGGTGCCGAGCGACTGGTGCACGGCGAAGAACTGGGAGGCCTCGGACAGGATGTCGTCGAAGCGGCGGGTCTTCTGCCCGCCCGAGGCGACGAAGGTGTTGCCGTGCATGGGGTCGCACGCCCATACCACGTTGCGGCCCTCGTCGCGCAGCGTGCCCACGAGCGGCGGAAGCAACTCGGAGATGCGCTCGCGACCGAGACGCGAGATGAGCGTCAGTCGCCCGGGAATGTTGTCGGGGTTGAGGACGTCGACGAGCCTTAGGAGGTCCTCGGGCGCCAGGCTCGGTCCGACCTTGAGGCCGAGGGGGTTGGAGACGCCGCGCAGGAACTCGACGTGCGCGCCGTCCAGCTGGCGGGTGCGGTCTCCGATCCAGAGCATGTGCGCCGAGCAGTCGTACCAGTCGCCGGTGAGCGAGTCGCGCCGGGTGAGCGCCTGCTCATACGGAAGGATCAGGGCCTCGTGGCTCGTGTAGAACTCGACCCCCTGCAGCGCGCCGTCGTCGTGCAGGTCGATCCCGCACGCCTTCATGAAGTGCAGCGCACGTTCGATGTCGTCGGCGATGACCTCGTAGCGCTTGCCCTCGAGGGAATTGGCGACGAACTCCTGGTTCCACGCGTGCACCCGCGACAGGGCGGCGAAGCCGCCGGTCGTGAAGGCACGCAGCAGGTTGAGGGTCGCGACGCTCTGGTGGTAGGCGGCGAGCAGGCGCTCGGGGTCCGGGCGCCTCGAGTCGGCGTCGAACATCTCGTCATTGACGATGTGGCCGCGAAACGAGTCCAGGCGCACACCGTCCTGCTCCTCGAACTGGTCGGAGCGAGGTTTGGCGAACTGGCCGGCGATCCGCCCCACCTTGATGACCGGCACGCCCGCCGCGTAGGTGAGCGCCACGGCCATCTGAAGGATGACCTTCAACTTGTCACGAATCGAGTCCGCCGACCCCTCGTTGAATGACTCGGCGCAGTCGCCCGCCTGGAGCAGGAAGGCCTTGCCCTGTGAGACGAGTGCGAGGTGGTCCTGGAGGCGCCGGGCCTCTCCCGCGAAGACGAGCGGGGGCTTCTGGGCGAGTCGCGCCTCGACGCGGCTGAGGTGCTCGAGGTCGGGCCACGTGGGACTTTGGGCGATCTCGCGCGATCGCCAAGTGGTGACGTTCCAGTCATTTGAGGTCGGAGCCATCCCTCAAGCGTAGGGGCTGCATGAGCGCGCGGGCAATCGCCCTCTAGGCTGAGCGGGTGACAGTTAGGCGCCTTGGTCTCTTCGGGGGCACCTTCGACCCGCCTCATTTCGGTCACGTCGCCGCCTTGAAGGCCGCCGCGCGCACGCACCGCTTCGACGTCATCGAGGTCACCGTCGCGGGCGATCCGTACCAGAAGAGCGCGGTGGGTCCCGTGCACCCGGCGGCCCTGCGCCTCGCGATGGCCCAAGCCGCATTCGGGGGGCTCGATCTCGTGCGGGTGTCGGACCGCGAGATTCGTCGCGAAGGACCTTCGTACACCATCGACACGGTGCGTGAACTGCTCGAAGAGTTCGACCAGGTCGATCTCATCATTGGCGCCGACCTCGCCGAGCATATTGACACCTGGCGCGAGTCGTCAACCCTTCGCACGCTCGTGCGCGTGGGCGTGGTGCCCCGCCCGGGCGGATCGGCGGCGACACTCGAGGGTTGGGACAGCTACGAGATTGAGATGGACCCCGTCGACCTCTCGAGCACGTTCATCCGCGAGATCCCCTTCGGGCCCGAAATCCTGCGGGAATACGTGCCGGCGGCGGTGATTCCACTGTACGGAAGCTTCCCGGAGTAGAGTGCTGAGACGATGGCAGTTCGACACTTCGACCTGACGGAATCGCGCTCTTCGCGAATGGCGGTTCTTGAGTCGGCGCCCCCAAGGCGCCAGGATCTGCGACGGACGAAGCATCGCTTCGCGGTGATCGGGTTTGTCTGCCTGGCGGTGCCCTTCGCGGCGGCGCTCTTGGTGCTCGGAGTGGCCCACTGAGTGAGACTGTGAACAGCGGCGAGATCCTTCGCGGCCCCTACACCCCATTCGTCGCCAGTCTGGTTGACGCGGCGCTGCGCGGGGCTGACGAGAAGTTGGGCAACGACACCGTCGTGCTCGACCTGCGCGAATTCGTCGATTCGTTCGACGCCCTCGTGCTCTCCTCGGGACGCAATGACCGCCAGGTTCGCTCCATCGCCGAGGAGATCGAACGTCAGATCGACTTGACGCTCGGCGTCAAGCCCCAGCACGTGGAGGGATGGGCCGCGGGCGAGTGGGTGGCGCTCGACTACGGCGACGTGATCGTGCACGTCTTCGACGAGGCGGCCCGCGACTACTACGACCTCGAGCACCTGTGGAGCGCGGCGCCGGCGTTTCGCCCGCAGCGACTTCGCTAGGGGTTCAACAGGCTCGAGAAGTCATCGGGCGTGACGAGAGCAAACTTCTTCCCGTCGGGCAAAAGCACGTCCTGGATGACACCCGCCACTGAGATCTGCACCCCGTCGGTCGCTCCCACGTCCCGGGCGGTGAGTACGAGCTGGCCGGCGGCGAGGACCTGTCGATTACGAGACAGGCCCGAGAGCGGCGTCGCGATGTCCACGTAGCCGATCTTGTCGCGCACGACGGCCCCCACTATCACCAAGTTGTTCGGCAACTCGCTTGAATAGCCCGCGAACGCCTCGATCGAGGTGGGACCGATGATCAACTCCTGCAGGACCGAGAAGAGCGTGGGCGGTGACGGCACTATGCGACTCGACGGGGCGAGGTGGCCGGTGGCGTCCACGAGGTACACCGGTTGGGTGACGAATCGGACCCTTCCATTGTTCGTGCCGGGGATGGTCTGGCCGAGCAGGCCGAAAGGGACCTTGTTGCGCGTGACGATCGTCGCCTCGTTGGCAGTGGGAACCAGCGTGCAACCGCTCAAGAACACCGCGCCAACCAGCAAGAGCACCAGCGGTCGCAGCCTTCTCACGAGTGCACCGCCTCTACGAGTGGCAGGAGTATCTGAAAGCGCGCGCCGCCCTCGGGGCTCTCGCTGATCGAGATATCGCCGCTGAAGGCATGGACGTGGTCGCGCACGAGCGCGAGCCCGAGTCCGGTCCCGCGCGCTATCCCGCGGTCGCCCGACGCCCGCCCGCGAAAGAAGCGCTCGAAGACGTGGTCGCGCTCTTCGCGGGCGATGCCCGCGCCGGCATCGTCGACGTTGACGGCGAGCTGGCCCTCGTCGATGGTCACCCGCACCGCCACCGCGCCGCCCGCATATCGGTGGGCGTTGTCGATGAGGTTCGTCATGACGCGCTCAAAACGGCGTCGATCCACGCGCACCCACGGTTCGACCACGTCATCGGCGACTTCGATCGGGGGCTCGGCAATGCCGTTTCGTTGGGCGCCCGACCGAACGGACTGGCGCACCAATTCTACGGCCGGCACCGTCTCCATCACGAGCGGCGTCGCGCCGGCGTCGCTTCGGGCCATCTCGAGCAGGTCCTCGACGAGCGATTGGAAGATCGAGAGGTCCGCCTGGAGCAGGTCGAGGCTCTCCTGGGCCGCGGGCGAGAGCTCGTCGCGATGCTGCTGGAGGACTGAGGCCGTGGTGGCGAGGGTCGTGAGCGGCGAGCGCATCTCGTGGCTGACGTCACTCGCGAAGCGAGCGTCACGCTCGATGCGCTCGACCAGTTGGGTCACCATGGCATTGAATGAGTCGGTGAGTTGCTGGACCTCCTCGTCGGCCTTCGTGACGACGAGACGGGTCGTCAGCTCGCCCCGGGCGATCAGGGCCGCCGCCTGGGACACCTCGACGAGCGGTCGAACGGCGCGCCGTGTCACCCACAGACCGCCCGCGAGGCCGATCAGCGTGGTCAGGAGTGCGCCCTCGCCCATCCTGATCAGCAGCGTGCGCAAGGTACGTTCGAGGCCTCCGAGCTGGAAGACCTCGAAGACCTGCGTCTCGACCGCGGGGATGGGCACACCCACGACGAAGATGATCTGGTGGTTCACGGTCAGCGTCTGGTCCGTGGTGTTGCCCTTGTCGACCGAGATGATGATCGAGTCCGTCACGTCATTCGTCGCCGCGCCGGAACTCTTGGACAGCCACTGGCGGTGGGTCTGGACGAGCACGTTCGAGGCCGTCGCGCGTTGGATCGAGTTCAAGAGGTTGGCGAGGTCGGGCGGCGACGTGTACAGCGTGCTGCGGATCAGCGCCGCGTTCGAGTAACTCTGGCGCAGGTCGGTCTGCTGCTGTTCGTTCACGAGCACGCGACGAACGCCGACGTACGTGACCGACGCGAACATCGCACTGAGGATGAAGGCGCCTAGTCCGAAAGTGACGAGGAGGCGAAGTCGAAGACTCCGTCGACGCATTAGAGAACCAACTTGTAACCGGCGCCTCGAACGGTGACGAGAAAGGTGGGACTGGCCGGGTCGGGTTCGATCTTCGTGCGAAGGCGCCGGATATGGACGTCAACGAGCCGGCTGTCGCCGAAGTAGTCGTAGCCCCAGACTCGTTCGAGCAGGTCCTCGCGCGACAGGACCTTGCCGTTGGTGGACGCGAGGTCGGTCAGCAGCCGGAACTCGGTGGACGTCAGATGCAGCTCGGAGCCGTCGCCCCGGCGCACGACTCCCTCGTCGGGAATCACGTGCAGATCGCCGAGCGAGAAGGCGTTGGTGCTCTTCTCAGGACGCCGGCGAAGGTGCGCCTTCACGCGCGCGAGCAGTTCTTCGGGCACGAAGGGCTTGGTCACGTAGTCGTCAGCCCCGGATTCGAGGCCGAGGACCACGTCGGCGGTGTCGTCGCGAGCCGACACGATCACGATGGGCACGTCGCTGGCGCTTCGCAGGGCGACGCACGTCGCGAAACCCGTCATCCCGGGCAGCATGATGTCGACGATGGCGACGTCGGCGGCCATCCGGTGAAAGAGGGCGACACCCGCTTCGCCGGTCGCCGAGTCGTCCACTTCGAACCCCTGCCCTTCGAACATGAGTCGAAGGGCAGTGCGAATGTGGTCGTCGTCTTCAACGATCAGAATCCGAGGCACGCGGTCTCCTTTGCGAGTTGGACTAAGACTAGTGAGGTCGCCACCGTTCGCCAAGGTCGTTAGTAGCCTAGGTTCGTGTTGGAACCGAGTGCACCACCGCCCGCCGTTGACCAGTGGCACCGCGAGCGATTCGCCTCGACGCTCGCCGTGGCGAATCGCTCGCCGGCGACCCGACGTGCCTACCGCAGCGACCTCAAGCAGTTCACGACGTGGGCCGCGGGCCAGGGGGTCGAGCGTCCGAGCGAGGTCACCACCAAGACGTTGCGCGAGTATCTCGCCTACATGACCGCGAAGGGGGACGAGCGCTCATCGATCGTGCGCCGGCGAGCGTCACTGCGCTCGTATTTCTCGTGGCTCGTGGAGCGGGGACTGCTCGACGAGAGCCCAGCTGCGCGCTTGTCGGCCCCCAAGCTTGGGAGTCACCTGCCGAAGATCGTGGTGCGCGAGCAACTCGACCACCTCCTTGACGAGGACTGGGGCGACGACGAGTGGGCGACCCTCGACCGGGCGGTCTGCGAGGTCCTCTACGGGGCGGGACTTCGCGTCAGCGAGCTCTGCGACCTCAACGTCGAAGGGGTGGACTTCTCTCAGGGCCTGCTGCGGGTCATGGGCAAGGGGCGAAAGGAGCGGATCGTTCCCCTGCACCAGCGCGGCCTCGACGCGGTTCGACTCTGGCTCGATGACGCGCGCGACGAGGTCGCGCGGCCCGAATCGCCGAAGAACGCGCTCTTCTACAACCGCCGCGGGAACCGACTCGGGCCCCGCGACGTGCGACGGATACTGGACAACCGGGTCGTGCGGGGCCACGTCCACCCGCACGCGCTGCGCCACACGTACGCGACGCACTTGCTCGAGGGCGGGGCTGACTTGCGAGTGGTCCAGGAGTTGCTCGGTCACGAGAGTCTCACCACGACCCAGCTCTATACCCACGTTTCCAAGTCCCGGTTGCAAAAAGTGCACCGTCAGACCCATCCGAGGGGCTGAACCTTCCCCAGCGACTAACATGGTCTGGCTCTCCCATGGTGGGTGAGCAGACAAATGTCCTTGTGGTTTCGTATGGTCGCCGCTCGCGGTGCACCACAAGGATTGAGTAACCCTACGGAAGGAAAAGAACGTGGCACTAGTCACTTTGCAAGAACTACTCGACTCGGGCGTGCACTTTGGGCACCAGACCCGCCGATGGAACCCCAAAATGCGTCGTTTCATTCTCGGCGAGCGCAACGGGATCTACCTGATCGACCTTCGAAAGACTCTCGCAGGCATCGAGACGAGCTACGCCTACGTCCGTGACCTGGTCGCCGGGGGCGGCATCATCCTGTTCGTCGGCACCAAGAAGCAGACCCAGGGGCCCATCGCGGACTACGCCCAGGCCTGCGGAATGCCTTTCGTCAACCAGCGCTGGCTGGGCGGCATGCTGACCAACTTCGCGACCGTTGCCGGTCGCGTGAAGCGCATGGTCGAGCTGCGCGCGATGCAGCGCGCGGGCGACTTCGAGAACATGCCCAAGCGCGAGGCACTGCGTCACAGCCGCGAGCTCGAAAAGCTCGACCGGAACTTGAGCGGTATTGCCAATCTTGACCGGGTTCCCGACGCGATCTTCGTCATCGACACTAAGAAGGAGCACATCGCCGTGACCGAGGCCCGCAAGCTGGGCCTTCCCGTCGTGGCGGTCGTCGACACCAACTGCGACCCCGACGTCATCGACTACGTCATTCCAGGTAACGACGACGCCATTCGTTCGGGCGCACTGCTGTGCCGCCTGATCGCTGACGCCGTGACCGAGGGACGATTCATCCGCGCCAACCGACCGGTCATCACCAAGAACGCTTCGGCAGTCACGGCTCCCGCCGCCAAGGTCGAGGCTCCGGTGGAGACCGCACCCGTCGTCGAGACCGCACCCGTCGTCGAGACCGCACCCGTCGTCGAGACCGCACCCGTTGCTGAGGCCGCACTCGTCGTCGAGACCGCACCCGTTGCTGAGGCCGCTCCCGTTGCTGAGACGGCGGTCGCTGAGCCAGAGGTCGCGAGCACCGCCGAGACCCAGGTTGAGCCCGAAGCCGAAGCAACACCCGCCAACGCCTAATTCGTCAGACAAGAATCAACGAGGAGAACAAGGTGAGTATCACCGCGAAAGACGTACAAACACTTCGCCAGTCAACCGGCGTTGGGATGATGGACGCCAAGAAGGCGCTCGAAGCCAACGACGGTGACATGGCCGCCGCGACGCAGTGGCTGCGCGTGCAGGGGCTCGCTTCAGCCGCGAAGCGCGCCGACCGCGAAGCGGGCGAGGGCGCCGTGGCGGTCGTTCGAAACGGCAACGCCGCCGCTATCGTCGAGATGCGATGCGAGACTGACTTCGTTGCGAAGTCCGAGGAGTTCGTCTCGCTCGTCGACGAGATCGCGGATCGCGTCTGCGCTGAGGGAGAAGGAGCCACCGCGCAGTTCCAGGAGCACATCGAGAAGATGCTGACCACCTTGAAGGAGAACATCTCGATCGGGCGCGTTTATCGCCTCGAAGCTGGCGAGGGAGAAGTGGTCGACACCTACTCGCACCAGCAGGCGGGGCGCGGCGTCAACGCCGTGGCGGTGGTCGTCAAGGGCGGCACCGAGGAGCTCGCGCACGAGATCGCAGTGCACATTGCATTTGCCAAGCCGCTGTACTTGAAGCGCGAGGACGTCCCGGAAGAGGAAGTCGCCGCCGAGCGAAAGACCGTCGAAGAGATCTCGCGCAACGAGGGCAAGCCCGAGGCGGCCCTGCCCAAGATCATCGAAGGTCGACTCAACGGCTGGTTCAAGGATCGCGTGCTGCTCGAGCAGAGCTATGTGAAGGACGAAAAACAGTCAATCGAGCAGTTCTTGAACGGCGCGACGATCACCGCGTACGCGCAAGTCGTAATCGGGAGCTAGGCGATATCCGTGCGCCGCGTGGTGCTGAAGCTTTCGGGTGAGGCCCTCGCCTCGGCCGCGAGTGACGAGACCATCGATGCCACGACCGTTGACTTCCTCGCCCGAGAGATATCGGGCGCCATGCAGCGCGGTGGGCTCGAACTCGCGGTGGTGGTCGGCGGCGGCAATATCTGGCGTGGCGCGACCGGAGCCATGGCTGGAATGAACCGGGCGAACTCGGACCTGATGGGAATGCTCGGCACCGTGATCAACGCGCTGGCCCTGCAGGACGCCATCGAGTCCCACGGCCGGCCCACGCGCGTCATGTCGGCCATCGGCATGGACCAGGTCGCCGAGCCCTACATACGCCGGCGCGCCGTGCGCCACCTTGAAAAGGGCCGTGTCGTGATCTTCGCGGCCGGCATGGGCAATCCCTACTTCACGACCGACACTCCCGCCGCCCAGCGCGCCGCGGAGATCGAAGCCGAGATTGTGCTTAAGGGAACCCACGGCGGCGTTGACGGCGTCTACTCCGAAGATCCGCGCGTGAACGGGAACGCCACAAAGTTCGACGAGATCTCATTTGACGAGGTGATCGCGAAGAACCTTCGGGTCATGGATATGACAGCAATCACGTTCTGCAAGGACAACCACTTGCCGCTGAGGGTTTTTGACCTGATGGCCGAGGGAAATCTAGGACGCGCACTTGACGGCCACGCCGTCGGTACGCTGGTGAGGTAATGGACAACGAACTCGTAGACCTAGTGATGGACGACACGCGCGAGCGCATGGCTCGGGCGATCGAGCACGTGAAGAACGAATTCGCCGCGGTGCGCACCGGCCGCGCCTCGTCGGCTTTGATCGAGAACCTGCTGGTCGACTATTACGGTACCGAAACGCCACTGCGCCAACTCGCCAACTTCTCGGTCCCCGAGCCCCGCTTGCTCGTGGTTTCGCCCTTCGACAAGGGAGCGATGGCCGCAATCGAGAAGGCCATCGCCAACGCCGACCTCGGTCTCAACCCCTCGAACGACGGCCAGATCATCCGCCTCGCGTTTCCGACCCTCACCGAGGAGCGACGCAAGTCGTTCGTGAAGATCGTGAAGACCAAGGCCGAGGAGGGCAGGGTCGCGCTTCGAGGTGTGCGTCGCCACGCGCGCCAGGAACTCGAGAACCTCGAGAAGGAACAGGGTCTGTCGAGCGACGACATCGAGCGCCTCGAGAAGGTCCTCGACAAGATGACCCAGGACGAGGTGGCCGTCGTGGACGCGCTGCTCGCGCACAAGGAGCATGAACTTCTTGAGGTCTGACGACGACACCAATTTCGACGAGCCGACCGGCGAACTGCCGGTGGTGAGTGCGACCGATTCGCGAGTGACCATCACTGGCGCTGAAATAGCTGCCGAAATTGTCGAGGATGCGCCGATCATCGATCCTGCGACCTTGCTGCCCCACTGGACTGACGCTCCGACCGGCCAGGTGCCCATCGTCGTCGCGCGCGAAGCTGCGGAGAGCGACGACCCCTGGGCCGCGATCCCCGCGCCCGCGTGGCGCGAGGGCGAGGCTGACTGGGTGGCGCACGAGGAGCAGTTCGACGCCTCGATCCTCGCCAGCGACGCCGAGAAGGAGGACGCCCGGCCCTGGGAGTTCGCCGTCGTCGACGAGGAGATCGCCGCCGAGGAGATCCTCGGCGAGACACCGCGCCCCGAGCCCTTGCGCGCCCAGCGCACCAGGCGCACGGTGCAGGCCAACCCGCTCGCCGGGCGAGCGGTCCGCCAGGGGTCCCAGCGAAGCGTGTCGCTCGCCACGTTCACGGGGATCCTGCTCGCGATAGTCGTCTTCGCCGTCTTCGTCGCGGGCACCCTGCCCGTCGCCGTGATGGTCCTGCTGGTGCTCGGGCTCGCCGCCGCCGAGGCGTACGCGGGTTTTCGCACGGTGGGCGCGCACCCAGCGACGATCCTCGGGATCGTGGCGGTGCTGACGCTGGGCGTCGCGGTGTACAACAAGGGTGCAACGGCGATCGGCGCCGTGACGGTGCTGCTGATCATCTTCGGTTTTGTCTGGTACCTCAGCGCTGCGAAGAAGATCGACGTCCTCGACGGGCTCGGCGCGACGATCTTCGTCTACGCCTGGGTGGGAATCCTCGGCTCGTACGCACTTCTGCTGATCTCGCCGCACTCGTTCCCCAACAAGCACGGCCTGGCCTACCTCTTTGGCGCCGTACTGCTCACGGTCGGCAATGACTCGGGTGCGCTGTTCACCGGGCGCGCCTTCGGCCGCCGGCCCCTCAACAAGGTCCTCTCGCCGAATAAGACCGTCGAGGGGGCGATTGGCGGCACCGTCGTGACGCTCGTCGTCGGCCTCGTGATACTTCCGCTCATCAGCCCCTGGACCCGCACCCACGGCTTGGAGGCGGCGGTCGCACTGGCGATCGTGGCGCCGCTCGGGGACCTCTTCGAGTCCATGGTGAAGCGGACCCTCGGGGTGAAGGATCTGGGCCAGATCCTGCCCGGACACGGCGGACTGCTCGATCGGGTGGACGGACTGCTCTTCGCGCTGCCCACGATGTACTACCTCGCCCACGTTCTCAAACTGGGATAACGATGTCGTCGACGCGCCCGACCGTGGCGCTGCTGGGTGCGACGGGTTCGATTGGCACCCAAACACTCGATGTGCTTCGTCGTGAGCTCGATGCCTTCGACCTGGTGGCGATCGCCGGAGGCCAGCGTCTCGGCGAACTCGCCGCGATCGCGAAGGAATTCAATGTCTCGCACGTGGGCGTCGTGAGCGCCGACGACCGCGATCACTTGCGCGCCCTCGTGGGTCCGCAGGTCGACATCGTCGTCGGGGCCGAGGGGCTGACGCAGCTTTCCAGGTGCGCCGACGTCGTCGTGAACGCGGTCGTGGGATTCGCGGGGCTTCCGGTCACCTTGAGTGCGCTCGAAGCGGGCAAGCGTCTGGCGCTCGCGAACAAGGAGTCGCTGATCGCCGCCGCGCCGCTCGTCGCGAAGGTGCGCGCCACCTCCGGGGCCGAGATCCTCCCAATCGACTCCGAGCACTGCGCGATTCACCAGTGCCTCGCCGGCTCGTCAGCGGTTGCCGGTCACCCCGACGTGCGCCGCCTGCTCCTGACGGCCTCCGGTGGGCCCTTTCGCGGATGGTCAAAGGAACAACTGCAGTCGGTGACCAAGAGCGACGCGTTGCGTCACCCGACGTGGTCCATGGGGCCGAAGATCACCGTCGACTCCTCGACCCTGATGAACAAGGGCCTTGAGGTCCTCGAGGCGTCGGCGCTCTTCGCCATCGAGGTCGACAGGGTCGACGTGGTCGTGCATCCCCAGTCCATCGTGCACTCGATGGTCGAGTACGTGGACGGGGCGGTACTCGCCCAACTCTCCGAGCCCGACATGCGCCTGCCCATCGCGTACTGCATTGGCTCGCCGATGCGCCTCGACCACGCCTGGGGCCGACTGGACTTCAGCCAGGCCTTCAGCCTCGCGTTCGAGGCGCCCGACCGAGAGGCGTTTCCAGCGCTCGACCTGGCCTACGCCGCCGCCCGACGAGGGGGAGCGGCGCCGGCGTGGCTGTCGGCCGCCAATGAGATCGCGGTCGACGCATTCCTCAACGACCAGATTCCGTGGGCGCGTATCGTCACGCTGGTCGCCGACGTCATGGACCTCTACGACGACGACCCGCTCGACTCGCTGGAGGACCTGTTCGACAACGACGCGACGGCGCGCAGAATCGCCCACGGTATGGTTGTCAGGTAGTGAAATCCTCTGAATCATCCAGCATCAAATCGCTGATCACCCTCATTCTCGGAGTGATAGCGCTCGTCGCGCTGTTGACGTGGTGGGGTGGTTGGGCGCTGCCCGTCGTGATTGGAGCAGTCTTCGTCATGGTGATGGGCCACGAGTTCGGCCACTTCATCACCGCCAAGCGCGCCGGCATGCAGGTCACCGATTTCTTCGTCGGCTTCGGGCCGGTGATCTGGTCCTTCACCCGCGGCGAGACGCGCTACGGCGTCCGCGCGTTCCTCCTGGGTGGGTACGTGAAGGTCCCGGGCATGACCTGGGGCGAGGAGATCGCGCCCGAGAAGGAGAAGCGCACCTACCGCTCAGCGTCGTATCCAAGGAAGGTCCTGTTCGCCTCGGCCGGATCGCTGATGCACGTCGTGATGGCGCTGATCCTCGTGTGGTCGTCGCTGACGTTCATCGGGCTCCCTTCATCGAGCGCGGTCGGCATCTCGGCGTTCTCGCACTGGGACGGGCACTCGAAGAACGCGGCGCAGCTGGCGGGGTTGAAGATCGGTGACCGGATCCTCGCCGTCGACGGTCACGACGTCTCCAGCCTCGACAGCCTGGTCCAGATCGTGCGGCGCCACCCGGACCAGACCATGACGCTCGAGGTCCAACGCCACGGGCGTGACGTCATGTTGCAGGCCACCCCGGCCAACGCGCAGACGCTCAAGGAGGGCGGACAGCCCGTCGACACCGGCAAGAGCCCCGAGGGCATGCTCGGCGTGGAGCTCTCCGAACTGACGGTGCGCTCATCGTGGTACGCGGCGATACCCTCGTCGTTCTCGAAGATCGGCACGACGATCGGCGCCGACGTGCGGGCCATGGTCCACGTCTTCTCGCCCGGCGAGTTCTCGAGCCTCTTCCACCAGGTCGCTTCGCCGGCGGCGGCGAACAGCAAGACCAATCAGCTCACCCGGCCGGAGTCCATCGTCGGAGTCGTGCGCATCGCCGTCCAGAGCACCCAATCGGGAGCTTCGGTGTTCCTCGAGATACTGATGATGGTGAACATCTTCGTGGGTCTGTTCAACATGCTGCCCATGCTGCCGCTGGACGGCGGCTACGTGGCGGTCGCTACGTACGAGCGCCTGCGCAGCCGGCGCGGCAGCCGCTACCAGGCCAACATCAACCTCCTGGCGCCGGTGGTGTACGCGTTCATGACCGTGCTCCTGGTGCTCTTCGCGTGCACGCTGTACCTGGACATCGTGCACCCGATCGCCAACCCGTTCCAGTAGGCGCTCCGCGGGGTAGCCCGACACGGCAGAATGGACGGGTGGATGTCACTGCCAGCGCTCTCAGCCCCCGTCGTCTAACCCGCCAGATCTCGGTCGGATCGGTGAAGGTGGGCGGCGACGCGCCCATCTCGGTCCAGTCGATGACCACGACCAAGACCGCCGACGTCGAGGGCACCCTGGAACAGATCTACGCGCTCGCCGGCGCCGGTGCGGACATCGTGCGCTGCACCTGCAACGAGCAGGCCGCCGCCGAAGGCCTCGCCCAGATCGTGCCGCGATCGCCGGTGCCGATCGTCGCCGACATCCACTTCCACGTGGAGATGGCGCTCGCCGCGCTCGAGGCGGGGGTCCACGGGCTTCGCCTGAACCCGGGGAACCTGCGCAAACCCGAGGAGATCAAGCTCGTCGCCGCCGAGGCCCGTGACCGCGGCGTGCCGATCCGCATCGGCGTGAACGCGGGGAGCCTGCACCCCGACATCTACGAGAAGTTCGGCGGCGCGACCCCCGAGGCGCTCGTCGAGTCCGCGCGCATCGAGCTCGCGTACTTCGAGGAGGTCGGCTTCAACGACGTGAAGATCTCGGTGAAGGCCTCGTCGGTGGCGACGATGATCGCGGCGTACCGGCTCGCGTCGGCGACCTTCGACCACCCGCTGCACCTGGGGGTCACCGAGGCGGGACCGCTGCCCGGGGGTCTCTTGAAGGGCACCGCGGGCATCGCGACCCTGCTCGCCGAGGGGATCGGCGACACCCTGCGCTATTCGCTCACGGCCGATCCGGTCGAAGAGGCCCGCGCCGGGCGCCAGTTGCTCGAGGCGCTGGGGCTGCGCGAACGAAAGGGGCTCGACCTCATTGCGTGTCCGAGCTGCGGGCGCGCCGAAGTCGACGTCATCAAGATCGCCAACGAGGCCCAGGCTGCCCTCTCCGAGCTGAACCTGCCGATCCAGGTCGCCGTGATGGGTTGCGTGGTGAACGGTCCGGGCGAGGCGCGTCACGCCGACCTCGGCATCGCCGCGGGCAAGAAGCGCGGGCATCTCTTCATCCAGGGCCAGATCGTACGCGTCGTTCCCGAGGACGAGATGGTCGCCGCCCTCGTCGACGAGGCGAAGAAGATCGCCGCCGAGGGCGTCGCCGCGCGTCTGGCGGCGCGCGACCAGTCCGCTGAGGCAGAAGCCGCCGCCGACCGCGCGTTGCTGCTCGACGACAAGGGAATGGACGCCAATCACGCCCAAGAGCGCATCGAGAGGATCCGCCACCGCACCGAGGGTTGAGTCCGCCTTGGCTAGGCTTGCGCAACGTATCAAAGGAGAACTGTGGCATCCCAGAGCGTCCTCACCCCCCAATCGGAGGACTTCCCCCGCTGGTATCAAGACGTCGTCGCGAAGGCTGAGATGGCCGACAACGGCCCCGTGCGCGGCACGATGGTCATTCGCCCCTACGGGTACGCCATCTGGGAGCGTATCCAGGCGGAGATCGACGCGCGCATCAAGGAGGCGGGCGCGCAGAACGCGTATTTCCCGCTGTTCATCCCCCAGAGTTACCTCTCGAGGGAGGCCGAGCACGTGGAGGGCTTCAGCCCCGAGCTGGCGGTCGTGACCCACGCGGGTGGCGAGGAGCTCGCCGAGCCGGTCGTCGTGCGCCCCACCTCCGAGACGGTGATCGGCGAGTTCATGGCCAAGTGGATCCAGAGTTACCGCGACCTGCCGCTGCTGCTCAACCAGTGGGCGAACGTCGTTCGCTGGGAACTGCGCCCGCGACTGTTCCTGCGCTCGTCGGAGTTCCTCTGGCAAGAGGGCCACACGGCCCATGCGACCTACGAGGACGCCGCAGCCTACGCGATGAAGATCCACCTCGAGGTCTACGACGACTTCTTGAACGAAGTGCTGGCCGTGCCGACGTTCCTCGGCATCAAGCCGCCGCGCGAGCGCTTCGCCGGCGCGATCAACACCATGACCTGCGAGGGCATGATGCGCGACGGCAAGGCGCTGCAGATGGCGACGAGCCACGAACTCGGCCAGAACTTCGCCAAGGCCTTCGACATCTACTACCAGAACGAGGAGGGCCAGGCCGCCCTCTGCCACACCACCTCCTGGGGCTCGTCGACGCGGCTCGTGGGCGGGCTTATCATGGCCCACGGCGACGACCGTGGTCTGATCGTGCCCCCGCGACTCGCCCCGATCCAGGCCGTGGTGATAGCCGTGCGCGACGAGCCCACGGTGAACGAGGCGTGCGAAGCGGTCCTCGCGTCCCTGAAAGCAGCGGGCGTGCGCGCCGTACTCGACCGCGGTCGCGGCAGCTTCGGACGGCGCCTGACCGACTGGGAGATCAAGGGTGTGCCGCTTCGCGTGGAGGTCGGTCCGCGCGACCTCGCCGAGGGCGTCGTCACCGTGGTCCGGCGCGACAGTGGCGAGAAGATCACGCTCGGCCTCGGCGCCGTCGCCACCTCGATGCCGGCGATGCTCGAGACGATGCAGGGTGAGCTTTTCGCCAGCGCGAAGGAACGCCGTGACGCGAACACGTGTGATGTCGCGTCGGTGGTGCAGGCGATCGACGTGGCCCAGACCGGCTTCGCCAAGCTCTCCTGGGACCTCGTGGGCGACTCCGAAGAGGCCGAGATGAACGCCCAGGCGGTCACTATCCGGTGCCTCGTGCGCGCCGACGGCTCGATCCCCTCGAGCGACCTCGAAAACGACCTGCTGTGCATCGTGGCCAAGGCGTATTAGTCTCGGACGTAGTTTCCAGGCAGAATAGAAGCAAACGTAGGGTTTTCAGCCCGTCACGCCCAATTGTGGCTGAGCGATAATACTGCTACAATTGTTCCCGACAGTCCGCAAAGGACGTTTGGACTCGTTTAAGCGCGGGCCTCGGGCCCGCGCTTTCTCATTGTCTGAACGCCCGCAGGCACAGAGAGGAGCGTGATGGCCATGGATTTGGAGACACCGTTGCGCTCGCTCCTATCCCCCCTGGGGCTCGACCTCTACGACGTCGAGCTCGCCAAGGGCACCCTCAGCGTCGTCGTCACCAAGGAAGGCGGCGTGGACCTCGAATCGCTCACCAAGGCGAACCGGACCATCTCCGAGTGGCTCGACGCGAACGATCCCATTCCGAGCCGGTACACCCTGGACGTCTCGAGCCCAGGCCTCGAGAGGAAACTGCGCACGCCCGGGCACTTCCTTTCGACCGTGGGCGAAGTGGTGACGCTGCGCGAGCTGCGCGACGGCGAACCTACGCGGCGCCTTGAGGGCACCGTAGTCGCCGCCGACGAGACCTCTTTCACGCTGGACGACGCCGAGCACGGCCGCGTCGCCGTGGCGCTCGACCGAATCGAACGTGCACGCACCGTCTTCAAGTGGGGTGGCGAGGCGAAGCCCTCGCCCTCGCGCGCCAAGACCAAATCTTCATCGACGAGCAAGAAAGGCTAATCATGGCGAACTTCGAATTTCTTGAAGCCCTGGGACAGATTGCACGTGACCAGAACATTGACGAAGGGGAGTTGCTCGTCGCCTTGGCGAATGCTCTGCTCGCGGCGTACAAGCGCCGTCCCGACTCCGCCGAGGACGCCGAGGTCGAGATCAACCCCGAGACCGGCGAGATCAAGGTCTGGGGACTCGAGCTCGACCTGGATGGCAACGTGACGCGCGAATGGGACGCGACGCCGGACGACTTCGGCCGCATCGCGGCCCAGACCGCGAAGCAGGTGCTGATGCAGCTGATCCGCGACATCCAGCGTCGCCAGATGTACGAGGAGTTCGCGAACCGCGAGGGCGACATCGTCTCGGGCACGGTCCAGCAGAACGACAATCGCTACACGCTTCTCGACCTCGGCCGCGTCGAGGCGTTGCTGCCCCAGGCGGAGCAGATCGCCTTCGAGCGCTACGAGCACGGCGCCCGCATCAAGGTGTACATCGTCGAAGTACGCAAGACCAACAAGGGTCCCCAGATCGTCGTGAGCCGCACGCACCCCGCGCTCGTGGCGAAGCTCTTCGAGATCGAGGTCCCCGAGATCGCCAATGGCATCGTCGAGATCAAGGCGCTCGCGCGCGAGCCCGGTCACCGCAGCAAGATCGCCGTCGCGTCGAACGACTCGATGGTCGACCCCGTCGGGGCGTGCGTCGGAGCGCGCGGATCGCGGGTCCGCAACATCACGAACGAGCTGCGCAGCGAACGCATTGACGTGGTGCCCTACAGCGACGACCCCATCGAGTTCATCCAGGCGGCCCTGCAGCCCGCGCGTGTGCGCGAGGTGCGGCTCAACGAGGAAGAGGGGATCGCCACAGTGATCGTCCACGACCAGCAGTTGTCGCTCGCCATTGGCAAGGAAGGCCAGAACGCGCGCCTCGCGGCGCGCCTTACGGGTTGGCGCATCGATATCCGCTCGGAGAACGAGGGCCAGGAAGACGAAGTCGTCGAGGAGGTCTGGACCGACGGCGACGTGGTCATCGACGAGCAGATCGTGGAAGTTGAAGACGAGAGCGGCGACGTCGTGGAGGTTATCGACGACGTGGTCGTCATCGACGCCAAGGGCGTCGTCGAGGAGGTGGTCGTCGTCGAGGAGATCGGCGACCTGGTCGTGGGGGACGAGGCATAGCGCCGATCCGGACGTGCGTCGTGTGCCGCAGGAGGCGCGATGACGCCGAGCTGGTCCGGGCCGGACTGAGCGCCGATGGTACCTGGTACCTCGGCCGGGGGCCCGGACGGGGCGTCTGGTGGTGCGCCGATTCGGCCTGCGGCGAAGCTTTACAGAGTGGCCATGTGGCACGCGCGCTGCGAAGAGCGGTGAGCGCCAGCGACATGGATGCTCTTGCAACAAAGTGGGAGGTCTGGCAAATGGCCTCAGTTGTGAAAGAATAGATAACTGTGTTCGCAGGAAGTGCGAACACATGAATTAAGGGAACGTTTTGGCGCAGAAGAAGATCCGGGTACACGAGCTCTCGAAAGAACTCGGTCTAACGAGCAAAGAGCTGCTCGCGCTCGCCCAAAAACTGGGTATCGGCGCCTCGAGCCCGTCCGCGTCCATCGAGGACGCGCAGGCTGACCGCATCCGACGTCGCGCCGACGCCGACGGACTACGTCGAGTCGTCGAGCCCGCCGAGGCCCACAAGCCCGCCAAGGAGGCCGAGGCCGCAAGCGAGGCTGCCCCCGCCGTTCGCGCGACGAGGGTCGCCCAGCCCGCGCCGGCTCCGGTGAGTGAAGCGCCCACGACGGAGGTCAAGCCCGCCGAGGTCGCGAGCGAGCCCGCGCCTGCCCCCGCGCCGGTCGGCGAAGCCGCCGGTCCGAAGGTCGTGCGCAGCCGCGCCGCCGCGCCCAAGCCCATACCGACGAGAACCGTGTCACCCGACGGTCCGACAACGATTCGACCCACGCAACGCCCGACGGGCGAAGGCGGCGAGGCGAGCACCCCGATGCGTCCGCCGCTCAGCGCGACCGGCCGTCCCATCCCGCCGCCCCCGGGCCGTCCGCTCAGCGCGACCGGCCGTCCCATCCCGCCGCCCCCGGGCGCGCGCCGCCCGATGCCTGGCTCCCAGAGCAGGACGACGGGCGCCCCCGGTTCACGACCCATGGGCGCACGTCCCACCTCCGGCGCACCTCGCACCGGCGGACCGTCGCGTCCTGGTGGCGCGAGCGGTACCGGCTTCGGCGGCCCTCGCACCGGCGGCCCGACGACCGGAGCACCAGCCGGACCCGGCCGCGGCGGACCCGCGGGCCGCGGCGCTGGCGGACCACGGGGCTCACAGCGCAAAGTCACGCGCCGGCGCCGTCGCAACGTGGAAGAGCTCGAACCCACCCAGATGACCACGTGGCAGCCGAGCAGCGCGCCGGTGCCCGAGGGTGAGGTCATCATCGAGCGCGGATCGACGGCGAAGGACGTTGGCCCCAAGCTCAATCGAAGCGCCGCCGACATCATGCGCTTCTTGTTCCTCCAGGGTGAGATCGTCACCGCCGTCCAGGGACTCACCGATGACATGATCGAGCTGTACGCCGCCGAAGTCGGCGCGTCGGTGCGACTGGTCGATCCAGGCGAGCAACAGGAAGCCGCGCTGCTGGCGAAGTTCTTCGACGAGGACGACCAGGACGAGGACATCGAAGTCGTGCCGCGTCCGCCCGTGGTCACCGTCATGGGCCACGTCGACCACGGCAAGACCCTGCTGCTCGACAAAATCCGAAAGACGAACGTCGTCGCCGGCGAGGCGGGCGGCATCACCCAGCACATCGGCGCGTACCGGGTCATGTGGAAGGGCAAGCCCATCGCCTTCCTCGACACCCCTGGTCATGAGGCCTTCACCGCCATGCGCGCCCGAGGCGCCAAGGTCACCGACATCGTCATCCTGGTGGTCGCCGCGGACGACGGCGTCATGCCCCAGACAATCGAGGCCATCAACCACGCCAAGGCCGCCAACGTGCCGCTCATCGTGGCGGTGAACAAGATTGACAAGGCCGACGCCAATCCCGACCGGGTCCTCCAGCAGATCAGCGAATATGGTCTCGTGCCCGAGAAGTGGGGCGGGGACACGATCTGCGTGGAGATCTCCGCGCTACAGGGCACCGGCATCGACGAACTACTCGAGCAGGTCCAGCTCGTCGCCGAGATCGCCGAACTCACCGCCCGTCCGACGGGCCGGGCGGTCGGCACCGTCCTCGAAGCCAACCTCGAGGTCGGACGCGGTCCGGTCGCGACGGTCATGGTACAGAAGGGCCTGCTCAGCGTGGGCGACCCCGTGGTCGCCGGCGCCGCGTACGGCAAGGTGAAGGCGCTCATCAACGATCAGGGCAAGCAGGTGAAGTCCGCCGGCCCATCGACCCCGGTCCAGGTGCTCGGATTCAGCGAGCCGCCGTTCGCGGGCGACGAGATGCGCGTCGCGCACGACCTCGCGCACGCGCGCACCCTTGCCGAGGCGCGAGCCCAGCGAGCCCGACTGATCGGCCACCAGCCGGTCGCCTCGACCAGCGGAGCCCGCCTCGAGGACCTCTTCGAACAGATCCAGCGAGGCGAGACCGCCACCTTGAACATCGTGCTGAAGGCCGACGTGCAGGGTTCGCTCGAGGCGTGCACCGAGTCGCTGCGCAAGCTCGAGCGCGAGGATGTGAAGCTCGTCATCGTGCACCGCGGAGTGGGCGGGATCACCGAGAACGACGTGCAGCTGGCGAAGGCCTCGAGCGCGACGATCATCGGATTCAACGTCCGCCCCGACAAGCGCAGCCGCGAGCTCGCCGAGACCGAAGGCGTGCAGATCCGCACCTATGAGATCATCTACAAGCTGATCGAGGAGATCGAGGCGGCGATGCTCGGACTGCTCTCGCCGGTCTTCGAAGAGGTCGTCACCGGCGAAGCCGAGGTGCGCGAGGTGTTCCGCGTCCCGAAGATCGGGGCGATCGCTGGTTGCTTCGTGCGTGACGGAGTCATTACGCGGGGCTCGAAGGTCCGCTTCCTTCGCGAAGGGACGATCATCTGGAAGGGTTCGGTCACGTCGCTTCGTCGATTCAAGGACGACGCGCGTGAGGTGCAGGCCGGCTTCGAGTGCGGTATCGGGCTCTCCGACTACCAGGACTTGAAGGAAGGCGACATGATCGAGACCTTCGAAGAGCGCGAGATTCCTCGAACGGCCTGATCCATGGCCCACTCCACCGGCGGACGCCATCCTTACCCTCGCTCGGCGAGAGTCAACCAGATACTGCGTGAGGTCATCTCGGACGAGTTGCTTCGCATCTCCGACGTCGACGAGCGCCTTGGGCTCTTGACGGTGACCGGCGTCGAGACGACGCCCGACATGCGCCAGGCGATGGTGTACCTCGACTCGCTGAGCGACGAGGTGCGTCCCGCGCTCGACGAGCGTCGCGCCCAGATCCAAGCAGCGGTGAACGCCCAGACCCGCCTCAAGCGCACCCCGAAGTTGTCGTTCATGGCCGATCCCGCGGTCGCGAGCGGCACGGCGGTCGAGGACATCATCCGTCGCCAGCACCATGACGACGAGTAACGGACTGCTGCTGGTCGACAAGCCCCAAGGCTTGACGAGCCATGATGTCGTGGCCCGTGTGCGCAAGGTGATGAACGAGCGAAGGGTCGGCCACGCCGGAACCCTCGATCCCATGGCGACCGGACTGCTCGTCATCGGGGTCGGACCCTCCACGCGTCTCCTGCGCTTCGCCCAGGGCGAGCTGAAGCGCTACACCGGGACGGTGAAGTTGGGCGTCGCCACCGACTCGCTCGACGCCGATGGTCAGGTCACCGGCGAGCAGCCGGTGCCCACGCTGAGCCCTCGAGCGATGCAGGCACTCGCCACCGCGATGCTCGGTCCCCAGCGACAGACACCACCGATGGTGTCGGCGATCAAGGTGGGCGGGCGGCGACTGCACGAACTCGCGCGCCAGGGTCTCGAAGTCGAGCGCGAAGCGCGCGACATCAACATCAGCGACTTCTGGGTTGGCGCCACGACGGACCCGAGTCTCTGGGACTTCGAGGTCGAATGCACCGCCGGCACGTACGTGCGGGTGCTGATGAGCGACCTCGCCGCACGAGCGGGAACACTCGGGCACCTCACGTCACTTCGCCGGGTTTCGAGCGGTTCGCACCACGTCAGGGACGCGGTCACGCTCGAGCGGCTCGAAGCGGCAACCGACGCGGCGGCGCTCTTGGCGGCGCCCCTGGCGTTCGTCGAGGCGCTCGAGAGTACGACGCTCGACACGGACCAGGAGCGGCGCATGCGCATGGGCCAGCAAATCGAGGTCGAGGGCACGTTCGCGGGTGACGAGATCGCGGCGCTCGACGAGCGGGGAGCGTTCGCCGCGATCCTTCGCCGGCGCGGCGAGAAGTGGAAGCCGGAGGTCGTGCTGCCCGCCGAGGCGAGTCCGGCGCAAGGTTAGGTTGAAGTCGATGATTACCTTGCGCGACGACATTCGCGAACCCAGCGAACCGAGCGCCGTGGCAATCGGCGTCTTCGATGGCCTGCACCGCGGGCACCAGAAGATCATCGACCGGCTATGCCAGATCGCGCGGCGTCACAAGGTCCTTTCGACGGTCGTCACGTTCGATCCCCATCCGGCGCTCATCCTGGCGCCTGACCGTGCGCCGCTGCAGATAGCGACGCTGGCCCAACGCGTCGAGGGACTCGAGCGGCTGGGTGTCGAGCAGGTGCGGATTCTCGACTTCGACGAGACGCTGGCGCGCGAGAGCGCCTCGTCGTTCGTGAGCCGGGTGCTCGTCCACGAACTCCGTACGCGCCACGTGGTGGTGGGCGAGGACTTCCACTTCGGGCACAACCGCGAGGGAAACGTGGAGATGCTGCGCGGTGAAGGGGAGCGCCTCGGATTTGTCGTGCACCCCGCGCCGATCTTCGGCGAGAGCCATCGCTGGAGCTCGACCGAAGTGCGCCAGGCGCTCCAGGGCGGGGACCTGCCGAAGGCCAACGACACGCTCGGACGGCCCTTCAGCCTGAGGGGAGCGGTCGTGCACGGCGACGCGCGCGGGCGCGACCTGGGTTATCCGACCGCCAACCTGAGCATCGGCGAGCGTCAGATCGTTCCCGGCATGGGCGTCTACGCCGGTGCGGTACGGATGCCCGACGCCGCCTGGTTTCCCGCGGCGATCTCCATCGGCACCCGGCCCCAGTTCCACGACGACGGGCCGGTCCTGGTCGAGGTGCACGTCGTGGGTTTCGGCGACGACCTCTACGGGCAGGAGATCGACGTAGCCTTCCTCACCCATCTGCGCGGCGAGACGACCTTCAGCGGGATCGACGCACTGGTGGCCCAGATCGGCCGCGATGTGGCCCAAACCGAGGAGATTTATAAGAAGTTCTCGCCGCGGTCCTCGGCGCTGCTAGGATAAAAGTTCGGTCAGCGACGCTGATCGTGCGGGTCGTCAAGTGGGCGGCTTGCAACGGGACACCCGACTCATAAGGCAAATACGTTATGGCTGAGAAGCAGCAGATCATCAAGGACTTTCAAGCTCACGCTACGGACACGGGCTCGCCCGAGGTCCAGATCGCGATCTTGACGGACCGGATCTCGCACCTTACCGAGCACCTGAAGGTTCACAAGGGCGATCATCACACGCGCCGTGGACTCATGAAGCTCATCGGCCAACGTCGCCGCCTGCTCGATTACGTGCAGCGTGGCAATGTCGAGCGCTATCGCGCTTTGATCGGTCGTCTCGGCATTCGTCGCTAGCCGAGAATGCACGTCGACGCCGTCGACGTGTTCAACATATCCGAGGCCTCGGAGGCCAGTGGAGAACAGTCGCCAAACGCGAAGGTTGCCCACTGGGATCCGGGCGGAGTGTTGCTAACCGCATAAGGAGCACATCCATGACTGACGCAATCCGCGTAAGTAGCCCAATCACGGGCACCGACAAGACCCTGAGTTTCGAAGCAGGTCACCTCGCACAACTCGCCGACGGAGCCGTAGTGGCCCGCATTGGCGACACGATGCTGCTGGCCACCGTCGCCGCCGCACGAACCGTGCGTGAGGGCGTCGACTTCTTCCCCCTCACCGTCGACATCGAAGAGCGTGCGTACGCCGCTGGAAAGATTCCCGGAGCGTTCTTTCGCCGCGAGGGCAAGCTCTCGGACCAGGCCATCCTGATCTGTCGGCTCATCGACCGTCCGCTGCGTCCTTCGTTCCCGAAGGACTTTCGCAACGAGGTCCAGGTGGTCGGCACCATCTTCAGCGCCGACCAGGAAAACCCGCATGACATCCTCGCGATCAACGCCGCTTCGGCCGCGCTCATGATCTCGGGAATCCCCTTCGACGGCCCCATCGGCGCGGTGCGCATGGCGTACACCACCGATGGCGAGTGGGCACCGCACCCCACCTACGCCGAGGGTGACGCCGCCACATTCGAGCTCGTCGTCGCCGGACGGGCCTTGAGCGACTCCTCGGACTCGGAGATCGCCATCATGATGGTCGAGGCCGGCGGCACCGCTGGCTCGTTCGAGATGTACGCCGACGGCGCGCCCAAGGTCAGCGAGGACGTGCTCTCCGCCGGTCTCGAGGCGTCCAAGCTCTGGATTCGCGAAGCGATCAACCTGCAGCGCGAACTCGTCAAGGAGTACGTCGCCGCCCGCGGTCCGATCAAGATGATCGAGTACAAGCCAGTGAACGACTACCAGGACGACGTGCTCGCGCGCGTCGAGGAAGTCGGCCAGAACGCCCTCGCCGAAGCGAACGGCTTCACCTCGAAGACCGCTCGCAACGAGGCGCTCGACGCCGCGACCGCCTCGATCGTCGAGCAGCTGTCGGGTGAGTTCGCCGACCGCGTCAGTGAGATCAAGGCCGCCGTCAAGTCGGTCACGAAGAAGCTGGTGCGTCGGCGCATCGTCGAAGAAGGCGTGCGCATCGACGGACGAGGCATCACGGACATCCGCCCGCTCTCGGCCGAGCTCGACCTCTTTCCCATGACCCACGGCTCGGCGCTCTTCCAGCGCGGCGAGACCCAGGTCGTGAACGTGACGACCCTCGGCATGCCGCGCATGAAGCAGCAGCTCGACACGATCAGCCCCGACGAGTTCCGCCGCTACATGCACCACTACAACTTCCCGCCGTACTCGGTCGGCGAGACCGGCCGCGTCGGGGCGCCCAAGCGTCGCGAAGTCGGGCACGGCATGCTCGCCGAGCGCGCGCTCATCCCGGTACTGCCCAGCGAGCAGGATTTCGCCTACACCCTGCGTGTCGTCTCTGACGTCATGCAGTCCAACGGCTCGACGTCGATGGCGTCGGTCTGCGGCTCGACCCTCTCGCTGATGGCCGCCGGCGTGCCGATCAAGGCTCCTGTCGCCGGCATCGCCATGGGGCTCGTCTACGACGAGGGCAAGTACGTCACTCTGACTGACATCCTTGGCGCCGAAGACGCATTCGGCGACATGGACTTCAAGGTCGCCGGGACCGCTGACGCGGTCACCGCGCTGCAGCTCGACACGAAGATCGACGGCCTGCCCGCTGATGTCCTGTCGAACGCGCTGCACCAGGCGCTCACCGCCCGCCTCGCGATCCTGGACGTGATCACCGCAACGATTCCCGAGCCCCGCGGCGAAGTCGCCGAGGTCGCTCCCAAGATCGTCTCGCTCGAGATTCCGATCGACAAGATCGGTGAGGTCATCGGACCGAAGGGCAAGGTCATCAACACCCTGCAGCAGGAGACCGGTGCGGACATCGCGGTCGACGACGATGGTGTCGTCGGTACGGTGACCATCGGCGCAAAGGACGGCCGTGCCGTCGAAGAAGCGCGCCGTCGCATCGCATTGATCCTCGACCCTCCGACTCCCGAAGTCGGCGCCGTCTATCAGGGCCGCGTCGTCAACATTGCCAAGTTTGGTGCCTTCATCAGCATCATGCCGGGCCGCGACGGGCTCTTGCACATCTCGAAGATGTCGCCGCTCAACGGCGGCAAGCGAATCGGCCAGGTCGAAGACGTCGTCGAGCTCGGGCAGGCTCTCGAGGTAAAGGTTGACGACATCGACCCGCAGGGCAAGGTCTCGTTGTCACTCGCCGGTGAGTACGCGAACATGGCGACCGACGAAGGTGAAAGCCGTCCTCCGCGCGAGCGCGGCGAGCGCAGTGACCGCGGCGAGCGCAGTGACCGCGGCGAGCGTAGTGACCGTGGCGACCGTAGTGACCGTGGCGACCGTGGAAGCCGCGACAGTGGCGACCGTGGTGGTCGAGAACGCGATCGTGACCGCGACAGTGGCTCGCGCAACAAGCCGGTAGCGTCATCGTCGTTCGAGGCGGCTTTCGAGGCCGAGCTCGCCGACGAGATCGGTGACCTGGGTCCTGGTGGCCCGTCGTTCTCCGACAGTGACGGTGGTGGGCGACGCAGCCCACGACCACGTCGTCGGTAGTTTCTAGCGGCCGTGCCACGCAGTCCTCGTGACTGTGTGGCACGGCCTCGTTGTTTTTTCGTAGCGTAGGGAAATGCAAGCAGCCACGCAGGTACCGGTCCGTTGGTGGCGACCGCTCAGCATTGGCGACCGGCGTTCGATCGCCCTCATCGTGGCGTTGCCGACAGTCCTGTTCGCGCTGCCTGCCCTCTTCGGTCATCCGGCGATCGCCCAGGACAACCTGATCCAGAATTTCCCGCTGCGCGTGCTCACGGGCCAGCAGATCGACAGCGGCCACCTGCCCCTGCTCAATCCGCTCGCCGACTCGGGCGCGCCCCTGCTCGGGGGTATGAACGCGGGTTCGTTCTTCCCACTGACCTTCCTGTTCGCGGCGTTGCCGGCGGTGATGGCGTGGGTGCTCAATCTCATCGCCGTCTACGTGGCGGCGGCACTCGGGACGTTCGCCCTCCTCCGCTGGCACGGGCTTCGCACCTTCGCCGCGCTCGTGCCGGCCATGGTCTACGCCTACAGCGGGGCGATGATCGGCCAGATGGTGCACCTCGGTGTCATCCAGGGTTACGCGCTGCTGCCCTGGGCGCTTCTCGTGCTGCTCGCCATGGCCCGCGACGTCGAAAGGTCGAGGGAGCAACCGTGGGCGCGCCGCCTCCTAACCTTGGCGCCGACCGTGACCGCCCTCGCGGGCCTCTGGGGATTGACGACGCTGACGGGAGAGCCCCGAGCGATCGCTGAGATGCAGTTGTTGCTGTTGATCGCAGGGCCGGTCGTCATCCTCGTGCGCAGTTCATTCCAGCCGTCGAGCTGGACCAACCGCATCGTCTATGTCGGAGGCGTGGCGGTTGGCGTCGCGTGGGGCGCGGTCATTGGGCTCGCGCAGCTCCTGCCGGGTTGGGCATTCATCAACCAGTCCCAGCGAACCGGACTCACGTACCAGTGGTACGGCGCGGGATCCTTGAAGGTCAGCTGGACGAGCCTGATGCTGATCCCGGACATCTTTGGCGGTAACGGGATGCTTCATCAGCCGAGCTACTTCGTCAACTACAACCTTCCCGAAGTCACCGGCTACGTCGGGGTACTCGCGCTCGTCGCGGTCTTCTCATTCCTGACCCGTGTCACGCGAAGGGGATGGCGCGCGGCGGACCGTGACTGGACTGTCTACGTAGCTTTGATCGTGGTGGGACTCTTCGCCACCTGGGGCAGTTTCACACCGGTCGGGCATCTCTTTCGTGACGTGCCCCTCTACGGCAGCACCCGCCTGCAGAGCCGCAACATCATCATCGTCGACCTCGGGGCCGTGGTGCTGCTCGGTTGGTTCCTCGAGCGTCTGGGCGAGAGGGACTTCGCCGGCGCGGGACTGGTGGGTCGACGCAAGTGGGTGACGCTGTCGCCGGCGGTTGCGGTGGCGGCCCTTTCGCTTTCGATGATCTTCGTCGGCAACACCGTCGTCGACTGGTTGGTCGGTGCGGGCGCCACGCAGCTCGCGAGTTACGAGAGACCCACGCTGGTGCTGCAACTGTTGGTGGCCCTCGGTTTCCTGTGGTGCCTGCTGCGATGCCTCCAGAACGTGAAGTTGCTGCGCTGGTTGACGATCATCATCGCAGCCGACGTCCTGTTGTTCAACGTATTCTGCGCGGACGGCTTCCTCGCGGGCAACGTCAACATCGAACCCTCGAGGGCCAACGCCGTCGCCCAACTCGACGCCAACGGGCGTTTCGCGCTGGTCGACCCGTCGGGAGCGAGCCACTACCTCTTTGAGGACCTCGGGGGGGCGAACATGAACGTCTTCACCGGCCTCTCGAGCGTGCAGGGTTACGGTTCGCTGATCGACCAGCACTATGGCGCCATCACCGGCACTCACCCGCTCTACGGTCTCGACGGTTGCCAGCTCGCGAGGAACGTCTACCACCAGCTGCGCCTCTCGACGGTCGTCGTGTCCATGAACAAGCTCGCGACGCTCCTGACGCCCGCGACGCCCGCGACGAGCCTCTGCGGTCCCCTGGAGCGCTCGAAGACGCAGTACCGCTACTTCGGCGCCCTGGTGCGCGTCGCCAGGGTCACCATAACCGGGCCGGGCACCCGGGTCCTCTCCAAGGGTGAAGTGAGCGCGCAGCTG
>Ga0182014_10000284_pt1 | contig 63635 bp, 54 predicted proteins | sample 612S2DmetaG_FD_120489 | JGI IMG/M metagenome (GOLD analysis project Ga0182014, IMG submission 120489) | Permafrost microbial communities from Stordalen Mire, Sweden - 612S2D metaG | ecosystem: Environmental > Terrestrial > Soil > Wetlands > Permafrost | place: Sweden: Stordalen | collected... | reverse complement strand
GCCCGCTGTCGTCATCACCATCGCGCCAAGCAGGCCCACGGCTGGCGCCTCGAGCAAAAGCAGCCCGGCCACCACACCTGGACAACGCCAGCCGGGCGCATGTATACGACCGGCCCCACCCAGTACCCCGTGTGACGGATAAGCTCTCGGGGCCCGGCGCGGGCTAACCAGCGGCTCCGGGCTAACCAGCGGCTCCCGGCTAACCAGCGACCAGCGGCTCCGGGCAGGCGTTCATTTTGGCCGAGCAGGTCCCGGGCCCGGGAGGAAATCCTCAATCCGAGTGATGGTGCCTGTGGTGCTGGTGTGGAGGTGGCCAGTCACGCCGAGCGCTTCCGCGGCGGTGACGTGACCGGGCGTGTCGTCGATGAACAAGGCGTCGCCGGAATGGACCGCGAGGCGCTGCAGGGCGGCCGGGTAGATGCGTGCCATGGCTCAAACTCCCGGATATATGTGGCGGCGCCCTGTAGAGGAGTTCCCGGGCCGCTCAGGGCCGGGCCGGACGTGCTGGCGGGCTAACTCTCGGCCCGAAGAATATCCAGGGCGTGCGCCAGGTCGGCGGGGTAGTCGCTGCGGAATTCGACCCAGCGGCCGTCGGCCGGGTGCTCGAACGCGAGGCTGACGGCGTGCAGCCACTGGCGGTGCAGTCCCAGCCGCTCCGCCAGCACCGGGTCGGCGCCGTAGAGCAGGTCGCCTACGCACGGGTGCTTGATCGCGGACATGTGCACACGGATTTGATGGGTCCGGCCGGTCTCCAGACCGACATCGACCAGGCTTGCGCCGCGGAAGGCCTCGATCGTGTCGTAGTGGGTCACACTGGGACGTCCTTCGGCCACGACCGCGAACCGGCCGTCGCCTGACGGATGCCGGCCGGTCGGCGCGTCGATGGTTCCGCGCAGCGGATCCGGGTGGCCCTGCACGAGCGCGTGGTAGCGCTTTTCCACCGTGCGCTCGCGGAACGCCCGTTTGAGGGCGCTGTAGGCATGCTCGCTCTTGGCCACGACCATCAGGCCGGTGGTGTTCGCATCCAGCCGGTGCACAATGCCCTGCCGTTCGGCCGCGCCGCTGGTGGCGATCGTATGACCGCTGGCCTGCAGGCCACCGATCACGGTGGGGCCGTCCCAGCCGGGCGCGGGGTGCGCGGCCACGCCGATCGGCTTATCCACCACGAGAATGTCGTCATCCTCGTGGATGACGTTCAGGCCCTCCACCGCGCGCGGCGGCGCTACCGGGCGCGGCACGGGCAGCGTCACCTCGAGCGGCTCGCCCGCCGCGACCCGGTCCGACTTGGCCGCGGGATGCCCGCCGACCAGCACCAGGCCCTCACTGATCAGTTCGGCGGCTCTGGACCTGGACAGGCCGAACATCCGGGCCAGGGCCGCGTCGAGCCGCTCACCGTCGAGGCCCTCGGGCACCGGCAGGTAACGCTGGCCGGACGCCATTATCCCTATCCCCCGCGTTGTCCTGCCCGGCACCGTCCTGCCCGGCACCGTCCTGCCCGGGCGCGCCTTCCCGGCTGCCGTCGAGGTGCACACCGCGCAGGGCCAGCAGGACGGCCAGTACGCCGCCGCACACGATGGCGGAGTCGGCGAGGTTGAACACGGGCCAGTGCGGCAGTTCGATCCAGTCGACCACATCGCCGCGGAACAGTCCCGGCGAGCGGAAGATCCGGTCCGCGAGGTTCCCGGTCGCCCCGCCCAGCAGCAGGCCGAGCGTGATCGCCCACGGCACGCTGCGCAGCTTGCGGGCCGCCCGCAGGATGTAGAAGATCACCGCGACCGCGATCGCCGTGAACACGATCGTCATCGAGGTCCCGATGCTGAACGCGGCCCCGCTGTTGCGCAGCAGCAGCAACGTCAGGAACCCGCCCAGCAGCCGGATCGGGGCATGACCGGACAGCGTATGGACGGCGATCAGCTTGGTGACCACATCCAGGGCCAGGACGGTGAGCGCCACCCCGATGACGACGGGAAGCTTTTGGGCTGAACGCTCGGCTTCCTTCGCGGTCAGCGGCGTTCTTCGCGCTGCTTGCACGTCACGCACAGTACCGCGCGCGGGAACGCCATCAACCGTGCCTTGCCGATTGGCTGGCCGCATGATTCGCACGCTCCATATGTTCCCGCATCGATCCGGGCGAGCGCTCGCTCGGTCTGCTCGAGCAGATGACGTGCGTTGCTGGTCATCGCGAACTCGTGCTCGCGCTCGAACGTCTTGGCCCCCACGTCGGCCTCGTCGTCTCCCGCGTCACGAATCCCGCCCTCCAGCCGGTCGGCGATCTGCGACTCGGCCTGCTCGATGTCGCGGCGCAGCCCGGCGGCGTCCGTTTCGAGTGTTTCCCGTACTTCGGCGAGTTCAGAGCCGGTCCACGGCTCCTCCCCGGGCCGCACCGGAAGAGCCGCGGCCTCGGACCGCGGGGCAGTGGCCATCTCATGCCTCCCACGACGGGCTATAGATGATCATGAATGAAAACGGTCAACGGAGAATAAGTCACATCGCGTTTCTCTGCAAATATAAATTCGGTTCGCTCACGTCCCGGGGTTGCGGATGCGGTCCGCGCCGGGAATAAGTTCGGCGCCCGGAGCCATGTCGGATATCCTGAAATCCTGCACGGCATCGATGGGGACAGCTGCCGCTGACCGTCGGCCAGGAGCGATCCGGGGATGGTGCGAGCCCGGAGGCCGGCCCAGTGGACCAGATCACCCCGGAGCCGCCGGAAGAACGGCCCCACATCCATTTGGCCACATCCATTTGGGACGTGACGCGGGCTCAGTAGAACCGGTCGCAGGGAAACTTGAGAGGGCCGACACCTTTGGGCACGGCCAAGGAGGGTGGTACCGCGGGAACGCCGCATGGCTTCTCGTCCCTCCGGCAACGTCCGTTCGGAAATTGCTGGAGGCCAAACCACCATGTCGCAGGCATCCGATACCGCACCGCAGGCGGACGGCAGCATGCCGCGGCCAGGCGGCGCGCCGCACGCAGACGGCCGCACGCCGCGCTTCCCGGTGCTGCCGGCCCAGATCGACCTGCCCGCGATCGAGCGCGAGATGCTGGTCCGCTGGCAGGACGGCGATGTCTTCACGCGCTCGCTGAAGCAGACCGAGGGCGGCCTGCCCTGGACGTTCTACGAGGGACCGCCGACCGCCAACGGCATGCCGGGCGTCCACCACGTGGAGGCGCGGGTCTTCAAGGACGTGTTCCCGCGGTTCAAGACGATGCAGGGTTTCTACGTGCCACGCCAGGCCGGCTGGGACTGCCACGGCCTGCCGGTTGAGGTCGCCGTCGAGCGCGAGCTGGGCATCTCCGGCAAGAAGGACATCGAGGCGTACGGCATCACCGAGTTCAACACGCGGTGCCGCGAGTCCGTGCTCCGGCACGTCGACGCCTTCACCGACCTGACCGAGCGGATGGGTTACTGGATCGACCTGTCCAAGGCGTACCGGACGATGGACCCCTCCTACATCGAGTCGGTCTGGTGGTCCCTGAAGGACGTCTACTCCAAGGGCCTGCTGGTCCGCGACTTCCGGATCAGCCCGTACTGCCCGCGCTGCGGCACGCCGCTGTCCGACCACGAGATGGGCCAGCCCGGCGTCTACCAGACGGTCACCGACCCGTCGGTCACCGTGCGCTTCCCGCTGACCAGCGTGCCCGGCAGCGCGCCCCCGGAACTGGCCGGCGCTAGCCTGCTGGTCTGGACGACCACGCCGTGGACGCTGGTGTCCAACACCGCCGTGGCGGTACATCCCGACGTCACGTACGTCGTGGCGCGCAACCCGCGTGACGGCGAGCACGTGGTGGTGGCTGAGGCACTGATGCTTAACGTTCTGGGCGAGGACTGGGACACGGTGGTGACTTTTCCCGGCCGGGAGCTGCTCAACGCCACCTACGACAAGCCGTTCCACCTGATCGACATCCCGGACGCGCACATCGTGGTGCCCGGGTCGTTCGTGACGACCGAAGACGGCACCGGGCTGGTGCACATGGCGCCCGCGTTCGGCGCGGACGACATGCAGACCTCACGCGCGCACGGGCTGCCGGTGGTCAACCCGATCCGGCCCGACGGCCGGTTCGAGGAGAACGTGCCCATGGTGGGCGGCATGTTCTTCAAAGACGCCGACCCCCGGCTGATCCAGGACCTCACCGACCGCGGGCTGCTGTTCCGCTCGGAACCGTACGAGCACAGCTACCCGCACTGCTGGCGGTGCCACACGCTGCTGATCTACTACGCCCTTCCGTCCTGGTACATCCGGACGACGGCCGTCAAGGATCAGCTGCTCGCCGAGAACGAGCGGACGAGCTGGTTCCCGCCGAACATCAAGCACGGCCGGTACGGCGAGTGGCTGCGCAACAACGTGGACTGGGCGCTGTCGCGGACCCGGTACTGGGGCACGCCGCTGCCGCTGTGGGAGTGCGAGAACGGGCACACCACCTGCGTCGGCTCCCGGGCGGAGCTTTCCGAGCTGACCGGCCGGGACCTGTCCGGGCTGGACCCGCACCGGCCGTTCGTCGATGAGGTGACGTTCGGCTGCCCGGTCTGCGAGGCTCGCGCGCGGCGGGTTCCCGACGTCATCGACGCCTGGTACGACTCCGGCTCGATGCCGTTCGCGCGGCTCGGGGCGCCGTATACGAACGAGCCCGAGTTCGAGCGGGCCTTCCCCGCGCAGTTCATCTGCGAGGCGATCGACCAGACCCGTGGGTGGTTCTACTCGCTGATGGCGGTCAGCACGATCGTGTTCGGCCGGTCGTCGTACGAGAACGTGGTCTGCCTCGGGCTCGTTGTCGACTCCGACGGCCGGAAGATGAGCAAGCACCTGGGCAACGTGCTGGAGCCGCTGCCGCTGATGGAGGCGCACGGCGCGGACGCCCTGCGCTGGTTCTTCGCCGCGTCCGGCTCCCCGTGGGCCACCCGGCGGGTGGGGCACGCGGCGCTGGAGGAAATCGTCCGCAAGATCCTGCTTACCTACTGGAACACGGTCTCGTTCCTGGCCCTATACGCCAACGCAGCCGCCTCCGACGGCAACGCCTGGGGCCCGGACCGGCTCGGCGAGGCACCGGCACCGATGGACCGGCCGGTCCTGGACCGGTGGATCCTCAGCGAGCTGCACACCCTCGTCCGGGACGTCACCATCGCCCTGGAGGGCTTCGACACGGCAGGCGCGGGGCGTCGCATCGCGGGCTTCACCGATGAACTCTCCAACTGGTATGTGCGCAGGTCACGCCGTAGGTTCTGGGAAGGCCCACGGACCGGTGAGTCCGCATCGGCGTTCGCCACGCTGTATGAGTGCCTGGAGACGGTGACCCGGCTGATGGCGCCGATCACGCCATTCCTCACCGACTACGTGTGGAGCGCGCTGCGCGGCGCCGACGCTCCCGAGTCGGTCCACCTGGCCAGCTGGCCGGTCGCGGACACCGCGCTCATCGACCCGGAGCTGTCCGCGGAGATGGCGCTCACCCGCCGGCTGGTGGAGCTGGGGCGTTCGGCCCGGGCGTCCGCCACGGTGAAGATCCGGCAGCCGCTGGCGCGGGCGCTGGTCGGCGCGGCGGGGTTCGCGTCCCTGCCGGACGAGCTGCGCGCACAGGTCGCCGAGGAACTGAACGTGCACGCGCTGGAGACGCTGGCCGACGTCGACGTCGAACTGGTCGACTACAGCGTGAAGCCGAACTTCCGCGCCCTCGGCGGCCGGTTCGGCAAGGCCACGCCGGTGGCCGCGAAGGCGATCACCGCGGCGGACGCGTCCGCGCTGGCCGCCCAGCTGCGTACGGCCGGGACGGCCACGGTCACGGTGGACGGGAAAGAGGTGTCCCTCGGCCCGGACGAGGTGATCGTGACGCAGACGCCGAAGGCGGGCTGGACGGTCGCCGCGGACGCGGGCGAGACGGTGGCGCTCGAGGTCACGCTCACCCCCGAACTGCGCCGCGAAGGCCTGGCCCGGGAGGCGATCCGGCTCATCCAGGACGCGCGGAAGAGCGATGGGCTGGACGTCACCGACCGGATCTTGCTGTGGTGGGAGGCGAGCGACCCGGACCTTTCCGCCGCGCTGACGGAGCAGGGGCCGGTGATCGCGAACGAGGTCCTCGCCCGCAGCTACCAGGCCGGCCAGCCGTCGCAAGGCAGCGGCAACGCCGGGTTTGCCGAGCACACCGACGACCTGCTCGGCCTGCGGTTCTGGCTGCGGCGGGCGTAGGGGCCGCGGCGGGCGTAGGGGCTCAGCGGGGAACGGGTTCAGACGCCCGGCGACGGACGGTCAGTCCGTCTCCCCGCCATCCGGTTGGCAGGCGCGGCAGGGGGTGCACCCGTTCTTCCTGGCCGCCTCGACCGGCATCTTCTGCAGGTCACTGTCGCCCATGAACCGGATCAGAATGCAATCGCTCCGGTGGTACCGGGGCACGCCGGGGACCACCGTGACGGGCTGACCGGCCGAGGTGGTGCCGCCGGTGCCCTCGGTGCTGCCGGTGCCCTCGGTGCTGCCGGTGCCCTCGGTGCTACCGGTGTCCGTCGTACCTTTGGGGTGCTCGGAGCCGCTGGTGTCGCCGGGGCTGCCAGTGCCCGCGGGACTGCCGGTGTCCTCGGGACTGCCGGTGAGCCCGGGACTGCCGGTGAGCCCGGTGCTGTTGGCGTCCTCGGGACTGCTGGCGTCTCCGCTGTTGCCGGTGCCACTGCTGGTGACCTCGGGACTGTCGGTGAGCCCGGGACTGCCGGTGAGCTCGGTGCTGTTGGCGTCCTCGGGACTGCTGGCGCCTCCGCTGTTGCCGGTGCCACTGCTGGTTACTTTGGGACTGCCGGTGACTTTGGGACTGCCGGTGTCCTCGGTGGCTTTTGTGGGGGACGCGGATTCGGGGGCCGGCTTTGCTTCCCTGGACCCCGGCGCTGTCGGGGGCGCAGGGAACTGCTGCGTCGTATCCGGGGCGCCCCGGAAGTCCAGAAGCCGCTGCTCCCGGGTGGGCTCCACGAGAGGACGCTCCCAGGGCGGTCGCCCGGTTCGGTCTCTCGGGCCGCTGGCCGGAAGGGGGGCACGGGGGTCGGCACCTCGCCGGGCCGCCGGAGCTTCTGGACCCGGCCGGGCCTCCGGGGCATCGCTGGGCCTTCCGGTCAGCGAGGCACCCGGCCGCGGCACGGCGGCGGCGTCGGGCCTCCGCGGCGGCGTTCGATCGCGCTTGTCCGCGGGCTTCCTATCCCGCCTCCCGGCCGGCGCCTCTTCATCCCGCTTCGCGGCCGGCACCGCATCACGTTCCCAGGGAGGCACCGCATCCGGCTTCGCCGCGGGCGCCTGATCACGCTCCCACGGGGGAACCGATCCCGTTTTCGCCGCGGGCGCCTGGTCACGCTCCCAGGGGGGAACCGCTTTCGCCGCCGACGCCTGGTCACGCTCCCAGGGAGGCACGGGATCCGCTTTCGCGACCGGCGCCTGATCACGCTCCCAGGGAAGCACGGGGTCGGCCTTTGCGGCGGACGCCCGATCACGTTTCCGTGGCGGCACCGCCTCCGGCTTTGTGGCCGGCGCCGGATCACGTTCCCCGTGTGGCGCCGGGCCGAGTGTCGCGGCCGGCGCCTGGTCGCGCTGCCCGGCAGGCCGGGCCGGCCGTCCAGCGGACGCCGCTACGCGCTCGCTCCGGCGCTCACCGGCACTGGCCTCGCCGGGGCGCCCGGCGGACGCCTCATCCATCCGGTCGCCCGGGGCTTCCACGGCCGAGGCGCGCAGTTCTCCCCAGTTGAGGAGGGTGCCGACCATGAAGAAGATCAGCGTGACCGCGCTCATCGCGATCGCGATATAGACAAGCAACAGATTGCTGGCGACGGCTCCCGCGACGAGCAGTCCCATCGCGATGACGACCAGAGAAGCGCTGAACCTGATCACAAGCGTTCTCCCAGAACGCGCGGTCACCCCAACCGCCGATCTTCGCAACGCTCCCACGGGGGTGCCACCCCGCGGGCGACGTCGCCCCGCTCAAGCAAAAAACAACCCCCGCGACCCGGTGCTGACACGCCCAGGCCGCGGGGGATCGTTCAGTTATCGCCGTTCGTGCGCGGGCGCGCCCTCGCCTCCGTGGAAGCTTCCCGCGTGCTGAACGACGTCGGGCACGGAGTACTGCCCGGTCGATGGGGCGCCACCGTTACGCGCGCCGCCCTGCCCCAGGCCTGACGAGATGGACGCCTGCGGCGCGGACCCCATCGTGGGGAAGGCCCCGCTGTCGGTCACTCCCGCCTCCAGGTCCCGTAGCTGGCCCTCAAGGTACGCCTTCAGCCTGCTGCGGTACTCACGCTCGAAGGCACGCAGGTCGTCCACGCGGCGCTCGAGCTCCTCGCGCTGCTGGACCAGCGAGCCCATGGCCTGACGGTGACGCTCCTGCGCGTCGCGCTCAAGGCTCTCGGCCCGGGCGCGCGCATCGCCGGTGATCTGCTCGGCCTGGCGGCGCGCCTTGGTCAGCACCTCGTCGGCCTCGCGGCGGGCACGTCCCAGCGTCTCGTCCGCCTCGCGGCGCGCGTCGGCGATCGCCTGGTCGGCGGTCTGCTGCGCGAGAGACAGGACCCGCGCCGCGGTGTCCATGTTGTCCTCGGGCGGCGCCATCGAGCCCATCATCACCGGCTCGGGCTGCCGGCGTTCCGGCTCGCGCTGCGGCTCCGGCTGCATTATGTCCATCTTGGTGGAATCAGCCAGCGGCGAGCTCAGTGCGGGAACCGACGACTTACCCCCTCGCAGGCTCTCTGCCAGCTTCGCCCGGAGCTCTTCGTTCTCCTGGATAAGCCGGTCGAGCTCGGACTCGACCTCGTCGAGGAAGGCGTCAACCTCTTCCTCGTCGTAGCCGGGCCGGAGCCTCGTCGTACTGAACTGCTTGTTCCGCACATCCGCGGGCGTCAGCGGCATTTCGTCTCCTCGGCGCACTTGGCTGCGATCATCCGACGGTACCCGATCAGATCCGTGGCACGACTACGTCGAGCAGAATCAAGATCACAAGAAACAGCACCATGAAGCTGAGATCCATCGCTACTCTACCGAGGCGAAGGGGGGGTATGTAGCGGCGTAGAAATTTTAGTGGAGGATCGGTCACGGTGAAGATGCTCTCGGCGATAACCAGGAGTATTCCCGTGGGTACCCACTGCCGCGCGAACATCTGAATCCAGGAGAAGATCATCCGCCCGACGAGGATGATCAGGTAGATCGTGAGGATGTAGGTCAGGACAACCTTTAGGATGCCCATCGCCGCGTCCTCGCCTGCCGCAGCCTAGCCGGGCAGTCTCGTCGAGCCGAGCAATCTCGACCTGGGGCCTCGCGCGCAGTAGCTTGACTGGTCCGCATCACACCGTCACTGGTTTGTCCGCTAGCTCTGGTTGAAGAAACCTCTCTCCGCGATGCGAGCCTTGTCCTCCGCCGCCACCTCGACGTTCGCGGGAGAAAGCAGGAAGACCTTGTTGGTCACCCGCTCGATGCTCCCGTGCAGTCCGAAGATCAGGCCTGCCGCGAAGTCGACGAGGCGCTTGGCGTCACTGTCGACCATCTCGGTCAGGTTCATGATGACGGGGATCCCCTCGCGGAAGTGCTCCCCAATGGTACGTGCTTCATTGTAGGTGCGAGGGTGCAGCGTTGTGATCCGCGCGAGGTCAGTCGTCTGGCGGGCGCCGTCCGGGCGCGCGGGCGCCGGAAGGTGGGCACCGTCAGCCGGCTGCCCGTCCAGATCGTCCGGGCCATCGAAGCGGTCCGCCTGCTCCTCGTATTCCTCGTATTCCTCGTAGGAGTCGTACCCGTCCTGGTAGCGGTGGTCGTCCTCCACGAGGCCGAGGTAGACCGCCATCTTGCGCATTGCGCTGGCCATCTGTCAGTCCTCCGTCGTGCCGATCTGGCAGCCCCCCGGCGCTAGCCCGGAAGTGACCCTCCGGAACCCCCCGCAACTTCGACTGCGAACCCACATCCACGCTGCCGCGAGCCCTTAGAGGCCCACGCGAGGGACATTACATGAGAGGGGGCCTCCGATCGCCGAGCAACGCCGTACCGATTCGCAGGTGTGTCGCATCGGCCGCAACGGCCTCTTCCAGATCACCGCTCATACCCGCAGAAATGATCGTCGCCGCAGGCCGGACGGCGCGGACGGCGGCGGCCGCGGGGGCGAGCCGGGTAAAGGCGCCGGTGGCCGGGACTCCGAGCGGCGCGACCGCCATCACCCCGCCGAGGACGAGTCCCGCTTCGCTGGCGATCGCCGCGGCCAGCGGGCCGACCTGGTCCGCGGGCGCGCCGCCACGACCTGGATCGCCGTCCGGCCCGCTCAGGTTCACCTGGATGAGGCAGGTAAGGACGCGCTCCTGGCGGCGCGCGGCGTTCCCCAGGGCACGGACCAGCCGGAGGCGGTCCACCGAGTGGATAATGTCCGCGTACCGCGCGACGCTGGCCACTTTATTGGTTTGCAGCTGCCCGACGAAATGCCAGGTGATCGGCAGGTCCGCGCATCGCGCGGCCTTGGGAGCGGCCTCCTGGTCACGGTTTTCACCGTAGTCCCGCTGGCCCAGCTCATAGAGCAGCCGGACGTCCGAGGCGGGCCTGGTCTTCGTGATGGCGATGAGCGTGATCTCCGCGACGTCACGTCCCGCCGCGGCACACGCGGCCGCGATGCGCTCCCGGACCTGGTGCAGCCGTTCGGCCAGCTCGGCGCGCCGCACTGTGCTTTCTGGGCCCGCAATGCTTTCTGGGCCCGCAATGCTTTCTGGGCCCGCAATGCTTTCTGGGCCCGCAATGTCTTTGGGCCTGCTCACTTGAGGAAGTCGGGAACGTCCAGGTCGTCGTCTTCCTCGAAGATGACCGGACGCCGCCGGGTGGTGGCGACGTCGAACACACGCGCCGCGCCGGCCATCGGGCTGTCACCGCTGGCGTTCCCGCCGTTCCCGCCGGCTCCGGCGGACTCGCCGCCGTCGGCCCCGGAGATGTCCCAGGGGGCAGTCTCCCCCGGGTCGGCGGCGTCGGCGGCCGTACCGGAGCTGCCGGTGCGCGCACCCTGCTCGGCCGCACCGTGGCCGTCGCCGTAGCCGTAGCCGCCCGTGCCGCTGTCCAGCGAGCCACTGATGCCCCCGCTGGGCTGGGCGGTCCCGTCGTTCCCCGCCGCGGCACCCGCGCCGAACGTCCCGCCCACGGCGTTCTCGCCGGTAGGAATCTCGTCCGTCACCAGGGCCGCGGCGTCGGCGCCGGCCCCGCCCTCGCTGGCCGGACCAGCCGCAAACCCGGACGACGCGGCCCCCTGCGCCCCGAACCCGGACGACGCGGACGCCGCATCGCCGGTCCCGGCCGTGCCGCCGGATGGGTCCTCCGCGTACCACGGAGCCTGACTCGGCCGCGTGCTGGCCGGCGCAACGGCCGGGGGAACGGACGCAGCGGGCGGGCTGAGGGCCGTCGCGCCGAGGCCGCCGGCCCCGGATGAGGTCCGGCCCATCTGGTTCTCGTCGAAGCCGGCGGCGATGACCGTGACGCGCACCTCGTCGCCGAGCGCGTCGTCGATAACCGCGCCGAAGATGATGTTCGCGTCCACGGCCGCCGAATTGGCCACGAGCTGGGCAGCCTCGTTGATCTCGAACAGTCCCAGATCCGAACCGCCCTGAATGGACAGCAGCACACCGTGGGCCCCGTCGATGCTGGCCTCCAGCAGCGGGCTGGAGATCGCCATTTCCGCCGCGGCGACCGCGCGGTCCTCACCGCGCGAGGAGCCGATGCCCATCAGCGCCGAGCCCGCGCCGGACATGACGGACTTCACGTCGGCGAAGTCCAGGTTGATCAGGCCCGGCGTGGTGATCAGGTCGGTAATGCCCTGAACACCGGAAAGGAGCACCTGGTCGGCGGCCTTGAAGGCGTCGAGCACGCTGACGTGACGGTCGGAAATGGACAGCAGCCGATCGTTCGGGATGACGATGAGCGTGTCCACCTCGCTGCGCAGCCGCTCGATCCCGGCCTCGGCCTGGATCGCGCGGCGCTTGCCCTCGAAACCGAACGGGCGGGTGACGACGCCGATGGTCAGCGCGCCCAGCGACCGGGCGACGTTCGCCACCACGGGGGCACCGCCGGTTCCGGTGCCGCCGCCCTCCCCCGCCGTGACGAAGACCATGTCGGCGCCCTTGAGCACCTCTTCGATCTCCTCGCGGTGATCCTCGGCGGCCCGCGCGCCGACGTCGGGGTTGGCCCCCGCGCCCAGCCCACGGGTGAGCTCGCGGCCGACGTCGAGCTTGACGTCGGCGTCGCTCATCAGCAGCGCCTGCGCGTCGGTATTGATCGCGATGAACTCGACGCCCTTGAGGCCCTCTTCGATCATTCGATTAATTGCATTAACGCCACCGCCGCCGATTCCGACGACCTTGATGACCGCCAGGTAGTTCTGCGGTGCTGCCACGAGGAGGTACCTTTCCGCTCGTTTTAACTCGTTCACGTTCCCGGTCGCTAATCCGGCCGAATCGCTAATTTCGGCCGATCAGCCCGCTGGGCTCGGGAAACCCTGGCCGCGAAACGGAATACGCCGCCATTGGCATTGGCCGGCCCGCGGCGCCGTTTACGGTTCCCATGAGCTTATTAGCTGGCTCATTCGCTGGCGCAGAGCCGGCCTCACCATCAGGTTTCACCTTCAGGTAGAGATTTAGAGTTTTGTCAGCCCGGCAATTGCTAGGGACAGTAGGGTGGCGGGTCACCGGGGTCAACTAACCACGCGCGAACCGGCGCGGCGTGTCGCAGCATCACCGGGTCACCGCGGTTTCCAGCGCGCTGACGTCGTAGTAGTGCGCGCCCGTGCGCATCAGCGCGTAAAGCTCGGCGGTCTTGGCGGCCGCGCGGGCGGTGCTTCCCCACACGATCGTCACCCCGTTGGACAACCCGAGCGTCACGTTCTGCGGGCTGGACGCGGTGACCGTGGCCGCGGCACCGGCGATCCACGCGGGCACCTCGTGCAGCACGGTCACCGCCGCGGCCACGGACGTGCTGCCGCGCAGCGCGCTGAGCGGCATGGAAGTCCCGAACACGGGCATTCCGGCCGGCTTGACCGGCACCGACCGGACCACGACCCCGGTGGAGTCGATGAGGGCGAAGCCATCACCGGCCGGCCCAGTTGCCGACCCAGCGACCGGTACCGTAACGGCCAGAACCGGGGTGCGCTCCCGGACGGTGATGACGATCCGGTCCGGCCAGGACTTGCTCACCTGCGCCGATTGCACCTGCGGGATGGCTTCGACGCGCCTGGCCGCCGCGCCGGTGTCCACCCGGATCATCGGCACGCCCGTCCCGATAGCCGCCACCGCCCGCACCTGGCTGACCGGCACCAGGTGCGTTCCGGTGACAACGACCGACCGGACCACCAGCAGCTTCGATCCGAGCAGCGCCCAGGCGACGCCGGCGACCAGGGCGGCGGCGGCGAGGCCGAAGAACGCCGTCCGCCACGGGCTGCGGCCGCGGGCCCGCGCGGGAGGGCCGGGTGGCGGGGACGCCGGGCCATCGCCGGCTGGTGGGCCATCGCCGGCTGGGCCGTCGCCGGCTGGGCGGGGCATGGTGATCCCCGGGCCGTCACGGAGGCCGTCGCCGGAACCGGGCCAGTTCACCGGGTGCTCCCCCGGTCGCGCAGCGCGGCGACGATCACCGGGCCGAGCTTCGTCACGTCCCCGGCACCCATGGTCAGCACGACGTCGCCGGGCTTGGCGATATCGGCGATCACGGCCGGGACCTGGGCCGCGTCCGGAACGTAGCGAGCCCGCCCGGCCGGAACGGCGTCCGCCACGAGCCGCCCCGTGACACCCGGCTCGGGATCCTCCCGGGCCGCGTAGATGTCCATGACCACCACCTCGTCGGCGAGGCCGAGCGCGGCGCCGAACTGTTCGCCGAAGATCCGGGTCCGGCTGAACAGGTGCGGCTGGAAGATCGCGATCACGCGGCCGCCGTCGGCGAGATCACGGGCCGCCGCGAGGTCGGCCGCCACCTCGGTCGGGTGGTGCGCGTAACTGTCGAGCACCCGGACCCCGTCCTCATCGCCCTTGGGCTCCATCCGCCGCTGCGCACCGCGGTAGGCCCGCAGCGCCGCCGCGGCCGGCGGACCGTCGAGGCCGAGTTCGGCCGCGGCGGCGAAGGCGGCCGCGGCATTGAGCACGTTGTGCCGGCCGGGAACGGCAATGGTGATCGGGCCGGTGAATTCACCGAACGGACGTGGGCCGGGAGCGCCCCGGGGATCTGGGGCATCCTGCCCCGGAGCCGGAGCGGCCGCCATCGTGAACGTGCTGCCCATGCCGCGCGCGGTAATCCCGGACACCCGGTAGTCGGCCGATGGCGACGTCCCGTAGCTGCGGATCCGGATGGGGAGCCCGCGGGAGGCTTCGGCCACGGCGCGGGCCCCGGGGTCGTCGGCGCAGGTGATGAGGGCCCCGCCGGGCGTGATCCGGCGGCCGAAGGCCTCGAACGCGGACTGAATCTCGGCGAGGTCGCGGTAGTTGTCGAGGTGATCGGCTTCGACGTTGGTGATCACCGCGACCTGCGGGGACAGCATCAGAAACGAGCCGTCGCTCTCGTCGGCCTCGACCACGAGATCCTGGCCCGCACCGTCGTCGGCCCCGAGGCCGGTTTCGGCGAGCACGCCGCCGATGACATAGCCCGGATCGGCGCCGCACTCGCGCAGGATGGTGGTGATCATCGACGTCGTGGTCGTCTTGCCGTGCGTGCCGGCGACCGCCGTCGCCCGGCGCCCCGCCATGATCGAGGCCAGGGCCGCAGCGCGGGGCAGTACCCGCAGGCCGCGGCGGCGCGCCTCGGCCAGCTCCGGGTTGCCGGGCCGGATGGCGCTGGACGCCACGACCGTGTCGGCGCTACCGAGGTGGTCCGCGGCGTGCCCGGTGTGCACGGTGGCGCCGAGCGCGGCCAGTTCGCCGAGCATCCCCGGCGAACCGGAGTCACTGCCCGATACGGCCACGCCGCGCTCCAGCATGACGCGTGCGATGCCGGACATGCCCGCACCGCCGATGCCGACGAAGTGCACCCGGCCGAGCTGATCCAGCGGCACGGTATCCACGGGGGTCACCAGGGCCATCGGCTGTCCTCTCGCACGTCTTTGAGCTGGCTTCCCTAGGCGCCGCGCCGCGGCCGCCCGTGCCGGGGCTGCCCCCGGCGCGGCGGCGGGCCACGGCGGGGGGCCGGTTCGGGCTGGGGCTCGGCCTCCGCCCAGGGCGGTCGCTGGCGGCCGGCCGCGGGGTTGTCCTCCTGGCTGGGGTCGAACCACAGGTCGGCGTCACTCAGCGGGCCGCCGCGCTCGCGATCGGTGTTGTCTATGGGCTGGCCCCCCGGCATGGGCTGGCCCCCCGGCCTGGGGCGCTGACCCGGCATGGGCTGGCCGCCCGGACCCCCGGGCATGGGGCGCTGACCGCCCGGGCTCCCCGGCATGGGCTGGCCGCCCGGGCCTCCCGGCCTGGGGCGCTGACCGCCCGGGCTCCCCGGCATGGGCTGACCCCCCGAGGCGCCCGGCATGGGCTGACCCCCCGGCCTGGGGCGCTGACCGCCCGGGCTCCCCGGCATGGGCTGACCGCCCGGACCCCCGGGCATGGGGCGCTGACCGCCCGGGCCCCCCGGCATGGGCTGACCGCCCGGACCCCCGGGCATGGGGCGCTGACCGCCCGGGCCCCCCGGCATGGGCTGGCCCCCCGGCATGGGCTGGCCCCCCGGGCCGCCCGGGCCGCCCGGCATGGGCTGGCGCCGGGGCATCGGGGGCTCCCCCGGCATGGGGCGTTCGCCCGGCATGGGCTGGTCGCCGCGGAGCGGGGGACCACCGGGATTGCCACGGGCGGCGGGGTCGAACCAGTGGCCGGGGTTTCCCTCGGGCGGGGAGGCGGACATGTGCTCGTCCCCCGCGACGGGGTTGGCGGCCGCCTCGACGATCTCGATGACCACGCGCGCCAGCTGGCGGTCCGCGTCGGCGCGGCCCAGGGCGGCGGCGGCCTCGGACATGTTCGCCACCCGGTCGATGTCGAGCAGCACGGGCAGCAGGGTGTCCCGGATCCATTCCGGCGACAGGTCGGCGTCCTCGACGAGCAGGCCGCCGCCGCCGGCCACGATCGGCTCCGCGTTGAGCCGCTGCTCTCCGTTTCCGTGCGGGAGCGGGACAAAGGCCCCGGGCAGCCCAACCGCGGTGAGCTCGGCGCACGTCAGCGCGCCGCACCGGCAGAGCGCAAAGTCGGCGGCGGCGTAGGCCAGATCCATCCGGTCCACGAACGGCACCGAGACGTACGGCGCCCCGCCGGAGCTCGCCGGGACCTCCGCCGCGTTGCGCGGGCCGGTCACGTGCAGCACCTGCACCCCGGCCGAACGGAGCCACCCGATCGCCCCGTACAGCGCGCGGTTCAGCGACTGGGCGCCCTGCGAGCCGCCGGTCACGAGCAGAACGGGCAGGTCGGGCCGGAGCCCGAAGTGGGAGCGGGCCTTGTCGCCGAGCGCGAGCCGGTCCAGCTCGGCGATCTCACGGCGGATCGGGATCCCCAGGTAGGTGGCGTGCGCCAGCTGGGTGTTGGGATTCCCGGTGAACACGTGCTCGGTCAGCCGGGCGCCCAGTTTGTTGGCCAGGCCGGGGCGCGGGTTCGCCTCGTGGACCACGATCGGGACGTGCCGGCGGCGCGCGGCGAGATAACCGGGCGTGGCCACGTACCCGCCGAAGCCGACGAGGATATCCGCCTTCACCCGGTCGAGCACCCCGGCGGCGGCGTTGACTGCGCCGGCCAGCCGCCCGGGCACCGCGATGAGGGCCGGGCTGACCGAACGTGGCATCGGTACGGCGGGGATCAGGGCGAGTTCGTACCCCCGCATCGGGACAAGCCGGGTCTCCAGGCCCCGTTCGGTACCCAGGCAGACGATCAGAGCGCGCGGGTCGGCCTGGCGCAGCGCATCAGCGAGCGCAAGCGCAGGTTCAATATGTCCGGCGGTCCCGCCGCCGGCTAGTACAACCCTCATCGCGGGGCCTTCCTATTCGCCACGTATGCCGGTCCGGCTCCGCGCCACCGGGGATCCCCGGCCGCGAGGCGGCGGCATCAGCCTCACTCGCTTCGCTGCGTCAGGCCAAGCCAGCTTAGAACGCGCAGCGGCAGCGCGGGGCCGCGAGCGGAGAGAGCCTCCCGTGCACCGGGCTCACGACGGGCGATCGACATAAGTATGCCGAGCGCCACCATCGTGGCGAGAAGCGAGGACAAACCGGCCGAAACCAGCGGCAGCGGCACACCGGTGATCGGCAGCACGCCGATCACCGCGCCGATGTTGACCACCGCCTGCATGACGATCCACGCGGTGATCGCGGCCGCGGTCAGCCGCGAGAAGGTGTCCTGCACGCGCCGGGCCACCCGCAGCCCGGCGAAGGCCAGCCCGCCGTACAGGAAGCACACGCACAAGGTGCCGATGAGCCCCAGCTCCTCGCCGATGATGGCGAAGATGAAGTCGCTGGTGGACTCGGGCACGTAGCCCCATTTTTCCCGGCTGGCCCCGAGCCCCACGCCGAACAGGCCGCCCGAGCCGACCGCGTACTTGCCCTGGATGTTCTGCATGTTCGGGCCCATCGGGCCGCCCTGCGGGTTCAGGAAACCCGTCAGCCGCTGCCGCCGGTACGCCGACGTCACCGCGAGCAGCAGCACGACCAGGCACATCAGCGCCAGCATCCCGGCAAAGATACGCCCCGGGGTGCCGATGACCCACAGCAGCGTCACGAAGATGACCAGCAGAACGAACGTGGTGCCCAGGTCGTCGCCGACCATGACCAGCATGCAGAGCAGCCCGGCCCCCGGCAGCAGCGGGATCAGCAGGTGCCGCCAGTCCTCCAGCTGGCGGAGCCGCTCCTTGCGGGCGAGCAGGTCGGCGCCCCACAGCACCAGGGCGATCTTGGCCAGCTCGGACGGCTGGGCCGGGAACGGGCCGAGCTGGATCCAGCGCGCGGCGCCGTTCTGCGACACCCCGACGCCCGGGATGAGGGTGAGCCCGAGGCCGAGGACCGACGCGCCGAGCAGCGGGTACGCCGCGGCGCGGAACACCCGCGGTGAGGACCGGGCCGCCACGTACATGATCGGCAGCCCGAGCGCGGCGCCGAGCAACTGCTTCTTGAAGTCGGAGTACGCGGGCAGGCCCTCGGTCAGGTCCTGCACCGACGAGGTGGACAGCACCATCACCAGCCCGAGCCCGAGCAGGAGCGCGGTAATGCCGATGATCAGGTAGTACGACGTGAGCGGGCGGTCGAGCAGCGCGAACCACGACGCGAGCCGGTCCCAGGCTGAGACGGACGGCCCGGCCGCGTCGACGGCCGCGGCCAGGTCGGCCGCATCGGCAGTCTCCTCAGCTCCGCCTTTAACCCCGGCTTCCACCACGCGCTCCATAGGTCCAGTTTCGGCGGGGGGACGGCCGATACCGGGGAGATCCGCCGCGTGTCGCGGAAGAGGGAGGATTCGGGGAGACGCCGGGGCAGGGCTACTTCGGGATCCAGGCAGCGTAGAAGACGCCCAGGCCAAGCGCGATGAACATGCCGGAGATGACCCAGAATCTGACCACGATCGTGGTCTCGGCCCAGCCGAGCAGCTCGAAATGATGCTGCAACGGGGCCATCCGGAACACCCGTTTACCGGTCATTTTGAACGAGCCGACCTGGATGATCACCGACAGCGTGACGATCACGAACAGGCCGCCCAGCAGGAGGAGCAGCAGTTCGGTCCGGGTCGTGATGGCCAGCCCGGCCAGCGCGCCGCCGAGGGCCAGGGAGCCCGTGTCGCCCATGAAGATGCGGGCCGGCGGGGCGTTCCACCACAGGAAGCCGACGCACGCGGCCATCAGGGCGGCGGCGACCACGGCCAGGTCCAGCGGGTCCCGGACGTCGTAGCAGTTCGGCGCGAGGGACAGCGTGCAGTCGTTGCGGAGCTGCCAGTTGCCGATGATGACGTACGCGGCCAGCACGAGGATGGCCGCGCCGGTAGCCAGGCCGTCCAGCCCGTCGGTGAGGTTCACCGCGTTGGACGTGCCGGCCACCATGGCCACGACCCAGGCCACGAAGAAAACGGGCCCGACCGAGATCCCGAAGTCGGCCAGGAAGGACAGGTGCGTGGACGCGGGGGTGAGGTCGTACCCGTCGGGGAAGTGCAGGGCCAGCACCGCGAACACGACGCCGACCACCACCTGCCCGGTGAGCTTGGCCCCGCTGCGCAGGCCGAGGCTGCGCTGCTTGTACAGCTTGATGAAGTCGTCGGCGAACCCGACCGCGCCCAGGCCGGTCATCAGGAACAGGACGAGCAGCCCGGACACCGACACCGATTCCCCGGTGGCGAGGTGCCCGGCGAAGTACCCGACGAGCGTCGCGACGATCATGACGGTGCCGCCCATCGTGGGCGTCCCCCGCTTGTTGGCGTGACCGGCCGGCCCCTCCTCGCGGATGGGCTGGCCGTAGCCGTGGCGGGAGAACACCCGGATGGCCACCGGCGTGCCGAGCAGCGCTACCACCAGCGAGACCGCGGCGGAGACGAGAAGGGCAATCACTGGGCCGTCTCCTTCAGGGGTTGCGGCGGGAGCAGCAAGCCGGCAGCGACACTTTCCAGCCCGGCGGCCCGGGAGGCCTTGACGAGAACGACGTCACCAGCGGCCAGCCGGCTCTGCAGGGCTGCGGCAGCACCCGGCCCGTCCGGCACGCTGATCGCCTCACCGTGCCATTCGCTCGTGGCCAGGGCCCCGTCGAGGATGGCTTCTGCTTCTTCCCCGACAACGATCAGACCGGTCACTCCGGTTCCGGCGGCCAGCGCCCCGATCTCCTCGTGACTGGCCCGGGACTCCTCCCCCAGCTCGGCCATCTGGCCGAGGACGGCGAAGGAACGCCGGCCCCGCGCCATGTGGCGCAGGGCGTCGAGCGCGGCGCGGACCGATTCGGGGTTGGCGTTGTAGGCGTCGTTGACGACGGTGACGCCACCCGGGGCCTGGTGCACTTCCATCCGCCACCTGCTGCGGGCGGTGGCCGCGGACAGCCCCTCGGCGATCTCCGCCGGGCCGAGGCCCATCTCGGCGGCGATGGCGGCCGCGGCCAGGGAATTCGGCACGTGGTGCGCGCCGTGCAGGGCCAGCCGGACCGGAGCCGTACCGGCCGGGGTCACCAGCGTGAAGCTCGCGCGCCCCAGGTCGTCCAGGCGGACGTCGGCGGCGGTGAAATCGGGACTTCTGGGGCTGCTGTGACTAGTGGGCTGGGTGGGGCCGGTGGACTGGGTGGGGCCGGTGGACTGGGTGGGGCCGGTGGGGCCGGTGGGCTGAGTGAGGCTGGTTGGGTGGCTGTTATTGGGTGCCAGGCCAAAGGTGACGACCCGCGCCTCGGTGCGCTCCGCCATGGCCATCACGCGGGGGTCGTCGGCGTTCAGGATGGCAACGCCACCAGCGGTCCCGGCGGGCAGGGCCGCGGGCAGTTCCCCCTTGGCCCGCGCGACCTGCTCGATGCCGCCGAACTCCCCGGTGTGGGCGTGCCCCACGTTCAGGACGGCGCCGATCCGGGGCGGCGCGATCTCGCACAGGCTGGCGATGTGCCCGGCGCCGCGGGCGGCCAGCTCCAGCACCATGTACCGGGTGCCGGGGTCGGCGCGCAGCACGGTCAGCGGGAAGCCGAACTCGTTGTTGTAGGACCCTTCGGGCGCGACCGTCGGCCCGAGGCGCTCGATCAGCTGGGCGGCCAGGTCCTTCGTCGAGGTCTTGCCCGAGGAGCCGGTGATCCCCGCGATGGTGACCTCCGGCAGCCGGGCCACGACCTCCTGGGCCAGCCGGGCCAGCGCCACGGGCACGTTCCCGACGATCAGGCCGGGCACGCCGCACGGGCGGGTGCCCAGCACGGCCACCGCGCCGGCCGCGATGGCGGTCCCGGCGAAGTCGTGCCCGTCGGCCCGCTCCCCCTCGACCGCGGCGAACAGGCCGCCCGGGGCGGCCCGGCGTGAGTCGATGACGACCGGCCCATAGACGAGAGCGGACGGATCCGCACCCCCGTCCAGCCGGGCACCGGTGATCCGGGCGATCTCCTTCAGCGGGAGCGGGATCAAAGTTCCCCCTTCGGGTGAGCCGCCCGGTAGGCCCCGGCCCGCTGCCGCAGCGCCTCCGCGGTGACCGCACGGTCGTCGAACGGCAGGACGCGGCCCGCCACGTACTGGCCACGCTCGTGGCCCTTGCCCGCGACCAGGATCACGTCCCCCTTGGCGGCGGAGGATACCGCAAGGTCAATCGCGGCCGTCCGGTCCGGTTCCACGATCACGCGGGCCCGGCGCAGCGGCGGTACCCCGATCGCACCGTCCAGCATCGCCGCCAGGATGGCCAGCGGATCCTCCGAGCGCGGGTTGTCGCTGGTGAAGATGGCCACGTCGGCGAGGGCGGCCGCCGCGGCGCCCATCAGCGGGCGCTTGGCCCGGTCCCGGTCGCCGCCGCAGCCGAGCACGATGATCAGGTTGCCCTGGGTAACCGGGCGCAGCGCGCCGAGCACCGCCTGCACCGCGCCGGGCTTGTGCGAGTAGTCCACGAGCACGGTCAGGTCGGGCGCGGCCCCGCCCGCGTCGACCCGTTCCAGCCGCCCGGGCACGCCGGGGCAGGACCCCACGCCGGCCACCGCGTCGTCCAGCCCGATCCCCGCCTCGACCAGGGCCACGATGGCCCCGAGAGCGTTGGCCACGTTGAACGGGCCGATCAGGGCCACGGACGCGTCGGCCGCCACGCCACCGGGCCCGATGACCCGGAACGCGCTGCCGTCCGCGCCGACCCGGACGTTCTCGGCCCGCCAGTCCGCGGCCGGGTTCCCGGTCGCGGAGAAGGTGGTGACGGGGATGGGCGCGCTGGCCGCGAGGCGCCGCCCGTGGGCATCGTCGAGGTTCACCACCCCGGCCCCGGCGTAGCGCGGGGTGAACAGCTCGGCCTTGGCCGCGAAGTAGTCCTCGAGGTCGGCGTGGAAGTCCAGGTGGTCCTGGGACAGGTTGGTGAAGACGGCCACGTCGTAGTGGGTGCCCGCGACCCGGCCGAGCGCGAGCGCGTGGCTGGAGACCTCCATCGCGGCGGCGGTGACCCCCCGCTCGGCCATGGTGGCCAGCAGGGCCTGCAGATCGGTGGCCTCCGGGGTGGTGAGCTCACTGGGCTGGACCTCGGCCCCGATCCGCGTCTCCACCCCGCCGATCAGGCCGGTGACGTGCCCGGCCCGGCGCAGCCCGGCCTCGGCCAGGTAGCTCGTGGTGGTCTTGCCGCTCGTCCCGGTCACGCCGATCAGCCGCAGCTTCCGGCTGGGGTCGCCGTAGATCCAGCAGGCGACGTCGCCAAGCCGGGCCCGCGGGTCGGCGACCACGTAGACGGGCAGCCCGGCCGCGGCGGCGCGGTCCCGCCCGGCCGGATCGGTGAGGATGGCCACGGCCCCGGCGGCGGCCGCGGCCGCACTGAACTCGGCGCCGTGCACCTGAGTGCCCGGCAGCGCGGCGTACAGGTCCCCGGGGCGCACCATCCGCGAGTCATGCGTGACTCCGCACACGGCCGCGTCCAGCTCGGGTCCGTTAAAAATTACCGATCCGGGCGCGACGGACGGAACCTCGCGGTCGGCGGGGAGTTTCACGCCGAGCAGCGCGCCGAGGCCGGAAAGCGGACGGCTCACAGTTCGGGTGGGACGAATGGCCACGGGCACGCGGAGAGGTTACCTCCTATCAGGGGCCGGTGAGCGGCACGTCCGCAGGCTCGGCCCCGTCCGGCGGAATCTTCATGGTCTGCAGCGCGAACTTCATGACCTGATAGAAGACCGGGCCGGCCACGACGGCCCCGAAGTAGCCGTTCTTCTTCGGGTTCTGCACGTTGACCGCGACCACGAGCCCCGGGTTGTCCCCCGGGGCCATTCCGATCCAGCTGGATCCGTACTGGCACAGGCACTTCTTGGCTGCGTCCCATTCCTGGGAGGTCCCGGTCTTCGCGGCGACCGCGTAGCCGGGGATCACGCCCCAGGGCGCGCCCCCCGCGTAGTCGACCCCGGGCACCTGCTGCAGCGCCCCGATCAGGCTCTTGGCCGTGCCGGCCCGGATGACCCGGCGGGACGGGGACGCGGGCGCCGGCGTGTACGTGCCCGCGCTGCTGGTGGTCCCCTGCACGAGGGTCGGCTGCACGCGCACGCCGCCGTTGGCGATCGTCGCGTAGACGCTGGCCATCTGCAGCGCGGTCACGTCGACGCCCTGGCCGAACGACAGCGTGTAACGCTCGTCGCCCCACCACTGCGAGGTCGGGTGCAGCAGGCCGGCCGATTCGCCGGGCAGGTTCACGCCGGTGAGTGAGCCGAGGCCGAACGCATTCAGGTAGCCGTACTGAGTCTGCGGCGCAACGTGCCGGACGACCTGGACCATGCCGTCGTTGCTGGAGTGGGCCAGGATGCCGGCGATCGTCCAGCGCTCGACGGGGTGGTTCTCGGCGTCGTGGAAGATGAAGCCGGCCTCGTTGATGACGTCGGGCACGGTGTAGGTGCTCGTGATCGTCTGGCCGCCCGTTTCCATCGCCGCGGCGGCGGTGATCACCTTGGCCGTGCTGCCGGGCTCGAAGACGTCCTGGACGGCCAGGTCCGAGGTGGCCTCGGGATTCGTGGACGCGGGATCGTAGGCCGGCCACTGCGCCATGGCCAGGATCTTCCCCGTCTTGGGCTGCATGACCACGGCCGTGCAGTTGTCCGCCTGGGACTTGGTCACCTCCTGCTGACAGGCCTGCTGGGCCTCCCACTGCACCGCGGGGATGATCGTCAGGCGCAGCCCGCTGCCGTTGACCGCGGGCGTGTTCGTGGTCGACGCCAGCGGGATCTGCTCGCCGAGGGTACCGGCCTGGAACTGCTCGCTGCCCGGCTTGCCCGCCAGCAGCGCGTTGTCGGCGTACTCCAGTCCCGCCTCGCCGGTCAGGTTGCCGGTCGTGGTCGTGTCGGTGAAGCCGAGGAGGTTGGAGGTCGCCTCACCGTCGGGGTAGTCCCGGGCGTAGCTGGCCTGCATCGCGATGCCGGGCAGCGCGGTACCGGCGGTCATCCCGCTGGTGGTGCTGGTCCCGCCGGAGGTTCCGGTGACGCCCGGCAGCGTCAGCGCCTTGATCTCGTCGGCGGCCTGCTGGGTGACCCCCTTCTTGAGCACCACGTACTGGGTCGAGGTCGGGTTCTGCAGCAGGCTGAGAATGTCCGCCCCGGTCATGCCGAGCGGCCCGGCCAGGTCGGCGGCGATCTGCGGCATCTGGGCCGCGCTCATCATCAGGGGGTCGGCGTAGACCAGGTAGGTCTGCACCGTGAGGGCCAGCGGCTGGCCGTTCGCGGCCGTGATCGTCCCGCGCACGGCCGGGATGTTCTCACCCTGCAGCCGCTGGTCCTGCGCCAGCTGCAGGTAGGTGCGCGAATCAAAGCCCTGGAGCTGAATCAGGCGCCCGGCGAACAGGGACAGCACGAAGGCGATGGCCAGCAGCGTGACCCCGAGCCGCCGTCCCGGGTCGGCCCGCGGGCGGAGGACACGGCGCACCACGGCGCGCGGGCGCGGGGCACGGCCGTTCCGGGTGAGTCCCGGCCGGACGGGCTCAACGGGCCGGTGGGCGGTGGGCGGCCGGGAGCCGGGGGGCTTCGGTCCGGGCCGTTTCGGTCTCGGCCGTTTCGGGGCCGGCTGTTTCGGTCCTGGGGGGTTTGGTCCTGGAGACTTTGGGCCGGACCGGCCTGGTCCCGGACCGCCCCGGCCCATCGGCCGCCCACCACTACGCGGCTCACGGCCCCCGCCCCGCATGGTCATGGGGTATAGCCAGGGACCTGGATCGTCGCGGCGGCACCGGAGGCAGCGTCGCTGGAGATCCTGCCGGTCTTCACGTTGAGGAACTGGATCTGGCCGACCGGCCGCATGCCGAGCTGCTCGGCCCGCTGGGCGATCACGCTTGGCGCCTGGTCCTCGGCGACCTGCTGCTGCAGTTGCTGCTGCTGCTTGGCCAGCGTCTGGTCCTGCTGCTGCAGATTGGCGATGCGGAACGAACCGGCGGCGAGCGTCGTACTGATGACCAGGAGGCATACCAGCGTGCCGCACAGCATGCCCACGATCAGCAGGATGAACGGCATCCGGCGGCGCGCCTCGGCGGTCAGACTGGGAGCCGGCGGCGGAGCCGGGGCCGGCGCGGCCCCGGTCTTGGGGATCCCGGTCTTGGGAAGGGTCCCGGTCTCGGAGAGAGTGGCGGCCCGGTTGGGGGGAGTCCCGGGCTTGGCCGCTCCGGCCCGCGTCGCGGCTGGAACGCGTGTGGCCGGTGTGGCCGCGCGCGGTGGCTGTGCCGCGCGCGGTGGCTGTGCCGGACGTTGTGGCTGCGCCGGACGTTGTGGCTGTGTCGGACGTTGTGGCTGCGCCGGACGTTGTGGGCGGGACGGCCTGGGTGCCCGTGGTGCCCGGACGGGGCGCGGCGGGGCAGTCCCCTGGGGTGCGCTGGGTATGCCGTCGCGGCGGGCGCCGCCCACCTGGTCCAGGGACCAGGGGTCGCGGGCATCCCGGCTGCGCGGGGGCGCTGAGTCGCCTATTCGGGTCGCCATGTCGTCCGCCCCTTCATCACGCCGCCTTCCGGATACGCGTCGCGGCCCGGAGCCGCGCCGATGCCGCGCGTGGATTCGCGGCGAGTTCTTCTGCTGATGGCCGCAGCGCCCCCCTGGTCAGCAGGCGGAAACGCGGCCCGCTCCCGGGCAGCGGCACCGGCAGGCCGGGCGGGGTGGTATCGGCGGCGGCCGCGGTGAGCACCCGCTTGACCGCGCGGTCTTCGAGCGAGTGGTAGGCGAGGACGACGATCCGGCCGCCCACCGAGAGCAGGTCAAGCGCGGCGGGCAGCGCGCGCCCGAGGATGGCCAGTTCGCTGTTCACCTCGATCCGCAGCGCCTGGAACGCCCGCTTGGCGGGGTGGCCGCCGGTCCGCCGTGCGGCGGCGGGTATCGCGTCCCGGACGATGTCGCTCAGCCGGGCCGTGGAGGTGATCGGGGACCGTGACCGTTCCCGTACCACCGCGTCGGCGATCCGCCGGGCGAATCGCTCCTCGCCGTAATCGCGCAGCACGCGGGCCAGTTCCGCGGCCGGGTAATGGTTCACGACCTCGGCCGCGGTGAGCTCACGGGTCCGGTCCATCCGCATGTCCAGGGGCGCGTCGTAGGAGTAGGCGAAGCCGCGCTCGCGGTCGTCAAGCTGCGGGGAGGACACACCGAGGTCGAACAGGACGCCCTGCACGCCGTCCAGGCCCGCGGCGGCGACGACGGCCGGGATCTCGTCGTAGAAGGCGTGCACCAGGGTGACCCGGTCCGCGTAGCCGGACAGCAGATCGCGGGACCGCTCGATCGCGGTCAGGTCGGCGTCGACGCCGATCAGGATGAGCCCGGGATAGGCCGCGAGCAGGGCCCGGGCGTGGCCCGCCCGGCCGAGCGTCGCGTCGAGGAGAACCGCGCCGTCCGGCTCCAGGGCCGGCCCGAGCAGGGCCACGACGGTGTCCACCATGACCGGCACATGACCGGCGGATGACTCTCCCATCAGACCCCTTAAGTCCTCGCCTGTTCACCCAGAAGGCGCCCCCTGGCCGGGACCCCATCCGCGCCGCGCGGGCCGCCAGCCGCCTGGCACCGGGGAAGTGATGCCAGCCAGCCGGCGGCCCAGCGCGGGTGGAGACCCCGCCGGGGGCCGCGGGCCCGGGCCGCCGGCCCGGTACCCGTCACAAGATCCCGGGCAGCACCTCCTGCGATGCCTCCGAGAACGCTTCCTCCTGGCTGGCCAGGTAGGTCTCCCAGGCCGCGGCGTCCCAGATCTCCATGCGCGTGTTGGCGCCGATCACCACGCAGTCCCGGTCCAGGCCGGCGTAGGTCCGCAGCGCGGGCGGGACCGTGATCCGGCCCTGCCTGTCCGGCACCTCGTCGAAGGCGCTGGCGAACAGGACACGGCTGTAATCGCGGAGGTCTTTGCGGGTGACCGGCGCGGTGCGCATGGCCTCGGTGACCCGGCCGAACTCCGCCAGCGGGAACACATAGAGGCAGCGCTCCTGACCTTTCGTGATCACCACCCCCTCGGCGAATTCGTCGCGGTACTTGGCGGGCAGGATCAGCCGGCCCTTCTCGTCGAGCCGGGGCGTGTGAGTGCCGAGGAACATCGCACCCACCTCCCGTCCGTCGGCGGGCCCTGTCCGCAGGCAGGGCCGCACGCCCGTTATCGCTCGGCCCCTTCCTACCCCATGACGCTCCACTGTACTCCACATTCCTCCACGGTCAACGTCCGCATGGCCGGGTTTGGCACCTATCAACCGGCAAAGCTGCAGTTCAGCGACGGTGGAGCGAAGTGGGGCCACCGCAGCCAGGTGGGCGGCCACCGGTTCGCAGGGGCCGCCCGTACGGTCTCTGAGTAAGGAACTGGGGCGCCTGAGGAAGGGAATCGGGCCAGAAGACGGCGGGAAACGGCCAGCAAGCGCCGGAGCCGGCCCAGGTGGAGCAAACAGGTGGAGCAAAGTGGGGGAGGCCCGGCGCGGGCGCGGGTGAGGCAAAGCGGCGGACATCTCGTGCCCTGAGCGCAATAAAAGGGCTACGGCCGGGAATTGCCTGACTTAGCGGACCAGCGTCCCCCTGCCCCGAAGCGTCGCGCGTCAGGCGAGGTAGGACGTACTGTCGGTACAGGGCAGCGGGCGGCGCAGTGGCCTACCCCGCCGGTGGCTGGTGTGGCGTAAGGCCCATCGAGGAGGCCAGGTGGCAGTGGAAATGGGGCGCGACCCAGCCAGCGCGCTCGATGACCTCGTAACGGTGGCCGGCCGCATCGCCACGGCCGTCGAGTCCGTGATCGACGGAAAGGCGAACGCGGTCCGGCTCACGCTCACCGTGCTGCTCGCCGAGGGTCACCTGCTCATCGAGGACGTCCCCGGGGTCGGGAAGACGATGCTGGCCAAGGCGCTGGCGCGGTCGATCGACTGCTCGGTACGGCGAATCCAGTTCACCCCGGACCTGCTGCCCAGCGACGTCACCGGCGTGAGCGCGTTCAACCAGGAACGGCGCGAGTTCGAGTTCAAGCCGGGACCCATTTTCGCCAACATCGTGGTCGGGGACGAGATCAACCGCGCCTCCCCCAAGACTCAGTCCGCGCTGCTGGAAAGCATGGAGGAGGGGCAGGTCACCGTCGACGGGACCACGTTCCCGCTGGAATCGCCGTTCATAGTGATCGCCACGCAGAACCCCGTGGAGATGGAGGGGACCTACCCCCTCCCCGAAGCCCAGCGTGACCGGTTCACCGCGCGCATCTCCATCGGCTACCCGACGGCCGCGGCGGAAATGGAGATGATCGACACTCACGGCTCGGCGTCACCGCTGGATGACGTCAAGCCCGTCGCCCACGCCACGGACATCCGGGACCTGGCGGTGGCGGTGCGCGGTGTCATGGTCTCCGACCTGCTCAAGCAGTACGTGATCAACCTGGTCAACGCGACCCGTTCGCATGAGGACCTGCGGCTCGGCGCCTCCCCGCGGGCGACGCTTCATCTGCTGCGGGCCAGCCGTGCCTGGGCGGCGCTCGACGGCCGTGACTACGTGATCCCGGATGACGTGCAGGCCCTGGCCGTGCCGGTTCTCGCGCACCGGCTGCTGCCGACGCCGGAGGCACTCGTCGCGGGCCAGCCGCCCGAGCAGGTGCTGGCCGGTATCGTCGCCCGGCTGCCGCTGCCGACCCGCCGGTGATGGGCCAGGCTCTCCATGCGGGCACTGATTGACGCACTGACCACCAGGGGCAAGACCTTTCTGGCCATCGGGTGCGCGGCGGTCATCTCCGGCTTGGCGCTGGACGAGGCCGACCTGCTGCGCATCGGAATCCTGCTGGTGATGCTCCCGGTGCTGTCCGCGCTGGGGGCCACCCGGGCCCGCTACCGGCTGTCCTGCACCCGGCAGCTGCTCCCGCGCCGGGTCCCGGCCGGGCACCCGGCCGAGGTCCGGGTCCGGCTGTCCAACATCTCCCGGCTGCGCACCGGGCTGCTGCTCGCCGAGGACATCACCCCCCTCGCGGCCGGCCGCCGGCAGCGTTTCGTGCTCGAGGCGATCGAGGCGTCCGGCCACCGCGACCTTACCTACCAGGTCCAGCTCGATCAGCGGGGCAAGTACACGATCGGCCCGCTGCAGATCCGTGTGGCCGACGTGTTCGGCCTGGTGGCGATCGGACGGTCGTTCGCAACCAAGAGCACGCTGGTGGTCACGCCGACGATCACGCCGCTGCCCCGCGTCGCGATCCCCGGCAGCCGCCTCGGCGATGGCGAAAGCGGCATGCGCACCGTCGCGGCCGCAGGAGAAGACGACATCGCCCCGCGCGCCTACCGGGACGGTGACGAACTGCGCCGGGTGCACTGGCGTTCCACCGCGCGGTACGGCGAACTGATGGTCCGCCGCGAGGAGCAGCAGTGGCACAACCGGGCGCTGCTGCTGATCGACGCCCGGCGGCGCGCGTATACCGGCAGCGGCCCGGGATCACCTTTTGAGTTCGCCATCAGCGCCGCCGCGTCGATTGGCGTGCATCTGGCCGGCCAGGGAATCGACACGCGGCTGGTCACCGACTCCGGCGAGGTCACGCCCGCCGGGCCGGCCGCGGAATCGCTGCTGGAGCGGCTGTCGGTCATCGCCCCGACCCGGAACCTCGACCTCGGCCGGGGCCTGGCCACGCTGCGCGCCAGCAGTCGCGGCCAGGTCATCGCCGTGACCGGGATCCTGTCGCCCGGCCAGGCCCGGCTGCTCGCCGCCAGTCACCGGGGGACGGCGCCGGCCATGGCGGTGATGATCGACGGACTGCAGTGGAATTCGGGGCCCGCCGCGCGGGGCGCCCCGGTGGCAGCCACGGCCGCGCGGGACATCCTGGTCGCGGCGGGGTGGCGCGTTGCGGTGGTCACGGCCGGCACCCCGCTCAGCGCGGCGTGGCAGGAACTGCACAGCCCCGCCGCCGGCGGCTTCCTGCGCCGCACGGTCAGCACCGAGGCGCCCGCGGTGCCGTCCAAAGTTCCAGGGCCCCAGGAGGGGACCGGATGAGCCATCGGCTGACGCTGGCCGCGGCGGCCGGGACGGCTCTCGCCTCGGCCGCCCTGTACTCGCTGTTTGACGGCGTGGAATGGTTCTGGACCGGGCTGGGCGCCATCGCCGTGGTCGCCGCGATCGGCACCCTGACCCGGTGGGGCCGGCTGCCGGTGCTCGCGGCCCTGGCGGCGGCCCTGGCAGGCCTGGTGCTGTACCTCAACGCCATATTCGCGGCCGGGCGGTCCTGGCTGCTGGTGGTGCCGAACCGCTCGTCGCTCAGCTACCTATGGCAACTGGCGGCGCAGGGGATGACCGACGCGGACCGGTTCTCCCCGCCGGTGCCGCTGACGCCAGGCCTGCTCCTGCTCGGGACGGCCGGAATCGCGCTGGCCGCGCTGGCCACCGACACCCTGGCGGTCCGCCTGCGCAGCTCCGCGGTGGCCGGCCTGCCGCTGCTGGCGCTGTTCATCGTGCCGACGACGACGCCGGCCGCACGCGGCGGGCTGGGCACCACGATCGTGTTCTGCCTGGCCACGGCCGGGTACCTGCTCATCCTGAACGCGGACGGCCGGGAACGGATCCACCGGTGGGGACGCCCGATCGGCCTTTGGCAGGCCAGCACCTCCACCGGCTCCGGGTACGCGCGGGCGCCCGGCGCCGTGCGGGAGTCCGATGCCCGCTCGCTCGCGGCGGCGGGCCGGCGCATCGGGGCGGCCTCGATCGTGGTCGCGCTGTGCGTGCCGCTGTTCGTGCCCGGTCTCCGCGTCAACCGCATGTTCCCCGCGCACGTCAACATCTTCGGCCAGGCCGGGACGGCGCTGGGCCCCGGCACGAGCGTGCCGGACCCGCTCGCACAGATGACACAGGACCTGCGGGAAAGCCAGTCGTCGACCGTCCTCACCTACCGGACGACCGACCCCGAACCGCAGTACCTGCAGATGTACATCCTGGGCGACCTGTCCACCACGGCCTGGACCATGGGCCCGGGCGTGGGCCCGACGGCCGTCACGACCGGCACACTGCCGTCCCCGCAGGGCCTGGCCGGCGCAGACCGTACCAGCGTGACGACCCACATCACCGTCGGCCGCCGGACAGCCAGCGCCACCTCGGGGGTCAGCTTCCTGCCGGTGCCGTACCCGGCGACCAAGATCAGCGTGCCCGGGCACTGGGTGATGGATGTGAGCACGTCGATGGTGCTCGGCTTCGGGACCAATCTGTCCGGCCTGTCGTACACGGTGACCAGCGATGATGTTTCCCCGAGCACGGATCAGCTGAACAAGGCGCCCGCGCCGCCGGCCGCGATCGCCGACCAGTACCTGAACGTCCCGGCGGCGTTCCGGCCGCTGACCACGCTCGCGAAGAAGATCACCAGCCATGCGACGACCGGCTACGCCAAGGCGATCGCGCTGCAGAATTGGTTCACCACGTCCGGCGGGTTCAGCTACAGCCTGAGCGCCACCGAACCGCCGAACGCGACCGGTCTCAGTCACTTCCTCACCGTCAGCAAGCGCGGTTACTGCCAGCAGTTCGCGTTCGCGATGGCCGTGCTGGCCCGGTTGCTGGGCATCCCGTCCCGTGTCGCGGTGGGCTTCACCGCCGGCTCGCCCACGGGCATCGGCACCTGGGCGGTCAAGACCAGCGACGCGCACGCCTGGCCGGAGCTCTACTTCCAGGGCGCGGGCTGGCTGCGGTTCGAGCCCACGCCGTCCGGGAGCGGCGGCCAGGGCACGGCCGTTCCGCCGGGCTACACGGTGCCGCAGCAGACGGGCGGCGGCAGTTCGTCCCTTGCCCCGGTGGCCGCCCAGCCGAACACGGGCTCCCCGGGCACCAGCGGGGGCAGTTCGAACCTCAACCCGCACGCGCGCGGGCTGACCGGGAACGGGGGCGGACCGGGCGCGAGCCACGGGGGCACCGGGTTCCCGGCGGAGCCGATCGGGCTGGCCGTGCTCGCGCTGCTGGCCGTGGCGGCGTTCGCGCCGCGGACGGCGCGGTCCCTGCGCCGGCGGCGCCGGTTTCACCGGAGGGGCGACGCCGAGCGGGCGCACGCCGCCTGGCGTGAGGTGCTCGACGACCTCGCCGACTACCGCATCCCGGGGCGGCCGAGTGAGTCACCGCGCAGCACCGCGCGCCGGGTCGCCGCTGAATCCAGCCTCCCGCGGCCCGCGGCCGAGGCCCTCCAGCGGGTTGCGCTCGCAGAAGAACGCGCCAGCTACGCGGGGGCCCCGAGCCCGGCCCCGCCGGGGCACGCCGACCTCGACCAGATCCGGCGCGGGCTGGCGGCGTCGGTGGGCCGCCGGGCCCGCTGGCGTGCGCGCCTGTTTCCCGCGTCCGCGCTCACATCCGCCCGCACCGGGGTGGTGCAGCTGGCCGAGGCGGCCACCCGGGCCCAGTCCAGCATGTGGCGGTTCAGGGGACCACGGGGATGGCGGCGGAACCCGGTCCCGGGCTCTACTTCTGCTGGTTGAACCGCAGCATGTCGCCCCGGGCTCTGGGCCGGTCAGCCGCCCTCCTGCCGGCGGCGCCACCGTTCTTCGAGCCGCTCCATCATGCCCGGCCCCGCCGTATGGTCGGTCGCGCGGCGCTGCTGGCGCCGGCGGCGCCGCGAGGCACGCTTCGGCCGGGCCGTTCCGAACGCGGCCGCCGACATCCCGCTGATGTGCCGCCAGCTGGTGAGCGCCCACATGCTGCAGACGAGCATGACGACGAAGCCCGCGACACCGACCCAGATGTACTGGGATATGACCCCGCCCAGGAGCAGTCCGACGCCCAGCACGAATCCGGCCACGGCCTGGTAGGCCCGGCGCTTGTAGTGCACCCGCGGGTCGCTGGAGCGAACCGTGTGCACAAACTTCGGATCCTCGCTGTAGAGCGCCTGCTCGATCTGCTCGAGCTGACGCTGCTCATGCTCAGACAGCGGCACGACGCCTCCCATGAAACCTTGCACGCAGGACCGGAGGTTCGGTGACTTCCACCAGTCTTCTCCGGCCCATCTCCAGAATACGAGCCGGAACGGGCCGCGTGGAAGAGCGCCCGGCGCTAGGCGTCTTCGCGGGCCTGCCTGCGCGCTTCACATGTTCCTCCAGAGCTCCGCCGGGCGGACCTTACCGTTGCCGAACCGCTCGGCGATCCGGTCCATCGCCTGCTCCGCCTCCCGCCAGCCAGCGGGCCGGTCACCGAAGGCTAGCTGGGTGGCCGCCGCCGACGCGGGCACCAGACCGGTCGCACGGACGCCGACCAAACGCAGCCGCGCCTGGCGGTCCAGTCCGGAGCCCGCATAGAGAGCGCACGCGGTCGCGTAAATCTTACGGGCCAGGTCGCTCGGCTCGGCCAGGGTCCGGGATCGCGTCATCGTCGTGAAATTGGCCAGCCGGAGCTTCACCGTCACCGTCCGGGCCACACAGCCGGCCTCGCGCAGGCTGCGCGCGGTCCGCTCGGACAGCCGCAGCAATTCCCGGCGGACCACGTCCGGGTCGCTGATGTCGGTGGCGAAGGTCTCCTCGGCGCCGATGCTCTTGTCCGGGGCATGCGGGGTCACCGCCCGCGGGTCGCGACCCCAGGCGAGCGCGGCCAGGTGCGAGCCGACGGCCGCGCCCAGGTTGTGCTGCAGCGTGGCTACCGGGGCGTGAGCAATGTCACCCACGGTTCGCAGCCCGAGCCGGGCGAGGATCTCCCCGGTACGCTCGCCCACGCCCCACAGCGCCGAAGTGGGCAGCGGGTGCAGGAAGCCGAGCACCCCGTCGCGCGGCACGACCAGCAGGCCGTCCGGCTTGCAATGCACCGACGCGATCTTGGCCACGAACTTGCTCGGCGCCACGCCCACCGAGCAGGTCATTCCCTGCTCGGCCTCGACCTGCCGCCGGATCGCCGCGCCGATCCACGCCGGGGAGCCGAGACGGCGCTCCGCGCCGGAGACATCGAGGAAGGCCTCGTCCAGGGCGAGCGGCTCGACCAGCGGCGTGACCGACCGGAAGACCGCCATGACCTGCCTGGATACCGCGCTGTAGACCGCATGCCGGGGCGGGATGAACACCGCCTGCGGGCACAGCCGCCGGGCCCGGCTGGCGGGCATGGCGGAACGGACCCCGAACCGGCGCGCCTCGTAGGACGCCGACAGCACGACGCTGCGCCCGCTCGGGGAGCCCACGATCACTGGCTTCCCGGCCAGGTCCGGACGCTCCCGTATCTCCACGCTGGCGTAGAAGGCGTCCATGTCGACGTGCAGGATGTGGCAGGCCGTGTCGTCCGCGGGCTGGTCGCCGGAACGCGCTGCACCGGTCATCGGGTCGGTCATCGGGTCGGTCATCGGGCCGTCCATCGGATTAGCGGCACCCCAGGATGTGGAGCCGGGCGGCGATGTCGCGCAGCGGCGGGTACGTCGCGGCCGCCGCCTCCAGGGATCGCAGTGCCTCCGCGGCACCGGGATCGGCGTCCACCAGGACGCTGGGCACGAGGTCCGCGAAGACCTGCACGCCATGCGCGGCGCCGGGGTAGAGCCCGGCTCCTTCGATCAGCGCGCCGAGGCCGGGCAGGGTGAAGTAATGGGGGACGGGGGCACCGGCGGGCACGCGCCCCGGCTCGGACTGGCCACCGGCGCGGTCCAGCAGCGCACGGGCATCAGCGAACCGGCCCGCGACCGCGCGGTGCAGGATCGCAGCGGCGAGGCTGGCGGCCAGCACGCTCACCGTGCCGCCGGGCCGTAGCACCCGGGCGACGGCGGCGAGCGCGTCGGCCGGCGAATCGACGTATTCGAGGACGCTGTGGCAGATCACGAGATCGGCGGCCGCCTCCCCCACCACGCTGTCCAGGCCCGCGGCCTCACCCTGGACCGCGCTGATCCGCACGTCCATCTCGGCCGCACGGCGCTGCGCGGCCGCCAGCGAGTCCGGGCTCGGGTCCACCACCGTAACGGCATGGCCCAGCGCGGCCAGTGGCACGGCGAAACCGCCGGTCCCGCCGCCCGCGTCGATGACGTCCAGCCGGTCCCGGCCGGTGTCCGCGGCCCGCGCCGCGAGGACGCCGCGCAGCACGTCCCAGACAACGGACGCGCGCGTCCCCAGCGCCTCACCGCCCAAAGCCCCGCCTCCTCGCGACATGACTTCAATGTAGTGCCGCCCACCGACAATGTCGGGAGGTCGCGAGGTCCGGTGCGCGCGACACGCCCGGGGGCCACCGCGCGGCCGCGCCCGGCGCGGCCGGGAAACGGCCCGCCGCGGGGCCGGGCCGGGACGCGGTGACGCGCCGGAATACTTTTTCTGGGCGGTTTCCCGAGGTCGGCGGCTAATTTCTAACGGACTCCGGACACCTTGACGGGATATGGGCGCTGTCTTCAGCCTCAGGCCATATCCTCTGGGCCATGGCTGAGCACCTCGAGCTCCCACGCCCCTGCCGGCTCCTGCGGACGGTGGCCTGGAACCTCACCGAATCGGTAGGGCTGCCGGGCATCGGTTACATCGTTGGCCAGGAACTCGCCGGCCGGAACGCGGCGATGATCGCGGCCTCCGCCGTACTATGGCTGACCGCGGTGGTGCGCAAGGTGGCCACCGGCAGCGTCCCCGGGCTCGTCACGATCTCCGCCCTGGTCATGACGGTGCAGGCCGCCGTGGTGGTGAGCACCGGCAACGTGTTCTTCTTCCTGCTGCAGTTCCCGCTGGCCAATCTGGCCATGGCGCTGCTGTTCGCCCGGACGGCCCCGACGCGCAAACCACTGATCGCGCAACTGGCCGCGGAGGTCGTCGCGCTCCGTCAGCCGTCCACCCACCATCCGGCCCTGCACCGGTTCTTCCAGCACGCCACGTGGCTGTGGGCGGGCCTGTTCTTCCTGATGACCGTCGGATTCTCGGTCATGATGCTCACCGAGCCGCTGACCCTGTTCCTGCTCCTCACCACGGCGGTTACCACGGGCATCGTGGTGTTCGGCGCGGGCCTGTCGGCGCTATGGTTCTTCTCGGTGATCCGCAAGTCCGGCCTGCATGTCCGCTTTGCCCCCGTATAGGGGTAACGCCCCGGTCAGAGCGTGAGCTCGGGCTTCAGGCCGAGCAGCCGCGCCAGCAGGCCGTTGACGAACGACGGGGACGCATCGGTGGACAGATCCCGGGCCAGCTCCACCGCCTCGCTGATCGCCACCCCGTCGGGCACGCCGTCCGCCCAGAGCAGCTCGTAGGCGCCGATCCGCAGGACGTTGCGATCCACCGCCGGCATGCGGTCCAGCGTCCAGCCCACGGAATGAGAGGCGAGCAGTTCGTCGATCCGCTCCCGGTGCGCCTGCACGCCACGCACCAGTTCGGCGGCGTACTCCGGCACCGGCGGGCCGCCGTCGGGGCCCAGCGCGGTGCGTTCCTCCATCAGGGCGATCACCGGCTCGCCGCGCACTTCGGCCTCGAAGAGCAGATCCAGCGCGCGCTTGCGTGCCTTGCTACGAGCGGCCACCTCAGGCGCGGCCGAGGTACTGGCCCGTGCGCGTGTCGACCCTGACCTTCTCGCCGGTGGAGATGAACAGCGGGACCAGGACCTCGGCCCCGGTCTCCAGCTTGGCCGGCTTGGTACCGCCGGTCGAGCGGTCGCCCTGCAGGCCGGGCTCGGTGGCACTGACCGTCAGCTCCACGGCCGCCGGCAGGTCGACGTACAGCGGGACACCGTCGTTGAACGCGACCGTCACCATCTGCTCCTCGAGCAGGTAGTTGGCGGAGTCGCCCACGGTGCCGGCGGGGACCCGGGGCTGGTCGTAGTCCTGGGTGTCCATGAAGACGAAGTCCTCGCCTTCGCGGTAGAGGTACTGCATCTCGCGCTTGTCGACGTTGGCGACGTCCACCTTCACGCCGGCGTTGAAGGTCCGGTCGACCACCTTGCCGGTCATCACGTTCTTCAGCTTGGTGCGCACAAAAGCACCGCCCTTGCCGGGCTTTACGTGCTGGAACTCAACGACGGTCCACAGGTTGCCGTCAAGGTTCAGGGTTATGCCGTTCTTCAGGTCATTCGTGGTCGCCACGTCAGCCGTCTCATCCCTATGCCCGCTCCGTCACAGGGCGAGCAGTTCCCTAGTGGTGGTCGTAAGAATCTGGGCGGCCGGCGCCTCGTGCCCAACATGGTCGTGCCCAGCATGGGCCGCGCCGGCCCCGACGATAAGGACATCCTCGATCCGGACGCCGCCTTGGCCGGGCAGGTAGACACCGGGCTCGACGGTGACCGGAACACAGTCCTCCAGTTTACCCGTACTTCCGTACCCGATCAGCGGTGCCTCGTGGACTTCCAGCCCCACGCCGTGGCCCAGCCCGTGCTGAAAATGCGCGCCGTGGCCGGCCGCGGAGATCAGGTCACGCGCGGCCGCGTCGACGTCGCCGAACTCCGCGCCCGGCTGGGCCGCGGCACAGCCGGCCCGCTGGGCCGCCGCGACCAGTTCGTAGATGTCCCGCTGCCACCCGGCGGGCTCGCCGAGAGCGACGGTACGGGTCATGTCCGCGTGATAGCCGGCGTAGCAGGCGCCGAAATCCATCGTGATCAGGTCCCCGCGGCGCAGCGGCCGGTCGCACGGAGCGTGATGCGGGATCGCCCCGTTCGGCCCGCTGGCGACGATCGTTTCGAAGGCGGGCCGTGCCGCGCCCAGCTCGGCCATCCGGTGGTCCAGCTCCCCGGCCAGGGCCAGTTCGGTGAGACCCGGGCGGATCCGCGGCAGCACATCGGCGAGTGCCTGGCCGGTGATCCGGCAGGCGGCGGCGAGCAGCCCGATCTCGGTGGCGTCCTTGACCATCCGCAGGTCTTCGATCCCGTGGCCGAACGGGACCAGGGTGATGCCCTCCGCGCTGGAAGCGAGGGCTCCGTGGCGCTCCACGGTCACCTCGTGCGCCTCGTAGCCGACCCGGCGCATCCCGCGGCGGGTCATCGCGCCGGCCAGCGCGAGCTCGGTGAACCGCTCGATGGTCAGCTCGAGGTCGGGGCAGTCCCGGCGGGCGGCCAGCGCGTACCGGGAATCGGTGGCGAGCAGCCCCCCGCCTTCGGCCGGCCCACCTTCGGCCGGCAGGAGCAGCGCGGCATTGGAGCTGGCCAGCCCGGTGAGGTAGCGGACGTTCGGCGGCGAGGTGACCAGCACCGCGTCGGCGTCGAGCGCGGCGACCTTGGCTTGCGCGCGGGCCCGCCGGGCGGCGTGAATTTCCGGCATCCCCCGACTCTAGAGCAGTCGTCCGGCCCGCGAAATCGGGACGTTTGGCCCCCAGCCAACGCAACCCCCGGATGTCTGCACGGCTGAGCGTCCCATGGGACTCCTCTTCCCGGGCCGTTCGGCGTAGCCGGAAAGAGCGGAACTCCCACGGCCGCTGCGGGTGAGTAAGAGTGTGAGCACCTAAGCCGGGGAGCCCTGTCACCGGGTATCCCGCGTGCAGTTACGACCCGCCGCATCCGCGCCTTGATCCCGGCGCGTTCAACAAGATCTTCTCGTTCGGCTCGGTGGCGGCCGAGACCAACGGCACGATCGCGTTCATCATCCATCCCGCGGCCATACCGCCCGGAACCGCGGTCTTCATCGTGGCCTACGTGCCGTCGAAGTCCCCCGGCGCGGATGGCGGCAGCTCGTCGGGCGACGAGTTCACCCTCATCGACAACGGCCCGCTCGGACCGTGTACGTCCAACGCCCCCTGACCGTCCTCGCGGGGCCCGGTGCTGCCGGGCCCCGCGACCTCGCCGTCCTCAGGCGGCCAGTTCGGCGGCGCGCTCGATCAGGCGGACGCGGCCGGCATGGTCCCCCGCCAGCGGGATGACGGTCAGCGTGGTCGCCCCGGCCGCACGGAACGCGGCGAGCCGCTCCCGCACGTAACCTTCCGGGCCGATCAGCGAGGTCTTCTCCAGCAGTTCCGTGGGGACCAGGGCCTCCGCCTCGGCCTTGCGGCCGTCCAGGTAGGCGTCCTGAATCTGGTCCGCGGCGGCCCCGTAGCCGAGCCGGTGAGCCAGCGTGTGGTAGAAGTTCTTGCCGCGGGCGCCCATGCCGCCGATGTACAGGGCGAAGAACGGGCGGGCCAGATCGCGGTAGGCGGCCACGTCGGCGCCGATCATCAGCGGAGCCTGGGCGACCACGTCCAGCGGGCCGAGCGCCGGGTCCCGCTTGGCCATCCCCTCGGCCATTGGGGCGCCCCACACCTCCCCCGCCTTCTCGGGCAGGTAAAAGAACGGTTGCCAGCCTTCGGCCAGCTCGGCGGTGAGCGCCACGTTCTTCGGGCCAACCGAGGCGACCATGATCGGGATGCGCTCGCGCACCGGGTGGTTGATCAGCTTGAGCGGCTTGCCGAGGCCGGTGCCCTGATCCGCGGGGAGCGGGAGCTGATAGTACCGGCCGTCGTAGCTGAGCCGCTCCCGGCGCCACACCATCCGGCAGATCTCGATCAGCTCGCGGGTCCGGCCGACGGGGGCGTCGTAGGGCACGCCGTGCCAGCCCTCGATCACCTGCGGGCCGGACGCGCCGAGGCCGAGGGTGAACCGGCCGTTCGAGACGTAGTCCAGCCCGGCCGCGGTCATCGCGGTCAGTGCCGGGGTGCGCGAATACAGCTGGAAAATGCCGGAGGCCAGCTCGAGCCGCTCGGTCTTGGCCGCGATATAGCCGAGCTGGCTCACCGCGTCGTAGCTGTAGGCCTCCGGCACGAACACGATGCCGAGACCGGCCTTCTCGTAGTCGGCCAGCTCCGTGACTGTCTCAGCGAAGCCCCCGGCGTAGTTGATCGACATCCCGACGCGCATGCTCCAGCCTTCCGTTCCACTCTCACCGAGTTCCGTTCGGCCAATGAATGAACGTTAACCGGTCCGGGGCGGCACTGCTGAGCCCAGGCGGCCGACGATGTCGCGGCAGACGTCCGCGGGTTCGCGGCCGTCGGTGGACACCGTGTGCGTCGCGACCGCCTCGTAGGCCGCCAGCCGGTCGGCGTAGACGGTGGGCAGGTCGGGCCGGCGCAGCATCGGGCGCCCGTCGTCGCCGCCGACCCGGGCCACCGCGCCGTCGTAACGAACGTGCAGGTAGACCACGTCCGCGGCGAGCAACAGCCGGCGGGTCCGCGCGTCTTCCACCGCGCCGCCGCCGAGGGCGAGCACCGCGGGGGGCCCGTTGAGCAGCCCGGCGATGGTCTCGTGCTCCGCCGCGCGGAACGCCTGCTCCCCGTGGTCGGCGAAGATCTTCGAAACCGGGTGTCCCGCGCGCTCCTCGATCACCGCGTCGGCGTCGATGAACGGCAGCCCGAGCTGCCCGGACAGCAGGCGGCCCACCGTGGTCTTGCCGGCCCCCATGAACCCGACCAGGACGATCACGGGGCGCTGCCCGGGGTCCCGGCCCCCACGAGCTTTGCGATGGCCTGCAGGGCGAGCTGGTAGGACTGCAGGCCGAAGCCGGCCACGGTGCCGTTGGCCACGCCCGCGACGACGGAGGTGTGCCGGAACGACTCGCGTGCGGCCGGGTTGGACAGGTGGACCTCGACCAGCGGCGCGGTGCGCATCGCGAGCGCGTCCCGCAGCGCGTAGGAATAGTGCGTGAACGCGGCCGGGTTCAGCACGACCGGCGTGCGCGCGTCGGCGGCTTCGTGGACCCAGCGGATCATCTCGGCCTCGTCGTCCGTCTGCCGGACCGTCACGTCCAGGCCGAGCTGGCGGCCGGTCTCGCGGCATGTCTCGGCCAGATCCGCCAGGGTGGCCGAGCCGTAGACGTCCGGCTCGCGGATCCCGAGGCGGCCGAGGTTCGGGCCGTTGAGCACGAGCACCTGCGTCATGACCGGCACACCTCCAGGTACGCCTGTTCCAGCAGTTCCTCGGGAGGTCCCTCGAGGATGGCGGGCCGGGCCGGCCCGTCGAGGACCACGAAGCGCAGGCGGGCGCCCCGTGTCTTCTTGTCGACCGCCATCGCGGCGCGCAGTTCCGGCCAGACGTCGGGCCGGTACGCGGTGGGCAGCCCGACGGAGCTGAGCACGCCGCGATGCCGGGCCGCGGTCTGGCCATCCAGGCGGCCCGCCAGCCGGCTCAGCTCGGCGGCGTAGACCATCCCGATCGCCACCGCGTCGCCGTGCCGGAACCGGTACTCCTCGGCGCGCTCGATCGCGTGACCGAGGGTGTGGCCGTAGTTCAGCGTCTCGCGCAGGCCCGCCTCGCGGAAGTCCGCCGCGACCACGTGCCCCTTGAACCGGATCGCCCGCTCGATCAGCTCCCGGGTGTGCCGCCCGTGCGGGACCGTGGCGCCCTCCGGATCGTCGTCCACCAGGTCCAGGATGGCCGGGTCCGCCACGAAGCCCGCCTTGATGACCTCGGCCAGCCCGGCGACGTAGTCGGCCCGCGGCACCGTCTCCAGCGTGGCCAGGTCGGCCAGCACTCCCGCCGGGGCGTAGAACGCGCCCACGAGGTTCTTGCCCTCGGGGATGTCGACCGCGGTCTTGCCGCCGATCGCGGCGTCGACCATGCCGAGCAGCGTGGTCGGGACGAGCACGACGCGGATCCCGCGCAGCCAGGTCGCCGCGACGAAGCCGGCCAGATCGGTCACCGCGCCCCCGCCGACGCCGACGATGCAGTCGGTACGGCCGACGCGCTCGGCGGCCAGCCGGGACCAGAGCCCCGCCGCGACCGGGATCTGCTTGGCCGCCTCGCCGTCCGGGACCTGCTCGGCCACCACCCGGTATCCGGCGTCTTCGAGCGCGTGGCACGCCGGGTGGGCGATGTGGCTGACGCTGCCGGAGGAGACTACGAAGACCGTGGCGGCTTCCTTCCCGACCAGGCCGGGCAGTTCGCCGAGGGCGCCGGTGCCGACGACCACCTCGTAGGGGCGCTCGCCGCCGACGGGGATCCTGGTGATGCTCATCGCGCCGTTACTCCGTCCGGGCCAGAGTTCTCCGCCAGCCAGGCGGCGATCTCGTCGGCGATCTCTTCCGGCGCGAGATCATCGGACGACACGGTGAACGTGGCCAGCCGCTCGTAGATGGGGCGCCGTTCCTCGAGCATGCTGCGCAGCCGGCCGCGCGGGTTCCCGGGGATGATGACCCGCGGCCGGTCCAGGCCGAGACGGCGCGCGACCGCGGTGAACCCGGCCGCGAGGTAGGCCACCGGCTGCCCGGCGAGCAACTGCTGGATGCCCGGGTCGAGCACCGCGCCGCTGCCCAGCGCGACGACGGCGCCACTGGCGGCAAGCGCCTGCTCCGCCGCGGCGCGTTCCAGTGCGCGGAACGCCGGCTCGCCGTCATCGACGAAAATGTCACCCACCGGCTTGCCCGCCACCGCCTCGACGTCGGTGTCGGTGTCGACGAAGGCGGCGCCGAGATGCCCGGCCAGCATGGTCCCCACCACCGATTTGCCCGCCGCAGGCGGTCCCACCAGAACCACGAGAGGCCGTTCCGTGCTAGGCGCCTCAGCGGTCACGTGATCACCAGAGCGTCGACGTAGGCACGCACGTTGCGGCGGATCTCGTCCACCGAGTCCCCGCCGAACTTCTCGGTCACGGCGTCGGCCAGCACCAGCGCGACCATGGCCTCGGCCACCACCCCGGACGCGGGCACCGCGGTCGCGTCGCTGCGCTGGTCGATCGCCTTGGCCGGCTCGCGGGTCTGCACGTCGATCGTGTCGAGGGCACGCGGCACGGTGGAGATGGGCTTCATCGCGGCGCGGACCCGGAGCACCTCGCCGTTGCTCATGCCGCCCTCCACGCCGCCGGCCCGGTTGGTCCGCCGGCGCACGCCATCCGGGCCCGTTTCGATCTCGTCGTGGGCCTGCGATCCCCGGCGGCGGGCGGTGGTGAACCCGTCGCCGATCTCGACGCCCTTCATGGCCTGAATGCTCATGACGGCCGCGGCCAGCCGCGCGTCGAGGCGCCGGTCCCAGTGCGTGAAGCTGCCGAGGCCGGGCGGCAGGCCGAAGCCCAGCACCTCGACGACGCCGCCGAGGGTGTCACCCTCCTTGCGGGCCACGTCGATCTCCTCCACCATCGCGGCGCTGGTTTTCGGGTCGGCGCAGCGAACGCGGTCCGCGTCGATGCGGGCCGCGTCCTCCGGACCGGGCAGCAGCCCGTCCGGGGCGCTGACCGCACCCAGGGCCACGACGTGGCTGATGACCTCCACGCCGAGCGCCTGGCGGAGGAATTGCCGCGCGACCTCGCCCAGCGCGACCCGGGACGCCGTTTCGCGCGCGCTCGCGCGCTCGAGCACGGGGCGGGCGTCCGTGTGGCCGTACTTCTGCATCCCGGCCAGGTCCGCGTGCCCGGGGCGCGGCCGGGTCAGCGGGGCGTTCCGGGCCAGCGCGGCGAGTTCGCCGGCGTCGACCGCGTCCGGGGACATCACCGTCTCCCACTTGGGCCATTCGGTGTTCGCGATCCGGATCGCCACCGGGCCGCCGAGCGTGACCCCGTGCCGGATCCCCCCGGTGAGCTCGACCTCGTCCTGCTCGAACTTCATCCGGGCGCCCCGGCCGTAACCGGCCCGGCGGCGCGCCAGCGCGGCGGCGATGTCGTCGGTGCCCACCCGCACTCCCGCGGGGACCCCTTCGCAGATGGCCACGAGCGCGCGCCCATGGGATTCACCCGCGGTAAGCCAGCGAAGCATGTCCTTGATCCTATGGGGCGGCGGAAGCGTGTTCCCCGGGAACGACGGCAGCGTGTCCCGGGGAAGGCGACTGCTGGAGCCCGTGCCGGTTCTCAGCGCGGATGGCATATCAGGCTCTTGTGACCTGTGGCTGGCCCGGATTTTCCCGCCGCGGCGGAGGGCTGCGTCTCAATCTCGTGGCATTTTCCTCAGCCCAGTCGGGTCGAACGTAACGCTGGCGGATGCTCTCCGCTACCGATGGCTGGCCAGCACGGCGCTGCTGCTGAACAGCCGTGGAGCGAGATACGGCGTTGTCGTCGCGACGTAGCTGCTGGTCAGATGGTGGGCGTCAAAGTAGACGAGGACGTTGCCGACGACCGACGGGCAGACACCGTTCCCGCAGATGAACTGGTTCATGTCGATCACCTTCACCTTGCCCGCCATCAAACGCGCCGCCTGGACGGTCGGCGGATCCGGCAGGATCGCCTCGGCAGCCGGACGGTCACAGGCCGGCGAAGCGGCGCCGTACTCGGAAACGCAATCCGCCGGATCGAAGTCCATCGCGGGGGTCTCCTGGATCGGGACCACGGAGATGCCATGATCCTGGAGTTGCTCCCAGTACTGTGCCATCCCCGCCGCGATGTCCGCGTGGGCCGCGGAGCCGACCTGGGGGTGTGCCACGGACCCCATCTCGTCGAAGTCGGACGTGATCACGACGTCGGGGCGGATACTGGTGAGCAGGTCGTGCTGCACCGTGACGTCCCACTCGTGGCACGATGTGTACGGGACGTTGGGGACGTTGGTGTTCGGATCGGTCATCCAGGTGGCGGTCCACGGGCAGGTGGCGTGCAGGTCGGTGACCAGCCTCCAGTGATAACGCAGGGCAACCTCGTCGAGGGCCGGGAACCAGTTGCCGGCGACAGAGTCACCGACCAGAGCGACGGTGAGCGTGGGGTCGGTCCTGTCGCCGTACACGCACACCTTCGGCGCGACGGCGTACTCGCCATCCAGGCAGCCTTGCTGCCAGTACCCGGGAATAGCCGCGAGCGCGTCGTCCGGCGGCGGCAGGACGGGCTTCGCCGGGACGCTGACAGCCTTGCCCGCGAGCGCCGCGGCACCGGGATAGCCCGGCCCTAGCTTGCCGTCCCACTGGCCGGGCACGCTCGCGATGTAAACCGACACCAGGATCACCGGCAAGGCAGCCGTCAGCGCGGTCGACAGGGAACGCCAGCCGTGCCCGGTGAGCTTCGGCGAGAGCCGCACCTGGTCTTCGACGTAGACCTTGGTCCACCACGCCGCCGCTAGCGAAGCTACGATCAGGGCCGGGCCGCTCAGGGCACCGGGGCTCTTGCCGCGGTCGGCGGTCCACAGGTCGATCATGGGCCAGTGCCACAGGTAGAGCGAGTACGAGATGCCGCCGAGAAAGACCATCGGCCGCGCCGACATCAGCCGCGCCGGGCCGCGCCGTCCCAGGTTAGATCCTCCCGCGATGAGCATGACGGCACCTCCGACGGGCAGCAGTGCGAGGGCTCCCGGAAACGCGGATGTCCCGCGCAGCACGAAGGCCGAGGCGAGCACGGCAGCCAGCCCGGCCCATCCGAGCCAGCCTTGCCTGCGAAGCACGTGATCAACGCGTTCGGGGAGCATGGCGAGCAGTCCGCCGGCGCCGAGCTCCCATATCCTGGTGGTCGTGAGGAAATAGGCGGCGGCGCGGTCAACCCGCGTCTCGTACACCGAGTACGCCAGTGAGGCGGCCACGAGCGTCACCACGAGCCCGGCAAGTACGACGCGGCGACATCGGCGGCCCGCGAGAGCCGCGACGACGAAGAGCAGCGGCCAGACCAGGTAGAACTGCTCCTCTACCGACAACGACCAGAAGTGCTGCACAGGTGTGGCCGCATCGTTGGACGCCAGGTAATCGACGGCCTCGTGTGCGAGTTGCCAGTTCTGGAAGTACAGCGCGCTGGCCCTTATCTGTCCGGCCGTATCGGCCAGCCGGCCCGGCGGCAGCACGAGACGCGCGACGACCCAGGTCACGCCGAGCACGAGAGCGGCCGCCGGCACGAGGCGCCTGGCCCGGCGGCCCCAGAAATCGAGTAGCCGGACTCGGCCGTCGCGCTGGTAACCGTGCCAGAGATGCCCGGTGATCAGGAAGCCCGAGATCACGAAGAAGACATCGACCCCCGCGAAACCGCCGGGCACGAGCGACGGGTAGAGGTGATAGATCACCACCATCGACACGGCGAGCGCCCGCAGGCCCTGGATGTCTGGACGGAAACCGCGACCGTTCGCGTCCGACCGGTCAGCGACGGGCCGCACCGCCGCGGACAACACCTCGCTCACTTCTGTTCCGCCTTCGGCTCGCATAGGAGGCACACCCAGGCTGCCGTCGCGCAGAAGCCAGGGGAGGTGAGATCACTGACAGGCAAGCAGATCGTAAGCGCGGAAACTAAGAACCCTACAGCCCGCTGGCCGCGATGACCGCGATCGCGCCCGCCAGCATGAACGGGCCGAACGCGATCTGGGACTTGCGCGTCGCCTTCCCCGCCGCGATCATCGCGACGCCCACCACGGCGGCCAGCACGAACCCCGCGGCCAGGCCGATGAACAGCGCGGCGGGGCCGATCCAGCCGAGGTAAAGACCGAGCAGCCCGGACAGCTTCACGTCGCCCCAGCCGATACCGGCCGGATAGATCAGCGCCAGGATCAGGTAGAAGGCCGACGCGCAGGCCAGCCCGATGAAGGCGTGGCTGAGGTGACTGGGGCCGTCACGGACGGCCGGGGTGACCGCGCCCAGCAGGACGAACGCCACCGGGTAGGACCCGAGCGTGAGCAGGTCCGGCAGTCGCCGGTGCGCGACGTCGATGAAGGCCAGGGCCACCGCGACCGAAGCCAGGAAGAGATAAGCGGGCAGTACCGGGCTGACCCCGAAGCGCAGGCCCATCAGGGCGAAGACGACCGCGGTGAGCAGTTCGGCGGCCGGATGCCAGGCGCCGAAGGGCTCGCCGCAGTACCGGCAGACACCGCCGGTCCGGGCCCAGCCGAGCAGCGGGACGAGGTCGCCGGCGCGCAGCCCCACCGCGCACCGCGGGCACTCCCCCGCCGGGTGCCTGGTCAGCTCGCCGAACGAGCCGGAGATCGTCCGCGACGCGGGGACCCGGTCGATGAGCACGGTGACGTAGCCGCCGGCCAGCAAGCCCACCACCGCACAGGCCACGGCCGTGACCCAGGATCTCACCGGCGGATGCGGGGGGCGGGCACCGCGGATACCTCGATCCCGCGGCGCAGCCGTCCGGCGAGCCGGGCCGCGATCGCCTCGGCCACCCGCTGAACGTCCGCGGGCGGCGTGGCCCCGGGACGGATGACCAGGCGGATGGCGAGGTCCGTGCCAGTGCCGGTGCCGCCCCCGGATCCCCCGGATCCTCCGCTGCCGAGTTCTGCGCCGGCGATGGCGGGCTCACCGGCCAGGACCTCGGCGATCTGGGCGCGCACGTCGGGATCGTCCTGCGGGGCGGGCGGCGGTTCGCCCCTCGCGAGTGCGCCGAGCCGGGCCCCGTCGACAGCGAGCGGGACCGGGCCCGCCACGTCGATCACCACGGCGCACGAGTCGGCCACGGCGGTCTCCCACACCTGGGCAGCCAGCGCCGGAACGGGACGCGCATCGGCTCGCCATCGGGTGAGGGCTTCCAGCGAGGTAAAGGCCAGCAGCGCCGGACGGCCATCCCGGCCGATGAGGGTGGGGAACGCCATCTCCCGGCCGGGAGCGGAACCTGCGGGGCCACAGGCGTGCGCGGGGTGGTGCTCAGCCCCGGCCGGACTGGCCCCGGCGGGCTCGGCGGGCTCGGCGGGCTCGGCGGGACTGGCCCCGGCGGGCTCGTGTTCGACCAGCGGAATCAGCAGCCGCGTTCCCGACAGGGCCGCCAGGGCCGCTTGCTCGGCTTCCCGGCCCGCCGCGTAGCCCGCCAGGATCGCGGCGGCGCGCGGATCCGCTTTCCCGTCATCGCCGGCGAAGCGCTGGCCGCCGGTGTTCAGCCCGCCCACGGCTCCGACCCTATCTCTCGGCTCCCGCGCGACGGGGCGCTCCGGGCCCCCGAATCCCCCAGTTGGACCCATAACGGTCGGGAGTGTCCAAAGGCCATTTTCTTCGCCGGGATGCGCCGCACTCCGGGAAATTGGGCACGCCATGCGGACTATCACAAGATCACTGTTAACACGCCACGGGAAGGAAACGAGATACAGTAATTTCGTTCGGCCGTCAAAGCGCATCTTGTAACCAAGTGACTCCGTTAAGTAATAGAGCGGATATTATTACGGCCTTGACCAGGCTGGTGGCCACGTGATTGGCCGAATCAGTTGAGAGCCCATTGTAGATATGGGACTCTCGTGAACGGCACAGCACTGCAGCCAGCGAAGAGATTGGCCTCTTTCCTGGTGTGAACGCGGGGATTCCGGCCTGGGGTATACGGAGAGGAGCCTGAGGTGAGGTTCGCGGTTGGCTGGCGGGCCACTGCGTGTTCTCCCCGCGCAATCGCGTGGAGCGGCCGCGACCCGTTCGCGTGCTGTGCGCACGGCTCCCCGGATCACCGGGCGGCTCCAGCGTCGGCGGCACGGTGACCCGGCCCGAGCAGCAGATCATGAGTATCGCGCCAGGTACACCGATGCGGAAAGTGGTTCCGCCGCGGCTGGTCGGGCCCTATCTCAACGGCCAGCGTTCGATCATCGCCGGTTTCGTCTACCGCGGGCGCGACGTCGCTTTCCGCGATCCGGCGGAGTGCTTTGTCGCCCTTGGCCTCGGCTATGAGGGCTCCGAATTCACGGCCGACATGCCAGAGGTGTACTTCCTCTCCTGGCTGGCAAGGGAGATGGACACGTACGTGGCGGCTTCGGGACCGGATGAGCCCGGCGGCGGATGGCAGGAGCTGTCCCCGGCCGCGCGCGCCACGATGGCCACCTCACACGTCCGCGTGGTCCCCGAGTTCTACACCGATCCCATGCCGATCCCGGTGGGCGCGTCGATATCCCGGCTCACCGCGCGCGGTGATGACCTCATTGCCAGGTACGACGGCCTGGCGTGGCGGCGGCCGACGAGGGAGGTATGAGCATGCGATACCGGCTCATGGCGAGCTTCCAGGGTGCTCCGTACCAGGCGGGCATCGGCCCGTCCGACGAAGAGGTGACCCTGTTCGCCGCCTGCCCGCCTCCGGAGGAACTGGGGTTCCGCTCCTCGTCGGGTCACTGGCGCAAGCGGGTCAGCGTGGAGGAAATCGACGCCCTGTGGGAGTCGCGGCCGATCGGGCGCTACCGCGGCGAACGCTGCATGGTGCTTGATGACCTGGGCGACCGGATGCACATCGCGTACCTCGGCCGGGACCTGTACATGGCGCGGCGGCTCGGTTTCTGGGAAGTGGACCGCGGCGTGTTCGAGGTCGTCGTGCCGCGCCAGGAGATCAGTGATCTGCGGGAGGAGCGGGGCGAATACGAGCTCGCGGTCCTTGACGAAGGCACCCTGCCCGGCACGTGGGACGGCGGCCACCGGGAGACCTGGGCGTCCAATCCGCGCGACTACGGCTCCGCGCCGGACACCGGCCCGCTGCGCTCACAGGTCGCGAGCCTCCCGCGTGAGCTGGTGGACACCGGGCCGTCGTGGGCCACGGACGCGCCGGGACCGCAGGAATCCCGCGGCTGGGACGACGGTGGCTGGGAGGGGCGTGACGACCAGGCCCAGGATCCGCGCGACACGGGCACCTGGGCCGCCATACGCGACCTGGATCCGCAGAACATGCCGGAATCCGGCGGGCCGTTCCCACGTGACCGGGGCGGCTGGCGTGCCCGCGACACCGGCGGGTGGGAAAGGCCCGACACCGGCACATGGGATGCCCGTGAGGTAGCCGAACGGGCCGCACGGGAGGCTCCCGACCGCCAGGCCACGCCGAACTCGCGGAACACCGGCGGGTGGAGCGCACGCGAAGGCGCCGACACGGCCGCCCGCGACGCGCGGGAAGCCAGGAACACCACGGGGAGCTGGAACAGTCGGGACGACGTCGGGCCGGCCGCGCAGAACGGCCGCGCCAATGGCCACTGGGACGGCCTGGAGAATGGCCACTGGAACGCCCCGGAGGCTGACGGCTGGGACGCACGCGAGGGAAACGGCCGGGACGCCGGGGGCAATGGCCGCTGGGACGCCCCGGAGGCTGACGGCTGGGACGCACGCGAGGGAAACGGCCGGGACGCCCGGGGCAATGGCCGCTGGGACGCCCCGGAGGCTGACGGCTGGGACGCACGCGAGGGAAACGCCCGGGACGCCCGGGGCAATGGCCGCTGGGACGCTGGCCAGGCGCCAACCGGCCAGCGAGAGGCGGAGCGCTGGGATCCGCAGGATACGTTGGCCTGGAACCCGGTGAGCTCCGGCGAATGGGATTCCCCGTCAGGGTCGTACCCGCCGCCGGCCCAGACGCCGGTGACCAATACGCCGGCGGCGCAAGCGCCGGTGGCCCAATCGCCGGTAACCCAATCGCCGGTAACCCAATCGCCGGTAACCCAATCGTCGGTGGAGCGGTGGGATTCGCGTGCGCCGGGCCCGGTCCCGGCGCACGCGCGGCCCGTCCTGGACGCTCGCGAGATGGCCGAATGGGAGCCGAACGAAGTCCTGCGCCCCGCGGCGAACGGGGTGGTAAGCCCGGCGGCCCAGCAGCGGACCCCGGACGCGGCGGTGGTCTGGCACGGCTCGCCCAGCCCGGAGGACTCGGGACGGTGGGGAGCGCCGGTGCCCGTGGCCGACGGCCGGGGAAACTCGCCGCGGCTCGCCATCGGTAGCGGACCGGCAGACCCCGGGATGAACGGCACGGCCCCGGGCCGGCACGTCAGCCGGAGGTCGTCCGGTAAGACGCGGGTGACCGCGCAGGCGGTGTTTTCCCAGCTGCTGGAACTGGCGTCCATCCCCCAGTCGGCCTACGCGGTGGACGCCGAAGTCGACGGCGCGATGTGCCTGGTCCGGGCGCGGGGTGGCTACGAGGTGTTCAGTTCCGCCGATCGGACGCGGCACGAGGTCCGTCACTTCGAGGACGAGGAAGCGGCCTATTTCTACCTGTTCGGCATCCTGGCCGCCGAGGCCGTACGGAGCGGCCGTCTCGGGCCGCAGACGGCCCCGCCCGGGCACCGCAGCACATCGGCGCAGCCTGGCTATCCGTCCGGCCGGAGATAACCTCAGGCCTGCGTACCGCTTATTAGGCTGACGCCTGGCTAATCGAGTCCACGTGGCTAATCGGGCCAGCGCGGCAAATCGGGCCAGCGCCGACTAATCGGTTGGCGTGACGCTTATCTGGCCACCAAGCTGGCTGGTGGCCCCGTCTCCCCCACCGGCAAGGCGGACACAGTGACCGCAAAGGCGCTCAGCATGATTACCGAACGCAACCCATTGCAGAAACCTTACGTCGATTATAAGTTGGCTCCGCTTCGGCCGTCGGCGGGGCTAGGGTTCAGTAGCCGGCGGGGCTGACGGTCCCCCGCTCCCCAAGCAGCCCCGCCGGCCCGCATCCACAGGCATTTGGCTACTAATTCCCGCAGCCAGCCGCGGCAGCACAGGCGAATAAGATGCCGCAGTAGATTTCTTAAGCTCTCCCGGTTTCCGCAAATACCATGGTCTTTTTCTCCGGGACTACGGGATAGTCAGTCTTTTGCCGAAAAACCGCTGAATTAATTCTGCTGGTCCTCGGCAAGATTTACGGCCGGTACGGTGGGAGCCGTGGCCCGCAGCGCAAGAAGGCAGTCGCACACGGCGGCGCCAAGGACGGTGCCGGGAGTGACGCCGGTACACGGGCCATGGCCGGCGGGTTCGGCTGACCGGCCCGCGCCAGCCCGGCCAGTTGTCGTTCCCGGGGTGGCCAGCCTGGCGCTGCACCGCCTGCTTCGTGAGCCGTTCCAGCCCGGTCGCGTGATCGCGGCCCTGGCCGGCGGCATCTACCTGGACTTCGGCGAATACGCCGGTGAGCCGCAGGTGATCGCGCTGACCACACCCGGCGCGATCTGCCTGCCGAACGCGATCGCGCTGAAGTTCTCCAGCAAGGACGCGCCTACTGTGGCCACGGTGAACGGAGCGCCTGCCCGTGACACGACCACCACCGAGGGGATACCCGGCCACGGAGACGAGGCGTGGGCGGGCAACGGTCGCGTCCTGGCCTGTGGGATGGACGTCCAGGTCCGCCGCTGGTGGGATCCGTGCCCGGTATTCGGTCCGCTGTCCCGGGGCCGGCTGGAGCACGGGCTGGCCGCCCTGGCCCGGGTGTATTCGGCCGCCGACTGCCAAACGGGCCTGGAGGGGCACGAAGGACCGGCGGCTCTGGCCGCGTGCTGCGCGGCGGGTGACCTCGCCGGGGCGGTCGAGCTGGCTGAAAGCCTGGTGGGCCTCGGCTCCGGCCTGGCCCCGAGCGGGGACAGCATGATCAGCGGCCTGCTGCTGGCCCTGCGCCTGCTCGGTGGGGCGACCGCCGGCGGAACGAGAGCGGTATGGCTCGCCGACTGGCTCGGTGCGGCCGTCACATGCTACGCCGAGCAGCGGACCACCGCGCTGGGAGCCGCGCTGCTGCACTGCGCCGCGCGCGGGCAAGCCGCTGAGGAGGTTTCGGCGGTGCTGCGCGGCTTCGCGGGACAGGAACCGGTGGAACCCGCGGCACGGCGCCTGCTGGCGGCAGGAGGCGAATCGGGAGCCGCACTGACCTGGGGGCTCATGGCCGGATGTGGAGCGGCGCTGGCCCTTGCGGCTCCCTGACGGCGGTCGCCCCCCGCGGCCCCGACGGCGCGGTTCTGCCTCCCGGTGCGCGCGAACGGCCCGGCCGCTGCCAGGATGACAACCATGACGCCTCACACCCCCTCTCAGGCCCCCCAGGCGCTGGCGGCGAGCACCGGAAGTCAGGAAGCGAGTGTTCCGGTCACCGGCGCGCAGTATGAGCTTTCCGCCGGTGATTACCGCGCCGTGATCACCGAGCTGGGTGCCGGGCTGCGCGAACTGAGCCAGGGCGGCACCCCGGTGGTCTTCGGCTACGAACCTGATGAGCTGCCTCCTGGTGCCGCCGGCCAGCTCCTGACACCGTGGCCCAATCGGGTTGACCATGGGCGCTACCACTTCGGTGGCGCCGACTTCCAGCTGGACCTCAGCGAGGTGGGGAACGGTAACGCGATCCACGGGCTCACCCGGCTTGCCGCATGGGTGCCGGTCCGGCACGAGCCGGCCAGCGTCGTGCTGAGGCACCTGCCGCACGGCTACGCCGGGTACCCGTTCTGCCTCGAGACCGACGCCGAGTACCGGCTCACCGCGGACGCCGGCCTGCACGTCACGATCTCAGCCACCAACCGCGGCACCCGCCCCGCCCCGTACGGCTTCGGGCAGCATCCCTATCTCACCGTCGGCGCGTCAGCCCTGGACGAGTGGGAGCTGGCGCTGCCCGCCACCCGGTGGCTGGCGGTGGACCAGCGCGGGATCCCCTCGGGCCCGGCCGAGGACATCGACGGTGCCGTGTGTGATTTCCGGTCACCGCGGGCGATTGGGAGCTCCCACCTCGATCATGCACTCACCGGCCTGACGCGGGAGAGCGATGGGCGGGCCTGGGCGCACCTCCGCTCGGCCGCTGCCCAGGTCTCGCTCTGGGCCGGCCCGAACTGCCCCTGGCTCCAGGTGTTCACCAGCGACACGCTACACGGTGACCGACACCGCAAGGCCCTCGCCATCGAGCCGATGAGCTGCCCGCCCAACGCCTTCGTCACCGGTGACAGCCTCATCGTCCTCGCACCAGGTGAGACCGTCACGCACCACTGGGGTGTTCAGGCGCATCAGGCGTAACTGAGCCGCCGCCTTGGCCGGCACGCCCGCTACGGACCGGCCGTGGGCACAGAAGGCTCGGGTCAACTGGTGCCACCGTGCTATGCTGCGAGCAGTTATCGCCGCTCACCAGCGCGAATGTCGCGATTTTCGTCGGCATCCCGGTTTCGAGTGTTAACTGAAGGATCGAACGGTAGCCCCGTCGCGGGCCTGACAGCGATCCCGTACTGCTTTTTCTCACTCGCACCGCGCGCCGCGGTCGGCCACGCACGGATCCTGTCTGGGCATCCGTTTGTATTCTCTCCGCACCCTGGGCACCTCTGGACCACGGGACCTGGGCACAAAGAAACGTGGGCAACCGATGTTGATATCGTTCATCTGGTCCCCGGGGAATGCACTTCCGGCCGGCACCGGCGGCTCGGAGAATTACACCGTCGGGCAGGTCCGGGAACTGAACCGGCGTGGCGTACCAGCGCAGGTGGTTACCGTCGGCCTAGGTGACCGCGACGGCCGGGACGACTTCACCGACATCCCGTTCCGGTCACTGTCGACGTTGACCGAGGTCGGTCAGCTCGACAGCACCGTCGTCTTCGTCAACGAACCGCACATCGTGCCGACCCGGTATCCGGCGTTCCTGATCCTGCACAACCCGCCGCCCATCCGGGAACGGTACAAGGCGTTCGCCATCGACGGCACCAGGGATCGCGCCCTGATCGCCACCAGCCAGTACGCGGCCGCGCTGTGGTCGAGATATCTGGACGTCGACGTTTCGACGATCAACGTCGTGTACCCATTCGCCGAACCATGCTTCGCCGCCCAGTCCCGGCCGGGAAACGAGACCCGCAAGACCCGCGTCCTGTTCGCCGGCCGGCTGAGCCCGGAAAAGGGCATCTACACCCTGCTGGAGACGCTGCACATCGACATCATCGACCAGGACGCGGCACTCACGTTCACCGCGACCACAGCGGGCGCGGACAAGCCGCAGGGGAAGATCATTGAGCGACTGCTCGGCGAGCACCCCGGCATCTCCCTGGTAGCCACCTGCAAGACGCCGACCAGGATGGCGGCGCTGATGGCCGGCCACGACATCGTGGTGATGCCCTCCAACAGCCAGTACTGGCACGAGACCTTCGGCATCGTCTCGATCGAGGCGCAGCACTCGGGCTGCCGGGTGATCGCCTCCGACGACGGCGGCCTGCCCGAGACCGACTGCGGCGGGGTATCGCTCGTGAAGCCGGACAACGCCGAAGCGCTCGCCTGGGGTATCCGTGAGGCAGTGGAGAGCGGACCGCTCTCCCCGGCCGCCAGGCAAGACGCCGGGATGAGGTTCACCGTCGCGCAGTCCGTCGATGCGCTGCTGAACGTATTCGCCCAGCCGCTGCCGATCCCGCCCGCGACCATCGTCCGGCAGCTCGAAGAGCTGATCCTGGCACCATCGGCGAACGCGCCGTGCGGCGCCAGCCCGGGCAGCACGCTGGCCGGAACAGTCGTGTAGCCAGGACGCGCCGACGCCCATCGGCGCCCGCCGGTGCACTCAGCGGCCAATTACCGGCCTGATCATGACTCCCACCCTGGGCGAGGTCACGCTTGCGCATCCCCCGTTAGGGGCATTCGCGCACGCTACGGGTAAGCCGTGGGCGCGGTGATATAACGGCGGCCGGACGGCGTTATCCAGCACATCTGCCCCGGTGAAGACTGCAACAGCCGCCAGCCCTCGGCCTGTTTGCACCGGTGATGACGCCGGCAGAGTGGGGCAAGGCCGCACTCGCAGGTCCGGCCGCCCCGGTCGTAGGGAACCGTATGGTCCAGGTCGCATCGCCCGGCAGGCCGCGCGCAGCCTGGAGCGGAGCATGTGGCCGTTCGCGCCCGGATCAGGTTCTGCAGCCGCCGGCTCGGCGCGTACCCCGGCTCCTCGTTCCGGTGGTCACACGTATCCCGCGCCAGGGCGGTGATTTTCACCGTGAGCTCGCGCGCACCAAGCCGCCGCTCCCCCATTCCCGCTCGGTCGCCGGGACTGGCCCCGCTACTGGCCCTGCTACTGGCGTGGGCGCTGGTCCCGCCGCTGGCGTGAGCGCCCGTCCCGCCGCTGGCGTGAGCGAATACCTCCGCGGGGCGGCGACCGGACATGGCGCCATGGCCTATCGCCTGCCCGTTGTCATCGGTCACCGTCAGAAACCATCGAGTGGCCGGATGGAGCCCCGCCCACGTGCCCATCTGCCGGGCCAAAGCCGGATCGGCGGGCCCGAATCCGGCCACGTTGGCCGGTTCGTTCGCGAGCCCGAGCAACGTGGTCAGCGGCACCGTCAGGTTGACTCGCGCCGCCAGCCGTCCGCCAGCAGGGGCACGGGAGGATTCCGCCGGAGCGGTCGGCCACGACTCCCCGGGCGGCGACGGCTCAGCAGGAACCACGGGCTCACCAGAAACCACGGGCTCACCAGGAACAACCGGTTCGCCAGCCAGGGGTGGTCCGGTGGGTGAGGAATCACGCCCGAGCAGGGCGTCGAGGTAGGCGCGGGCGCGTAGCTGGTCGAGCGAGCCCTTCAGGCCGGCGTCACGAAGGTCGAGGGCACGCGACGTGAGGTGCTGGTCTGCCTCAAGGACCTCGGCTGGCGGCAGGCCGTACCCGGCGAGTGCCGCCGTCCCGGCATCTTCCCGCCACCGGCGTACTCGCGGGTCCTTCTGAGCCTGCTCGCGCCGGCGTTCCGCTGCTTCCGGGTCTACGGCCAGTACCGCGCGGGCTAGCGCCACGCGCAGTTGCCCGGTCGTCTGCTGGCTGGCGTCCGGCAAAACAAGGTTCTCGACGCTGCGAGCATCATCATCGCCGAGCACCTTCGTGGCCTCGGCGATGATGCGGGTCTTTAGATAGTCGATGGCGCCCGCCCGGAGGGCCCGCGCCGTACCCGGCAACCGCATGGCCAGATCCAGCGCTAGGTCCAGGCACTTGTCCGCCGCCGTCCCCGTCAGGGTTAGCGCGGCGGCAATTTCATCACTGATGAACTCGCTCATCTGACCCGGAAATGAGCCCGGCTGTGCGGGCGGCGACTTCGCAGCCGGACGCCGGCGGGCAAGCTCCGCAATCGCGGACAGGGTTCCAGCCGCGGTCCATGACTCAAGACGGCGCCACGCGCGGATAACGCCGATGAGCTCGTCGTCATCCAGGTTGGCCAGGTTGCCATCGTACGCGGCGGCGTCGGTTAAACCAGCGAGCACCGGCCCTGGCTCACATACATCCAGCTCGTCGCCCGATCCGAAACCGGAGAGTGACCTGGGCATGGACCGTGGCCCGGAGCTGCTCTCCTCCCCCCGGGGCCAGAAGCCAGCTTCCATGACCTCAGCGGACAAGTTCGCGGCTCGCGCCGCCTGGATACCTTCTTCATCCATCAGGTCCCCCGGGGCCGCTCCCGCATACTCCGGTGCCCAGGCAAAGTCGAGATCATCGTCATCCTCCCGACCGGTGCCGTTACCTAGTGGCGCTGTCCCTAGTGGCGCTGTCGCCTGTTCGCGCGATGGCTCTCCCTCTTCACGAGGTGGCTCTTTGCGACTTGGCTCATCTCGACGTGCCCCTGGCTGACTCTGGCCCGGTTCGGGACGGTCCGATGCTCCGGGATTCGTCTCACGGCGCGGCGGATCACCCTGCCCTGCGTTTGACGCCGATCCGGATGCCATCCGCCACCGCCAGCTCGTTCGGGTGATGAATCGGGAAAATCTCGTTCTCGAATATAGTAGCGCATTTCTATTGCACTGTCTATGATGGTCGAAAATATGTTCGATCAAGTCAGGCTTGATCAGGTCGCGCCAGGATTTCCGTGACGCGTACGAGATCTTCGGGGGTGTCGATGTCGTCAGGGCTGCCTACGTCGCCACATTCAACGAGCGTGATGAGATCGGGATGCGCGCGGAGGAAGGGGCGGGCCCCGGCGTCACCGTGTGCCAGAGTGAGAACTTCGGTCCAGTGCTCACGGGCGATCAGGACCGGATTGCGCGGGCGGCCGCCATAGGCAGCGACCGCAAGACGGGCACCGCCGCTCGGGGACGTGCGATCAGTCGCGCCGAGAGCTCCGGGCACGATGGTGGCGCCGGCTGGGCCGGGACCGACGGCTGCCCCGGGGCCATCGGCTGCCCTGAGGGTGCCGGCTGGGCCGGGACCGACAGCTAGGCCGGGACCATCGGCTGCCCCGGGGCCGACGGCTGCCCTGAGGGTGCCGGCTGGGCCGGGACCGACAGCTAGGCCGGGACCATCGGCTGCCCTGAGGGTGCCGGCTGGGCCGGGACCGACAGCTGGGCCGGGAGTGCCGGCCGAACTGGGAGTGCCGACGGCGCTTGGACTATCAGCCCTGTCCGGACCGACGGCCGTGATGGCATCGCCTCGGTGGGATGCGATCAGGCGCTTTACGCACTCTGGAGTAACGAGGGGCTGGTCGGCGAGGGCAATCACGGCGGCGCTACATTCGGCGGCGCTACATTCCTCCGGGGACAGCGCACACAGAGCCGAAAGCCCGGCCGTAAGGGATGAACCCATGCCGGTGGACCACTCGGGATTGTGCACAACGAGCGCTCCGGGCACATCGGCCGGCGCGGCCCCGGTGACCACGATGATGGGATCGGCCCCCCCGGCGCGCAGCAGCAGGACGCCGCGGTCGACGAGGCGCTGGCCGCCGATCTCGACGAGAGCCTTGGGCTGGCCGAGACGGCTGCCCTCGCCCGCGGCCAGGAGGATTCCGGCGACACGCGGTTGCATGGGCCCAAGGCTACCGACGGATTGGGCTGGCGCCCCAGGCAGCCGACGGTCCGGGGCCACGGCACCAGGCAGCCGACGGCCAGAAGCCGGCGTCGGGCAGTTGGCGCCCCGGTCCGGCGAACCCACCCAATGGTCCTGCTCCGGCGGGGCCCGCGCTCCGGCGCGGGCTCCGGCGCGGCCCGCGCTCCGGCGCGCTCCCTGCGCCCGCTCGCTCCCGCGCCATCCCTGCGCCCGCTCGCTCCAGCGCGCTCCCTGCGCCCGCTCAAAGACGGTCTTCCAGTGGCCGGCCATGCGGCTCGTACCGCGGTCGGGCGCCGCGGTTTGCCGGTCCGGGGTAGAGCCTTTATTCAATGGCGGCGGGATTGGGGAGCGGTCTATGGTCGCGGTGTGCTTCCGACGACGCATCTGCTCGCGTTCTCGCTGACTGCCTTCGCGCTGATCGTGGTGCCGGGACCGAGCGTGCTGTTCACGGTGGGCCGGGCGCTCGCGCTGGGGCGGATCGCGGGGGTGGCCACGGTGGCCGGGAACGCCACCGGCGAGTACGTCCAGGTGATGGCGGTCGCGTTCGGGATCGGGGCGCTAGTCGAGCGTTCGCTGGCGGTGTTCACGATCATCAAGCTGGGCGGGGCCGCGTACCTCATCTACCTCGGGGGCCAAGCGATCCGGCACCGGAGGCGCCTGGCCGAGGCGCTGGCGGCGCGGATGGAGCACAAGAACGTCGCGCGCATGATGGCGGACGGGTTCGCGGTCGGTATCGGCAACCCCAAGTCGATCATCTTCTTCGCGGCGGTGCTGCCGCAATTCGTCGACCGGCAGGCCGGCCATATCCCGCAGCAATTGCTGCTGCTGGGCGCGGTGTTCGCCGGGATCGCGCTGCTGTCCGACAGCGCCTGGGCACTGGCCGCGGGGACCGCGCGGGCGTGGTTCGGCCGGTCACCGCGGCGGCTGGAACTCATCGGCGGGACGGGCGGCCTCGTGATGATCGGCATCGGCGCGAGCCTTGCCGTCTCCGGGCGCAAAGACTGAGCCCTCCGGCCACGAAGACCGAGCCGTCTGCGCTACCCGCGAGGGACGAGGGAGGGCCGTGATGCTAATGAGTGGGAAGGCTGCGGCTGCGGTTGGCGCTGACTGTGGCCGCTTAACTCGCGGGCTGCAGTGATGGGGTGGATGCGGCCGTCGGTGGCGGTGAGCGGGCGGCCCGATCCGCCCCAGCGGAGCTGGATCAGCTCGGCGGCGATGGAGACGGCGGTCTCCTCCGGAGTGCGGGCGCCGAGGTCGAGGCCGATCGGGGAACGAAGGCGGGCCAGTTCCGGTTCGGTCAGGCCGGCCTCGCGCAGGCGGGCGAGGCGGTCCTCGTGCGTTCGGCGGCTGCCCATGGCGCCGATGTAGCCGGCCGGGGTGCGCAGCGCCACCTCGAGCAGCGGCACGTCGAACTTGGGGTCGTGGGTCAGCACGCAGATCACGGTGCGCTCATCGACGGTCGCGTTCTCCAGGTAGCGGTGCGGCCATTCCACGATGACCTCGTCCGCGTCACGGAACCGGGCCGGGGTGGCGAAAACGCCGCGCGCGTCGCACACGGTTACGCGGTAACCGAGGAACTTCCCGACCCGGGCCACCGCGGCGGCGAAATCGATCGCGCCGAAGACCAGCATCCGCGGCGGCGGCGCGAACGAGTTCACGAACACGGCCAGTTCGTCGTGACGGCGCTCGCCCTGCGTGCCGTAGCGGCGCACGGCCGTCTGGCCCTGGGCCAGCATGCCGCGCGCGTCGTCGTCGACCGCGGCGTCCAGCCGGTCGCCGGCGCCGAGGCTGCCCGCGGTGGTGCCGTCCGCGTAGATGATGCGCCGTGCGCCGATGGCACCGGGCCCGCTGATCACGGTGGCGACCGCCACGGGCTCCTCGCGCTGCACCGCCGCAGCCAGGTCACTGAGTTCGGGGAACAGCTCACGGCTGACCGGCTCGACGAACACATCCAGGATGCCGCCGCAGGTCAGGCCGACGGCGAAGGCGTCGTCGTCGCTGACGCCGTAGGTCTGCAGCACGGGCTGGCCGCTGGCGATGACCTCGCCGCACAGCTCGTAGACCGCGCCCTCGACGCAGCCGCCCGACACGCTGCCGACCACCTCGCGTTCGGGGGGCGCGGAAACCGCCAGGGCAGCCCCGGGCTCACGCGGCGCACTGCGGAACGTGCGGACAACGGTAGCCAGCCCGAACGTCTCGCCCGCGTCCCACCATTTCATGATGTCGTTTAGGACGTCGCGCAACGTGACCACCTCAGCATCGGCTATAGCTCTGACAACGCTACCTGGGCGTTAGTTATTCGGCGGTCTTGGATCGAGACGCGGCGCGGGGGGCGGGAGCAGTGCGGGGGCGGGAGCAGTGCGGGGGCGGGAGTGGCGCGGGCGAGGAGCCGGGACGGGGCCCGGAGCCGGGACCCGGGACCGGCGCGGGGGGCCCGGGCGTTACTCGACGATCTTTGAAATGGGAATCTCCAGGATGTCCTGGGCGCCGGCTGCCTTGAGGGCCGGGATGAGTGTGTTGACGCCGCGCTTGGGCACCACGGTCTCGACGGCGTTCATGTTGCCGCGCGCGAGCGAGAGGATCGTCGGGGACGACAGGGCGGGCAGCATGTCGGTCACCGCCGTGAGCTTGTCCGCCGGGACGTTCAGCTTGAGCAGCACGTGGCCGCGGGCCTGGATCGCCCCGCTGAGCAGCAGCGCGATGTCCTGCATGGCCGCACGCTTGGCCTCGTCCGCATACGCCGCGGCGCTGGCCACCAGCTCGGTGTAGCTGGTCAGCAGCGTGTCGAGGATGCGCAGGCCGTTCTTGCGCAGCGAGGACCCGGTCTCGGTGAGGTCCACGATCGCGTCGACGATGTCCGGGACCTTGGCCTCGGTGGCGCCGTAGGAGGGAACCACCATGGCCTTGACCCCGTGGGCCTCCAGGAAACGCCTGGTCAGCGACGGGAACTCGGTGGAGATCCGGACCCCCTCCGGGAGGTCGGCCGCGGTCTGCCACGGGGCGTTCTCCGGCACGGCGAGCACCACGCGGACCGGCAGCGACGTGACCTTCGAGTACTGCAGCTCGCCCAGCGACACCACGTTGGCCTCGGTCTCAGAGATCCAGTCGCGCCCGGTGATACCGAGATCGAACAGGCCGCGCTCCAGGTAGGACGGGATCTCCTGGGGCCGCAGGAACCGGACCCGGTCGATCCGGGGGTCGTCGATGGAGGCGTGGTAGTCGCGGTCGGATGACCGCCGCACGGTCAGGTCGGCGGCGTCGAACAGGTCGAGGGTGGCCCGCTCCAGCGAGCCTTTGGGCAGGACGAGGGAGAGCACGGAAGAACCTTTCGTGGGCCGGGCAGGCCCGTGGTCGGGGGCCCGCAGGCGGGACGGGACCGTGGCCGGGCAGGCCCGCAGGTGGGCGGGACCATGGCCGAGTCGGGGCGCGATCGGCTAGGGGCAGGCGATCGGCGTCTCGCCGCCAACCTTACGTCCCGCCGCAGTCGCGTTGAGTTAGCCGGACGAGGCTACGGCGCGGCTATTCGTCAGCGCCGGGGCCGACCTCCTGCGGCGAAACTGCGCGGCCGGGGCTGGGTGGGCCGCCGGTCCGGACCGGAACAGCGGATGGAGCGCAGCAGCAGTGCGGCATCCAGCGCGGCCACGACCGCCTCCCATCCCTTGTCCTCATGGCTGCCGGGCAGGCCGCTCCGGGCCCGCGCGTCTTCGAGGGTGTCGCAGGTCAGGACGCCGTTGCCGACGGGCGTGCCGGCGTCGAGGGCCACCCGGGTGAGCCCGGCGGTCACGGCGTCGCAGACGTACTCGAAGTGCGGGGTGCCGCCGCGGATCACCGCGCCGACGCAGACCACCGCGTCGTTGTGGCGGGCCAATTCGGCCGCGACGACGGGCAGCTCGATGGCTCCCGCGACCCTCAGCACCAGGGGATCGTCGATCCCGCAGGCGACCGCGGCCGCGGCGGCCCGTTCGACCAGGGCGTCGGTGATGTCGGCGTGCCAGCGCGTGCCGAGGATGGCCACCGTGAGTTCGGTGGCGTCGACCGTGTCGAGCACAGGACGTCCCTCGCCGCTCATGCCGACTCCACCACGGGTCCGTTCGGCATGGGCAGATTTTCGATCGTGTGGCCGAGCCGGTCGCGTTTGGCGGCCAGGTACCGCAGGTTGTGTGCGGTGACCGGTACCGGCAGCGGGACCGGTGTGACGCCGATCCCGTGCTGGACGAGGCCCTCGACCTTGGCCGGGTTGTTGGTCAGCAGCCGGACCGAGCGGAGCCCGAGGTCGCTGAGGATCTGGGCGCCGGTGGAGTAGTCGCGCGCGTCGACCGGGAGGCCGAGCTCCAGGTTCGCGTCGACCGTGTCCGAGCCGTGGTCCTGCAGCTGGTAGGCGCGCAGCTTGCTGATCAGCCCGATGCCTCGGCCCTCGTGGCCGCGGAGGTAGAGCACGACACCGCGGCCCTCCGCGGCGATCAGCGCCATCGCGGCCTCCAGCTGGGCCCCGCAGTCGCAGCGCAGCGAATGGAAGACGTCGCCGGTCAGGCATTCGGAATGTACCCGGGCCAGGACCTCATCACCGTCGCCGAGGTCGCCCAGCACCAGGGCCATGTGCTCGGTGCCGTCGACCGTGCTCACGTACCCGTAGGCCTGCCATTCGCCGTAGGCGTTCGGCAGCCGGGTGCGGGCCATCTGGGTCACCACGGGCTCGGTGCGGCGCCGGTAATCGATGAGCTGCTCGATGGAGATGAGGGTGAGGCCGTGCTCGTCGGCGAACTCGCGGAGCCGGGGCAGCCGGGCCATCGTCCCGTCCTCGTTGACGATCTCGGTCACGACGCCCGCGGGCGGCAGGCCCGCCAGCCGGGCCAGGTCCACCGCCGCCTCGGTATGCCCGGCGCGGCGCAGCACGCCGCCGTCGGTGTAGCGGAGCGGGAAGAGGTGGCCGGGGCGGACCAGATCGGCGGCCGCAGTTGTGGGACCGACCAGCAGCTGGATGGTCCGGGCGCGGTCGGCGGCGGAGATGCCGGTCGTGATGCCGGCGCGCGCGTCCACGCTGATCGTGAACGCGGTGCCCATGTGCTCCTGGTTGTCGCTGGTCATCTGGGGCAGCTGGAGCCGATCGAGATCTTCGCCGAGCATGGGCACGCAGATCAGGCCGCGCGCGTGCCGGATGGTGAAGGCGAGCAGTTCGGGGGTGGCCTTGCTGGCCGCGAAGACGAGATCACCCTCGTTTTCCCGGTCCGCGTCGTCGACGACGATGATCGGGTGGCCCGCGGCGATGTCGGCGATGGCCTGTTCAACCGAGTCGAGAGCCACGGGGGCCGGGGTCCGCCGCGCCGGGGCGTTCAGCGCGGGGGGACGGAGCACGGTGGGGGTGCAGCTCTGCGGAGTCACGGCCGCACCGTCCCGCCGAGCAGCTTCTCCACGTATTTGGCGATCATGTCGACCTCCAGGTTGACCGTATCCCCGGGCTGTTTGGTGCCCAGCGTGGTGCGCTTGAGTGTCTCCGGTATGAGGCTCACCTCAAACCAGCCCGCGTCCTTGCCCGCGTCCTTGCCCGCGTCCTTGCCCGCGTCCTTGCCCGCGTCCTTGCCCGCGTCCTTGCCCG